>Ga0209676_1002926_pt1 | contig 11158 bp, 5 predicted proteins | sample AraplaCvi_mLB_r2_FD_184282 | JGI IMG/M metagenome (GOLD analysis project Ga0209676, IMG submission 184282) | Arabidopsis root microbial communities from North Carolina, USA - plate scrape MF_Cvi_mLB_r2 (SPAdes) (version 2) | ecosystem: Host-associated > Plants > Roots > Endosphere | place: USA...
TCGACGCCAATCGGACCTGGGCCTGTCCCGGCCATCAGGGCGGGCAGATGTTCATGCATCATCCGGTGGGCCGCCTTTTCTATGCCCATATGGGCGAGAACGTGTTCCGTGACGACATTTGTAACGCCATGGTTTCATTGGGCGATCTGCTGATTCACGAAGGCCCTGCATTAGCGGCTCAGAAGCAGGCGGCAAAGGTTTTCGGCGCGGATCGCACCTATTTCGTCCTCAACGGGACGTCTTCATCGAACAAAGTGGTCAACACGGCGCTACTGCGCTCGAAGGACGTCGTGCTGTTCGACCGCAACAACCACAAATCCAATCATCACGGTGCGTTATTCGTTGCCGGTGCCATTCCGATCTATCTGGAAGCGGACCGCAACGGCTTCGGCATGGTCGGGCCCATCGACTGGTCTGCCTTCGATGAAAAGAACATCCGCGAGAAGCTGAAGAACCATCCGCGCCTTAAAGGAACGGACGCCTGGAAGAAGGAGCGGCCGATCCGCGTCGCCATCATCGAACAATGCACCTATGACGGCACCGTCTATAACGCCGCCAAGGTGCTGGAGAAGATCGGCCATCTTTGCCAATACATTCATTTCGATGAAGCCTGGGCGGGGTTCGGCGCCTTCCATCCCCTGATGAAGGATCATTTCGGGATGAGCCTGAAGCTCGGCCCCAAGGATCCCGGCGTGATCGCCACGCAATCGACGCACAAGCAACTGGCGGGCTTCTCGCAGGCCTCGCAGATCCATGTCCGCGATCAGCACATCCGGGAAAAGCCTTATCGCATCAATCACAAGCGTTTCAACGAGATGTTCATGCTGCAGGCATCGACATCGCCGTTTTATCCATTGTTCTCCAGCCTCGACGTCAATGCCCAGATGCATGGCGACAAGGCCGGCCGCGTGATGTGGGCGGATATGGTGAAGCTCGGCATTGATGCGCGGAAGGCCGTGCGCAAGCGCTTCGATGGCTTCCTCGATCCCTTCGTGCCGGACGTCGTGGAATATCGTGGAAAGAAGGTGAAGTGGGAGGACGTACCCACCGAAAAGCTTGCCACCGAGCAACGCTATTGGCAGCTGGAGCCGGGGGCCAAATGGCATGGCTATCGGCATCTGGGGGCCGAGGCCGCCATGGTGGATCCGACGAAATTCATGCTGACCACCGCCGGCATCAACAGGAAGACCGGCGAGTATGAGAAGTCAGGTATTCCGGCCACCATCCTGGCCAATTACCTGCGCGAAAATAACATCATCCCGGAAAAGAACGACCTCAACAGCATCCTCTTCCTGATGACGCCGGCGGTCGGCGAGGGGAAGATGGCGATGCTGCTCGCCGCCCTCGAGCGCTTCAAGCATCATTACGATGCCGATAGCCCGATGAGCGCGGTCGTCCCGGCGCTCTACGCGCGCTACGAAGCCCGCTACGCCGGCTACACGCTGAAGAAGCTAGCGCAGGAGATGCACGATTTTTATGTCGCCAACAACGTGAAGGAGCTGCAGCGCCTCAGCTTCCGCTACGAATCCTTCCCGGAACAGGCGATGTCGGCGCGTGAGGCGAACGAGGCGCTGGTCGGCGGCGATGTCGATTACGTGCCGATGGCGAAGGTCAAGGGACGGATCGCGGCGACCCTGGCCCTCATTTATCCGCCGGGAATCGGCATTGTCGTGCCCGGCGAAAGATATGACGCAAAAGCCAAACCGATGATCGACTACTTCCTCACCTTCGAGGAAAGCTGCAATCGGTTTCCAGGCTTCTCTTACGAAGTACAGGGTGTCTATCAAGTGCAGGAAGAGGGTCGGATCCGCTTCTACACTTATGTCGTGAAGGAATAGGGATTAGCGACGCGCTGGTCCGGCGCGAGGGAGGGGACAGGGTGCCGAACGTTGCTGCAGCAGCTGAAACGACTGCCAAGCCGTCTTTGGGGCTATGGGCCTGCACGGCCTTGGTCGTCGGCAATGTTGTCGGCTCCGGCTTCTTCCTGTCACCGGCGGCATTGGCACCCTATGGCACGGTAGCGCTGATCGGCTGGGCTCTCATGGCCACGGCCGCCATGTGCCTCGGCCTGATCTTCGCCCGTCTCAGTCGCATAGCACCCGAAGCCGGCGGCCCTTACGCCTATACGCGTTTGGGCTTTGGCGAGTTCGCAGGCTTTCTCATCGCCTGGGGCTATTGGATTTCGATGTGGGCATCGCAGCCGGCGATCGCGCTGGCCTTCGTCGGTTATCTGAAAGTGTTGGTACCCAGCCTTGCTGAGCACCGGATGATCGGCCTGCTGCTGGCACTCGGCATCATGTGGTGCCTCGCCGCGGTCAATATGCGTGGCGTGCGTGAAGCCGGGCAGTTGCAGATCATCACCGTGATCGCCAAGGTCGTGCCCTTCATGGCGATCGCCTTCTTAGGCCTCTTCTGGGTGGATTGGGGGCAATTGACACCTGTCAATCCGACGCCCGATCCGTTCTTCATCGCGCTCTCCGCGACGGCGCCGCTCACCATGTTTGCTTTCCTCGGCATTGAATCGGCGACGGTGCCTGCGGGCGATGTGAAGAACCCCACCAAGACGATCGCCCGGGCGACGATCCTCGGCACCGGCATCGCCGCCGTGCTCTACATTTTCGGGACCCTCTCGGTGATGGGTGTCATGGGTCGCGACGCCCTGGCGCATTCGTCGTCACCATTCTCCGACGCGGCGACGATCATGTGGGGCGGTTGGGCTGGATATGTGATTGCCATTGCCGCGATGATCTCGTCGGTCGGTGCGTTGAACGGCTGGACGCTGTTGATGTCCCAGGTGCCGCTGGCGGCAGCCCGGCACGGTGCGATGCCGCGCATCTTCGCGCGCCTCAATGGCAATGGGGTGCCGGCCCAAGGCATTGCGATTTCGGTCGGGCTCTCGTCAACACTTCTCATTGTGCAGGCTATTGGTGGCAACAAGTTCATCCAGGCTTACGACTTCATCGTCGGTCTTTCGACTGTGGCCGAGATGGTGCCCTATGTTTTCTGCTGCCTCGTCGAAGGCGCGCTCTACGTGACACTCGGCCGGCGGCTCGGTTACTACAATCCACGCACCTACATACCGCTGGCGGCGGTAGCGTTCCTCTTTTCCATGTGGACGATCTATGGCGCGGGTCCCGCGGCGGGCATGTGGTGCCTGCTGCTGCTCTTGGCCGGTCTGCCGGTCTACGTCCTGCTGCTGCGGAACAAGACAGATATCAAATCGACACGAAGCTGAGACCAGGAGAGTGTTATGCGCGCGAGTTCTTATCGACTCTTTGGACTGAAGGCACTTTTCGTCAATTCCGAACTTAACGCCGATAATGCCGATGGCCGCGCCGCGCGCGCCTTGGCCGATGAGCTACGCCATCGCGAGGTCGATGTCGTCGGTGTGACGACGACGGAAGATGCCAAGCTCATCATCGACAATGACGCCGCCATCCAAGTGGCGCTGGTCGATTGGGATTTGCCGTCGGACAAGAAATTCGGCCAGGCGATCGCTCTGCTGCAGGCCATTCGGCGGCGCAATGCCAATCTGCCGATCTTCGTCTGCGCCGATCGCAGCGTCGCTTCGACCATTCCGCTGCAGTCGATGGACAAGTTCGACGATTTCATCTGGCTGCGCGAGGATACCCCGGCCTTTATTGCCGGCCGCGTCATTGCTGCGATGGATCGCTATCGCGCCCAGGTGCTGCCGCCGATGTTCGGCGCACTCGTGCAATTCGCCCAGGTGCATGAATATTCCTGGCATACGCCCGGCCATACCGGCGGCACGGCGTTTCTGAAGCACCCGGCCGGCCGCGCCTTCTTCGAATTCTTCGGCGAGAACACGCTGCGCTCGGATCTGTCGATCTCGGTCGGCGAATTGGGGTCGCTGCTCGATCACAGCGGACCGATCGGTGCCGGTGAGCGATATGCGGCGCGCGTTTTCGGCGCGCATCGGACCTATTACGTGACGAACGGCTCGTCGACCTCGAACCGCGTCATCCTGATGTCCAGCGTGACGCGCGATCAGGTGGCGTTGTGCGATCGCAACTGCCACAAATCGGCCGAGCACGCGATGACCCTCTCCGGCACTATCCCGACCTGGATGATGCCCTCGCGTAACGGGCTCGGCATCATTGGCCCGATCCCGCCGTCACGCCTTACCCCGCAGGCGCTCAAGAAGTCGATCTCCGACAACCCGCTGGTGAAGGGCAAGGTCGATCCGACGCCGCAGCACGCCATCATCACCAACTCGACCTATGACGGTCTTTGCTACAACGTCACCTCGGTCGAAAAACTGCTCGGCAAATCGGTGGATCGCCTGCATTTCGACGAAGCTTGGTACGGCTACGCCCGCTTCAACCCGCTTTATCGCGACCGTCACGCCATGCATGGCGACCCCAAGGATCACGATCCGAAAGGGCCGACCGTCTTTGCGACGCAATCGACGCACAAGCTGTTGGCGGCGTTGTCCCAAGCCTCCTATATCCACATCCGCGACGGCCGCCGGCCGATCGAGCATGCCCGCTTCAACGAAGCGTTCATGATGCATGCCTCGACCTCGCCAAATTACGCCATCCTGGCGTCGAACGATGTCAGCGCGGCCATGATGGACGGACCGTCGGGCGAGGCGCTCACCGGTGAATCGATCCGCGAGGCGGTGGCTTTCCGCCAGATGGTGGCACGGCTCAATGTCGAATGCCGCGAAAAGAAGACCTGGTTCTTCAACATCTGGCAGCCGGATACGGTGAAGGTGAAGGGTAAGAAGGTGCCCTTCTACAGTGCCAATCCGGAATTGCTGGCGACCGACCCCAGCTGCTGGGTGTTGGAGCCGGGTGCCGCCTGGCACGGCTTCGAAGGGCTGGAGAGCGATTGGTGCATGCTGGATCCGATCAAGGTCTCCATCATGACCCCAGGCATGTCGCCGGACGGCAAGCTCAGTGCAACCGGCATTCCCGCCAGCATCGTCACCGCCTATCTGCACCGCCGCGGCGTCGAAGTCGAGAAGACCACGGATTTCAACATCCTGGTTCTGTTCTCGCTCGGCATCACCAAGGGCAAATGGGGTACGCTCGTCAGCAGCCTCGCTGATTTCAAGCGCGACTATGACGCCAACATCTCGCTCGAGCGCGTGATGCCGGACCTCGTCGAATCCTATGGCAGCCGCTATGGCGGCATGGGCCTGCGTGATCTCGCGGACGACATGTTCTCGAAGGTCAAGGGCTTGAAGACCACGGCCAATATGTCGGCCGGGTTCTCGCTGCTGCCCAAGGCCGAGCTCAGCCCGGTCGAAGCGTATGAAAAGATGGTCCGTGGCGAGGTAGAGACGGTGACGCTCGATGGCATGGCCAACCGCATCGCGGCGACGGGCGTGGTCCCGTACCCGCCAGGCATTCCAATCCTGATCCCGGGCGAGAATGCCGGCCCCGCGAACGGGCCGATCCTAGGCTATCTCAAAGCGCTTGAAGCGTATGACCGGCACTTCCCTGGCTTCACCCATGACACGCATGGTGTCGAGGTCGAGGACGGCGTCTATCACATGATGTGCATCCGCAAGTAGCGGATGGGGAAAGTGGGGAGAGAGACATGACGCAGAAAATCTTCAAAGGCCGCTATTCATATCTATTGGGTAGTACAGCTCTGATGGGCCTGCAGGCCCTGGCTTTTCCCGCAGCTGCCAGTGACGGCGTAAAATTGTCGCTCGGTGGCTTTCTCTATAACGCCTTCGGCGCGACCTTCGACGATGACCAGGCCGGCGAGGCGGGCGACAACGTCAACACGGTCGGCGTCGGTCATGACGGCGAGATCCAGTTCGAAGGCAGTGTCACGCTCGACAACGGCGTCACGGTCGGCGCCCGCTTCGATCTCGAGGCCGGTGACGAGACCGGCGACCAGTTCGACCAGTCCTACGGCTATTTCAGCGGCGGCTGGGGCGAGCTGCGCATCGGCCTCGTCGATGGTGCTGCCGGCAGTTCCTACATGCTGCCGCCTGGATCAACCTCGAACTTCGGCCCCTATTCGCCGAACAATATCGGCGCCGTGCTATCGCCGGGTCTGTTCGATCCGGAAAACACGATCACGGTCCGGGATAAACCGATCAAGGTCGTCTATTACTCGCCGACCTGGGGTGGGTTCAATTTCGGTGTCAGCTACACGCCCAATGACGACGAAAAGGCCTACAACAACGGCGACAATGTCGACGGCTCGTGGCGCGCGAACAAGCCGGAAGGCTCGGCCAGCAACAATGTCGGCCTCAATGTGCATTACGAATATCAGGGCCAGGATTGGGGCCTCGTCGCCGGCGCCGCCGCTTACATCGAAGGCAACGTCAATAAGGGCGGGCCGGAAGATGCCGAGCAGGCCGGTTACAATGCCGGTGTGAACCTCAACTTCGGGGCCTGGACCTTCGGTGTCGCGGGCACATATTTCACCAATGAAAACGGCCAGGACCAGGATCTGTGGCTGATCGGCACGGGCTTCACTTACGAGTGGGATGCCTGGACCTTGGGCGCCGGTTGGGCCCATGGCGTACGCGATGTCGCCGGCTTCAGCGACAATGATGTGCTCGATCGCGCTGGCGTCACGGCCAACTATGCGATGGCGCCCGGCATCAGTCTGGATGCGGGCATTTTCTATACCTGGGCCGAAGCGGCTGACGATCAGGGCAATAACGCCGACAACTATGATGCCATCGAGTTTGCAGTAGGGTCGGCGCTGGAATTCTAACATGCGTAAAGATTGGGAGACGAACATGACGATGAGAATCGCGTTGCTGGCCGCCGGCCTGATGGCGGCAATGCCGATGGCCGCATGGGCCGAGGATGCACCGGCAGCAGCACCGCAGGCACTCACCGTCGGCACTGTGGCGGCCGCCAAGCAGGCGGTCGCCAAGTCGCAGAGCTTCGTCGGCCGCGTCGAAGCGGTGGACCGGGTCGACATCGTCGCCCGTGTTTCCGGCTATCTCGAGCAGATACACTTCACCGAAGGTGCCATGGTCAAGGCCGGTGACCCGCTCTACACCATCGAAAAAGAGCTCTATGAGGCTGCTCTTCAGCAGGCACAGGGCAGCGTCGAAAGTGCCAAGGCCGGCGTCGTTCTCGCCAAGCAGCAGAAAGGCCGCACCCAGGAACTGCTGACGAAGGAAGTCGCCAGCCAGATGAGCATGGACCAGCGCGTCGCCCAGCAGCAGCAGGCGCAAGCTGATCAGGCGATGAGTGAGGCCGCCGTGCGCACCGCACAGATCAATCTCGGCTATACCGAGATCACCTCGCCGATCACCGGCAAGATCGGGCGCACCTCCGTCACCAAAGGCAATGTGGTTGGCCCCACCAGCGGTGTCCTGACCGTCATCGTCAGCCAGGATCCGATGTATGTCACCTTCCCGGTCAGCCAGCGCGAATTCCTGCAGGCCGGTATGGGCGGATCGGGTGCCACCAAAGACGACATCCTGGTCAAGATCAGCTTCTCCGACGGCACGGTCTATCCGGATACGGGGAAGATCAACTTCGTCGATGTGACCACCGACAAGACGACCGACACGATCGCCGTACGGGCGACCTTCCCGAACCACAATGGCGCGCTTGTCGACGGCCAGTTCGTCAATATCTCGCTGGAAAACGCGAAACCGGAAGAAGCGATCGTCGTGCCGCAATCGGCGCTCCTCGCGGACCAGCAGGGTACCTATGTATTCGTGGTCGAGAATAGCAAGGCAGCTGTGAAGCGCGTGAAACTCGGCAGCGGCCAAGGCCCCAACATCGTCGTCACGGAGGGACTTGCGGAAGGTGAAATGGTCATCGTCGAAGGGCTGCAATTCGTCCGGCCCGACATGCCGGTTCAAGCTGCCCCGATTTCCGCTGCCAATCCGAGCTGAAGCCCATGCTGTCCGCAGTTTTTGTTGATCGCCCGCGCCTTGCCATCGTCATCGCCATCGTCACGGTGATTGCCGGTGTCCTGTCGCTGTTCGTCATTCCCGTAGCACAGTATCCCGACATCGTACCGCCGCAGGTGTCGGTGACCACCAGTTACCCCGGTGCCGCCGCGGCCATCGTCGATGCAACCGTCGCTCAGCCGATCGAGGCCCAGGCGGTCGGCGTCGACAAGATGATGTATATGAAGAGCGTCAGCGGCAATGACGGCAGCTACTCGCTGACCGCGTCGTTTGAGCTCGGCACGGATCCCGACATCAATACCGTCAACCTCAACAACCGCGTGCAGGTGGCACTCTCCAAGCTGCCGCAGGAAGTGCAGCGCCAGGGCGTGACGGTGAAGAAGAAATCATCGGCGCTGCTGGGCGTCATCGCGGTCTATTCGCCCAAGGGCACCTATGACCCGCTCTTCATCTCCAACTACGTCACCATCAATCTCCTCGATACGATCAAGAGCACGCCGGGCGTCGGCGACGCGTCCCTGTGGGGCCCGCAGGATTACGCCATGCGGGCGTGGTTGCGCACGGACCGCCTGACCGGCCTCGGGCTCACGGCCGGCGACGTCATTACCGCGATCCAGGCGCAGAACGTGCAGGCCGCCGTCGGCCGCATCGGCGCACAGCCGATTTCGAACGAGCAGCAATTCCAGCTCAATATCCAGACGGCCGGGCGTCTGACCTCGCCTGAGGCGTTTGAGAAAATCGTCATCCGCACCAATCCGGACGGATCGGTGTTGCGCCTTGGCGATATCGCGCGTCTGGAGTTGGGTGCGGCGAACCTCGATCGCGAGACGCGCTTTAATGGCACGGCTGCCTCGGTCATTGCCATCTACCAGGCGCCCGGTGCCAATGCCATCACGACGCTTGAAGGCGTCAAGGCGAAGCTCACGGAACTTCAAAAGGCCTTTCCGCAGGATCTGACCTGGAAAGTGACCTACGACCCGACGACTTTCGTGAAGGCGACAGTCCATGAAGTGCAGAAGACGCTGATCGAGGCTTTTATCCTCGTCGTCATCGTCGTCTTTCTCTTCCTGGGATCGGTACGCGCGACGCTAATCCCGCTGCTCGCCGTTCCCGTCAGCCTCATCGGTACCTTCATCGTCCTGCTGGCGATCGGCTATTCCGCCAACTCGGTCTCGCTGCTGGCCATCGTGCTGGCGATCGGCATCGTCGTCGATGACGCCATCGTCGTGGTCGAGAACGTCGAGCGCGTGATGGAGGAACATCCGGATCTATCCCCGGCGGAGGCCACCAAGCGGGCCATGGCCGAGATCACGGCGCCGATCATCGCCATCACCCTCGTGCTGCTGTCGGTCTTCGTGCCGGTGGCCTTCATTCCCGGCATCTCCGGCGAACTCTTCCGGCAGTTCGCGATCACCGTCGCCGTCGGCATGTTCCTGTCGGCGATCAACGCGCTGACCCTGTCGCCGGCGCTGTGCGGCGTGCTGCTGCGCCATCACAAGGGCCCCAAGCGCGGTGTCATCGCCAAGATCATGGGCGGCATCGATTGGGTGCGTGATCGTTATGGCGATGTCGTCGCCAAGCTGCTGCGACTCTCCATCATCGGCCTCGTGCTGTCGATCGCGGCGGGTGCGGGTACTGCGGCCCTCTTCAAGGTGACGCCGACAGGGTTCCTGCCGGAAGACGATCAGGGCGCGTTCTTCGTCGTGGTGCAGTTGCCGGAAGGCGCTTCGCTGCAACGGACCCAGAGCATCATCGCCTCGGCCGAGAAAGTGCTGCAGGCCGAAGAGGCTGTGGCCGACTACACCTCGGTCATCGGTCTCAACTTCATCGACAACTATTCCCAGGCCAATGCGGCCTTCATCGTCGTCACGCTGAAATCCTTCGAGGATCGCAAGGACCGCTCGCTTGTGGCCGATGCCGTGATCAAGCGGCTCGGGCCCAAGTTCAAAGAGATCCGCGGTGGCGTGGTGGTGCCCTTGGCGCCACCGCCGATCATCGGCCTCGGGACCGGCGGCGGCTTTACCTATGTCCTGAAGGATCTGAGCGGTGGTGATCCCAAGGTGCTGGCGCAGGTGCTGCGTGGCCTTGTCGTCGCGGCCAATCAGGAGACGAAGCTGAGCGGTGTCTTCACCACCTTCTCGGCAACCAGCCCGTCGATCTATCTCGATATCGATCGCGACAAGGTCCAGGTGCTGGGCGTCGCCCTTAACGACGTGTTCCAGGCGCTGCAGGCCTATCTCGGCGGCTATTACGTCAACGACGTCAACCTGTTCGGCCGCACCTGGCAGGTGCAGATCCAGGCCGAGGCCCTCGACCGATCCCGCGTCGACGACATCTATCGCATCAATGTGCGCAATAAGGACGGTAAGATGGTGCCGCTCCGCAGTCTGCTGGAAGTGCGGGTCGTCACCGGCCCGCCGGGCATCATCCGCTACAACAACACGCGTGCGGTGACGGTCCAGGGTGCACCGGCACCGGGCATCTCCTCGGGCCAGGCGCTCAATGTGATGGAGGAGGTGGCGGCGAAGACCCTGCCCGCCGGTTTCGCCGGCGAGTGGACCGATACCGCCTTCCAGGAAAAGCGGGCGGAGGGCAAGACGGCCTTCATCATGGGTATGGCCGTGCTCTTCGCCTATCTCTTCCTCGTCGCACTCTATGAGAGCTGGAGCATCCCGGTGCCGGTCCTGCTATCGGTGACCATCGGCGTCGTCGGTGCCGTGGGTTCGGTGCTGCTGGCGGGGCTGGTCTTCGACCTCTATGCCCAGATCGGCCTCATCGTGCTGATCGGCCTTGCGGCGAAGAACGGCATCCTGATCGTCGAGTTCGCCAAGGAGCTGCGCGCCAAGGGTTATCCGCTCCTCAAAGCGGCGACCGAAGGCGCCCGGCTCCGGTTCCGCCCGGTGATGATGACGTCCTTTGCCTTCATCCTCGGTCTCTACCCGCTGGTGGTGGCAACGGGTGCGTCGGAACTGGCGCGGCGCGATGTCGGCACGCCGGTCTTCGGCGGCATGATCGCCGCATCCTTCGTCGGCATCTTCGTGATCCCGCTGCTCTATGTCACGTTCCAGAGCATCCGCGAGAAGTTGCGGCCCTCGACCAAACCAGCCCAGGAGATTGAGCCGCCCGCCATGCATGCACCAGCCCCGGCGCATGGCGAGGGGGCTGCCGAATGATTCATAAAACAACAGATGAATGCTGACAGGAGGAGGATAGACGGATGGATGAGAATCCAGACTCCCGAGAGAAATTGAACGACGGTCGGAGCCGGCTGACGCGGAGGCGCTTTGC
>Ga0209676_1002928_pt1 | contig 11157 bp, 9 predicted proteins | sample AraplaCvi_mLB_r2_FD_184282 | JGI IMG/M metagenome (GOLD analysis project Ga0209676, IMG submission 184282) | Arabidopsis root microbial communities from North Carolina, USA - plate scrape MF_Cvi_mLB_r2 (SPAdes) (version 2) | ecosystem: Host-associated > Plants > Roots > Endosphere | place: USA...
CATCCTGCGCGAACTGGGCGTGGCGTTCCGCTTCAACGTGATCCCGATCCTGCGCAAGGATTCGCTGCACATCACCGCCGAGGATCGCGAGCTCATCCGCGCGACCATCGCCGCCCAGCCGGCCAAGCACGTGCTGCTGACGCACGGCACCGACACGATGGTCGAAACCGCGAAGGTGCTGTCGAGCCTCACCGACAAGACCATCGTGCTGACCGGCGCGTTGAGCCCGGCGCGCTTCCGCGGCTCGGATGCCGAGTTCAACGTCGGCTGCGCCGTCGGCGCGGTGCAGTCGCTGCCGCCGGGCGTGTACATCGCCATGAACGGCCGCATCTGGGACCCGACCAAGGTCCGCAAGAATGTCGAAGCGAACCGCTTCGAACCGAACGCCTGATCGTCCCATCGCCCGACAAGAAAAGCCCCGGCGGTTGCCGGGGCTGAATGCCGCGCGGAGATCGCGGGCGGGAGGATGGCGTGTGCAGGCGCGCTTTGAGCGTCTTCCTCAGAACGTGATCGACCAGCTGTTGATGTAGCCGGTGTCGCCTGCCGCGTTGTCGTTCACGCGCAGCTTCCACGTACCGTTGAGCGTCTCGCTCGACAGGTTCTTCGAATACGTGCCGGTGAGGTTGTCGGCGCTGCCGCCGGTGCGGTTGTGGATGTTGTAGAGCGTGCCGTCCGGCGCGACGAGGTCCACCTTCAGGTCGCCCCGATACGTGTGGACGATGTTGACGTTGATCGACGAAGTCGCCGACGCGTTGCCGGTGCGGCCGGACACGGTGATCGGGCTGTCGACGGTGGCGTTGTCGCTGATCGTGTAGTCGGCGGCGTTGCTGTAGGTCTGCGTGCCGCCACCGGTGCTGCCGCCACGGAACGCGGCGATGGTCGCCTTGGTGTTCACCAGCACGCGCTGGTTGTGGCTGGTGGCTGCCGTGCCCATCGCGACGCCGCCATAGGTGACGTCAGGATTCGACCAGTAGTTCAGGCGCGGGCAGCCGCCGGTGCAGTCGTAGGCCATGATCGTGCGCCAGGCGTTGTTCGGCGCGCGATAGCCGTGGCCGTACGCGTACGGCGACGTGCTCGGATCGGTCGCCGGATCGTGGCGCGCCGACTGCAGGTGGCCGACTTCATGCGCGAAGGAGTAATAGCCCGTCGCGCAATCCCAGTACGCGGTCGCGAACGCCGTCGTCGCGGTGGAACCAATGCCCGACGCGAGGCCGCACGCGGAACCGTCGTTGCCGATCAGCACGGCGACGTCCGCACCGGTGCTGTCGCGCAATGCGTGGATGTTGTCCATGTAGCCATCCGACGTGCCGCGGAAACGCGACAGGTCGGTGCTCATGCCCACTTCGCTGTAGGTCACGGCGGTGTAGCCGGCCAGTTCCATGTTGATGCCGACGTTGGAGTTCACGTAGCCCTGGTTCGATTCGGCCACGGCCAGCTGCGCCAGCGCCTGCATGTCGCCGCCGTAGGCGGTTACCGCGGCGTTCGTCGCGACGACGAGCACGCGGATGGTCGCGGTGGCGCCGGGATCGATGGCGAGCGCGCCGACCATGCCCGACGGCGCGGCCATGTTGATCTGCGGCAGGTCGCGGAACGCGGCCGGGTGATCCGGCGGCATCGCGCGTTCGTTGACTTCGATCACCGCGTGGTTGCCGTCGGGCAGCGGGCGGATGCGGTACAGCTGGCCGTTCACGCGCACGTTGCCGGTGACGCCCTGCCCGTGGCGGACGAGGATCACCGAGTTGTTCTCGTCATGGCGCACTTCGCGCGCGGTCATGTTGCGGGCCTTGCTGGTCTCGCGCACATGGCCGATCCAGGTGAGGCTGCCGTCGGGATTGGCCGTGGCTTTCTCAAGCACGGCGGTGACGTTCTTCAGGCCGAGGTCCAGGCCGATTTCGCTGTTCTGCGCGGCGACGGCATTCGGATCGGCCCGCAGCGCGCGCACCGACGTGGACGCCGGTCGGGCTGCGAGCGCGCCGGCAGCGCGCGCCGATTCGGCCTGCACCTGCGCGGGGCCGAGGAACAGCGGTTGTGCGGCGAAGGCCGCGCCGGATACGAGGATGGAGCCGGCGGCGATCGCCAGCCGTGCGCGAAGCGAAGCGTTGCGGTTCATGGATGCGTTCTCCTGCTGGGATGGGATGTCCTTTCCCGCGGCGCTTCGGCGGTGCCCCTCACCCCAACCCCTCTCCCGCGCGCGGGAGAGGGGCTTTGGATGACTTGAAGGCGCTGCGGCAGAGAGACCGCTCCCGGAACTCCGGGAGCGGGTGTCGCACAGGCATCGATCAGCCGATCAGAACGTCACCGACCAGCTGTTGATGTAGCCGGTGTCGCCGGCGGCGTTGTCGTTCACGCGCAGCTTCCACGTGCCGTTGAGCGGCTCGGTGGACAGGTTGAACGTCACCGTCTTGTTGACGTTGTCCGCGCTGCCGCCGGTGCGGTTGTGCACGTTGTAGAGGCTGCCGTCCGGCGCGACGAGGTCCACCTTCAGGTCGCCCTGGTAGGTGTGCACGATCGCGACGGTGACCGACGCGTTGGTCGGCGCGTTGCCGGTGCGGCCGGAGACCGTGATCGGGCTGTCGACCGTGGCGTTGTCGCTGATCGTGTAGTCGGTGGCGTTGCTGTAGGTCTGCGTGCCACCGCCACCGCCGGCGGTGTAGCTGCCGGTGAGGCTCAGGCCGGAGAACGTCGAGTAGCCGCGCACCAGCACGTGGTACGTACCGGCCTGGGCCGTGGCGATGTTGCAGGTCTCGGCGTTGGTGCTGCCTTCGGACTTGCAGTCGTAGCTGGTCGTGGTCGGCGCGCTGCCGAACTTCACGAACAGGTCCGCATCGCCGCTGCCGCCGGAGGTGACGAACTTCAGCCCGGTGGCGCCGGCCGGCACGGCCAGGGTGTAGCGAAGTTCGGTACCCGCGCTGCCCGACAGCCCGGTCACCGGTGTGCCGTTGGTGAGCGTGCCGGTCGGCGGCGGCGTGGTGCCGTTGGCGGCATCGACCACGGCCTTCGCGTTGAGGATGCCCGGACCGATCGACTGCGACGGCGTGGACGGGAACGGGGTGACGTTCGCCTTGATGATCGACTCCACCTGCGCCGGCGTCTTCGGCGTCGTCGCCGCGGCCTGCAGCAGCGCGACCACGCCCGCCACGTGCGGCGTCGCCATCGAGGTGCCGTTGTAGGACGCGTAGGTTTCCGCGCCCGGCGTCGTCGAACCGCTGTTGAGCGTGGACAGGATGTTCGAGCCGGGCGCGGCGATGTCGATCAGCGAGCCGTAGTTGGAGAAGCTCGAACGCGCACCGGTGCTGGTGATCGACGCCACCGCGATGACGTTGTTGCAGTTCGCCGGCGAGGCGTTCGAAACGTTCGTGTTGTCGTTGCCGGCGGCGATCACCAGCGTGGTGCCGCGCGAGACGGCGCCGTTGATCGCGGTCTGCGTGGTGGTGCCGCAGGCGCCGCTGCCGCCGAGGCTGAGGTTGATGACCTCAGCCGGGTTCGCGTTCGCCGGCACGCCGCTGACGGTGCCGCCGGAGGCCCAGATGATCGCGTCGGCAATGTCGGAGTCGTAACCGCCGCAGGTGCCCAGCACGCGCACCGGCACGATCTTCGCGCCGTATGCCACGCCGGCCACGCCCTTGGCGTTGTTGGTCACCGCGGCGATCGTGCCGGCCACGTGCGTGCCGTGCCAGCTCGACGGTTGCGCGGCGTGCGAGCCGCCGCACTGGTTCGCGCTGACCCAGTCGCCCGGATCGCTCGGGTCGCTGTCGCGGCCGTTGCCGTCGTTGGACACGGTGGTGTCGATGATGAAGTCGTAGCCCGGCAGCACGTTCGCCGACAGGTCGCTGTGGCTGGTGATGCCGGTGTCGAGCACGGCAACGACGGAGCCTGCACCGTTGGTCACGTCCCAGGCCTGGTTGGCCTTGATGCCGTAGGTGCCCGAATAGCCCCACTGCTCGGAATAGCGCGTGTCGTTGGGCGTGAGGTACGGTTTGTTGAGCTTGTCGACCTCGACGTATTCGACGTTGGGGTCCGCGGCGATCTGGCGCATCAGGCTTTCGGCCTCGACGCGGTCCAGCTTGCGGTCGGCGCGCACGACGTCGGCGCCGGTGGCGATGCGTCGGACGTGGCGCACGCCCAGCGCCTTGCCGGCACCGGCGGTGCGGGCGGCGGAGCTGAGGGCGCTCTGCAGCGTGGAGACGTTGGCGCGTTCGGCGCTGCCGTCCTTGTACTTCACGATGAAGCGGTCGCTCCCGGCCTGGGCATCCAGACCGGACAGGTTGACGCGGGCCTGCTGCGCAAGCGCCGGCGCCGCCAGCGCGGACGACAAGGCGATGGCGGTGGCGATCGAAAGCGCGTGCGCGCGGAGACCACGGTTACGACGACGGTCATTCGAAGACATCTGGTGGAACCCCCGAAGTTGGACTGCGTGATGGAAGGCCCGCCTACCGGCGCGCGAGCGCGCCGTGCGGCCGGCCTTGTGTACGGGCGCCGCATCGAGGCGGTCGACCGTTCTTCCAGCTGACACCCCCGGTGCCGCAGAGACTGCGACAGCCCGGCATCACGCAATCCGGGGTCTCGGCGGTTTCCCGCCCCCTGTTCCGCGACCCTGCCTGCGCAGTTGCCGGGACTTCACCCTTCTCCGGCCCGGTACCGGATGGGGTCCGCCCCCGGCCGGAACCGGAGGGCGTTTCAACACAACGCGACATGTACCCGACGCCCCACCGTTCATCGAAGCAACTGTTAACGCAAAGTCGCCAACTGCGGACGGCGTCACTGTTCAGCGGTCGGGATGTGAAGAGTGCGCCCGGTGGACATCACAAACGCGAACGCCCCGCGGTGCGGGGCGCTCTGCGTTGCAGCATGACGGCGGCGTGAAGGCAGGCCGTCGAACGGGTCGGGAATCGGGCTAGAACATGCCGGTTTCGAGCCGCGCCGCCTCGGACATCATCGTCCGGTTCCACGGCGGGTCGAACACCAGGTCGACGTCGGCTTCGGCGACGGTCGGGATCATCTCCAGCTTGTCGCGCACGTCGGCGACGAGGATGTCGCCCATGCCGCAGGCCGGCGCGGTCAGCGTCATGCGCACTTCGACGCGGCGCTGGCCAGGGCTTTCCGGATGCGGAAGGATGCGCGCCTCGTACACCAGGCCCAGGTCCACGACGTTGATCGGGATTTCCGGATCGAAGCAGGTGCGCAGCTGGCGCCACACCATCTGCTCGACGGCCTCGTCGTCGGCGCCTTCGGGCAGTTCGAGCGGTTCGGGCGGTTCCTTGCCGATGGCGTCGGCATCGCGCCCGGCCACACGGAACAGGTTGCCTTCGACGAAGACGGTGTAGCTGCCGCCCAGACCCTGCGTGATGTAACCGACGCTGCCGGCCGGCAGGGTCACCTGCTCGCCCTGGGGCACCATGACAACGGCGCAATCGCGCTCGAATCGGACGGGTTCGCTGCTGCGGGAATACATGCCGGGAAGATTGGGGTGCGCGGTGGCGGCACAAGAGCGCGCATTCTACCGGCAGCACCCGCGCCACGACCGCCCGCCAGTGCGACGCAGCGTGCCGGATGCGGTTTCCGCCGGTTCCTGCCGTGCGCTGCGGGCTTGCCGGCTATGCTGTGCGGCCTCCCGCCGCCAGAGCGTTCGATGACCGCAGTTGCCCCGCCCGCCCGCCGCGCCACCTGGTTCTCGTGGCTGCTGTTGCTGCTGGGGGCTTTCGGTTTCGCGGCGGTCTGGGTCCTCGCGAGCCTCTACACGGGCCGCCAGCTCGGCTGGATGGCGGTGCTCGGCGCGCTCGACATCGCCTGGATGCTGCGCCTGGGCGGCTGGCAGCGCGGGTGGGGACGCATGCTCGCCGGCGTCGGCGCGACGGCCGCTATCGTGATCGCCTCGAACTGGTTCATCACCGCCACACAGCTGGGCGGAATGCTCGGACTGGATCCGTGGGATTCCGCGATGCGCCTGGGCTGGCACCACGCGTGGATCCTGGTGACGCTGGCGAACCACGCGATGGACGCGGTCTGGATCGCGGTGGGGCTGCTCGTCGCGGCGTGGTTGTCGCGCTGAGGCCTCCATTCTCGCGACCAGAGGATTAGCCCTTCTCCCGCGAGCGGGACAGGGCTAGTTCACGGCATCGAATTCATCCAGACACGTCTCGAACACGGCCACGGCCTGCTCGATCTCCGCCACCGACAGCCCGCAGTAGCCCAACAAGAGGCCGGCGCGGTCCGGCGGCGCGAGGTAGTACGGCGCGATCGGGTACAGCCCCAGGCCCAGGCTGCGCGCGCGGGCGATGAAGGCTTCGCCGTCGGCCGCGCTGCGGTCGGTCAGCCACACGACCAGATGCATGCCCGCATGCGAATCGTTGATCGTCAGCCGCCCTCGGCTGCAGCGATGCAGCCCGTCGAGCAGCGCGTCGCGCCGTTCCTTCAGCGTCTTCCACGCGCGGCGCAGGTGGCGTTCGAAACCGCCGTCGACGATGAACCGCGCCAGTGCAGCCTGCTCGATGCCGCAAGAGCCGAAATCGTCCTGCCACTTGGCGTTGACGTAATCGCCGCGCAGACCCGCCGGCACCACGAGGTACCCCAACCGCAGCGACGGGAACATCGCCTTGGAGAACGTGCCGACGTAGATGACGCGGTCGGCATCGTCCAGCGATCGCAGCGCGGCCAGCGGGCGCGCGTCGTAGCGGAACTCGCCGTCGTAGTCGTCCTCGAGGATCCAGCTGCCGTTGCGTCGCGCGTAGTCGAGCAGCTGCAGCCGGCGAGGCAGCGAGAGCACGGCGCCGGTCGGGAACTGGTGCGATGGCGTCACGCAGATCAGCTTGGGCGGCGAGGATGGCAGCTCGTCGACCTTCAGGCCGTGTTCGTCGACGTCGAGCGTGCTCACCTTCGCGCCGTGGATCTGCAACGCCTCGCGCATCGCCGAGTAGTGCGGTTCCTCCAGCAACACCTCGTCGTTCTGGTCGAGCAGCACGCGCGCGGTCAGCGCGACGGCCTGCTGCGTGCCGGCCACGATCACCACGTCCTGCGGCTCGGCCTGGATGCCGCGCCGCCGCGCGAGGTAGTCGCACACGGCCTCGCGCAGCGCCGGAACGCCCTGCGAGGCGGGATAGTTCGTCGAGGTGTACGCGGCCGCATGCGCGAGTTCGCGCGCCCACGCGCTGGTGAGCGCGGGGTTGGTCAGCGGCACGCCGTACTGGAAGGCGTAGCGCACGCCGGGAATCGCGCGACCGGGAATGCGCAGGTGGTCGTGCACGATGCGCGCGCGTCGGGCGAACTGCGACTGCGCCGGCAGCGGTGAATCCACCGCGTGCAGCGGGCGGGCATCCTGCAACGGCGGCGTCACGTAGCTGCCGGAACCGACGCGGCCATCGACGAAGCCTTCCGCGCGCAGCTGTTCGTACGCGGCGAGCACGGTGTTGCGCGACAGGCCGAGTTCGCGCGCGAGCTGGCGCGTCGCCGGCAATCGCGCTCCCTCGCTGACGCGCCCCGCGAAGACGGCGCTCTTCAGCGCCCGCGTCAGTTGCGCGTGGAGCGGGCCGCGGCCGTCGAGCTGCAGGTGCATGGCGGACTCTCCGGTGAGCATGGCGTGGGGCGAATGGCCCCATTCAACCCCCCCTGAATTGGCCCTTGCCAGTGCCAATTGCGCGCGGCTTCATAGGGCCATTCGCCCGCCGGAGTGCGTCGATGAAAGCCAGTGCCCGCCCGTTCGCCCCGTCCCGCGTCCGCGCGGCGTCCTCGCGCCCGGCCCTGTGGGCCTGGATTGCCCTGGGCGGCCTGGCCGTCGGCAGCGCGGACATGCTGTTCGCGATGGCCTGGTGGGCGCAGTCCGACACCCCGCCGGCGCGCATCCTGCAGTCGGTCTGGGCATGGATCGTCGGCCGCGAGGCGGCTTTCGGCGGCGGAGCCGCGACCGCCTTCGCCGGTGCGGCGCTCTACTTCGTGCTGATGTCGGCGATCGTCGCGATCTACCACGCCGCCGCGCGCGAGCACCGCGTGCTGCGCGAACGCCCGATCCTGCTCGGCGCCCTGTATGGCGCGGCGTGGTTCGTGCTGCTGCACCTGATCGTCGTGCCGCTGTTTTCCGCGGCACCGCCGAAGCGCTTCATCCCCGATTGGTACCTCGCCTGCCTGCTGGCACACATGGTGCTGATCGGCATTCCCGTCGCGTGGATGTCGCGTCGCTGGTACGGGATGCGCTGAGGCTTCGCAACGCGATGCGTTTGTAGCCCCGGATAAGCGAAGCGCATCTGGGTTCGCCTGCTGCTTGCGGATACCTCTTCCCCGGGTGCCGCCTTCGGCCTTAGCCGGGCTACAAGAGCGCGTGACACGAGTCGATCTACGCATTCGCCGGCTGCGGGGCCGCGCGAATGGCTCCTTCGCCGCGCGGTGGATTGGTTCTCCAAACGCATCGCGCGCGCGACTAGCGTGGAGCCAATGGCGCGATGCGCCGACCGGAATGACGACATGACGCTGCATCGCTACGTCCCGCCGTTCTCGCTTCCGCCGCATGGCGATGCGCTCGCCGCCGATAGCTGGCATGTCATCGCCGGGCGCGGTGCGGCCACTCTGCAACTTCCGGCGCATTGGCCGTCGCTGTGGCTTCCGATGCGCGGTCGACTTTCGATGCAGGCGCAGGACGCGCACTGGACGCTTTTCGGCGGCGAAGGCCAGCTGTGGCGCGCGGGCGCGTTGAACGTGCAGGCCTCGCACGAATCGCGCTGGCTCGCGCTCGTCGCCGCGCCGACCGTGTGGAACGCCGCGTTCGCCAGTTCAGCCGACGACGAAGAGCCGCTGCCGTGGCGCGGCGATCCGGGCGACGGCGTGCGCGAGGCAACGGAAGCCCTCGCGCACGACGACGATGCGTTCGCGTTGCTGATCCCGGTGCTGATCGACCGCCAGCGCGACGTCGCCGCATGCCTGCCGCGCTGTCGCGGACGCACGCTCGCGCACCGCCGCCAGGCGCTGCTGCGCTTGCTCAATCTTCGGCACCTCATGCAGTGCCATGTCGAAGCCGACGACGACGCGAGCATCGACGTGCCGTGGCTCGCCTCGCGCGCGCATTACTCGCCGGGCCACCTGATCCGGCTGCATCGCGCGGTGTTCGGCGAAACGCCGAGCGACTACTTCACGCGGCTTCGCCAGGCGCGCGCGTGGGAGCTGGTGCGCGAAACCGACATGCCGGTGGCGACGATCACGCACCGGCTCGGCTTTGAAAGCCAGAGCGCGTTCTGCCGCGCGTTCAAGCACGCCTTCGGCATGACCGCGACGCAGGCACGCCGGGAGGCCGACGCATGCGCGGCATGACGGCACGCGCGCTCGCGTGGGGCGTGCTCGGCGGGCTGCTCGCCGGGACGCTCGACATCCTCTACGCCACCAGCTTCTGGGCGCTGCGCGACGTGCCGGCGCAGCGCATCTTCCAGAGCATCGCCGCGGGCGCGCTGGGGCGTGCGGCCTTCACCGGCGGCTGGCCGACGGCGATGCTCGGACTGTCGCTGCATTACCTGATCGCCGCCGCGATGGGCGTGGCGTACGCATTCGCCGCGCGCGACGTCCCGCCGCTGCGCGATCGCCCGTGGCGTTACGGCGCGCTGTACGGCCTGGTGTTGTACGCCTTCATGAATTTCGTCGTCGTGCCGCTGTCGGCATCGCCGCGCGGCGGTGCGCTGCCGATGTCCTGGACGGTGTGCAGCGTGATCGCGCACGTCGTGCTCGTCGGCTGGCCGTGCGCGTGGTTCGCGCGACGCGGCTGGGACGGCCGCTGGCGATCGTCGCGAACACCGTCTTCGCCGGTATTCGCCGACCCGGCGATCTGACGCACCCATATCGCGCTCCACCTTCGCTCGCGCGCCCGCAAGGAGCACGCGCGGCGCCGCACTGCGCGCTGCGGCCCGCACACGCATGGAGTTTCGACATGAACGTTGTGAAGCCTGCCCTGCTCGTCCTGGCCGTTTCGCTCGTGCTCGCCACCACGCCGGTTCTCGCCGGCGGCGATGGATGCAAGAAGATCCACGCCGACCTCGACGAGATCCAGTCCACGCAGGGATGCAATCCCGGTCTGACCAGCTGCTTCCTCGGCGAAGTCGACGGCAACCACGGCCTGCGCGGCACCACGCATTTCGCCGCCGACAGCGCGGTGTCGACGAGCCCGTCGACCTCGCCGAACTTCCTCATCTACAGCGGCCCGTTCGAATACCGCACCGGCCGCGGCAACATCACGGTTCGCGAAACCGGCGTGACCACCCGCGGCAGCGAAGGCGTGGTGACGGCGTACCAGCAGATCGTGTCGGGCACCGGCGACTTCGCCGGCGCGACGGGCCATTTCTTCGTCAGCGGGCACAAGACCGGCGGCACGGTGGAGACGTTCGTCAACGGGGAGATCTGCGGGGCGCAGTGAGCCTTGAACCCCTCTCCCATTCGGGAGAGGGGTTGGGGTGAGGGGCAACGGAGCGACGACAATGAATTGCCGTTGTCGCACAGCGCTGTGCGGTTGCTTCCTCCCGCATCAAACGCAAAATCAAAATGGGTTCCAGCTTTCGCTGGAATGACGATTGCGGGCCCGGGTCCCGGCTTTTGCCGGGATGACGTTCAATGCGGGACGACGTTGATGACTTTCCCGTCGTACGGTACTTCCTCAGTGCCCGCCCCCATCCAGCGCCTTCAACTCGCTCACCAGCGCGCTGGCCATTTCCGCGCCGTCGCCGTAGAGCATGCGCGTGTTGTCCTGGTAGAACAGGGCGTTCTCGATGCCCGCGAAACCCGTGCCCTTGCCGCGCTTGATCACGATGGTGTTCTTCGAATTGGCGACGTCCAGGATCGGCATGCCGTAGATCGGCGAGGCCGGATCGGTTTTGGCCACCGGGTTCACCACGTCGTTCGCGCCGATCACCAGCGACACGTCGGTGTTGGGGAACTCGGGGTTGATGTCGTCCATGTCGGCGATGAGGTCGTATGGCACGCCCGCTTCGGCGAGCAGTACGTTCATGTGCCCGGGCATGCGGCCGGCGACGGGATGGATGGCGAACTTCACCTTCACCCCGCGCTCCATCAGCTTCTGCGTCAGTTCCCAGATCTTGTGCTGCGCCTGCGCCACGGCCATGCCGTAGCCGGGCACGATCACCACGCGTTCGGCGTAGGCCATCATCGCGGCGACGTCGCCGGCTTCGATGGGCT
>Ga0209676_1002943_pt1 | contig 11118 bp, 9 predicted proteins | sample AraplaCvi_mLB_r2_FD_184282 | JGI IMG/M metagenome (GOLD analysis project Ga0209676, IMG submission 184282) | Arabidopsis root microbial communities from North Carolina, USA - plate scrape MF_Cvi_mLB_r2 (SPAdes) (version 2) | ecosystem: Host-associated > Plants > Roots > Endosphere | place: USA...
ATATTGATGTGGAAGATTTAATTGTTATTTATGACGATTTAGATTTAGAGACAGGTAAATTACGCCTGCGTCAAAAAGGTAGTGCAGGTGGACATAATGGTATTAAATCATTAATTCAGCATTTAGGTACACAAGAATTTAATCGCATACGAGTAGGGGTTAATCGCCCACCAGCAGGCATGAAGGTAGCAGATTACGTGTTATCAAAATTTTCAAAAGAAGATCAAGCAGTTGTTGGCGAAGCTATTGAAAAGTGTGTAAATGCTGTAGAAGCATCTCTTTCAAATCCATTTCTTGATGTGATGAATCGCTTTAACGGATAACAATCATGGATATTACAGTTGTTTAGGATGACGATTTAATTTATTTCTATTTCAGCGAGTGTTTTTTGTAGCGTCAGCTACAGGCCTACACAAAGCCGACTCCCGACGCAATTATACCGAGGTATAATTGGTGTTGTTTTTTTCTGCGACAACAGCTAACTAAATATATAGTATTAACCACAGTGCAAAACTATTCTCAATTTCTGAAATGACCTCTAAGACAAAATTGGAAGTGCATAATCTTTTTTCGAAATGTCTATACTTTAAGTAGTAAGTTGCTTAAAGGAGGATGATTTGGAGATGTCAGTTCGATATCGATGTCGGCATTGTGAAGTAGAAATAGGGACGCTACCATTTGATGCAGATGATACAATTCGAAAACTACATATTTTCGAATTGGGTGAAGCGGATGATTATGTTGAGAAAGATAAACATGGACAAACGACGGTGCACTGCATTTGTGAGCAATGTGAGGATTCGCTGAAACAATATCCAGATTATCACGCACTCAATAAATGGATTCAATAATTGGAAGGACGCTTTGGCGCACATTACGTGCGTCCAAAGCTTTTTCCGTTTAACTTCGCTCAGGCTTAGGCTTAAAGCCAATTCCGAACGAAATTATGCCAAGGCATAATGAAAAAAATAAACAATAAAAATACGTATTATAGTACTAGATTACTAGTAATGGTGACGAGAATTATGCGTTGAAAGGAGCTTTTGACATTGGAAGTTTTACGACAGCTTGTGATGCAGGACAAACATATCACATCATTTTTACAGGAGATTCAGAGCGGTCATTCTGCAACACAGCTTATTACAGGATTAACTGGAAGCGCACGCCCGGTAATGGTTGATGCTTTATTTGAATATGTAAAAAAACCAATTTATATTGTATCTCCTAATCTATTGCAGGCTCAGAAAATGGCCGACGAGCTGGCGGGACTTTTAGGTGAGGAGCATGTTCATTATTATCCTGCTGATGAGTTTATTGCTGCTGATTTATCTGTTGCTTCCCCTGAGCTACGTGCTGAACGTATCGCAACACTTGATCGTCTTGCTAGAGGTGAAAAAGCTGTTTATGTAATACCGGTTGCGGGCTTGCGTAAAATGATGCAGCCTAAAGAGCATTGGTTACAGTATTTTTTACAAATAGCAGTTGGTGAGGATATTCAGGTTGATGAATGGCTCCAAACATTAGTGGAGATGGGATACGTACGTAATTCGATGGTGACAACACCTGGAGAATTTGCGTTACGTGGTGGCATATTAGATATTTATCCTCCGTATTTAGAGTCACCGATTCGTATAGAATTATTTGATACGGAAGTGGACTCGATTCGAACATTTTCTGCGGACGATCAACGTTCCATTGATAAATTACAGAAGATTCGTATCCTCCCTGCGTCAGAAGTTATTTTGACAAAGGAAGAAAGAACGGCATTGGCAGGTCGTTTAGAAGCTGCGTTAGCGACAAGCTTAAAGAAAGTCAAGAAGCAGGAGACGAAGGAGTTACTGTATCAGCATATTCAATATGATATTGAATTGTTACAGCAAGGGAATTTACCGGACTATGTAAATAAATATGGTTCGTTATTGTATGAGAAGACAGCCTATTTAGGAGATTATTTTGTACACGACGGCATTGTGCTGTTTGATGAGCTCGGGCGCATTCAGGAGGTTATGGATGCATGGGAGCGTGAAGAAGATGAGTGGTTTTTATCTCTAATTGAAGAAGGAAAGATGGTGCATGATGTAAAGCCTGCATTCTCTTTAAAAGAGATTCTAGCAATGTTATCTCAGCAAAAGCTATATTTCTCATTATTTTCGCGAACTTTTGCAGGTGTATCCTTTAATAAGACGACGAACTTTTCTTGCAAACCAATGCAACAATTTCATGGCCAAATGTCATTATTACAAAGCGAAGTTGAACGCTGGCTACTCGGTAAATTTACTGTACTAATTGTGGCGAGAGATAAAGACCGTGTTAAACGTGTACAGCAAATGCTTGGGGAATATGATATTCATACGACAATTGGTCACCCGACAGAAGCGGGTATTTATATTTTGGATGGCTCGTTATCTAGTGGCTTTGAATTACCGTTACAGCGTTTAGCGGTAATTACAGAGGATGAGCTGTTTAAACAGCAGGCGAAGAAAAAAGCGCGTCCTCAAAAAATGACGAACGCAGAACGTATTAAAAGCTATACAGAAATTAAAGCTGGCGACTATGTTGTACATGTACATCACGGGATTGGGAAATATATTGGCTTAGAAACACTGGAGGTAAATGGTACACATAAAGATTACCTACACATTCGATATCGCGCAGATGATAAGTTGTATGTTCCAGTAGAGCAAATAGATTTAATCCAAAAATATGTAGCATCTGAAGACCGTGAACCAAAGCTACATAAATTAGGTGGAGCAGAGTGGAAAAAAGCTAAAGCTAAAGTATCCTCTGCTGTGCAAGATATTGCTGATGATTTAATAAAGCTGTATGCGAAACGTGAAGCCGAGAAGGGTCATGCATTTGCGATTGACAATGACGATCAGCGCAATTTTGAGGCTTCATTCGCTTATGAGGAAACAGAGGATCAGTTACGTTCAATTATCGAAGTGAAACGTGATATGGAACGTGAACGTCCTATGGATCGCCTCGTATGCGGAGACGTGGGATATGGTAAAACTGAGGTAGCGATTCGTGCAGCGTTCAAAGCAATTCAGGACGGCAAACAGGTAGCTTTCCTTGTACCGACAACGATTTTAGCTCAGCAACATTACGAAACGATTCGTGAGAGATTCCAAGACTTTGCTATTAATGTAGGTCTCCTGTCTCGTTTCCGCACAAAAAAAGAGCAAACAGCAACATTAAAGGGCTTAAAAGAAGGGCAAGTTGATATTGTTATTGGAACGCATCGAATTTTATCTAAAGACTTATTATTCCAAGACCTTGGATTGCTTATTGTTGATGAGGAGCAACGTTTTGGTGTAACGCATAAGGAAAAAATTAAACAACTTAAGACGAATGTTGATGTATTAACACTAACGGCAACTCCGATTCCAAGAACACTTCATATGTCGATGGTAGGTGTTCGTGATTTATCGGTAATTGAAACGCCACCAGCAAACCGTTTCCCTGTACAAACCTATGTAATGGAGCATAGCGGTGCATTAGTCCGGGAAGCTATTGAGAGAGAAATGGCGCGTGGTGGGCAAGTATTCTACTTATACAATCGTGTAGAGGATATGGCTCGTAAAGTTGATGAAATTCAAACGCTTGTCCCCGAAGCACGTATCGGGCATGCACATGGGAAAATGACGGAGTCAGAATTAGAATCTGTCATATTAGCCTTTTTAGAAGGTGCCTATGATGTGCTTGTAACAACAACGATTATTGAGACAGGTGTAGATATACCGAACGTTAATACATTGATTGTTCACGATGCTGATCGAATGGGCTTAGCGCAGCTTTATCAATTGCGTGGGCGTGTTGGGCGTTCTAATAGGGTAGCATATGCGTACTTTATGTACCAACGTGATAAAGTTCTTACAGATGTAGCTGAGCAACGATTACAGGCGATTAAAGAATTTACAGAGTTAGGTTCAGGATTTAAAATTGCTATGCGTGATTTATCTATTCGCGGTGCTGGAAATCTGCTGGGGGCGCAACAACATGGCTTTATTGATTCTGTCGGTTTTGACTTGTATTCACAAATGCTACAAGAGGCGATTGCTGAGCGCCAAACGGGTGTGAAAAAAGAAGAGAAGCCTGACATTGAAATTTTATTGAGTATTGATGCGTATATTCCGGATGTATACATTCCTGATGGCTATCAAAAAATTCAAATGTATAAACGTATTAAAGCGATGGATCAAGTGGAGGAGTATGGCGAAATCACGGAGGAATTAGAGGATCGCTTCGGAGATCTCCCGATTGAAACAGAGCGCTTACTGCGAATTGCACGTATGAAGGTATGGGGCTTAGGTGCAGGCGTATTGTCGGTAAAAGAAAAGCAAAAAATTATCACAATATTGTTGTCTGAAGAGGGGACAGTACAAGTTGATGGCAGTAAAGTTGTTGAAGAATCCATGAAATTTGAACGAGCTGTCGGTTTTGGTATGGATGGTATGCAACTGAAATTAACAATTGATGAACGAAAATGTGGGAAATATCAACCCTTTGATATTTTGGAAGATATGATGCATATTATTGCTAACGCAAAAAAATAAAAATGATAAAAAGCTGACCTTATCTAACTAGGATAATGGTCGGTTTTTTATTATAGAAAAACAAAACGGTCTAGGATATCTTAATGAATGTTGACGTTGTTGCTGTGCTTACGCATAGAAAACTGTTGTTATGGACGCAACGTTAGCACTATGCTTACGCACAGAAAACCTTTGTTGCAGACGCAACGTTAGCGCTGGCTCATACACAGGAAACCCTTATTAGTTGCGATGTTAGGGCTACACTTACGCACTGAAAATATCCGATGCTGTCGCTTCGCTTTCGCGCAATAAAAAATTTCTGTAAACCACCGTTAGCACCACACTTGTATACAGAAAATATATGTTACAGACGCAACGTTAGCACTACACGTACGCACAAAAAATATTTGATGCTGCTCCTTCACCTTCGTACAGATACATTGCAGAAGTTTTATTTTACCATTATTAACTTTGGATGATATGCCAAAAGGTGCATGCGAATTGAAATTTTGATTGGACTGTAGATAGAGCGACTGCTTAAGTATCGTTTTTACAAATAAGACTGTGGATCTAGCTGATAAGAGCGAAGAGGTGAAAAGGATTAAATTACATAAAAACGCCTTTATAATAAAAATCCTTTTGGCTCATTGACGCAATAATATAGGTTGGATTATTATTATTTCTTGTTAAAATTTTTTTATAAATTATTTATAAAAGTTTATTTTTGTGGTTAATCTAAGATAAGTTGATTGAAGTTAAAATTCTATATGCTAAATGTATTTGAAGTACAATAATTTAGGTTTTAAGGTCTTTTTGAAAAATATTGTTGGGTGTGAAATCCTTTTTCTTCAGTTTTTGCATAGATTGCTTCATAAAAAACCATACTAGAGTTGAAAAAAATTTTTATTGTAGCGAAAGCGAGGATTATGAATGAAGGCAACAGGAATTGTTCGTCGTATTGATGATTTAGGGCGTGTGGTTATTCCAAAAGAAATTCGTAGGACGCTACGTATTCGCGAGGGTGACCCGTTAGAGATTTATACAGACCGTGAAGGCGAAGTTATTTTAAAGAAATATTCTCCAATTAACGATTTAGGGGAATTTGCAAGGGAATATGTAGAAACATTATATGAAACATTAGGTACTCCAGCGTTTGTAACCGACCGTGATGAAGTAATTGCTGTCGCAGGAATCGGTAAGAAAGAGTATATTAATCGTCGTATTACATCTTTTGCGGAAAGTTTTATGGAAGAGCGTTCAACAAAAATAGAAAAAATGGAAACAACTATCGAGATTGTCCCTGGACAATATGAGCAAGTGAAGTCTTATTGTGCAACACCTATTATGGTGAATGGTGATCCAATCGGTTGTATTATCGTTTTATCTAAGGTACATTTTGTTGGTGAAGTTGAAGTGAAGGTTGCAGAAACTGCTGCTAACTTCTTAGCTAAACAAATGAATAGTTGATGAGAATTGAAAGTTATTGCGCTGACCTTTTTAGGCTGAACAATAACTTTTTTTCGTACATAGTTTTAAGGTAATCCTACCCGCGCGCGTCAAACTTTTGAGATATGCTATACTATTGGCATTGTTAAAGAAGGAAAGAGGGCAATTTATGTCGGAACGTTTTGGCATGAAAAGCTACATGAAGGGAGCAGCCTTACTTACAATTGCTGCCCTTATTGTGAAGGTTCTTAGTGCAATTTATCGTGTGCCTTTTCAAAACCTTGTTGGTGATGAAGGATTTTATATTTATCAGCAAGTATATCCAGTTATATCTATTTTTGTCGTATGGACATCTAGTGGATTTGCAGTAGCTATTTCTAAGATGCTTGCAGATAATGATTGTATTTTAGACCCGCTAGAGCGAAATCAAAAACGAAGCGGTATTATGCGTATTGTTTTTCGTTATTTAACAGTACTGTCGTTATTGTTTTTTGTTGTTTTATTTAGTGGAGCTGAAGTAATTGCAAGGCTTATGGGCGATTCGCAGCTTGCTCCTTTAATACGGACAGGTTCATTTATAGTATTTGTCATGCCGGCTCTTGCTATTTTAAAGGGCGGCTTCCAATCAAGAGGTATTATGGAGCCAGTTGCTTATGCACAAGTCCTTGAACAAGCGGTGAGGGTATCCGTCATTTTAGCGGGTACATTTATCGTTATGAAGACGACAGAATCACTATATAGTGCTGGACAAATGGCTATAATAGGTACAGTTATTGGTGAAATTGTAGGTTTTATATTACTTGCGTTTATCTTTAAAAAACGTTTCGGTTTATTTAACGATAAGAAACAGCGGCGACGTATCGAAAGTTTTCCTGTTATTAAAGAGGTCACGTTGCTAAGTTTAAGTGTAAGCATGAGTGGCCTATTGTTACTTGGTTATCAGCTAGTTGATTCCTTTACAATTTATTCATTATTAGTAGAAGGTGGAATGGATCAGAAGGTAGCTAAGGTAACGAAAGGTGTTTATGATCGTGGGCAGCCGTTAGTGCAGCTCGGAGTTGTCATTGCTTCTTCTCTTTCACTGGCTATTGTACCCCTTGTCGCACATATGTCCAAAAGACAGGAAGGCCGTAGTGCAATTCCGTTTATACAATTAACGTATAGAGCGTCCGTATTATTTGGGTGGGCAGCATCTTTAGGTTTAATACTTGTTATGCCTTATATTAACGCAATGCTCTTTAAAACGGATGCGCTGTCGGAAGTTCTTATGGTATATGTGTTACAAATCGTGCCTTTGTCGATTATTTTGACATTTACAGCTATTCTTCAAGGTTATGGTAAATTAAAAAAGCCGGCTTTATTTTTAATTGTAGGTTTTATATTAAAAATAATATTGAATGTGCTGACAATTAGTTTATTTGGTGTATTAGGTGCTGCTATTGCTAATAATGTGGGTCTATTGTTTACTGCCCTCATGCTTGTTATTTATTTAAAGAAAATAATTGCAATTCAATTAGCACCAACTAGTTTTTATAAAAAAGTTGGAATTGCATCACTAAGCATGGCAGTTGTAGTGCTAGTTTGGTTACAGTTTATACCATCGTTGTTAAGCCAATTTTTATCACCGCGATTTGTTGCGGTGGTAGCAGGTTTTACAGCCGTTAGTTTAGGGGCATTTGTAATGGTCACAATAGTTGCTAAGTTACGAGTGTTAGGTGAAAAAGAGTGGTACTTACTGCCGTTTGGGCGCAAGATGGCAGTTTATCAATTATGGTTAAATCGGAAGAGGTAGGTGGATTTATTGAATACTTTAACAGTTATTGGTCTAGGTGCGGGTGATTTTAATCAGCTGCAAATGGGTGTCTATAAAAAATTAAAAGCGGCTAGAAAATTATATGTACGTACAGTGGATCATCCAGTATTAGAAGAATTATCAGCAGAGGGCTTACAATTTGAAAGCTTTGACAAGATCTATGAAAAACATAGTTCGTTCCAGCCTGTGTATGAAGAAATTGCGGAAACGCTTGTGGCTGCTGCGGCGATTGAAGATGTAATGTACGCTGTACCAGGACATCCACTTGTTGCGGAGCAGACTGTACAATTGCTGATTGCTGCTGCGGATGCGGAAAAAGTAAAATTAGTCATTGAAGGTGGACAAAGCTTCTTAGACCCAATATTCGGTGCATTAAAGATCGACCCGATTGAGGGTTTTCAGCTGCTGGATGGCACTAGTTTTTCTATGCATGACATTAACATGCGTCAGCATATTTTAATTGCTCAAGTGTATGATACATTCAGTGCGTCAGAAGTAAAGCTTACGTTAATGGAGAAATACAATGACGAATACCCTGTTACAGTAGTTACTGCAGCAGGCTCGGCACAGGAAAAATTAGTGACGGTACCACTTTATGAGCTCGATCAAAGCGTTGAGGTGAACAATTTAACAACGGTATATGTACCACCTGTGAAATCGCAAGAGGAGGCTTTAAGAGATTGGGCAACCTTCCGTCAAATTATTGCTGTTTTACGAGGTCCAAATGGCTGTCCGTGGGATCAAAAGCAAACGCATGAATCACTGAAAAAATATTTACTAGAAGAAGCGCACGAATATTTGGCGGCGGTAGATGCAGAGGATGACTTTGCGATGATCGAGGAGCTCGGAGATGTACTGTTACAAGTATTCCTTCATGCACAAATCGGAGAGGATCAAGGTTACTTTACATTGGAAGATGTATTAGCTTCAATAAGTGAAAAAATGATTCGTCGACACCCACACGTATTTGGAGATGTATCGGTAGAAGATGCAGAGGGTGTTGTAGCGAATTGGGAAGTTATAAAAGCAGAAGAAAAGGGAATAAGTGATAAGCCACTATTGGAAGAGGAGTACCGGGCGTCCTCTGCTCTACAAACTGCCTATAATTATCAAAAAAGAGCTGCAAAGGTTGGGTTTGATTGGCCCGATGTAGATGGTGCATGGGACAAGTTTGCGGAGGAATGGCAGGAATTTCGTAATGAGGTGACGAAAGGTACAAGTGCGTCACGTCTAGATGAATTTGGAGATGTCTTGTTCACGCTTGTGAATTTAGCACGTTTCTACAAGTTAAATCCAGAAGAGGCTATGTTACATGCCAATGAGAAGTTTGCGAGACGCTTTGGTTATGTGGAGGCAAAGGTAAAGGAAAGTGGAAAACCATTTTCTGATTATACATTAGAACAATTAGATGCTTTTTGGAGTGAAGCGAAGCAACTGGAAAAGGAGTAAAAGTATGCGATTAGATAAATTTTTAAAGGTATCACGTTTAATTAAACGCCGTACCTTAGCGAAAGAAGTAGCAGACCAAGGACGTATTACGATCAATGATAAGATCGCAAAGGCTAGTAGTGCTGTTAAAGCTGGAGACGAGCTAGCCATTCGTTTTGGACAAAAGATTGTGACAGCGCGTGTAGAAGAATTACGTGATACTGTGAAAAAAGAAGATGCCGCAAAAATGTTTACGATTTTGAAGGAAGAACGTCTTGAAAAAATTGAGCCTGAATTTATTGATGATGAAGATTAAATCAATTATTCCTCTGATAAAAGTGTAGCAACTTTGATAAAGTTGTCATGCTTTTAAGGTTGTCCGCATAAAGTGAACAGAAGCTAGGACGACTAAAGGAGGAAAAAAATGACGCTACATCAAGAAAGTAACCGTTACACAATTCCATCTGGAGAGCATATTTTAACGATTCGTAATCGTAAAAGAATGGACATGACTTCTGTAAAATCAATTGAACGCTTTGATCAGGAAGAGTTTTTCATTAAGACGTCCCAAGGGCATTTGTTAATCCGTGGAGAAGAACTGCATATCGTTCATTTAGATGTTGATAAAGGGTTATTGACACTTGAAGGAACTGTAAAAACCTTACAGTATGACGAGGAGGAAAGTGGCTTCTCGAAAGGTTTCCTTCATAAGTTATTTGGATGATTGTTAGTGAACAATTTGTTCAACTATTAGTCATGGTTTTGAGCGGTATAGCAGTTGGATTCATTATTGATAGTGTAAGGCTCATTGTTTTTTCAACTCCAAAAAGGTCAAGCCTTCGAAGATGGATGATGGTATTTGAACTACTTACCTGGATTCTGCTTGGGGGCATGACATACTATTTATTATTTTGGCTAAAGGATGGCGCATGGCGGGCTTATGACCCGCTAGCGCAAATAGCCGGAATTTTTTTGTATCAAACATTTTTTCAGACTTTTTTACGTTTCATCGCAAGGGTTTTGGTGAATATAACATGGAGACCTTTGTGGTTCATCATACGATTAATATTTGCTACCATTCGACAAATTTTTATTTTATTAATAAATATTGGAGCATTTGTTTTAAGACCTTTTGTCAAAATTTATTCGTATTTGTCCAACACTTTTTTTAAAAAATTTCGATTTATCAAGTATAATAAAAGACAACAATAACTTTCGGAGGTGCGGGCATGACTAAACGTCGTTCATCAAATGATCGCCAACAAAACTATACTAAGCTTGATAATGACTATGTCCGTAACACGGATAAAGCTATAAATCGTAAAATTGAAGGGCGGAAACGGAAAATGCGCCGCATTGCCTTTTTTGCGATTGTACCAGTCGTTATTATTGCCGTTCTCGGAAATATACTTTTGAATCAAAATGAAACGCTAGCTGCAAAAGAGCAGGAAAAGGTTGAAGCGAAGGAGCATCTTTCTGATTTGAAAGAAGAGCGAGAATCGTTAAATCTTAGAATTAAACAGTTAGAGAATGATGAGTATATCGCAAAGTTACTACGCAAAGAGTATTTCCTATCCGAAAAAGGTGAAATAATTTTCATTATACCGGATGGAAAAGATGAAAAAGAAAAAAAGGGCGATATACCAGATAAAAAAGACGCCGTATCAGAAAAGAAAGGTAAAAAAGACGACTGAAAAGCTATGTATTGTTGACACTCTTTTTTTGTTATATATAATGAAGAGAGAAACTTATTGTAGTAAAAAGTTTGATAAATTGATTACATGACTCAAAAGAGTCGCTTAATTTTTAAGGAGGAGCATTTTTTTTATGTCAATTGAAGTAGGCAGCAAGGTACAAGGTAAAGTAACAGGAATCACAAATTTTGGAGCATTCGTT
>Ga0209676_1002946_pt1 | contig 11113 bp, 4 predicted proteins | sample AraplaCvi_mLB_r2_FD_184282 | JGI IMG/M metagenome (GOLD analysis project Ga0209676, IMG submission 184282) | Arabidopsis root microbial communities from North Carolina, USA - plate scrape MF_Cvi_mLB_r2 (SPAdes) (version 2) | ecosystem: Host-associated > Plants > Roots > Endosphere | place: USA...
TTCTTCGCTGCTATTTTTTACTTTTGAAGTCTTTATTTTGTCAAATATAGCCTGAGTACTGTTTTTTGCAGCAAGTGTACCTAAAGAAATACTTGCTTTAATTAAAGCTGGATTTTCAAACATTAAGGTCCTCTCCTTTTACTTCAAGAATTTATATTCGACCAAACAGCTGGATGTGCTCACTAAATTAGTGTTTAATTAACTAATCGTTTTTTTGTCTAAATATATCTATACAATTACTAATCTATATTAACATATATTTCCAACTTAGTATTCTAACCACTTGCTAAAAACATTTTTTAAAGTCCTATAAACGAGCGTTTATGTTTTTTTTTTAGTTAAGCCAAAAACGTCTCTATTTTTTGAATTTTAAGCCCCGGAACTCATAACCTAAAACAAAGAAACAATTTTAATAAACAATACCATTTTTGGTGCCAAAATACATGTATATAAACGTAAGAATGTCACTTTCCATTTTATTTTGCATGTTTTTGACAAGATACTTTACCTGTTTAACGTAAAAGAAATAGCAGAAAGAGGTTCTCTCTGCTATTCTATCTCAATCACTAGATGATCACGGACTGCTTCGACTAGGGAAGCGTATTTAAAATCAGTAGTATAGATACTTTAATTGAATATTGAATGGTCTCATAGTTTATCATAAAATGTATCATTAAAAATTAAAACGATGTCACCTATTGCCCCTATACAGAAAAAGATGAAATAGTAACTTGCTTTTGTAATTTCTTTATTGAAAAGCTCTTTAAATGCTTCAATAAATAATTGTTCAAATTTAAACCAGCTTAGAATCCAAGCAATTATTAAAAAGATTACGATGGTCATTACTTATATCACTCCATTCCTCTATTTAAAAATTTCAATGCATACAATCGATGTTTAATGATAAGGAGGATAATCATTAATTTGCGGTAAATCATTTTTAAGTACACACATTCTACCTGGGGTTACTTTATCCCAAAAAATTGTACGTTAAGAAACTATATTCCACGAAAAATTATAATTGTTTAAGCGCAGTTAACTGTCTCTAGAGAACTTCTCTAAAAACAGTAGTTATTTTACAAATTTCTTTTACAGTCATGTTTCCTCCTTCTTGATGAAGCTTTTCGTCGTTAATATTTTTGCGTATAGGGTGTTATTTTAAATCCCAGAAATTGTTTGTTTTTAATAATTAAGGTGATACTTTCAAATTGATTTGACAATGTCCAAGTAATCTTTTTCCTGAATTATCAAAGAATATTTTTGTATGATAAGCAACATTGTAGGTTTTCATACAAAAGAAGGACCCGTCTCTGCGCCAAGAGACGGGTCCTTCTTTTGTTTAAGTATTAGCTGCTTAATTATAATATAACAAACTATGTATACAAAGTGAATACTTTGTGTGTTAACATATTATGGAAATAAATGAAAAGGGGGAGTAAGAAATGATATTTGGAAAGAAGTTGAAAGGTATGTTAACTCGTTTGGTTGTATTTGCGTTACTGATCTGTTTGCTGCCAATTAATGCTTATGCAGATAGGTTCGTACCTGTGGAGGATGCGGATGCAGAAATCATCCACCCTGAAAACCCACCAGTTTCTGGAGAAGAACCGAAAGTGGGTGAAGTAGTCGATGAACGAACCGAAACGACGAAAACGTTTTACAATGGAAATGGATTGTATACAAAACATGTGTATTTTGAGCCGATCCATCGTAAAAAAGATGACAAAAAAATGTTTGAAGAGATTTCATCCGATTTAACGGATGATGATACCGATCATGTAGAAACCGAAAATACTGATTTGGAAACGAAGTTTCTTAAAAAAATGCAGAATGGTCATTATGCAGACTTCATTTCTGGAGAACATACAGTATCGTTTTCAGTTCTACAAGCATCCGGTTTACATAAACCGAGTGTACCTGCCAAAGATGTATCCGCAAAGTTTGTGAAGAAAAGCAATCAGATTGATCACAAGCATATTTTCCCACAAATTGATTTACGAAATTTAACCTTTAACCAAAATATAAAAGAAGATATTATTTTACATCGCTATGAAGGTTACCATCAATTTACCTTTAAAATTGATACGGATCTTACGGCCATTCAAAATGAAGATGGTTCAATCTCACTAGTCGATGATAAAAAGAAAGAAGTGTTTAACCTTCCTGCACCGTCAATGAGTGACTCTACTATTGATGAAAAGTCAGGAGAATCAGTTAGTTCAAATAATGTTTTATATGAGCTAGAAAAGGTTCAAGGGGGATATAAGTTAGTATTGGATGCGGATCCGAATTGGCTAGCTGATCCTGTGCGTAAATACCCTGTGTATATTGATCCAACGACGTCAGTTTCGATTACGACAGATACATTTGTGATGAGTGCGTATCCGACGACTAACTATTCATCAAGTTCAAGTAAGTGGGATGAAGGATTAAATCAATATATTCTAAAAGCTGGATACTATGATTCCACTACTGGGACGAGTCATGCGTTATTGATGAACCCGATTGCGAATATCAATGGATTAAATGTGACAAGTGCCACATTAAATACATATGTTGCGCATCATTATTACGCAAACTCACCAAATGGACTATGGGTAAACCGAAATGATGCATCGTTTAGTCCCGCAGCCGTGACATGGAATACGAAGCCAGGTTCAACAAATATTGGAAAAGTGGATGTAGGAAGAGGACAATGGGCAAGATTTGATGTTACTTCAACTGTCAAAGGTTGGGTAGACGGTACAAGAGGAAATTACGGTTTTACCTTACATACCAATGGAAACGGGCAGACTTTTTGGAAGAAAATCACCTCGTCCGCAAACGCTACCAATAAGCCTTATCTTTCTGTGACTTACAGCATTCCAACACCAGAGGCACCAGTTTCATACGCGTACACAACTGCGGATGGGACAGGCTATGTTGATTTAAGTTGGGAACAAGTAAGAGGTGCATCGAGTTACACCGTGTGGATATACAATGGAAAAAGTTATGAAGCGTTTGATGTAGGGAATGTCACAAGTTGGAGTACGAAAAATAAAAAAATATGGCCGACGGCTACAGGAAGATACTTACTGCATCATGATGGGAAAGGCTCAGAATTACCTGTAGACCCATCGCAAGTCTATAAAAATTCTGGGGGAAGTTACCCTAACACCACGCATTATTGGTTTAGAATATCTGCGACATACCCCTTAGGTGAAAGTGCGATGTCTGGTGCAGCGACACCATCAATCTTAGGACTTCCATCTGCACCTACTGGTCAATCGTACCCCAATGTAAGCAGCAGTCAATCAGGATATGTGAACTTGAATTGGTCGGAAGTAAAAGGTGCGACCGGATACTTAGTCTGGGTCTTCAATGGAAAATCGTATGAAGCATATGATGTTGGTGATACAGACAGTTGGACAACCCAAAATAAGGGAATCTGGCCAACACAGGCTGAATTAGATACTGGACGAAAAACGCTTCATCATCCTACGAATCCAAGTGATACGAATTATGGGGGAACCGAACTACCCATTACACCATGGAAACTGTATGCGAAAAATGGGACAACCTATGCGACTAGTCCATATTACTATTTCCGAGTGAGTGCGTATAACGATGAGGCTGAAACGATTTATTCACCAACTCCGTTGAAAACACAAATTACGTCAGTCCCATTTTTAGGAACTGAAGATTATTGGTCATTTGTGGATGTACCAGGTGGAAGTGTGAATACAGCGACTGGAAACTTAATCCTCTCAGAAGGCGACTTTTCACTATCAGGAAAAGGACCTGACTTGTTAATTGACAGAACCTATAATAGTTATTCAACCATCAAAGGATTATTTGGAGAAGGATGGCATAGTAATCTAGATAGCTCATTGAAACTTGTCGGTACGGAAGCGAAATATATCGACGAAGATGGAACCATGCATATTTTCCAAAAACAAGCTGACGGAACCTATAAACCACCTACAGGTGTGTACCTTGAACTAACAGAGGATGCCAATTCACTGATCTTAACGTCAACGGACCAATCAAAAGTTCATTACTCGAAAACATCAGGTATGGTTAGCAGTATCAAAGATGGCTATGGGAATACCTTAACCTATTCATACGATAGTAATGGGAAATTAAAGACTTTAATAGATGCATCCGGGCGTACGTTTACATTGGAATACAATCAAGATGGGTACGTCTCTCGTGTGACAGGACTAGAAGACCGTCAGGTCTCTTATGGATATACAGATGGATTTTTAACGAAGGTCACTCAAACTGCAGGAGAGATTACATCTTATGAATATGATGATGGAAAATTAACGAAAGTTTATGAGCCAAATCATACAGTTGAAAAACCAGTAGTTAGTCAGTATGTATACGATTCTGAACGGTTGGTAGAGGCGATTAATCCAAAGAATCAAACAGTCGCTTTAACATTTGATGTACCGAATAACACATTGGTTTATACAAATCCAAATGGAAAGAAGGACCAATATAAATGGAATGACGCCGCAAATCCAATTGAGGTCATTCAAGATGTTGGTGGATTAAATATTACATCAACTTCGAAATACGAAGGGAATCATTTAATCGAATCAAAGGATCCGAACGATCAAGGTTCAGCGACTCCCACTGAAAGTTACACATATGATTCAAATGGGAATGTACTGACTTCAAAAGATAGTTATGGAACGGAAACCTATCAATACAATACAAATAATGATGTGACGTCAGTTGTTGATACAGAAGGAGATCAAACAACGATTGCGTATGATCACCTAGATGCGGTATCTGAAACAGATCAAGTAGGGAAAATGTCTTCAATCGCAACCTATCAAAAAGATGGGGACGGAAATAGTAACGGAAACTTATTAGAATCAAGCTATGCACTCAGTACCGCAACAAACTTACTCTTAAATAACAGTTTTGAAACGGATCTAACCAATTGGACGAAGCTACAGACGAATGATAGTGGAAGCCTAGCGATTGATTCAACCACAACAAATAGTCTATCAGGGTCAAAATCAATTAAGATTTCGACACAAGCGACAAGCGCTGCCGCAAATTCGTATATTGCAGCTACACAGGACGTTGTCGCAGAAGCAAATAAAACGTACTCAGTCAGTGGGTTAATGAAGACCAACTTATCAAAAGCAAATGCTTTTTTTCAGGTGCAATTCTTAAACGCAAGTAATGCGACAATCTCTTGGGCGGATAATCGATACAGTCAATTGAGTGGGTCGAGAACATGGACAGAAAGACAATTATCATTTAAAACACCTGCGAATACTGCGAAAATACGACTATATCTAATGGTTGATCATTCAGACGCATCGGCATCAGGTTCAGCTTGGTTTGACATGATTCAATTCGAAAAAAGCGACGTATCCTCTAGTTATAATCCGGTCATTAATAGTAGTTTTATTGGCTCGTTAACTGGATGGACGGGTACAGGTGGTAGTCTTGATACAACGAATGGATTTGAGAATCAATCATCCTTAAAAGTTGTCAGAACAAGTGATACACAAGCAGCAAGTGAATACAAACAAACGGTGACAATCGGACAAAATGAAAACGATCAACCATTTGATATGACCCTAACGGGTTTATCAAATGCATCGAATGTGGTGAAAAGTGAAACGGTATCGGAACGAGATTACGCCATTGTTGGACAAGTGACCTATACGGATGGTTCTACAAAAGAATATATTGCTAATTTCCCTGTCGGGACACAAGAATGGAATCGTGCAGCCATCAAGATTCCAGCTACGAAACCAGTTTCAAAAATTGATATACTGACAGTTTTCAAAGGAAATTACACGGGAACGGTTTGGTTTGACGGCATTCGTTTACTGAAAGGGTCTGTCATTACGAAGAACAAGTATGATGATGATCAAAATTATGTAATTGAAACAGAAGATGAAAGTGGATATGTTTCTTCCTCGACATTTGACAAGTATGGGAATACAACAAGTGAAACAGATGCCAAAGGAGAAACAAAGGCGTACCAGTATGATCTGGCAAATCAACTACAGAATCTATTGTTAGCAAATGGAACGTCAATTCGTTATACGTACGATTTGAATGGCAATATGACGTCCAAAACGATTTCGGATTATCAAGGGAAACAACAAACATTCAGTTATCTTTACGATGAAGACGATAAATTATTGGAATCAGTCGGACCATTACAAGATAAAACGAGCAATGAATACGATGCGAATGGTAATTTAATTAAAACAACTCTTCCGAATGGGAATACGATTACGAATGTGTATGACGGTACAGATCGCGTACAGAGTGTAGCTTATAATGATGTGCCAACCTTCAGTTACACGTACGATAAAAATGGAAATGAGAAGTCAGTCACATATGAAAAAGACAATCGTTCAAAAACAAAAGTGTATGATTCGTCAAATCGAATCACAAAACAAGATGACCGAGGCGCAACACAAGAATGGAAGTATCCTTCTACATCGGATAAATTAAATGAGTTTATCGTAACAAACGGATATTTCACCCAACATCTTACGTATCACTATAATGAGCTTGATCTCAATACTGTTGTGAATGACGGTGAACTGAATTATCGCTTCGATTATGATGAGCGAGGAAATGCCAAAACGTTTACAACGGGTAATGGAGCAGGTGCTTCATTTAAGTATGATGATCGTGGTTTAGTACAACAATTAGTTGTGGGACTAAAAGATGGTACGGATCTCATTGATGAGACCTACCGTTATGATGAAAATGGTAATCGTACAAAAATCACTACGCCTAATGGTCAATCCATTTCCTATGAATATGGAAAGCTTGATCAATTAGAAAAAGAAACGTTAAAAGATGGTACAATACTAGAGTATAGCTATGACGGTTTTGGTAATCGTACAGCTGTCAAAGAAACAAAAAACGGATTAACAAATACAATTAATAGTGAGTATAATCTAGCGAACCAATTAACGAAGTATGGTTCAGAATCCAATGAATATGATTTAAATGGCAATCGTATAGAAGACGGTAAGTACGAGTACAAGTGGAATTCTCAAGATCAGTTAGAATCGATTACGAAAAAGGGTGAAAGTACACCATTTGTCAGCTACAAGTATGATGATGACGGTAGACGCATCCAGAAGACGGTCGGTACTACACTGACAAACTATCATTATGATGGTGATAGTTTAAATGTACTGTACGAAACAAATGGACAAGACCAAGTTGTAAAATCTTATATTTATTCTGAAACTGGGCAATTACTTGCGATGAAGAAAGGGACTGCGAAGTACTTCTATCATTTCAATGCGCACGGAGACGTCATTTCGTTAACGGATGTATCTGGTAATATAGTTGCATCATATGAGTATGATGCATGGGGTAATCCATTAAAGGTTGAAGAGTCGGCAGAAGTAAAAGATAATCCTTATCGTTATGCGGGCTATCAATATGATCATGAAACAGGAATGTATTATCTAATTGCGAGGTATTATCAGCCAAACCATGGTGTGTTTTTATCACTAGATCCAGATCCTGGTGACGACGACGACATACTAACTCAAAATGGTTATACGTATGCGAATAATAATCCAGTTATGATGGTGGATCCTGATGGTCATTATGTTTGGTTAGCTATAAATGCAGGATTTGCGGCTTATGATGGATATAAAGCATATAAATCAGGAAAAGGTGCAAAAGGCATAGCGAAAGCTGCGGCAAAAGGTGCTGTTGGTGGCGGTAAACTCAAAATTGCAAAAGCAGCATTAAGATCTGCTAAAAGTGCAGCTCAATTTAGTAAATTAAAAACACACTACAGATTGGCACAGAAATATGGTACTGCACGAACAAGACAATTAAATGATGGAAGAATTAGATATTATAGTCACGTGAAGCCAGCTAAGAAAAAAGGAGAAATGGCTGGAAGAAGATTAGTTAGAGAGTGGAATCCTCACAATGGAAAACAAAGAACATGGCATGAAACTGTTGATTATAAAGGAAGAATACGTCAAGTCCGTCCTCAGATTAATGGACAGGGAAAAACACACTATATGTTCGATAAGAAAGGTAGTTACACAGGAAAGTGGTGAATTTGCACATTGATTAATTTAGAATTGAATCAAGAAAATTTAAAAGAAGTTATTAAGAAGGTTATACATGGTGAAAGCAAATATTCACATTATCAGATTGCTAATTGGTGTAGTAACTATGTAAACTATTTTGAGGATTTTGAAGTGTTACCATTATATTTGACTCTATCTGAAGAGATAGATAATCAGTGGGAACTTTATTTATTAAATAGTTTTAGTCAAGAAGAATTAGTATCTATCAAAATAAATGAAATAACAATGCCGATATCCTGGTTTCAAGAATGGGACAGAAAATTAAACTGTAGATAGTGTTTAATCTTACAACTATATGAAATCCGAAAACAAAGAAACCCAAAATAATAAATTGGGTTTCTTTGTTTTATCGATGAAAAATCGGTTCAGTAATAGGTATTTGATTAAACACAAGTCTCCCGTTATGGTACAGATACCATTGATGAGTCATATCGATATTATTCGAATGGCAATAGTACTGAAGATGGGAAGTGCGAATACAAGTGGAATTCACAAAATCAATGAGAATCGATTACGAAAAAAGGGTGAAAGTACACCGTTTGTCAGCTATAAGTATGATGATGACGGTAGACGAATTCAGAAGACGGTCGGTGACACACTAACAAACTATCATTATGATGGTGACGGTTTAAATGTACTGTACGAAACAAACGGTCAAAACCAAGTAGTTAGATCGTATATCTACTCTCAATCTGGCCAACTGCTTGTGATGAAGAAAGGTACTGCGAAGTACTTCTATCATTACAATGCGCATGGTGATGTCATTGCGTTAACGGATGTGTCAGGAAATGTAGTTGCATCATATGAATATGATGCATGGGGAAATCCGTTAAAAGTTGAAGAGTCGGCAGAAGTGAAGGATAATCCTTATCGTTATGCGGGCTATCAATATGATTATGAAACAGTTGATTATGGCTTAGTGACACGGTTCCTGCTGTAGACCGCAAAGTAAGTTTAAATCTTTTTTGAATGTAGGAAATTAAGGTTCTGGTAGGAAAGTGTGCTTTCTAATATTTTGATTTTATGTTTTCACCAGAATCCAACAATTATTATAGGAGCTTACTTTAAGTAGGTTTCTACTACAGATTACAATGGTTTTTATAGAGAGAAATATAATGAAATTGAATCAGAGTAAACAAACAATAATGGAATTACCTTCATTTTTTTATTAGATTTTTCCGGTTCAATGAACTATATTTAGTACATTCATCTTTTTGAATTTTGGAGAAGATATAAGGGAGATGGAGAAAATAGAACTTGGACGAACATTTCACATTCTTTCCAACCACGAATTCCTTATCTGCAATTTGTTGAGAATTTATATTTTTAGAGATAGTGTTTTTTATTAGCATTGTTTTTTTGAAAGGAAGGAGAAAGTGGCATGTCAGAAGATTATCGTTCTCGGACTGAGCGAAGAAAAAAATTACAAGAGCAACAACAAAGTTCTTTAAAAGAGAACAAGAAGCTAAGCAAAGGATTTTGGAAAAAATTCTTATATACTTGTATTTCATTAGGGATTGTTATGATTTTGTTTGGAGCTGGAGCTTTTTTATGGATTATTAAAGACGCACCGAAGATTGACGAAACGTTATTAAAGGATCCTTTATCATCTAAAATATATGCTAGTGATGGGAAAACTGTAATTGCCGAGGTCGGTACAGAAAAACGAGATGAAATTAATATTAATCAAATACCTGATCTCTTAAAAAATGCTGTTTTGGCAACAGAGGATGCTCGCTTTTATAAGCATCAAGGAATTGATGTTAAACGTACACTAGTTGCAGTTTGGACAAATATTATAACTGGTTCTTCTCAAGGTGGAAGTACAATTACACAGCAAATTGTGAAAAATTCTTTTTTAACAACAGAGAAAACCATTACGAGGAAAGTGCAAGAGTGGTATTTGGCTCATCAACTAGAAAGGAGATTTTCTAAAGACCAATTATTAGCGATGTATTTCAATAAAAATTTATACGGTAGTGACGTATACGGAGTTGCAAAAGCTACCGAACGTTTCTTCGGAATAGATTCTAATGAACTTGAAAAATTAACATTGGAACAAGCTGCACTGTTGGCAGGTATTCCACAAAGACCAAATAGATATATGCCTACTGTGGAAGCTAATCTCGATGCTGCAGAAAAACGTAGAAATAGGGTTCTTCAATATATGAATAGACATGAGTATATTTCCGAATCAGAGATGAGAGAAGCACAAAGTACACCTATTAAAGATACTTTAAATATACAAAAAACAACATCAAATAAATATCGAGCATTTGTTGACACTGTCATGACAGAAGTACAAGAAAAAACAGATGCAAATATTTTTGAAGATGGTTTAAAAGTTTATACAACAATTGATTCGGAAATCCAACAAGTAACGGAAGATGTTATTTCCACAAATGACTATATCAACTATCCAAATAATAAAAAACTACAAACAGCTGTTGTCATTACAGATACACAAACTGGAGCAGTTAAAGCGATTGGCGGAGGAAGAAATTATCAAGCTGGTGGTTATAACTATGCAACAACAATTAAACGTCATCCAGGTTCTACCATTAAACCAATTCTTGACTACGGTCCAGCAATTGAAAAACTCAAATGGTCTACTGGACACATTTTAAAAGATGAAGAGTATCATTACACAAATGGAACCCCAATTCGAAATGCAAGTCGTAGTTATGCAGGAAGTAAAACCATTAGAGATCATCTAGCATGGTCACGTAATATACCTGCTTTAAAAACGTATCAAGCAGTAGGAGCAAATTATGCCACGGATTTTGCAAATAGCCTTGGTTTCCCTATTTCTGATAGACAAAAAGAAAATGAATCGAATGCAATTGGCGCCATTGATGCAGCATCTCCTCTTAATATGGCTGGCGCTTATTCCACATTTGGGAATGGTGGTTACTATACTGAGCCTTATACTGTTTCAAAAATTATTTATTCTGATGGAACTGAAAAGAATTTAATTTCTCAGAGAAAGAAAGTAATGGAAGATTACAGTGCCT
>Ga0209676_1002947_pt1 | contig 11111 bp, 8 predicted proteins | sample AraplaCvi_mLB_r2_FD_184282 | JGI IMG/M metagenome (GOLD analysis project Ga0209676, IMG submission 184282) | Arabidopsis root microbial communities from North Carolina, USA - plate scrape MF_Cvi_mLB_r2 (SPAdes) (version 2) | ecosystem: Host-associated > Plants > Roots > Endosphere | place: USA...
CGCCGTGCGTACCGGCCAGGCGCCGGCCGGCACGAAGGCGCCGGACGTGCCGAAGGACAAGGTCGCCTACCTGGTCGGCGCCGACGTCGGCCGCTCGCTCGCGCCGATCAAGGACGAGCTCGAACTGCCGGTGGTGATCCAGGCCATCCGCACGTCGTTCGACAAGGGCCAGCCGCTGCTGAGCGACGCCGAACTCGGCGCGATCCGCCAGTCGTTCCAGCAGAAGGTGCAGGCCAAGATGCAGGCGCAGGCCTCGCAGCTGGGCGACAAGAACAAGGCCGAGGGCGCCAAGTTCCTCGCAGAGAACAAGACGCAGAAGGGCGTGATCACGACCGGCTCGGGCCTGCAGTACATGGTGCTGCGCCAGGGTTCGGGCCCGCGCCCGACCGCCACCGACCGCGTGCGCGTCAACTACGAAGGCAAGCTGCTCGCCGGCACCGTGTTCGACAGCTCCTACGCGCGCAACCAGCCGGCCGAATTCGCGCTCAACCAGGTCATCGCGGGCTGGACCGAAGGCGTCGGCATGATGCCGGTGGGCAGCAAGTTCCGCTTCTGGATTCCGGGCGATCTCGCCTATGGCGCGAACGGCACGCCGGGCGGCCCGATCGGTCCGAACGCCACGCTGGTGTTCGACGTCGAACTGATGGGCATTCTGTAAGAAGCGTTCCGGCGCTCGTCCACGACGCGCGCCGCTCGCAGTGTGCGTGGATCGACGGGCGTGCCGCGCGTTGCGTGGTACGCCTGACGTTCAGTTCGCCGCTGGCAGTTTGTCAGGCCGCAACGCCGGACGGAGTACCGTTCCGGCGATCTTTCCTTCCTGGAGCTCCCCGATGAAGTTCACTCCGCGCCACACCGGCCTCGCCCTGGCCGTCGCTTCGCTCGCCGCCTTGACCGCCGCCTGCAACAAGCCGGCCGACAACGCCGAAGCCAAGAAGGACACCGCCACGACCGAAGCCGGCAAGGACGGTGCGAAGGCCATCGCGGGCCTTAAGACGGAGAAGGAACAGGTCAGCTACACGATTGGCATGGACATGGCGCGCTCGCTCGAGCCGGTGAAGGGCGAGATCGACCTGGACACGCTGCACAAGGCGCTCAAGACGTCGCTGGAAGGCGGCAAGCCGCTGCTCGACGAGAAGCAGGCCGGCGAGATCCGCGAAGCCTTCGCGCAGAAGATCCGCGCGCAGCAGATCGCCAAGCTCGAAACCGACGCGAAGAACAACGCCGAAGCCGGCGCGAAATTCCTCGCCGAGAACGCGAAGAAGCCGGGCGTGACGACCACCGCCTCGGGCCTGCAGTACCAGGTGATCACCGAAGGCAAGGGTCCCAAGCCCAAGCCGACCGACGTGGTCAGCGCGCACTACAAGGGCACGCTGCTGGACGGCAAGACTTTCGACAGTTCGTACGATCGTGGCGAGCCGGCGACGTTCGTGCTGGCGCAGATGGTGCCGGGCTGGCAGGAAGGCCTGACGCTGATGCCGGTGGGCAGCAAGTTCCGCTTCTGGATCCCGAGCAAGCTCGCGTACGGCCCGCAGGGCGCCGGTCCGATCGGCCCGAACCAGACGCTGGTGTTCGAAGTCGAACTGCTCGACATCGGCAAGCCCGGGCAGGGCAAGCAGTAACACACGTGTATCCGGGATGACGTTCACCGGAAGCGAGCAGGCTCTTCACTCGCGACTGGTTACCGTGCACCCCTTGCCACGCTCGGAGTAACTGCATGCGCGTCACCATCTTCGGAACCGGCTACGTAGGCCTGGTCACCGGAACCTGCCTTGCCGACGTCGGCCATGACGTGGTCTGCGTCGATATCGACCAGGCCAAGGTCGAAGGCCTCAATCGCGGTGTGATCCCGATCTACGAGCCCGGCCTGGAGCCGATGGTGAAGGCCAACCACGCGGCAGGCCGGTTGACGTTCACGACCGACGCGGCGGCGGCGATCGCGCACGGCGACGTGATCTTCATCGCCGTGGGCACGCCGCCGGACGAAGACGGCAGCGCGGACCTGAAGTACGTGCTGGCGGTGGCGCGCACGATCGGCAAGCACCTGGAGCGCCCGGCGGTGGTGGTGAACAAGTCGACGGTGCCGGTCGGCACCGCCGACAAGGTGCGCGCGGCAATCGCCGATGAGTTGCGCTCGCGCGGGACCGACGTGACGTTCGAAGTCGCCTCGAACCCGGAATTCCTCAAGGAAGGCGACGCCGTCAACGACTGCATGCGGCCCGACCGCATCGTGATCGGCTCGTCGAGCACGATGGCCGTCGAACGCCTGAAGCGCCTGTATGCGCCGTTCAATCGCAACCACGAACGCATCGTGGTGATGGACGTGCGTTCGGCCGAGCTGACCAAGTACGCCGCCAACGCGATGCTGGCGACCAAGATCAGCTTCATGAACGAGATCGCGAACATCGCCGAGCGCGTGGGCGCGGACGTCGAGATGGTCCGCCAGGGCATCGGTTCCGATCCGCGCATCGGCTGGCACTTCATCTACCCGGGCGCCGGTTACGGCGGTTCGTGCTTCCCGAAGGACGTGCAGGCGCTGCATCGCACGGCGCTGCAGCACGGCTACACCGCGCAGTTGCTGGGCGCGGTGGAAGGCGTCAACGAGCAGCAGAAGGGACATCTGTTCGAACTGATCCAGCGCCACTACGACGGCAACGTCGCGGGCAAGACCTTTGCGGTCTGGGGCCTGGCGTTCAAGCCGAACACCGACGACATGCGCGAAGCCTCGAGCCGTCGCCTGTTGCAGCAGCTGTGGGACGCCGGCGCGAAGGTGCGTGCGTACGACCCGGAAGCGACCGAGGAAGCTCACCGCATCTTCGGCGATCGCGACGACCTGACGCTGTGCGATTCGGCCCGCGCCGCGCTGGCCGACGCGGACGCGCTGGTCGTGGTCACCGAATGGAAGCAGTTCCGCAGTCCGGACTTCGCGCGTCTGAAGCAATCGGTCAACGATGCGGTCATCTTCGACGGTCGCAACCTGTACCACCCGGACGAAGTCGAATCGGCCGGGTTGGCGTATTACGGGATCGGGCGTGGCCGCTCGATCCAGACGCACTGACATGCCCGACCAACGCGACGACCTCGAGCAGCGCCTTGTCGACCTGGAAACGCGCCTTGCGTTCCAGGAACAGGCGCTGTCCGAACTGAGCGATGCACTCGCCGCCACGCGCGGCGAGGAGGCGCGCAACGCGCTGGCGATGCATCGCGTCCTGGAGGAACTGCGGCACATGCGGGCCGCGCTTGCATCCAATCCGTTCGCCGCGGAGGCCTCGCAGGAACCGCCGCCGCCGCATTACTGAAGCCGGCGCACGGTTCACCGTGGAAAGCCGCGCGCCATGGCCGCCGGCTGCCTATACTTCGGGTCTGCAGTCACCCTCCTTTCGCAGCAGCACATGAGCAACAGCCTCCGCGACCAGTTGATGGGCCTGGGCTTCAAGCCCGCGCCCAAGCCCGAGCGCCCCGCGCACGCCAAGGGCGGCAAGCCGGACAACCGGCAGGGTGGCAAGCCCCAGGGCGCCCAGCCGCAAGGTGCGAAGCCGCAGGGCGGAAAGCCGCAGGCGGGCGATCGCCGCCAGGACGGACGCAAACCCGACAACCGCAAGCCGGGCCAGCGACACGGCGGCAAGCCGCAGTCGCGCGAGGACATCGACCTGGCGAAGGCCTACGCCATTCGCGCCCAGCGCGAGAAGGACGAGCGCATCGCCGCGGAAGCCGCCAAGCAGGAAGAAGCGCGCCAGCGCCGCGAGGCGCGCGCAAAGCTCGCCGAGCTGGTCAAGGACAAGGCGCTCAACGACGCGACTGCCGAGATCGCCCGACACTTCCCGTATGGCGGGAAGATCAAGCGCATCTACGTCAACGAGGCGCAGCTCAAGCAGCTCAACGCCGGCGAACTCGGCGTGCTGCAGATGGACGGCCGCTACCTGCTGGTCACCGCCGAACTGCTCGCGCAGGCCGAAGCGATCTTCGCCCCCGCCGTGGCGTTGAAGGTCGACCCGAACGCGCCGGCGAACGAGGATCCTTACGCCGATCCGCAATACCAGGTTCCCGACGATCTGGTGTGGTGATCGTTTCCCCGGCGCGGCGCGCCGACACTGACACCTGACCGATACCAACGCATGCCCGTCACGGACGACACGCGCCAGCGTTACTTTCCCTACATCGATGGACTGCGCGCGCTGGCCGTGCTTTCGGTCATCGCCTACCACCTCGACGCCCGACTGCTGCCGGGTGGTTTTACCGGCGTCGATGTGTTCTTCGTGATTTCCGGCTTCGTGGTCAGCGCCTCGATGGCGCACCTGCATAGTCCGCGGCCGCTCGATTACCTCGGTTATTTCTATTCCCGGCGTATCCGGCGCATCGCTCCGGCGCTGATCGTCTGCCTCATGCTCACGGGCATCGCGAGCGCGCTCTTCATCCCGCAGGCCTGGCTGAGCGACACCAGCAACGAGGTCGGCCGCTGGGCGTTCGTCGGCCTGAGCAACTTCGTCCTGCTGCGCACCGACGGCGATTATTTTTCGCCGAAGGTCGAATTCAATCCGTACACGCATACGTGGTCGCTCGGCGTCGAAGAGCAGTTCTACGTGCTCTTTCCGCTGCTGTTCTTCGCGTGGGGGTGGGGGGCGCGCGGTCGGAAGTGGTCGATGGCGTTGTTCGCGGCGGGCTTGGTGGCATCGCTGGGCTACGTGATCCACATCGCCGAGTCGAAGCCGGCGCTCGCGTTCTACATGCTGACCACGCGGTTCTGGCAACTTGCGGCAGGCGTGCTGCTGTTCCAGGTGCTTTCGCAGGCGAAGGGGGAATCTGGCGCGACACGGATTCCGGCTTTCGTCGCCACTGCTGGCGCCTTTGTGTCGCTGGCTTTGCTGGCAATCAGCCTGGCAACCGCGCGCGCGGGACGTTCGCCGTGGCCCGATTCGGTGCCGGCGGTGCTCGGCACGCTCGGCCTGCTCGGCTTCCTGTATCGCCCCGACGCAGGCGGACCGTTGCGCGCGCTGCTGGAGAACGGCAGTGTGCGCTGGGTCGGGCGACTGTCGTACTCCCTCTACCTGTGGCATTGGCCGGTGTTCGTGCTGATGCGCTGGACGGTTGGGCTGGAATTGGTGCCGACGCAGATCGCTGCGCTGGTGGCGACGTTTGGCCTTGCCGCGCTTTCGTATTACTTCGTCGAGACGCCGTTCCGCCGCGCCGCGGTGTTCCGCAACGCACACAAGCTGGCGGTGATCGGCGTCGGCGTGATCGCGATCTTCGCCTTTATGGGCGTGTACCGGAAAGTCGGCCGGATGCAGCCGGACCTCTCGCTGAGCATCACCGCGCAGCACGCCGACGACTGGTATCCGATGGGCCGCGAAACGCGACCGGTCTATCCCGATTGCGCCGCGACGGGGCATCTGGAAACCGTCGCCGGCGCCGAGCTTCGCATCTATTCCAAGTCCTCCTGCACCATGCCGCCAGCCGCCGGACGGCTGTTCGTCATCGGCGACTCGCACGCCGCCGCCTACATGGGCCTCTACGCGAAGCTGGCGGTGGACTCCGGGCGCGACGTCTACCTGTACACGCGCGCGGGCTGCTCGTTCGCAAGTCTGCAGCCGTCTCGCGATTACAAGGTTCCACATTGCCGGCAGTTCGGCGATGCCGCGCTGGCCGACGTGCGGGCGCGTGCGAAGCCGGGAGATGTCCTGTTCCTTTCAGCATTGCGTCTGCCGCGCTATGCCGATCAGTGGGTCAGTTTCGATCCGGAGGAAGTAAATCGCGCGGTGTTCGGCCCCGAGGCCGTCGCCGGCCGGCACGAAGCGGAGCAGATGGCACTCCATATGCTCAAACCGCTCGCCGCAAGCGGCGTCGCCATCGTGTTCGAAGCGCCGAAACCAGTGTTCCGCTCGCCGCCGTACCGTTGCGCCGACTGGTTCAGTCGCGACAACCCGGTCTGCCACGACGGCCTGACGATGCCGCGTGGCGAGCTCGAAGCCCTGCGCAAGCCGGCGCTGGATTCGCTGGCGAACATTGCTGCTCAGGTACCGGGCGCGAGCGTGTGGGACCCGTTCCCGATCCTCTGTCCGGATGCGACCTGCCGGGTCGTAGACAACGGACATCCGCTGTACTTTGACGCCGACCACATCACCGGCTACGCCAACCGCAAGCTCCTGCCCGATTTCATCGCGCACCTCTCGGCAGCGCGAACCGTCGCGTCAGGCAGCGCGCAGTAGGGAAGACGAAGGCCGCAGAGGCGGCCTTCGTGCCGGTGCGGGGCGGGTAGCCGGGCGTGCTTGCCGGACACGCCGCGGCCGGCAATCACTCCGGATCGTAATCCAGGTTCGATGCGAGCCAGCGTTCGGCCTGCGCCAGGCTGACGCCCTTGCGTCGCGCGTAGTCCTCGACCTGTTCCTTCGACACGCGACCGACGACGAAATACTGGCTGCGCGGATGGCTGAAGTAATAGCCGGACACGGCCGCTGCGGGATACATCGCGAAGCTTTCCGTCAGGCGCACGCCGGCGTTCGTCTCCGCATCCAGCAGGCGGAACAGCGTGGCCTTCTCGCTGTGCTCGGGGCAAGCCGGATAACCCGGGGCGGGGCGGATGCCGACGTAGGCTTCGTCGATCAACGCATCGTTGCCGAGCGCTTCGGTCGCCGCGTAGCCCCAGAACTCCTTGCGCACGCGCTCGTGCAGGCGTTCGGCGAGCGCTTCGGCGAAGCGGTCTGCCAGCGCCTTGAGCAGGATCGCGTTGTAGTCGTCGTGATCGGCCTCGAATCGCGCGACGTGTTCCTCGATGCCGATGCCCGCCGTCACCGCGAAACCGCCGATCCAGTCCTGCCGGCCGCTGTCTTTCGGCGCGATGAAATCGGCGAGGCAGAAGTCCGGGCGATCGACCGGCTTGTCGACCTGCTGACGCAGGAAGTGCAGGGTGGTGGGAGTGCCGTTCGCATCGACGACGACGTCATCGCCGAGCGCGTTCGCCGGCCACAGCGCGAACACCGCTTTCGCGGTCAGCCAGCGCTCGTCGACGATGCGCCTGAGCATCGCCTGCGCATCGCGATACAGCTCGCTCGCCTGCGCACCGACGACCTCGTCGGTCAGGATCGCCGGGTACTTGCCCGCGAGCTCCCACGTGTTGAAGAACGGCGTCCAGTCGATGTACTCGACGAGTTCTGCCAGCGGGTAGTCGTCGAACACATGCAGGCCCGGCTGGTTCGGCGCGGGCGGGACGTAGTCGGTCCAGCCGCCGTCGAAGCGCTGCGCGCGCGCCTTCTCCAGCGAAACCAGGCGCTTGCCGTCGCCGCGCTGCCTGTGGCGCTGGCGGATCTCGGCGTAGTCGGTGTCGTTGGCGGCGACGAAGTTGCCGCGCAGGTCGGGGCTGATCAGCGATTGCGCGACGCCGACCGCGCGCGAGGCGTCCTTCACCCACACCGTCGGTGCCTTGTAGTGCGGGTCGATCTTCAGTGCCGTGTGCGCGCGCGAGGTCGTCGCACCGCCGATGAGCAGCGGCATCTCGAAGCCCTGTCGCTGCATCTCGCGCGCGACGTGGCTCATTTCCTCCAGCGATGGCGTGATCAGGCCCGACAAGCCGACCAGGTCGGCGTTCTCGGCTTTCGCGCGATCGAGGATCACCTGCGCCGGCACCATCACGCCCAGGTCGATCACCTCGAAGTTGTTGCACGCGAGCACGACGCCGACGATGTTCTTGCCGATGTCGTGCACGTCGCCCTTGACGGTCGCCATCACGATCTTGCCGTTGGACTTGCCGACGTCACCGGTGCGCAGCTTTTCGGCTTCGATGAACGGCAGCAGGTACGCGACGGCCTTCTTCATCACGCGCGCGGACTTCACCACCTGCGGCAGGAACATCTTGCCGGCGCCGAACAGGTCGCCGACGACGTTCATGCCGTCCATCAGCGCGCCTTCGATCACGTCCAGCGGACGCGGCGCCTGCGCGCGCGCTTCCTCGGTGTCGGCCTCGATGTACTGGTCGATGCCGTGCACCAGCGAATGCGACAGGCGCTCGCGCACGGGCTTCTCGCGCCACGCGAGGTCCTCGACCTTCTTCTCGCCCTTCTTGCCCTTGTAGCGGTCGGCGATTTCCAGCAGGCGCTCGGTTGCGTCGCTGCGGCGATTGAGCACGACGTCTTCCACGCGCTCGCGCAGCTCGGCGTCCAGGTCGTCGTACAGCGGCAAGGCGCCGGCATTGACGATGCCCATGTCCATGCCGGCCTTGATGGCGTGGTACAGGAACACGACGTGGATCGCCTGCCGCACCGGCTCGTTGCCGCGGAAGGAGAACGACACGTTCGACACGCCGCCGGAGATGTGGCTGAACGGGAACCGCCGCTTGAGTTCGCGCGTCGCCTCGATGAACGCGACGGCGTAGTCGTTGTGTTCCTCGATGCCGGTCGCGATGGCGAACACGTTCGGGTCGAAGATGATGTCTTCCGGCGGAAAACCGATCGTCCCGGTCAGCAGCTTGTACGCGCGCGAGCAGATCTCGACCTTGCGTTCGATCGTGTCGGCCTGGCCGGCTTCGTCGAATGCCATCACCACGACGGCGGCGCCGTAGCGGCGCACCAGCCGCGCCTGTCGCAGGAACTCGGCTTCGCCTTCCTTCATCGAGATCGAATTGACGATGCCTTTGCCCTGCAGGCAGCGCAGGCCGGCTTCGATCACGCTGAACTTCGAGCTGTCGACCATGACCGGCACGCGCGCGATGTCGGGCTCGGCGGCGATGAGGTTGAGGAAGTCGACCATCGCGCGCTCGGAATCGAGCAGGCCTTCGTCCATGTTGACGTCGATCACCTGCGCGCCGTTCTCGACCTGCTGGCGCGCGACTACCACGGCCTCGTCGAGCCGGCCTTCCAGGATCAGCTTCTTGAACTGCGCGCTGCCGGTGACGTTGGTGCGCTCGCCGACGTTGATGAAGTTGGATTCCGGGGTGATCTGCAGCGGTTCGAGACCGCTCAGGCGCGTCTGACGGGGGAGGGGCATGGTCATTACAGGCAGGAATCCGTTCGCGATGCGCGGAAAGTCGAGTGAGGGCGGGGTGCGATCAGGCCGCGGCAACCAGGGACGGCAGTGCGCGCGGCGCGATGCCTTCGACCACCTTCGCGATCGCCGCGATGTGCGCCGGCGTGGTGCCGCAGCAGCCGCCGACGAGGTTCAGCATGCCGGCGCGCGCGAACTCGCCGAGCACGGCGGCCATGTCCTCGGGCGTTTCGTCATAGCCGCCGAACGCATTGGGCAGGCCCGCGTTCGGGTGCGTGCTCACGTATGCGTCGGCGACCTGCGCGAGCACGTCGACGTGCGGGCGCAGATCCTTCGCGCCGAGCGCGCAGTTGAGGCCGATCGCCAGCGGCTGCGCGTGGCGCAGCGAGTACCAGAACGCTTCGGCGGTCTGTCCGGAAAGCGTGCGGCCGGAGGCGTCGGTGATCGTGCCCGACACCATCACCGGCAGGCGCACGCCGCGTGCGTCGAACGCTTCCTCGATCGCGAACAGCGCCGCCTTGGCGTTGAGCGTGTCGAACACGGTTTCGATCATCAGCACGTCGGCGCCGCCGTCGATCAGGCCGTCGGCGGCTTCGCGATAGGCCACGCGCAATTCGTCGAAGGTGATGGCGCGAAAGCCGGGACGGTTCACGTCCGGGCTCAGCGACGCGGTGCGGCTGGTCGGGCCGAGCACGCCGATCACGTAGCGCGGGCGCGACGGATCGCGGGCTTCGGCGGCGTCGCAGGCTTCGCGGGCCAGTCGCGCGCCGGCTTCGTTGAGCTCGCGCGCCAGGTGCTCCAGGCCGTAGTCGGCGAGCGACACGGTGGTGGAGTTGAAGGTGTTCGTTTCGATCAGGTCCGCGCCGGCGTCGAGGTACTGCGCGTGGATGCCCTGGATGATCTGCGGCTGCGTCAGGCTCAGCAGGTCATTGTTGCCGCGCTGGTCGCGCGAGCAGCCGCAGTTGTCGCCGTGGACGTGCTCGACATGGTCGTAGGCGTGGTCGTAACCCTTTGCGAAACGCTCGCCGCGGTACGCGGCTTCGTCCAGTTCGTGCTGCTGGATCATGGTGCCCATCGCGCCGTCGATCACCAGGATGCGTTCGCGCAGCAGTTGCTGCAGCGATTGGGCGCGTTCGGGGTTCAGCCAGGGCAGGGTTTCCATCAGGACTTCCTCGTCTTGCGCGCATCGCCGGGCTTGCGGCCGATCAGCGCGATCACTTCGAAATGCGGGGGACGGCGCTCGCGCGTGACGGTCTCGCAACTGCCCACGTCCAGGCCGGCCTTCGTGGCGAACTTCAGCAGGTCCTTCTCGCTGAAGCCCAGGCTCACGTGGCCATAGGCCTCGACCACGTTGCGGTGCTCGTGTCGCGCCAGACTGGTGAGCAGCAGCCGCCCGCCCGGGCGCAGCACGCGTGCGGCTTCGACCACCGCCTGTGCCGGATGCTCGGCGTAGGTCAGCGCGTGCATCAGCACGACCAGGTCGAAATGCGCGTCCTCGAAGGGCAGGGCGTGCATGTCGCCCTCGCGCACTTCGACGTTCTTGAGCTTGCGAAGGCGCTCGGACGCGGCCAGCACGACCTTCGTGCTCGAATCCAGACAGACGTAGCGGTGCGAATGCGGGGCGAGCAGTTCGGCGAGGACGCCGTCGCCGGAGGCCACGTCGAGCACGTCGCCCGGCTCCAGCAGCGGCAGCGCCGAACGGGCCATCGCTTCCCAGGTGCGGCCGGGCGAGTAATGGCGCTCCATGTCGCCCGCCACCGTGTCGGCCCAGTTCTGGTCCGCGGCACGGGAGGCCAATACGTCGGCCACGCGCTCGGCGTCCTGGCGCAGCAGCGGGTCGTCGCTTCCCTCACGCAGGGTGGTCCACAGGGCGCGCTGGGCGCCGTCGAGGGCGGCGTCGTCGAAGCGGTAGTACGCCGAGACGCCGGAGCGGCGGTCGCGCACCAGGCCGGCCTCCTTCAGCTTGGCCAGGTGGGTGGAGACGCGCGGCTGGGCCAGGCGGGTGATGCCCGACAGCTCGGCCACGGTCAGCTCCTCGCGCTCCAGCAGCGCCAGCAGGCGCACCCGGGTCGCGTCGGCGAACACCTTGAGCCGTGAAGACCAGCCTTCCAGATCCATGCTTCATCAACCTATCGCGATATAGC
>Ga0209676_1002949_pt1 | contig 11110 bp, 9 predicted proteins | sample AraplaCvi_mLB_r2_FD_184282 | JGI IMG/M metagenome (GOLD analysis project Ga0209676, IMG submission 184282) | Arabidopsis root microbial communities from North Carolina, USA - plate scrape MF_Cvi_mLB_r2 (SPAdes) (version 2) | ecosystem: Host-associated > Plants > Roots > Endosphere | place: USA...
AAGATGCAGTCGGGCGTGGACATCGTGAACATCCCGTACAAGGGAACCGCGCCCGCGGTGCAGGACCTGCTGGCCGGCCAGGTGCAGCTGATGTTCGCGGCCGTGGGCAACGTCAAGGCGCACATCCAGGCCGGCAAGCTCAAGGCGCTGGGCGTCACCACGGCCAGGCGCCTGCCCGCCTTCCCCGACGTGCCGGCCATCGCCGAGGCCCTGCCGGGCTACGAATCGAGCGCATGGTTCGGCCTGTTCGGCCCGGCGCGCCTGCCGGCGGATGTATCGCGCAAACTCAGCGACGCGGCTCGCCATGCGCTGCAGCAGCCCGACATGCTCAAACGGCTGGACACCGAAGGCGCCATTCCGGTCGGCAACTCGCCCGAGCAGTTCGCGGCCTTCGTGCAGAGCGAAATCCCGCGCTGGGCCAAGGTCGTGAAGTTCTCCGGAGCCAAGCCCGAATGAGCGCCCCCGCAGCAAACCGCGCACCCGTGGCTGTACCAGCCCGGCCGCAGACGCTCGCGCAGAAGCTCATCGCGCGTGCCAGCGGCCGCGAGCATGTGGCCGTGGGCGAGATCGTGACCTGCGGCGTCGACCTGGCCATGTTCCACGACTCGTCGGGTCCGCGCCGGCTCAAGCCCATGCTCGAGGAACTGGGCGCGCGCATCTGGGACCCATCGCGCATCGTCCTGGTGATGGACCACTACGTGCCCGAGCGCGACGACGACTCGCGCCGCATCGTGCGCATCGCGCGCGACTGGGCGCGCGACCAGGCGCTGCCGCACGTGTACGACAGCCAGGGCATCTGCCACGTGGTGGTGCCGCAGCACGGGCACATCCGCCCCGGCATGCTGTGCGTGGGCGGCGACTCGCACTCGCCCACGGGCGGTGCCTTCGGCGCCTACATGTTCGGCGTGGGCAGCACCGAGATGCTCGGCGTGGTCGTCACCGGCGAGATCTGGCTGCGCGTGCCCGAGACCATCCAGATGTGGTGGGACGGGGCGCTGCCCGCCGGCGTCACCGCCAAGGACATGATGCTGCACATGATCGGCCGCTTCGGCATGAACGGCGGGCGCTACCAGGCGGTGGAGTTCGCCGGGCCGGCGGTGGCCGCGCTGTCGATGCAGGAGCGCATGACGCTGTCGAACATGAGCGCCGAACTCGGCGCGCAGGCCGGCCTGATCGCGCCGGACGACACCACCGCTGCCTTCCTCGCCGAGGCCGGCGCGCCGTCGGCCGACACGTCGGCGTGGTTCACCGACGAGGGCGCAGAGCTCACGCGCCACGGCTTCGACGCGGCCGCGCTCGAGCCGCACGTGGCCGCCCCGCACAGCCCCGCCAACTCGCGCGGGGTGAGCCACTACGCCGGCACGCCGGTGGACGTGGCCTACATCGGCGCATGCACCGGCGCCAAGCTCGACGACCTGCGGGCCGCGGCACGGGTGCTGCGCGGGCACAAGGTGGCGGCGGGCATCCGGCTGATCGTGGCGCCCGCGAGCATCCAGGACCAGGAGCGGGCGCGCGCCGAGGGCGTGCTGCAGGCGCTGACGGATGCAGGCGCGGAGCTGTTCCCGACCGCGTGCGGGGCCTGCTCGGGCTATGGCGATCCGATGGGCGACGACATCACCGTCATCTCGACCACGGCGCGCAACTTCAAGGGCCGCATGGGCTCGCCCACCGCGCAGGTGTACCTGGGCTCTCCCTACACCGTGGCGGCAGCGGCGCTGCGCGGCCGCGTGACCGATCCGCGGGAGGTTCTCGCATGAGCGTCACGCTCGCCACCCACCGCGTCTGGCGGCTCGGTGCCGACATCGACACCGACCTGCTCGCACCCGGCCATGCCATGAAGCACGGCATCGACATCATCGCCAGGCACTGCCTCGAGGCCGTCCGCCCCGATTTCGCCGCCGGCGTGCAGCGCGGCGACGTGATCGTGGCCGGCCCCAACTTCGGCATCGGCTCGTCGCGGGAGCAGGCCGCCGCGGTGCTCGTCCACCTGGGCGTGAGGGCGGTGATCGCGCCGTCGTACAGCGGCCTGTATTTCCGCAACGCCTTCAACGTGGGCCTGCTGCTGCTGACCTGCGCGCAGGCCGAGACTTTGGGCGAGGGCGACCGAATCGCCCTCGACGCCACGGTGCCCGGGGTCGTCGGACCGGACGGCAGGCCCCTGGCCTGCGAGCCGGTGCCCGGATTCCTCATGGACATGGTCCGCGCCGGCGGACTGCTGAACCAGCTGCGCCAGCGCGCTGGCCGCCCCGCCTCGAAGAAAGCCACCGATGCCTGACACTTCCTCCACCACAACCATCGACCCCGTCACGCTCGCCGTGCTGCGCGGCCGCCTCGAGCAGGTGGCCGACGAGATGGACGCCACGCTCTACCGCAGCGCGTTCAATCCCATCATTGCGGAGGCGCACGACGCCTGCCACGGCCTGTACGACGCCGACACCGGCGACACGCTGGTGCAGGGCAAGTCAGGCCTGCCGGTCTTCGTGGGCGCCATGGCCTTTGCCGTGCGCGCCACGGCCAAGGCGGCCGAGCCGCGCGGTGGCATGAGGGACGGCGACATCTGGATCAGCAACGACGCCTACGACGGCGGCACGCACGCCAACGACTTCAAGCTGGTGAAGCCCTTCTTCCGCAACGGCAGGCTCTACTGCCACATGGCCTCCGCCGCGCACTGGCACGACGTGGGCGGCGCGGTGCCGGGCAACTACAACCCCGCGGCCACCGAGTGCTGGCAGGAGGCGGTGCAGATCCCGCCGGTGCGCATCGTGCGCGACGGCGTGCTCGACGCCGACGTGCTGGCCATCCTGCAGGCCAACACGCGCCTGCCCGACAGCCTCTGGGGCGACCTGAACGGCCAGCTCGCGGCACTGGAGCTGGGCGCGAAGCGCCTGGACGGCCTGCTCGACGAATACGGCGACGAGCTAGTGCTGAGTGCGCTGGGCGAGCTGCGCGGCCGCGCGCTGCGCCTGATGCGCTCGCACATCGCCTCGCTGCCCGACGGCCGCTACAGCGTCGAGGACGTGCTGGACAACGACGGCATCGTCAACGAGCCGCTGACCATCGCGCTCGACATGACGGTGGCCGGCGACCGGCTCACGCTGGACTTCTCCCGCACATCGGCGCAGTGCGCGGGCCCGGTGAACATCTCGCGCGCCACCGCGGTGGCCGCCTGCTACGTGGCGCTGAAGCACCTGTTCCCCGACGTGCCGGCCAATGCCGGCGTGCTCGATGCGGTGGACTTCGTCATTCCCGGGCGGCTGGTGATCAGCGCCGAGCGACCGCGCCCGGTGGGCGGCTACACCGAGACCATCTTGCGCATGATCGACGTGATCTTCAGCGCCGCCGCGCAGGCCGACCCCACGCGCGCCGTGGCCCAGGCCTACGGCACCATCAACGCGCTGTCGATCGCGGGCCATCGCAGCGACAAGGGCCGCGAAGGCCAGCGCTGGGTGATGTTCAGCTTCTTCGGCGGCGGGCACGGCGGCCATTCCGACGGCGACGGGCTCGCGCACGGCAACGCGCCCATCTCGACCGCGACGATCCCGCCGCTGGAGATTCTCGAGGCCGCCTACCCGGTGCGCTTCACCGAATGGTCGCTTCGCCCCGACTCCGGCGGCGACGGCCGGCATCGCGGCGGACTGGGCGCCGTTTACGAGATCGAGCTGCTCGAGAAGGACGCCGAGGTGTTCGTCTTCGGCGAGCGCGGCACCTCGCCGCCCAAGGGCATCGCGGGCGGAGGCGCGGGCGCGCTCAACGTGTTCCGCTACGAGAACGCCGGCCAATGGCACACGCCGCCCATGGTGTCGAAGATGCGCGGCATCGCGCTGGCGCGCGGCGAGCGCGTGCGCCTCGAAACTCCCGGCGGCGGCGGCTGGGGCCCCGCGGCCGAGCGCACCCCCGCGCAGCGTGAGGCCGACGTGGCCATGGGCTATGTGAGCAGCGACAAGACGAAGAAAGCATCCGAATGACTTCTCCTGGCAATTCCCTCGTCGTCGGCGTCGACGTCGGCGGCACCTTCACCGACCTCTTCGTGCTGGACGAAGCCAACGGCAGCGCGCGTATCGTCAAGGTGCCGTCCACCCGCGGCGAGGAAGCGCGCGGCTTCATGAACGGCGTCGCACGCGTGGCGAACTCGGCCGGCGCCATCGCCACCATCGTGCACGGCACCACGGTGGGCACCAATGCGCTGCTGGAGCGCAAGGTGGCGCGCACCGGCATCATCACCACGCGGGGCTTCCGCGACGTGCTCGAGATGCGCCGCCGCGACCGGCCTCGGACCTGGGGCCTGCGCGGCAGCTTTCTGCCGGTCGTGCCGCGTGACCTGCGCCGCGAGGTGGACGAGCGCACGCTGGCCGACGGCACGCTGCACACCCCCGTCGACCTGCAGCAGGTGCGCGCCGAGGCACGCGCGCTGCTGGAAGCCGGCTGCGAGGCCGTGTGCGTGTTCTTCATCAACACCTACGCCAACCCCGAGAACGAGCGCCTCGCCGTGGCGGCGGTGCGCGAGCTGTGGCCCAACCCGCACGTCACCTCGGCCAGCGAGGTGCTGCCCGAGATCCGCGAGTTCGAGCGCTGCTCCACTGCGACGCTCAATGCCGCGCTGCAGCCGGTGGTGGGCAGCTACCTCGGCCGCCTCGAAGGCGACCTGCGTGCGCAGGGCTTCGGCGGCGAGCTGCTGGTGGTGCAGAGCAACGGCGGCGTGATGTCGCGCCAGACCGCGAGCGACCTGCCGGTGCGCACCGCGCTGTCGGGGCCGGCGGCCGGCGTCATCGCCTGCGCGGCCATCGCGCGCGCTGCCGGTTTCCCGAATGCGATCACCGGGGACATGGGGGGCACGTCCTTCGACGTGTCTCTGGTGGCCAACGGCGAGGCCGCGCTGGCTGCGCAAACGGCCATCGAGTTCGGCATGGTGATCCGCTCGCCGATGATCCAGATCGAGACCATCGGCGCCGGCGGCGGCTCCATCGCGTCGGTGGACGCGAGCGGCATGCTGCAGGTCGGCCCCGAGTCGGCGGGCAGCGTGCCGGGGCCGGCCTGCTACGGGCGCGGCAACACGCGGCCCACGGTGACCGATGCGAACGTGCTGCTCGGGCGCATCGCGGCGGACCGCCCGCTGGGCGGCGGCCTGCTGGCGGCGCTGGACGCGCAGAAGTCGCGCCAGGCCATCGAGGAACACGTCGCGCGTCCGCTGGGCCTCGACGTGCATGCGGCCGCCGAAGCCATCCTCACCGTGGCCAATGCGCGCATGGCCGGCGCGATCCGCCTGGTGTCGATCGAGCGCGGGCACGATCCGCGCCGCTTCGCGTACATGCCCTTCGGCGGCGGTGGCGCGCTGCACGTGTGCGCGATGATGCGCGAGGTAGGCGTGGCCACCGGCATCGTGCCGCGCTACCCGGGCGTGACTTCGGCGCTGGGCTGCGTGATCGCCGACATGCGCCACGACGCGGTGCAGACCATCAACAAGGCGCTGGCCGATCTCGACGTGGCCGACCTTCGGCACCGCGTCGAGGAGCTGGCCGCCAGCTGCCAGCAGCGGCTCGATTCGTCGGGCGTGCGCTTCGACGAGGTGCGCGAGGTGGTCGCGCTCGACATGCTCTACGCCGGCCAGACGCACACGCTGCCGGTGGTGCTGGCCGATGCGGGCCAGGCGCCGCTCACGGCGGAGTCGATCCGCTCGGCCTTCGAGGCCGCCTACACCGCAGCCTTCGGCCGCGTGCTCGACGGCATCGCGATCCGCGTGATGAACCTGCGCTATGCGCGCATCGGCGTGCGGCCCAAGTTCGACCTGAAGGTGCTGGCGCCCGAAGGCGAGGGCAGCATCGCGCCGCTGGGCACGCAGCGCGTGTTCCACCAGGGCCGGTGGCACGACGCGCTGCGCTACGCGCGGCTCGAACTGCCGGTGGCCGCACGCATCGACGGGCCGGCCATCCTCGAGCAGGCCGACACCACCGTGTGGCTGGAGCCCGGCTTCCATGCCGAGGTCGATGCGTACGGCAACCTGCTGGTGAGGCCGTCATGAGCGCCGGCGCGAAGATCCTCCCGTCGAAGACGGCGCTGGTCGTTGTCGACCTGCAGAACGACTTTCTCCACCCCAACGGTGCCTACGCCCGCGGCGGCGACGCCAACCCGCCCGCGCTGCTGCTACCGGAGCGAGTGGCCGCCGTTGCGCGCGCGCTGAAGGCGGGCGGCGGGCTGGTCGTGGCGAGCCAGTTCACCCTGTGGCCCGATGCGAAGGGCGAGCCGATGATCTCGCCGCACCTGAAGGCGCTGCGTCCCTATCTGGCCAAGGGCGACTTCGCGCCCGGCAGCTGGGGCCAGGCCAACGTCGATGCGCTGGCGGGCCTGATCGACGTCACGGTCAGCAAGGTGGCGTACTCGGCCTTCTTCAACACCCAGCTCGACTGGGTGCTGCGCCGCGCGGGCATCGACACCGTGGCCGTGTGCGGCATCGTCACCAATGGCGGCGTGGCCAGCACGGTGCGCGACGCGCACATGCGCGACTACCGCACCCTGGTGCTCGGCGACGGCTGCGCGGCCTTCGGCGAGGAACGCCACAACACCTCGCTGGCCGACATGCGCAACGTGGCCGAAGTGACGGACTGCGCGGCTTTCATCGCGTCGCTGGCATGAACGGTCCCGAAAGAACGCTCCGGCGTGCCGCGCAGGTGCAGGCCGACGTGCACGTGCCGGTGGCCATCGTCGGCGGCGGGGCCTGCGGGCTCACGGCCGCGCTGATGCTGGCCGACGCGGGCGTGGACTGCGTGGTGCTGGAACGCGATGCGCTGCCGAGCGGATCGACCGCGCTCTCGTCGGGCTTCATTCCCGCGCCCGGCACGCGCACGCAGCGCGAGCATGGTGTGACCAATGACAGCGCCGAGCGCTTCGCCGCCGACATCCAGGCCAAGGCGCACGGCCGCGCGGCGCCTGCGCTGGTCGAGGCGTACGCCGGCGCCATCGGCCCGGCGCTCGATGCGCTGCAGGCGCGCCACGGCCTCGACTGGATCCTGCTCGACGGCTTTCTCTACCCGGGCCACAGCGTGCATCGCATGCACGCGCTGCCGCAGAAGACCGGCGCCGCGCTCATGGCGGCGCTGCTGGCTGCGGTCGAGGCGGCGGACATCCCCGTGCTGACGCAGGCCGTGGTCGACACGCTGGTGCTCGATGAACACGACCGGGCGGTCGGCATCGACTACCTGCGCCCCGACGGCCGGCGCGAGACGCTGGGCTGCGACGCGCTGCTGCTCGCATGCAACGGCTTCGGCGGCAACGCGCAGATGGTTCGCGCGCTGCTGCCCGAGATGGGCGAGGCCGCCTTCGGCGGGCACGTGGGCAACGACGGCAGCGCGATCCTCTGGGGAACGGCGCTGGGCGCACGGCTGCGCGACCTGGGCGGCTACCAGGGCCACGGCTCGTGGGTTACGCCCCAGGGAGCGCTGATGTCGTGGGCCGTGATGATGGAAGGCGGCGTGCAGCTCAACTGCGAAGGCCGCCGCTTCCACGACGAGACCCAGGGCTATTCCGAAGCCGCGGTGCACGTGCTCGCGCAGCCGGGCGGCATCGCCTGGAACGTGTTCGACGCGCCGCTGCTCGCACTGGCGCGCGGCTTCCCCGATTTCTGCGAGGCCGAGGCGGCCGGCGCGCTGCGCCGCTGCGAATCGGTGGCCGCGCTGGCTGAGTGCATCGGCTGCGAAGCCCGTGTGCTGCAGGCCACGCTCGACACGATGCGCGACGACGGTGCCGCGCCCGACGGCCGCGTGTTCGCACGCGGGCTCGACGCGCCGTACTTCGCCGTCAAGGTGACGGGCGCGCTCTTTCACACCCAGGGCGGCCTCGACACCGCGCCCGACATGCGCGTGCTGCGCCAGGACGGCACGCCGCTTCCCAACCTGCTGGCTGCGGGCGGCGCGGCCGGCGGCGTGTCGGGCGACGCGGTGTGGGGCTACCTCTCCGGCAACGGCCTGCTGAGCGCCGTCGCCGGCGGCTACATCGCGGCGCGCACTGCCGCCTCACTCGTTGGACACAAGGAGCCGTCCGCATGACGACACACGACTTCAAGACCCGCCTCGCCAGCCGCGACATCGTGCTGGCGCCCGGCGTGTACGACGCGCTGAGCGCGCTGGTGGCCGAGCAGGCCGGCTTCGAGGCGCTCTACCTGTCGGGCGCGTCCATCGCCTACACCCGCCTGGGCCGCTCCGACATCGGCCTGACTACCTTCACCGAAGTGGCCGACACGCTGGCACGCATCACCGAGCGGGTGGACCTGCCGGTGATCGTCGATGCCGACACCGGCTTCGGCAATGCGCTGAACACGCAGCGCACCGTGCGCGGCTTCGAGCGCGCGGGCGCGGCGATGGTGCAGATCGAGGACCAGACCTTTCCCAAGCGCTGCGGCCACCTCGACGGCAAGGCCGTGGTGCCCGAGCGCGAGATGGTCGGCAAGCTCAAGGCCGCGCTGGACGCGCGCGCCTCCGCCAACACCCTGATCCTCGCGCGCACCGACGCGGTGGCGGTCGAGGGCCTGGAGGCCGCGCTCGACCGCGCCGAGGCGTACCTCGAATGTGGCGTGGACGCCTTGTTCATCGAGGCACTGCGCTCGCCCGAGCAGATGGACGCCGCCTGCAGCCGCTTCGCGCATCGCGTGCCGCTCTTGGCCAACATGGTCGAGGGCGGCAAGACGCCGATCCAGGACGCCGATGCGCTGCAGCGGCATGGCTTTCGCATCGCCATCTTCCCCGGCGGCACGGCGCGCGCGGTGGTGCACACGCTGCAGGGCTACTACGCCAGCCTGCACCGGCACCGCACCACGCAGCCATGGCGGGCGCAGATGCTGGACTTCGACGCGCTCAACGAAGTGATCGGCACGCCGCAACTGATGCGCGAAGGCCGCAAGTACGAGTAGCCGGCAGCAGCCTCAGCGCAGCACGCGGATCAGCTCGTCGTACACCAGCCGCACGCGCGCCGGCACCGGTGCGCGCTGCGAGCGGTAGACGTGGATCGGCCAGGGCTCCGGCGCCTCTGCCTGCAGCACCTCCACAAGCTCGCCCGATTGCAGCAGGGGCTCGGCCAGCGGAGCCACGAGCTGGCCGAAGCCCAGGCCCGCGCGCACTGCCGCGCATTCGGCATCGACGTCGTCGGTGACGAAGGCCGGCGCGGCCACCGGCACCTGCCGCCCCTTGCTGAAGAACCACGACCAGGGGCGGCCCGAGCTGCGGTCCATCAGCGCGGTGAGCGGAAAGCCCGGCAGCGCATCGAGGCTCTCCGGAATGCCCGTGCGCTCGATCAGCGCGGGCGCCGCCACCACGTAGAGGCGCATCCTGCCGACCGTGCGGGCGACGAAGCGCGCATCGCGGATGGGGCCGGCGCGCACGCCGACGTCGATCTGCTCGTCGACCACGTCGGCATGGCTCTCCGAGAGCCGCAGATCGAGCACGAGGCCGGGGTGCGCGGCCAGCATCGGCGCGAGCGCCTGCGGGATCAGCCGGCGGCCGAAAACGTTGGGCGCAGTCACGCGCACCGTGCCCGCATGCTGCGACAGCGCGCGCCGGTCGGTGCGGTGGAACAGCGCGTCGACGCCGCCCACCGCGGCACGCGCACGCTGCGCAAGCTGCCGGCCGAAATCGGTGAGCTGCACGCCGCGCGTGCTGCGGTGGAAGAGGGGCTCGCCCAGTTCCTCCTCGAGCTCGCGCACCGCGCGCGTCACCACCTGCGGCGACACCGACAGGCGCACGGCCGCTTCGCGGAAGTTGGAGGCATCGGCGGCGGTGAAGAAGACGCGCAGCGCCTCGAGGCGATTGGACATGGAGTGTTCCTTGAATAGGAATTCTGAAGTCGCCAGAGTTTCATTTACTGGAACGCGTGGATTTTCCACACTGCATGTACTTCTTCAACACCTCGTTCAATCCACCCGAAAGGAATTTCTCCATGACATCCGTTCAAGACAACATCAAGGGCAAGGTCGCCATCGTCACCGGCGCGAGCAGCGGGCTCGGCGAATCGACGGCACGCCACCTGGCTGCGCGCGGCGCGAAGGTGGTGCTGGCGGCGCGCCGCACCGAGCGGCTCGACAAGCTGGTCGCCGAGATCCGCGAAGCCGGCGGCGAGGCCATCGCCGTGGCCACTGACGTGGCGAAGCGCGCCGACCTCGAGAAGCTCGCCCAGGCCACCGTCGAGGCCTTCGGCCGCATCGACGTGCTGGTCAACAACGCGGGCGTGATGCCGCTGTCGCCCATCCACAAGCTCAAGGTCGACGAGTGGGACCGCACCATCGACGTCAACATCAAGGGCGTGCTCTACGGCATCGCCGCGGTGCTGCCGCGCATGCAGGCGCAGGGAAGCGGGCACATCGTCAACATCGCGTCCATCGCCGGGCTGAAGGTGTTCACGCCCATCGGCACCGTCTACAGCGCGACCAAGTACGCGGTGCGCGCCATCTCCGAGGGCCTGCGCGTGGAGGCGGGGAACAGCGGCGTGCGCGTGACCATCGTCTCGCCCGGCGCGGTGGAGTCGGAGCTCAAGTTCGGCAGCACCGACGCGGAGAGCGCCGCCAGCGTGCAGGCGTTCTACGAAGCCAGCCAGATCCCCGCCGATTCGGTGGCGCGCGCCGTGGTCTACGCGGTGGAGCAGCCGGCCGATGTGGACATCAACGAGGTTGTGCTGCGGCCTGTGTCGCAGGAGTTCTGAGCCGGGCTTGAAAGCAAAAGAGATGCGGGACGGACCCGATGGCGGTCCGATCCGCCTCGATTAACCTTCAATAACTGAAGGTCAATTCGCGGCCCCGGGTGGAAAGCCCTGCAAAATAGAACGATCGTTCGTTTTTGCATGGAAATTCCACGATGACCGCAACAGCCGTTCCCGCCAAGCCCGCGCGCGCCGCCCAGAAAGGGCAGCAGACCAAGGCCGTCATCGTCGATGCGGCGCTGGCACTGGCCGCGCAGATCGGCCTCGAAGGGCTGTCGATCGGCGCCGTGGCCGAGATCACCAAGATGAGCAAGTCGGGCGTCTTCGCCCACTTCGGCTCGCGCGAAGAGCTCCAGATCTCGGTGGTGCGTGAATACCACGCGCGCTTCGAGCAGGAAGTGTTCTTCCCCGCATTGAAGGCGCCGCGCGGTCTGCC
>Ga0209676_1002953_pt1 | contig 11094 bp, 21 predicted proteins | sample AraplaCvi_mLB_r2_FD_184282 | JGI IMG/M metagenome (GOLD analysis project Ga0209676, IMG submission 184282) | Arabidopsis root microbial communities from North Carolina, USA - plate scrape MF_Cvi_mLB_r2 (SPAdes) (version 2) | ecosystem: Host-associated > Plants > Roots > Endosphere | place: USA...
ACGAGGGATCAAAACTTCTCGATTCGCCAAGTTGAACACTATCTAGCGACCGGAGGGAAAGAGTTCGCGGCAACGGCCGAGTCTCCAGCAGCCGCCGCACAGTCGGAAGAAATTCGAGAGCTTCGCGAGATGGTGGAAAAGCAAAGCGAATTAATGGCTGCTCTTGTGCAGCGATTGGACGAGCACAATCGGAAGTCAGAGGAACGAGCCGAGCAGCGTGACCGTGTACTCATGAATACGCTTCGTGAGATCCAAGATCGTAACCGTATATTACTGGAGGAAAAAAATAACCGCCCATGGTGGAAATTCTGGGGTGAATAGGGGGACAACTTCTCATGTCTATTGATATGAAAGAGCTGGAGAATAAGACGAATAAAGGTTTTGTTGGGCATGTTGAATCGTTTCTGAAATCTGATGGTGATGATATAAGGATTGTTGAATTGCCCAATTTCCTTGAAGTTTATATCGTACAAAGATATAGCACAGGTAGATTTCGTTCCTTTACAAGGCTAGTGTTTGATTACGATGATGGTTCTTACAAGAGTTCCGGTATTTTTACCCCAGAAGATGTTGAAATGTTACGGGATATGGGGGCGTTTGAGTGACCGAAAGAGATTATGAGCGATATCGGATCGATGAGGAATTAATCGTGGTAGAGAATTGGAGAAAACCAGAGAAAACGGGAGATCGTAAAGTTGGCGATTTACCCGTTTTTTTGTATTGTTCCACGGAACCGAAATCGCTGAAAATCCGGAAATTCGGTCAAATTTGAAGGTTCGGGTGCGACACATATGTACAAAATTCAGGCTTTGGTACATATGTCTGGGGATTTTCAAAATTTTTTTTGATCCAGCAGCCCCATCCGCGACGAGACACTTATTTTAAATAATATAAAATAGGTGCATGAAATCACACAAAAATTGTAAGCGAATAGACATAGGAAGGAAAATGCCGCCGAAAAAGGGGGCTTGACGGGACCTTGTTACTATCCTAAGATGAATTTGTCAAACAAACGAAAATAATCCAACCCCGGGGAAGTGCTGGTAACACTTCGTCGCGGGTATGCAAGGATTCCGCCCTTGCACATAGCACGGTGTGCTAGTTGGACACTCATCATGATATGTGTTTTTACACGATCATGCAAGTGTCAACTTGTTCTTTGCTGTGCTCAAACCCAAATTTCAGGGGGGCGGACTATGTCCGTCCCCCTTTTTGTCGTGAGGTGGTGAGGTGAACCAGGACGAACTTTTGATTGAATTGCAAGCGATTCGAACAACATTGGAGGAGCAAAAGAGTGTGCTAGACGCTACATATCTACAGCAGAGCGGCACCCAGAAACAGGAGATTCTTCTTGCTCCGGACGCAAAGCTAATTGTCACCTATGACGTTCGATTCGGGGAATTGCTCGTAGCCGCATTGTTAACGACATTAATACTTTTCGTCGCTACAAGTTGGCTTCACAAGATCATTTTGGGGCGGAGGAAGTAAGATGTTTGAACCATTATTGCCGCCCATGGAACTGTTCGAGAGATACATGATTCTAACGCTCATTCCTATTCTGTTTGCATTCACTAGCGTTCTGGTATCTCTCATTTCGATCCGAAAGGGGAAGTGATATGAACCATTTCGGACTGCTCATCTTATGGTTTTTCTCGCAATCAGTCGTTTTAAAGCTGATTTTCATCCCCGGCATGGCTATGGCTCTATTTGCTTCGCTGTGTGCATTACGAAGGAGGTCGGGGTAATTTATGGATTTATCGGGCTTGATTGATATGAACTATTTCTGGTGGGCACTTAACAAAGTGCTTGCCTTCGGAATACCGTTTTTGGTCATATTCATCGCCATTGCGGCGGCAGGGTGGCTTTTAACAACCATCATAACTGCCTTCCGCAAAATGAATAAGGGTTAGCCATGATTAAGTATGTAGAGTTCTTCGACCAGAAAGCTATAGGAGAGCTGTTCCATAACATACGGGTGATCTTGTTTATGCTAATGCCGATCCTGATCATCTGGGCAGCTATCGAATTTGGCGGTTATCTACTGGAAGTTATCAAGAGCGTTTTCAGTCGAGAGAATGACGAGGATGAACGCTATGATGATAAACAATACGACTAAAGGGAGAGAATTGAATGGATATTTTCCAAGGTGTAAAAATTGACTGGGGCTTTTCTGCGGCTGACATTTGGTCTAACTCAATGTTCATCGTAGCATCACTGGCGGCATTTATCTTGCTGGGTATTGCTACTGGATTCGTACCGAGAATTGTTTCATTGGTCAAAAACGTTGTAAGCAGCAAAGGTAAAAAGTAGTTTTCGCCAAGGGGCGGGGGTGACCCCGTCCCTTTTTTGTTAGGAGGTGAACAATGAAACGTGTGTTGCTGATCGTTATGGTTGTCTGCTTGCTGCTTCCGAAGGACGTTTATGCAGCAGAAAATACGCAAATCGATAACTATTACGGTGTGTATCTAGATAAAGACGGTACAGCGTCTTTTCGGCAAAAGTCTGGAACAGGAGCCTTTAGATTCCCAGCAAAAGTACAGATGATATGGGCATTTAAGGGTCCAGACAATACGAAAGCTACCATGATATGTACAACGGACAGCGGTCAACAGTTGAAATTTAATGCTGGGCAAACGGGAAGAAAAGCCGATCCTCCAACACAATCGATTACGTGCAAGGGAACATCCGAACGAGGCCTTAACAATTTTGAAGGCATGATAACCCATGCTTTTGGAACGGACGGTCACAAATATGGACTGTACAGCCCACCAACGAAGCCAGTCCCTCCTGATCCAAATGGAGGGACTGGCAACAATGGGGGAAGCACTGGAGGAAATAATGGATCGGGTGGCGGATCAACGGGAGGAGGAGGAACCGATCCGCCCGTTGATCCACTACCCGAAAAGGATTTACGACCGAAATACAGCAACGGGAAAATAACATGGGATGCTATCGGGACGAGGTATGAATTGTGGAAGGGGATGGGTGTCTTGGACACGGTTAGTGTTGCTCACTACGCAACGTCCAACCCCGGTACATACACAATAGTTGCGTATGACAAAAACGGGGAACGAGTTGGAAGAGGTACGGTTACAGTACCGGACACAGGCGGAAATAATGGCGGTGGGACAACTAATCCGCCAACTGATCCAAAAGATCCAAATCCACCAGATACGGGAGGTGTAGGTGGAGGCGGAACATGCGATAGGGAACCATGCACGCAGCTCGTCGACTTGTTGGCATGTCCATTGTTCGACGACTATTTAGGTCGCTGGCAGGACACGATATCCGCTGCCTTGCCGCCGCCGCCAAATTGGAACCAAGTCGCAAGCATTATGACGGATCACATCGTTCCAGCAATGGGCGATGAGCTGGTCAGACGGACGCCGGAAATGGCTCGGATCATAGCGGACGAGTTCCAGCGCAGAGAGAAGTCAGTTAGTCCGCCTCCTTCTAAGCCCGCAGCATTTCGTCCATATGTGCCAAGGCTAAACGACCCTACAGGAAACATGAGCTTTCAGGTTCGCGAAAACGTGCCGCAGTTTGAACCTGATTATAGCGGCTCACAGGGCTTTACGATTCCTGACCCAACGAACATACCAATGGATAACCAAGATGCAGGGTACAGCCTTAAAAAGCCTGTTAACGATGCCCCAGCATATCGAAAGAAGGAGACAACACCAGAAAACGATATCGGGTACAAAGTTGAGTCCAAACCTGTGCAAGCCCCTGATTACAAGGTGAGTAATCAGGATGCAAACAAGCCAGACATGGAGTATCAAAAACCGAAGGAAAAACCTATGCCAGATTACAAGCCGAATACGAACGGAAGCATCCCTAAAAAGGATTACAATCATCCACCGGATCAACCTGTACCAAAATACCGAATGCCATAAGAAGGAGGGAGGAAAGTGCATTCCATAAAAATATTTGTGTTGGCAGTGGTGATGTTTTCGTTTTCGACGCTTGCTTATGCTGCTCCAGTTCTTTCCACAGATCCTGACGTGTCGGGGCTGCTGGGGAAAAAAAATGAAATAGAAAGATTTCCGTCGGGGATAGTTACAAGTAACTTGTATTCCAATAACAAACTTCGGTTTTACATGGAAAAAGACAATGCAATCAAGTGGGATTTAGGAAACGTGTATGACATTACACATGTGATGAGTTACAGCGATTTTAGTGCCGATGTGCTGACAACTGGAGTCTACTTCGCTTTCTACGATAAGAATGATCAGCTGGTGAAAGAGATTCGTATTACGAAAGAAATAGCGGAAACTGTAGATTTTAAGCGAGTAGATGTAAAAGGTGTTAGATACGTAAAGCTATACAACACAGGACCGCAAACGTTTCGAATAACATACATGAATGTGCGTGGTATTCGATCGGGCTTAGTCCCGGATTATCAGCTAAAGTCAGATGTTGTTGAAGCTGAAAGTATAACGTTATCGTGGAAAGCTCAACAGGATGCGGATAAGTACTATATCTATCGGGATGATGTTCTCATTGCAGAGAGTATAAATACTAGCTATATAGATTTGAAGCTAAAACCGGATAGAGATTACAAATATCAAGTTTCCTTTGTGGGATTTGGGACAGAGTACCCCAAATCTGTGCCGTTGCTACTTCATACACCTACGAAGCCGCCGCCGAATGCTCCGAAAGGTTTATATGCAAGTATGACCGCTGACATGCTGTCAATCAAATTGAATTGGCAGCGTAACAAAGAAACAGATGTAAAGGAATATGCAATTTATCAAATTGCTAAAGATGGGACAAAAACATATTTAGATAGGACGAATCAAGCGGAGTACTTCATTACCTCATTCAATGAAAGTACAGAATACAGCTACATGATACGGGCAATAAACACAGCTGGCATTGAATCGAAAGATTCGAATATAGCAAGTATCACTACACCATCGAAAAACACAACTACGACGACTCAGCCCGGAAATAACTTCTTACTTGTTAAATGGACGGAAGTCCCCGGAGCTGTGGCATATGAAATTTCCTACAACTCGAAGGTAGTAGCGAAAGTTCCAGCAAAACCACCGTATGAATTTAAGCTTACAGCAGCACATGGGTATGACCCAAATAGAGCATTTCATGACGTAAAAGTTCGAGCTGTGTTTGCGAATGGATCTACAGGGGGAACCGGGGGAAGTGGATCGAGCAACAATTATGGTTTTGATCCGGCTGACATTATTAAAACGACGATGTATATCGTGGCTAGTCTTGCATCGTTCATCCTATTGTGGCTCGTTATACATTTTGCACCGCGGATTATTTCGGTTCTAAGGCGTGCAGTTATCTATGTGAGAAGGGAATGGATTAAATGACATCTATCGAATTGGTATCCGCATCGATGAAGTACATAGCGGCATTATCGCCGTTCGTTCTGGTGTTTGCGGTGCTTATATATGCGGAGGAATTAATACAATTGTTGCGAAGTGTGATCCTTCCACGGCGCGGCGATAAGTGGTGATCGGATGTTTAGTGCTATAGCGGACGGATTTGGATACCTGTTCGGCTGGATGTCTGATCTATTCCAGTGGCTAATGGATGGTCTTCTATGGCTGCTGCAACCACTCCTGGACCTTCTAGGAGCTATATTCTACTTTTTCTATATGATCGGTCTGGTGCTCGTGAAGGTGTTTGCGGTGGTTCTGACTATCGGCAAGCTGCTGATCGGACTTACAACGGGGCTTTTTAAAACAATTACAGGGCTGGGGATTGCGGGCGGCAGCTCTCCTTTCCCAGCATCCTATAACGGCACATTTGCGAAGCTGCAACCGATATTCGCGCAGCTCCAAATAGATAAGGCTGCGTATGTAGTTCACTTTGCTATATGGTTTACTGCGGCGTTCCTAGCAATCAAAATCATCGGCGGAATGAGAGGGGGCGGCAGCTCGTCATGACACAGTTCATCCAAAACTTGTTTAAACCGGTCCTTGAATTTCTGGACATGATTATTTCGAAGTTGAACGAGCTGGGAAGCATGGCAGCCAAGGGGATTCGGCTATCTGATTACTTTGGATTCTTTTCGATTCTCGGCCCTTCCTGGACCGGCGTAATCAACTCGGCGCTGTCGGCCCTCGTCTTCTGCTTCATTCTATACATGGTTCAAAAGCACAGTAGAGTGCTTCTATGGTTCAAAGACTTAATAAAATGGTGGTGAGAGAATGCGAGAAAGTCTATCGCTAGTGTTCCAGTATTTCTTTGCTGTCGGCTCGGGCGTGGGCGCTGGTCTGTTGGTTACTGCCGGCGGCGGTTATGTTCTATATAAGAAACTTAGCGGTATTAAGCTTGGGAAACGTAGATAATGTTCGGTTTCTGTATCAAAAAATCACGCTGCAGCGTGCAGCTGCTTCCAGGATTACGGAGTAAATTCCGAACGATCGTTAACCAGGTGTCGGATCCGGAAGAACTAAAAAACGAACAATGGAGGAAAGAAGATGGCAAAAGAGGCTCCTAGCGTGGCGCTAGGAAAAGTAATCGTGTACGGGGATCCAAATTATCAATATGATCCAGCAGAAAAGGAGTTCGTCCGCATGTCTGGAGGAACGGAAATGTCGACATGCGACATTCTGGACATTCAGGATATACAGCAGGATAGGATCGTAACGTCGAAGTATGTTCTGCCTATCGCGGACGCAGTGCGTAGCACAAGCAACGAAGGAATTGTTTATTCATATTGTGCTTCGCTACCGTACATAACGGAAACGGCGCACCTAGCGGAAGTAGAAAAAAACACGATCATATCACAAGCATTCCTATATCAGGGTCGTAATACGCAAAACGGGAAAACATCTCCTCTTGTATGGGTTTTAGTAGGCGTTTTAGGCTTGATGGCACTAATAGGGATGTTTAAGTAGGAGGGGACGAAATGGCGAAGCCAGCAGACATTCAGGGTGTTCTAATGGGCGACCTATACCGAGGGGATCAACCACAGATAGCGGACGTTAAACAGGTGCTAGACACGCTCAAAGAGCGCGTGCAGCCGCTCACTCCTGTGCAGCTCCAAACAATTCAGTACCTAAAACATTTACAGTCTCGACCGATTCACGGCGGTAAAAAGCCATACGATGACATCATAAAGGCAATCGAGGACGGAGCGCCGAAGGTAGCGCCGCCGGGCTTCTTTATTCGTGTAATCGAGGCGCTTATACCGCGCACACAGTACATAGATGGAAAGTCATACGAAAAGATGAAGGCAGAAAGTGACGGTGATAGATAATGCACATAATCGGGATCCAGGGAGGATACGGGAACGGTAAAACGTTCACGAGCGTTGTTAAGGCTCATCAGTGGGCGGCAGCTACTGGGGCGAAGCTGTTCGCGAATTTCCCTTTGCGCGGCGCGTACTTGTTCGACCACTTCACTGACTGGTATCGAGTCGCAGACGTTCACGGCTCGATAATCATTTTCGACGAGAGCCAGACCAACTTCGATTCTCGGACGTGGGGGGCGAACGGGCAGATAGTCATGACGCAGGTCATAAATTACGTCCGCAAACTCAACAGCCTGATTATGTTTATTCTCCCGAGCTTCCAGAACGTAGATACGCGCATACGGCAGATTACAGATGTGCTCATCGACTGCCACAAGTCACGCAGCGGAACCATAGTTAACTATGTATATGATTTTCAAGACAAGCAATTCGGTGACAAAGGACGGCTGCTGAATACATGGGCAATGCCTAAATCAGCTCAAAAGAAAGTTTATGACCTACAGCTCTACAGCACTCATAGTATGGTTCACAAGTTTCCCACACCGCCGCCGGGCAAGGTGGATGCGTTCTTTAAGGAGCTAGATAAACGGCATCAAGCGGCGCTTGAGCGTCACTATGGAAAGCAGTATCTTACCATCGAGACGCTAGATAAAGAGGAGCTGAACATCTATGAGCATGTTGCAATGTGAGCTGGAGAGCCAAACACCCAACCCTCATCAATGGGTGTATAAACAAGTGATGACAGGAAAGATGGTAGACGTAGTGAGGTATGACAGCATGGTACGCCGATTCTATGACGCTGAAAAACTGCGATTGATTCATGAGATGTGCAGAGTATCGGGAAAAATTGCGATTGCTGCAAACCTGCTGACGAGATCGCAGCGCGCCAAATACGCAGAAAACAGAATGAAAAGCGGTCGGACAAGCTTCTATCTGTTCGATTCTCCATACATTCCAGCAGATGTTGGTTGCATGGTTGAACTTGATCAAGAAACGTTGGTATATACGGACATTCTAAGCGCCGAATAGTATAGGAGGTCGAGGAATTATAAAACAAATTGATCTGAGGGCAATCTATGAGGCAAAAAGAAGAGTGGGAGAGTTACAGAATGATTTCAGATACTTCGTTAGAAATCGCGAGCTGCAACGGGCTGCAGAAATCCAACATCATATAGAAAAAATCAGGGAAAAGATTCTAGCGGAGTATAAGATCATTCTATGAATATATGATCATATATAAAAGTCTAGCAATCTAACATATGAACGTGGTAGAATATGAAGACAAAAGAAAAGGCCACGTTCGCGGCTAGAGTGTAACACCACCCTAAGCTGCTCATCCGATTCTCTCACCAATCGGCGAACAGGCGCAACACGTGACTCTTGTACGTCCATAGTATCAGACGTATAAACCTATTGCAATAGGTAAAGAGATGCAGACAACGCCCTTCGTTTCCCTTGGTGGAATCGAAGGGCTTTTTTGATGCTCAAAATCCGTAAGGAGGAGCTTTATGCAAAGACAACGCACAGGAACACCGATGGGCGGCATCGTGAACGCTAAGCGTGAGCAACGCAAGATTGTTCAGAAGCAGCCAAAAGAAAAGCTTTATATATATGCCTGCAAAGAAGGTCACCAGCGAACGGAAACGGTGAAGCTGCTAGAGTCTCCTATATGCACCAATTGCGTGATGCGCCTAGGAGTAAATAACCGCTTAGAGTACATACGAACGGCAAATCGAGTAATACCAAAGCCAAAGCAAAAGAAACGGCAGAAAAGAAAATAGAGGGCGTTCAATGCCAACCAAAACGACTAATAAGAATGTGCGATAGCACATGTGGGGTATGTCGTCCCGACCCCCTCGAAGTGAGCCATGAGAAAACGTCTCTACGGTGTAACTGAGGGTGTTAAGTGCCGTTAGATGGAGAGACAACGTATATGACGTGGTTGCCCCTGCAACCTTTCCAGAGTGGGCGTAGTGACTCCTACGACCCATATACCCGTCCGTGTGATCCTAATGATCAGGCTGGCTGTTAGAGTTAGTAACGACTATACGTGGTAAAGCACGACCTGGACACGTTGAATAACAGTTAAGCGAAGCGACCGATAGCCGGCTCCTTTATACGCTATCAAGCTTTTGCCACAGTTCCCCTTCATGGGGGGCTGTGCTCTCTTCCCTCCTACCTCACCATTACCGCTATCACGTTCAAACCCAACATTCAACAACAAAATCGGAAGAGAGTACAAATGCAGGGGTGGGGGTGGGGAGCATGCTTTATCCTAGAATGCGTAAGCATTCTTTCCTTTTCACTGCGCCTGTGGATATCTTAGAAAAAGAGAGAAAAAAGAGATACAGGATGGAGCAGCCACGACCTCGTGAAACACCTGTTCCGGCACCTGCCGGACAACAACCGAAACTAGATAACGTAGCAAAAGGAGGGAAAAGCCCCGTGTTTCGAAAACGTAGAAAAATACAAAATGACTCTGTAAGCTGTAGAAATTGCAAGCATTATCAGAAGGGAGTTTGTATTGTATTGAGCAAAATATTTAAAGTGGAAAATCACTATGTAAAGAGTACAGCGAATGCAAAAAAGTGTAAATACTACATGAACAGATACGAAAAAGGGAAATAAACACTTGACGCCCGTCATCGGGCATGATAGAATAGTAATTGTTAGGAGGTGAGGCGATTGCTGCAGATCCTACAAATCCTGTTCTTGCTCATGCAGATGTATCTGCTTGAGGAACAAGTCAGGAAGAAGTGGAAAAAGCAAAAGCGGCCTACCCGATTCAAACGCTACATAAAGCGTAAGAAGCGAGTAAGCCGCCGCCGAAACGGACGATAGTCCGCAAGAGTGGGAGCTAGCACCTCCCACTCTCTTCTAACATCTTACGTTAAGTATAACAAATTTATACGGGAGGGTATAGTCCATGTCTAACATCTTACTAACGGTCATATCTGGGCTGCTGGCAGCGGCATCCCTTGTAATATACTTGATTGACAGGAGATCGAGGAAATGAGAGAAAGAGCGATTGAGAGAGTAATGGGAACCGAGGAAGCAGCAGAGCGTTGGGACCTTAGCCAAGACCATATTAAACGTCTGTGCCGAGATGGAAAAGTGATTGCCAAACGTATCGGTAAAACGTGGGTGCTGGAACGTGATCAGCCGAATCCAAAACAGGAGCAGTGAGACATGAACAAGATAGATGCGATTATGCAGGCATATAGAATTGCAACACTGAATGAACCGACGGACGAAGTGGTAGAGCTGCTTGCGTCCGTTTCTTTTGAAAGGGCACTCGAAGTGCTCCTTTTGATGCGTCAGTATGGGAAGCCGATCCGAACGCCGGGGAACTTCCTGCGCCGGGCGATCCAAGAAGGATGGACACCGGAAACAACGCACCGGAAAGCTAACCGCCGTCTGGAGAACATCGAACAGAATATTTACATGCGCCGGGGCTACTCCGAGGAAGAAGCGCGCCGCAAGGTGTTGGAAAGTAGACAGGCATAGGTGTATACTTGGGAAAAAGTAGATTCCTAGGTTTGGCGAGGTGATCAAAAACATGGGTGAAAACCAGTGGAAAGTGAATGAAGCAGCCAAGATGATCGACGAGAGTCAGCATGTAGTAAGGCATTGGCTCAAAGAACTTGGGCAGTACATACCGACAAAAAAAGGCGAGAATGGATATAGGTATTTCGATGAAGAGGCTATGGAATCGCTCAGGATTGTGCAAAGGTTGACGAGGGATCAAAACTTCTCGATTCGCCAAGTTGAACACTATCTAGCGACCGGAGGGAAAGAGTTCGCGGCAACGGCCGAGTCTCCAGCAGCCGCCGCACAGTCGGAAGAAATTCGAGAGCTTCGCG
>Ga0209676_1002954_pt1 | contig 11087 bp, 11 predicted proteins | sample AraplaCvi_mLB_r2_FD_184282 | JGI IMG/M metagenome (GOLD analysis project Ga0209676, IMG submission 184282) | Arabidopsis root microbial communities from North Carolina, USA - plate scrape MF_Cvi_mLB_r2 (SPAdes) (version 2) | ecosystem: Host-associated > Plants > Roots > Endosphere | place: USA...
TACACATATGTACATCATGTTGATGAATACGATCTGTGCAGAATGGAGATGCGTTCATTTTTTAATCTTGATTCCCAATCAAACTATATAATAAGCCCTTTTAAAATTGATCCAAGCCGTAGTCCTTTTATACAAGACAGACTTGAAGTGCTATATGAAGAAAACAGCTTAGAAAACATCAAGACATTGGTAAAGGATTTAACAGTAAAGGAAACAACTTTTAAAGTAGTTTGTTTAAATAGTATGGATATAGGTGAAGAGAAGAAAATTCATCTGCCCGAGCGTCGAATGATAGAACGCGAGGTAGGATTGTGCATCGATGGCGAACCAGAACTTAATGAGCCTGAAGTTGTATTTGGTCTTATTTTAATAGATGGAATATGGTATTTCGGAAAGCATATGAAGAGTGAATCCATTTGGCATAATCATTTACACAAGCCACACAGTTATTCAACGGCACTAAGTACTAGAGTAGCTCGTACTGTTGCAAATATCGCAGTTCCACAGCCTCAAAATATTCGTGCGATTGATCCTTGCTGTGGTATAGGGACAGTAGTAATTGAAGCCCTTTCCATGGGGATTAATATTGAAGGGCGAGATATGAATTACAATGTTTGTCAAGGTTCCAGAAAAAACATCTCATATTTTGGGTTAACAGGCACCATTACATTAGGTCCAATCTCCGAGGTTAAAGAACATTATGATGTCGCAATAATTGATTTACCATATAACTTATTTACGCATACATCAACCGAAGATCAATTTAATATTCTACAACATGCTCGACGCATTGCCGATAAAGTAGTTGTCGTTACAATTGAAACAATTGATGACTTGATAGTAGATGCAGGTTTTGTTATAGCAGATCGATGCATTGCTAAAAAGCAATCGTTTTTACGCCAGATTCTATTATGTGAATAAAAACACGAACTTTCTATCTTTGAAGAAAGTAAATCCAATGCAAGTACTGAAATTATCAGTGTGTGGAAATATAGCAACCATCTTAGCAATAATCCATGCCTTTTGTTTCATCACATATAATCATTAATTAATTGTAAGTTATGCGGATAAAAAATCATCTTTCACTCACACTAATGGTGGAGGTGAGATGATAATGGGTAATAATAAACATAAAAATAATAAAACTCAAGACAACAAAAAACAGCAAAATCAAAATCAAAATGCTAACAGAGAACGTGAAAACAGAGAAGAGTTCGCTGAGGAAGTAATCTTCAGTCGTAATCAAAATGAAAATAAACGTTAGTCGTGATATCTAAATTAATTGAACTAACCCCCAATATTCACTTTAGAAAAAGGTGTGTATTGGGGCTTTTCTTATTATGTAACCATCGACCATGATCCATTTCTTTCAATTTCTTAAAGTACAAAAAACCCGGGTGTGTTAATCTACATTTCATTAACACACCTTTATCTTCTCTTAGTATAAAATCCCATCCATAAATATCGGCGAATTGTAAAATCGGATTAGACACTATATAAAAAAATGCATCAAATCGGAAAAATCGTGTATTATTGGAGTTCCTACACAACCAATATACAAAGGAGATTTTTCGATTTGATGCAAAAAAAGCTTAACATAAGGAACTCAACAGAAACCCAGACTTACTGAAATTCAACGTGGAAAGTTAGAAGCTTATCTTGATGAAGGGAATTTATCAAAAGCTGAGATTGCCCGTAGATTGGGTGTTTGTCGTGCTACTATATATAACGAAATCAAGCGTGGAACTACTACATAAGTGAGGATAGTAAATGGTACACGAATCTATACCACGAAGTACTTCGCTACAACTGGTCAAGAACGTATTTTGAACAACATCCTTAGCAATCTCTGTATCTTTCACATAAGAAAATGCCAATCGTACCAACTCATTACCATATTCAATCATTATTTTTTCTAATATGAAATCTTTTTCTTCGCTATCCAATCTACTACCCTCCCTTTCAACCTACTTCAAATTCTGCTATTAGACGATTATCAAATCATAATAGGTTCAATTTCCAAAAAATATTTATTTTAACAAAGGTTCTCCACTAATTGGCGTAAAAAAACATCCATACAATTATAACTAAAATACAAAACCTGTATCTTAGATTACAAAGTAATCATAGATACAGGCTTATTGTTTATAATTATTCCTTATTCCTCTTAACTGCGCCGTTAGCCATCCATGTCGCGTAAAATCAACGCTACACCACAGAAAATGAAAGATTATTACGTTCTTTCATGGGAGTTGACGAAGAAAAAGATGGGATCTCTGTGGAATCCCATCTTGAAGTAAAGCCCCTCGTTAGCGACATAAGGATACTCCGCCTTTTTAAACTTGTTTGAGGTCTCCTTTAATGACTGCGTACATATATAAATCATCAAATTTTCCACAAGTATATTCATAATGCCTCAATAAACCTTCTCTTTTAAATCCCTGATTTTCTACTAATTTTTGTGATGATAAATTCGCAGGATCAATTAGAGCTTCAATTCGTTCCATTTCAAAGTGTTTATATCCATATTTAATAACAGCTTCTAAAGCTTCACCAGCTATTCCTTGTCCCCAATATTCTCTATTTAATTCAAACCCTATTTCAGCTCGATAATGGTTAGGGCGCATATTAAGAAAGCCACAACTACCTATTACAACACCAATATTTTTCTGTGTAATCCCCCACCTTATACCTGTACCTTCTTCCAATATAGATTTATACCATCTTATTTCGCTCAAGACATCATTTGGGGATTCGTATGGTTCTAACCCCATATATTTAACAACGTCTTTATCTGATAGGTATTTATACATATCGTTAGCATCCTTTGGTGTCACCTCTTTTAAAATTAACCTTTCTGTTTCTATGATTGGAAAATTACTCATCATACAGTCTCCCTCTATAAGTATTGATTTTAGCATTCTTGTAATATTTTCTAATTATATTATATTTAACCACAAAAAAATGAACAATATACTAACGTAGAAAACGTTAGCTACTGCTCATAATAATAGTCTATATAAACCACCATAGCTTTAAAATAGTTATTGGCATCAACTCCTTTTTCTCCAAGGATTTGAAGAAAATTCAGCTCGATAATGGTTAGGGCGAATATTGAGAAAGCCACAACTACCTATCACAACACCAATATTTTTCTGTGTAATCCCCCACCTTATACCTGTACCTTCTTCCAATATAGCTTTATACCACCTTATTTCGCTCAAGACATCATTTGGGGGTTCGTATGTTTCTAACCCCATATATTTAACAACGTCTTTATCCGATAACTCAACTTTCGCAGTAAAAAAAAACCTGAACAGCGTGTTATGGCTTTTGTCATCATTTCCTGTATACGCTTTTCCTTTTTCACTGAACTCATCAAGGCTAAATCAATCGGGATATTCAAGCAATGTCTTGATCTTTCAGGGTGCGAAAGTTGAGTTATTACTTTTAGGCTGTCCATAATGTTCAAATCGTTTCACCATTTTTTCCATCTCATCATCCGCTAGAATGACAGGTTCGCCGATTGCCTTCGCTTGCCAATAAAGGCGCGCGCAGAATTCCAATTGTTCAGTAATGGCAAATGCTTCTTCAATACTTCCACCAATCACATTTATTCCATGATTAGCCAATAGGACAGCTTTTCTGCCTTCCATTGCTTTTAATGCGTTTTCTGCTAATTCTTTTGTTCCATAAGTAGCATATTCAGCACATCTGATATTTTTTCCGCCAGAATGAGCAAGAAGATAATCAACTGCTGGCAAATCAATATTCAAGCAAGAAATGGTGGTAGCGTATAAAGCATGTGTATGAATCATGGCAACTGCATCATCTCGATTTTGATAAACGACTGAATGCATCTGATTTTCACTTGACGGTTTCAGTGAACCTTCAACAATATTTCCATTCAAATCCATGATCACAATCTCTTCTTCTCTCATCTGATAATAGTCAATACCACTCGGAGTAATCGCCATATATCCAGATTCTTTATCAAAAATACTAATATTCCCACCCGTTCCGACTGTTAATCCCGTATCTATTAATTTTTTCCCGTATTTAATCAGTTGTTTTCTCTCTTCTATTAATAAAGCCATTTTTTATTTACCCCTTTTTTAGGTTAAAATAATTTTGATGGAAGGTGCTGCTTTTTCCTCGCACGATCCTGATTCAAAAAATTATCTTATCTTGAGTACTAAATAATAACTCGATTAGACATTGGAATAGATTAATCTTTTATCTGTTTTTCCTTCATTGCCTGATGATATTTTTCTTGTAGTATTTCTTTATAACTACGATTCTTTCTCGGATACCATTTCCGGTGATATTTTTGAGCAATGATCGCAAAAGCGAGAGCCAAAATAGTCGGTACTATCATCTTAGTGAAAATAGATATGATGAAGCATAGTGATGATAAAAATACCCACAAGTTGATAAGCACTTTTTCTTTATTCATCTAAATTATAATTGTGCACGGTTTTATCTAGTGCGGCAATTCCAAGCTTATCGAAGAGTAATGCCTTTTCGGCAATATAAGCATTGTATTCAAGGCGGCCCAATATATCATATGCTTTCGTCAAATTCGTATCAGTAATTAAAACACCGTGTTTGTTCAATAAAATAGCATTTGTCACTGCATCTTTTCCTTTTGATACAAGGTGTGTTCGCACTTTTTCCGCCAACTCTGGACTTGTTGCTGGTGCAAAATCGAGACAAACGATATCACCTAGCTTTTGAGTCGCTTCTGTTAGATTAGGCATATCTATTCCCATCGTGGCAAACACCATGGATTTCAACGCATGCCCATGTAATACACAGCCAATTTTTTCATTTTCCTTATAGCAAGCCATATGCGTATTGATTTCCCGAGTGATGCCGCCATCACCTTCAACAATATTTTCATCCATATCCACTACTAGTATTTGATAAGGTGAAAGTTCACAATGATATTTCTGTGACATATGGGTTGGTGTCATAATAATATGATTCTCATTCATTCTGACACTAACATTCCCACCGGCAGTATTGGTTTCATATCGTGCAAACATCTTCTTTACAACATTAGCCAGCTCTTCTCGTTCTTGTTGATATAACATGTTAACACCCCTATATCTCGGTAATTTTCACTTGCTCCTTCATGCTCAAAGCATCCTCTAAGCTGAAAGTTGAGCTATCATGATGCATCACTTTGCTAGCTGCGCATGAACTAGCAAGCTTTAATGTTTCTTGAATAGAAAGTTTGTTGTTAAGTCCCGATAAAAATGCACCAACAAAACAATCTCCTGCTCCTGTATCATTTACTTCCTTCACTTTTGGTGGCAACACTCTGTACACTTTTCTATCGTGAACACAGTAGCTGCCTTTTTCGCCTAATGAAGCAACAATATATTGGATATTGTTATTCAGACTCTTTAAATAATCGATCGTATTTTCATTGGTGCTGTTCAGTTCGTTCAATTCAAATTCGTTTGGCTTGATAAAATCAACCGCCATTTCAACTGCTAATTTTAATGCTTCCCCAGATAAATCACATGCAATAAAGCAGCCTATTTCTTTAAGAACTTCAATCAGCTTTCTCAAATCTTTCAGCGTGAAATTGATTGGCAAGGACCCAGCTATCAACACGATATCATCTTGCTTGACTTTCAATTTTAGGTTCTCGATAAAAGCATGTTTATCTACTTCACTGATGGTCATACCTTTTTCAGTTAGCATTGTCGTACCTGTTTTATGTCTGTCAATGATGATATAGCATTCCCTAGTTGCCTGTCCTCTGACCACTGTAAAATCATCTTTAATTTGCTTTGCCTTTAATAGCTTTTTGAATTTATTATCATTCTCATCTCCTATAAACCCTAAAGCGAGATGATGAACATTTAATTGAGACATTACATGTGATGCATGAGTACCTTTCCCCCCGATATCATAAGCAACATCTCTTATTCTATTTGTTTTTCTACTTTCCATTTTCTCTTCTAAATACAATAATCGATCTATGGCAGGATTTAACGTTATTGTATATATCATTTGATCGTTACCACCCATTTCTTCATATTAAGATTTCAATTCCAATGTACGTTTTTTCATTTCCTTACGATAGAGGATAAAAGCTAATACCCAAGCAATTGTGAAAACAAATCCCAACACTTTGAACTGCCCCAACTCAGTTAAAATGAAGCGAATATCTGGATATTCAATTGTACTCCATGTTAAAACTTGTCCACTTTCAATTTTCACTGCCTTTGTACTTTCCGCTAGATCAGTAATAATGTCTGCAAAATAAGTTGATGCATACAAAAATACAGGTGTCGTAATGATACTTAGAACGAGCATCCTTAGGAGGTTGCCGCCCGTAACAATGAGAGCTGGTACTGCAAGACCAATGTTTAGAATTCCTGCAAATGGAAGGACTGCGTTTGCCGGCAGAGCAAATGCTAAGATTAATGTAATTGGAACCATGATTGTCACCACAACCCAAACTTCACTAGATCCTGCTAAAATAGGCCAGTCAAGCCCAATGAATATTTCTCTGTCCTTAAATTTCTTTTTCATGAACTCATTAATCGCTTCTGAAAGTGGTGCCAGTGCCTGCATAAATAACTTTGCAGTGATAGGGAATAATGTTAAAGCTGCAGCAGCTTGCATGGCAAGCATTAGCGATTCTGCGACTGAATAACCACCTGCAAATCCTAGTAAAAGACCAATAATGAATCCCATCACATGGTTCTCTGCAAAAATACCAATTTTGTCTTTCAATGCGTTTGCATCCATTTCACGATTAAACACTTTAAAGCGTCTTAAACCCCAATCAATTGGCAGTAAAAAGGCACCAAAAATCATCATACCGTGTGAAACTGTTACACCCGGAATGTTCGTTAACTTTTCAATTTGCGCTTGATTTAAATCTGCAAATAAAAGTTCTAAAATGATCGTAATGGCTGAACCAATAAATGCAATATAAATATTCCCAGTAATACCCACTATTAATACGGCAGTAAAAATTTTTCCCCAAACGTTCCACAAATCAACGTTTAATGTTTTTGTTTTATTAATAATGAGAAGGATTCCATTAATAACAATTTGAATAGGAAACATTAGAAACGCATATGGCCAAGCCCAAGACAACGATGCAGCTGTCGTCCATCCGCCATCAATTGCTGTTAATTGTAGTCCTGTTCTATCAGCTAATGCTTGAGCGGCCGGTGTTAAAGCTTCTAACATAAAGCCAATAACAAGGTTCATTCCTAGAAATGCAACACCTAAAATAATCCCAGCATTCACTGCATCTTTTACTTTCATTCGTACGATTAAACCAATAATAATCATGATTGCTGGCACAAATACTGCTGCGCCCAAATTCAGAATATACTCAAATATCGACTGTATTACATCCATAATCATCTTTCCTCCTATGTTTTATAGTTGATGATTCGCACATAAATGGTAATTAAAGCCAGTCACAACTTGTTTAAGCATATTTAGATTTACTAAGTTGATAGATGAATACATGAAACCATCAAGTATTTAACAGTGACAGCTCCATTTTGTAACCTGATTATTTAAGTACATCGATTAGCTTTTTTGTTTCTTCTTCAATCCCCATTCCCGTTAGAAAAGCGATTCCATTCAAAGTTGGAATATCATAATCTTTCGTTGCTTTTGTTATAGAAACATAGATATCACTTGTTTTTATATGCTGTTCAAGGGATTTGATATCGATAGCCTCCACATTTGCCTTAATATCATTGTCTTCCAAGATTTTTTTAACCTTTGATGCGACTGTCTGACTTGTGGCCACGCCACTTCCACATGCTACAATAACTTTTTTCATTTTCCCTCACTCCTAAAATTATTTTTTAAATATTTTTCCATCTCTTTTTGAGATGAAATCATCTTGTAACCATTGTTAAATTGCTCGTCTTGGAGCTTATTCATCATAAGTGATAACAATCCTATTTGTTCGGAAGGAACCTTAATGCCAAGCATGAAAATATTTTCTACCTCAACCCACTCATCAGTTGTCCCCATTTGAACAAATGGCAGTGTTTTCTTTAACTTCACCACATATATAAAGGGTTTATGGACGTGCATCACATCTGTATGTGGTATCGCGATGCTCATCATACCCGTTGAAATACCTGTCGGATATTCTTCTTCACGTTTTATAATTGCATTTTTAAATGTCTCCGCAACAAAACCGTTCTCAAAAAGATTGTTACAAATTGTTTCAAACATTTCTTGTTGTGAAGAGTACTCTGCTTCAATTTCTATTAAATCCTTACAAAATAAGTCAGCATACTCCATTTCCTGGTCCCCCCTAACTTGCTTATTATTTATTCAACAATTTTTTTATAGCGAGTACATTATTTACTTCTATAATTTCTAAAAGCACCTCCGGATTTAATAAAAGATTGTTTAATCTTATTAATGTAGATACGTGTTCATTATCCACAGAAGGCGCCAGTGCTACGACAATTTTCACTTCGCCTCCTGATGGTATTCTGATCGGATTTTTAAAAATGACAACTTGAAAATCCATTTTAATGACACCATATTCTGGGCTAACATGGGGTAAAAATACATCAGGAGCTATAATCATTTGTTCATAATGCTCGAAAAACACTTTATTTGTTTCATTAATATAACTTTCCGTAATGCTCTTTCTCTTTAATAAAGATTTCATAGAGAAGTTTACAAGTTCTTCCCATTTAATGCTTTCATCAACAATACTGATGTGATCAATTGAGAATATAAATTGCTCCTCTTTCTTTTTGAAATTATCTTCAACATCAATATTGCCGCTTCTAAAAAAGTTATCAATGATTTTAGAAACTTCTTCCACATTTTCTGTAGGAATATAATGACTAATGGAAGAAATAAGTTTCCTTGTCATCGTGTAATTATTATCCTTCATTTCTGTATTAACACGACGCTTTAAATCTATTCTGCTTTGCTTATCAAGTATTGAAGGTATTAAAAAAGTTGTTGTGGAACTTTTTATTGGAACAGTCGTAAAAATAAAATCGACTTCATCTTTTAATTGTTCAAATTGTCTAACGGAATATGCACCAATGAAGTCAATATCTGAAAACATAGATTGCAATGTGACGAGTAATAATTTCGAAATGGATGTTCCACTCTGACACAAAACGACCGCTTGAAAAATTGCTTCCGTTTCCTCAGTCTGATATATCCAACCAAGGACAATCATGGATAGGTACACAACTTCTTGCTTAGAAAGCCTGTGATGAATAATTTGTTCAAAAGGATGAACAGACTTTTGAACGACATTGTATATTTCTTGATGTTCTCTAATAAATTCTTCTGTTAAAGGGTTGTTTATTTGAAAACCTAATAAATTTCTGTAAATAGCAGGTCTCATGTGTAAAATTACTTTTTCTCTAAGCTCTGATCTTTTGGAAATCCGAATAGCCAAATAGCTTTCAATATTTTGAATAAACTTCTCAGTAGCGATTGAAATTTCATCACCATCTGAAATTTGTAAAGCTGACTCAACCATATTAGAAGATAATACTTGTAAAGAAAGGTATAATAAATCTGTTTCGTTCAAACCATTATAATCCCACAACATATTTTTAATCTGTGGATATTCAACTGTATTTTTAATATCATATTTCTCAATTCTAAATGACCATTTGCGATTGAATTTATATGCTCTTTTCATCACTAATTGAATAATATAAGGAAGTTCATCCAATTGCTCATCTGTCAATTGAATCCCTATTCTCATTTCCACCTGTTCCAATCTTTTTCTTAATAAAAATATTTCTGATTCAGTGATTAGTCCTTTTTCTTCCAGCAAGATTCTTCCTGATGATGAACGAAGGATTGTTTTAACGGCAGCTACTAGCAAATTCCGAACGGAAAACTCTAAACCAGTGATAGAATAGCCTTTCTTCCGGCTATAAACGATATCAAGACCTTTTTGCTCTAAGTCATTTTTAATTGCTTTCATATCATTCAGGATTGTATTTTTGCTAACTAGACAAACGTCAGCTAATTTTTGAAGCGAAGAATATTCCTTGTCTACCAACAACTCTATTAAAATCAGATTGTATCTTGCATTCACTTCATGATAAGTAAACAATTTTTCTTTACCATGAAAAAATGATTTATAACAGAGCATTTTCGACTTTTCACTTATATAAATGATGCCTTGCTGGTCAGTAATGATGACATCCTTATCAAAAGATTGATTTATTTCAATCATTATATCGGTCACATCGGACTTTGAAAGATTAAAGCCCGTTATCACACCGTTCAAAGTTACTTCATTTTCGAGCATCAAATATTTTAAAAGCTTTCTTTTAACACCTCCCAAATCATCACCTCCCTTGCTTTCATTTATACAGATAGGTAAGCCTTTGAAGTTATCGCCAGCTTTTCCCCCTGTTCACACCGTACGTGCGACTTTCACCGCATACGGCGTTCCAACTAATTCAATTCAATTAATCATCAACACTGCTGATATCAGAATACCTTCTATGTCTCAATTCTTCCGTTTCAATAAGTCGGTGCCTCCCTTGGGAGGTGAACCTCTTTTAGTCTCACGAGAACCTTATTAACCGATAAAGATTTGCCATGCATGATTAAGTGATTCTTCATTAGTCTAGTGGCTATCCCTCCACGTTCATTACACGCTTCAACGGTACTATACCACCACTTTCACTGATATAAAGAGAAGTTATACACTCGCTAATTTCACGATTTTTTTCCTTCTCAACGCTTCATCAAGAGTAAGCTCTCCACGTTATCAGCTTACCACGTTGAATATTATCTATTATCGAATAAACTTAGGTGCTTCCTATGGACCTGTTAGCGTTGCATATGCCTGTAACATAAGATGGACTTTCATATAGTTCATTCTTACTCATCCACAGCTAACCCTACATTTAGTAGTAAATACATTTCTATATAACGTGCGTCTAGACCCGTACATTCAGAAGTTCGTCAGCAATACAGTATCTTATTGTATTTCATTGCATTCTCACCATATTTGTTCAACCCAAGCACCATGATTTACACCACCCCATCGGGTAGGCTTTCGTCAGCCGAACTGTTACGGT
>Ga0209676_1002956_pt1 | contig 11083 bp, 12 predicted proteins | sample AraplaCvi_mLB_r2_FD_184282 | JGI IMG/M metagenome (GOLD analysis project Ga0209676, IMG submission 184282) | Arabidopsis root microbial communities from North Carolina, USA - plate scrape MF_Cvi_mLB_r2 (SPAdes) (version 2) | ecosystem: Host-associated > Plants > Roots > Endosphere | place: USA...
TAACACACCGAATGACGGCCCTACGATGCGTCTTGCAATATGTGGTGCCATTAAGCCGACAAAACCGATCGCGCCTGCAAATGCAATAGCACTGGCAACTAGACTTGAGCTCAAAAGTAATAGGAAGAGACGTGTTTTTTGTACAGATTGACCTAAACTAGTAGCCGTATCATCACCCAATTCTTGAACATTTAACTGTCGAGTAATAAAAAATGTTATAAGTAGGAGGACTAGTATCAATGGAACTACTATTTGAATTTGATTCCAATCTGCACTTTTAACACTCCCTGTGATCCACTTATTTGCTTCGCTTGCTTGATAGATAGGGCCAATAATCATCAACATCGTCGTAATGGCTTGCATAAATGCAGAGACGCCGATACCGATTAACACAAGACGAGTTGGTGTTACACCATCTTTCCAAGCAAATACGTAAACAATAATTCCAACGAAGGTTGCTCCAATAAAACCTGCAAGAGGTAACCATTCAATACTAACTGTTAAAGAATGATTGGAATCACTAAATATAGCTAAAAAACCAACGACCGCAGCTCCGCCACCTGCGGAAATACCAATAATATCAGGGGAGGCTAGTGGGTTTTTTATAATTCCTTGTAATATAGCACCCGCCACGGCTAGAGCCATTCCAGCAAAAGCTGCAAGAAAAATTCTAGGCATTCGGAAATCAACAATAATTAATTGATCAAACTCAGAACCTTTGCTGAGCAAAGTTTTGATCACCGTTAAAGGATTTATAAACGACTCACCAAATGAGGCACTAAAGAAAAAGACAGCTAGTGTAATGATGCTAATAAAAGTCAGTTTTTTAGAAGCTTTGACATCAAGCAAAAACGATATTTTATTTTGTAGTAAACGTACTGTTTTTAACTGTTTCATTATTTTTTTCCACCTTTTCGCGCAAGGTAAATAAAGAATGGCGTACCAATCATCGCTGTCATTACTCCTACTGGTACTTCTTGAGGCATAATGATATAGCGTGCTGCCACATCGGCTATTAGTAAAAGAATGCCACCTAATAGTGCAGCCATTGGAATGAGCCAACGATGATCTGTGCCAACAAACTTTCGCGCAAAATGGGGTACGACAATTCCAACAAATCCTATTGGACCAGCTATCGCAACTGAACCACCTGCTAATAAAATGACAATAATACCTACTATAAACTTCATCCATCCTATTGGTAATCCTAGGCCTTTCGCTACATCGTCCCCAAGAGCAAGAATATTCATTTTAGAAGAGATGAATAGAGCGCCAATCCATCCAATTACTAAATAAGGTAATACAGATAAAAGAATTTCAAGCTTTCTCCCTTGTACGGAACCAGCTAACCAAAACAGTACTTGATCGAGTGCTGCTTCGTTTGTTGCAAGTAATCCTTGCGTAAAGGAAGCAAATAATGCACTAATAGCGGAACCTGCTAAAGTTATTTTGACTGGCGTTATTGCGTCTCGTCCAGCTGAGCTAATACCATAAACAGATAGAGCAGCTATTGTGGCACCTAAAAATGCAATCCATGCAAAGGCTTGCAAACTTGAAACATGGAAGAAAATCATAGCAAAAACGACTGCAAAGCCAGCGCCAGCATTGATTCCTAATATTCCAGGTGATGCTAAAGGATTCTTTGTTAACGTTTGCATAAGCACGCCTGTAATAGCTAAGGAAGCACCCACACATGTAGCGATGAGTGCTCTTGGAATACGAACATTTTGAATAATAATATGCTCGTTAGAATTATTAAACTGTGTAAAAGATTCAATAGTCGTTTGAATGGACGTATTTGCATAGCCGTATACAATACTGATGCCCATACAAAGGAGTAGGAGTAGTGTTCCTACTATTAGTGCTAGTGTTTTTGAAAAATTATTTTTTAAAATCATCTACATTCATACTCTTTCTTTCTATATTTGTAAAAAACTATTGACGGTGATAGATTTTTACAATATGATTAATTTCGTTCTCAATCAGATGAAAATGATTCTCATTATCATCGATTATTTTATCATATACATAGGAGGAAGAAAAGATGCAAAAGAAATTTCATAAGCTACTAGCTTTGCTTGCTGTTGTCGCTGTATTTTTGTTAGCTGCATGTGGCAATAACAAGGAAAACACTAAAAAAGAAGAAAGTTCAACTAAGAGCACTGCTTACAGTGTAGAACACGCGATGGGGACAACTGAAATAAAAGACACGCCAAAACGTGTTGTTGTTTTAACAAATGAAGGAACAGAAGCACTTTTAGCTTTAGGTATTAAGCCGGTAGGGGCTACACAAGCATTTTCAGGTAACCCTTGGTATGATCATTTAAAAGATCAGATGGAAGGCGTAGAAGTTGTCGGTTATGAAATGGAAATTAACATTGAAAAAATCGCTTCTTTAAAACCAGATTTGATCATTGGAAATAAAATAAGACAAGAAAAAGACTATGAAAAATTAAGCAAAATTGCGCCGACAGTTTTCGCAGAAACATTACGTGGTGACTGGCAAGAAAACTTTAAGCTTTATGCAAAAGCGGTAAATCAAGAAGCTAAAGGCGAGGAAGTTTTAAAAGCATACGAAGATAAAGTTCTAGCTCTAAAAGAAAAGCTTGGTGATAAAACGAACCAAGAGGTTTCATTCGTACGCTTTATGGCTGATAAATCTCGAATCTACTATACAGATTCATTCTCAGGCGTTATTTTTGATTCTTTAGGATTCAAACGTGTACCAGAGCAAGCAGAACTATTTAAAGATAACGCGAAATTAGGAAACTTAGCTGTTGAGGTAGGAAAAGAAGTAATTCCTAAAATGGACGGAGATGTACTATTCTACTTTACTTACATGCCAACAAAAGATGAAACAGGATTAGCTACTGAAAAAGAATGGACAGAAGATCCACTATGGAAAAACTTAAGTGCTGTACAAAAAGGCAATGTCCATAAAGTTGACGATGTCATTTGGAACACAGCAGGCGGTATTCTTGCAGCAAATATTATGCTTGACCAAATTGAAGAAATTTTTGCTAAATAACAAATCAAATTCAGAGATCGCTATACTTCCATCAACAAAGGATGATTGTATAGCGTTTTTTTTATGCGCTAAACGTAACTAAATTCCATCAAGTGCTAAATTCTCTGTTACTCACATTACCCAAGAAAAATTTGACTTCAATTTGAAACAAAATATGGGAGTTAGCGTAAAATAAGTAGGGGGTGTGGAGTTTGAGGTATTTATTAATTGGTGTTTTCTTATCACTATGTGCTGTCTTAATATCCATGATTTTTTGGGGAATGGAAAAAGTCCATTTAGTTACGGGGACGATCGGTTGTATCTTCATTGGCATAGCAATGATTCTTTCAGGTTCCATGGTAAGTGGGGATAGGATGAGGGCAAACCTCGCAACAGAATCAACTGAAAACAGGGATGAGCGCAATAAAATTACTACGAATTCCTTACTAATTGCTTTACCTAATATTATTGTAGCAATTTTATTTTACTATTTAAGTAAATAGGAAACGTTGAATTGTATCTAAAATAAAAGGTCACTCGGACAAAAGTGACCTTTTTGTATGAACTGAAGTGTGTAAGGCTGGTGCATGATCCTGCTATTACTATGATATGTTATTTAGCAACAGCGGTTTTGGAAATGACTATTTGTGACAATGATAAATAGCATTAACTTCTTCGTTAAAAATCTGAATCGAAAGCTTATTCAATTCTAAAAAAATTAAAAAAATTTAGCTATTAATACAAGAATGTTGCGCCGACAATAATTAAAAGAATGAAGAGAACAACAATTAATACGAATGATGAACCACCGCCATAGCTACCGCCACCGCCATAGCAACTGTTGTAGTTACCAACATTTCCACCTTGCCAGTATCCCATAAAGCACCCCTCCTTTCTACTATCTATAATATGTATAGATATAGGAAGGAAGGGTGGTAATCATCTAAGTTATGAAAATTGTATTCAAGTTATAAATTAAAAAGGGTCACTCACAAAAAGTGACCCCTAGTAACGAGTATTGGAGTGCAAAGCTAAATTAGCTTTACACTACTATTATTATGATGAATTGCTTTTTTTCTATAGTGAATTGCCTGTAATAAAAATTTAATTGGAAAAGACTCCAGATTAGTTTTTTCTAAAAGATCAGGCTCATCACCATAACGTGTGGTTGATTTCCGTTCTGACTGGGGGAGTCCGATGAGCCGCTTGGGCCATTTCAAACCAAACTTTTTAGAATAATAAAATTGAAACTATTACAATTCTCAATCGTATAAATTAGAGACGGGTTCAAGGAGGTGTTGGTGCTATGCCATTTATTGGGTGGGCTATTCTAACTTTTTCAATTGTATGTTTCTTACCTTTCTTTATCTGGCTTTCTGCTAGTTATCTAGGTAACGAAGATCGCTCAAAAAGAAAAAATAACTATTGGGTATTTTTAGCAACACTTGGATTATTAAATTCCATGAATCTTTTCTTATTTAAGATTCAAGATACATATTTTTTAGCAATAACAATCTCAAGCATTTTGTTATTTAGCTTATATATGTTTTTAAATGTACGAAAAGATAAAAGAAAAGTATCATTTAGATAGTCTTTCAGGACAGCTTCGCATATGGCACATTGAATGAAGCAAAGTTCCCCAAAAAAGTAGACATTGTAATATACATGTCTACTTTTTTGGGGATTTTTTGCCTTTAAAATTTTGAAATGTACTTAGCAGACTTAATAGCACACTACAGCAAAACTCTTTTTAAAGAAAAAAATGCAGTGAAAAAGCCGATTAGAATATTCCAATCAGCTTCTGTTATTAAATTTTTTCTCTGTTTCAATACCCGCATTGAAAACAGACAATACCATAATAAAGAAAAATAGGATTTGAATGAACCTGTCTGCTGTCCAATATCCTAAATAATTCATGAAAACAAGGATGACAAATAAAATAGCAGAAATAATGGGAGAACAAAGGCGTAATTTATGGAGCATTTAAATCCTCCTTTTTTTGTTAATCAATCTAAGCTTAACATAAAAAAGGATATAAAAAGGCTCATCACCAAAAGTTGTGGATGACATTTTTAAAATTATATGCACTGTATATTGGTTGATTGGAGTGGAGGATGGGCGACTCCTAGGGGATTAGCGTCACAGATGAGACCCTGGAGCGAGCAACGCGAGTGAAGCGGCTCATCGGACGCCCCCAGGAAGCTCTGCTCTGCGCGAAAGCGAAGCGTCAGCGGCAAATGTTTTAGCTGTGCGAAAGCGAAGCGGCAGCAACAAAGCGCCCAGTCGGAACGGAAATCAACCACACGTTATGGTGATGAACCAATAAAAACCTCTTTTTTGCTACTGAGAAATTTAAGGGAAGTATCCATTTCAAAGAGATGAGCTGTACAGAGTCTTTGTTTAAATAGGTTTATTAATAATGTGTGTCCACACTAAAATTGCCACTGTACCAACACATATGAAAACGGCATAGATAATACCGCTAATGTCACCCAAAAATTCTAGTCCAAAAGGTAAAAGAAAAGTAGCAATACCTACTATGTAAGAGAAAATCCCGGAGAGCTTAGCCAGTTTTTCTTTATCACCAATAAAACTGTCTTCTTGGTAACCTGCAATGAGCCACAGTTTCTTTTTAATATGAATTTGATAACCCATGAAAATAATAATGAAAGCAAGAACAATACAAATAATAAATCCACCAATCACTTAACATCACCTCATTTATTTTAGCTTTAATATATATACGAATGAAAATAATGGAGGTTTCGAAAATCATTTCTGATCATTTCTGATTTTGATAACTGAACAGTAAAAAAACTGACAACTAATGTTATCAGTAAAAAGAATGATATTACCTACCTTTATGTTTATCTTTAGACTTTTGAACTTTGATATTTCTAATATAACTTTTTCGTTCTTCTTTAAGTCGTTTGCAGGTAACTGATTTTTCTTTTTTCCTAAGCTCAAATTCAGCTTTAAGAGCTTCTTCAGCTTTAGAAGAAATACTAGGCTTCTTAAGTTCTTTAGCTACTTTTCTTTGAAGTCTTTTTGGGTTGATTTTTTTTACTTTATTTTGTTGGATAGGTATTCCACTATGTTTATCATTATTTTTGATAAAATCCAACAAATTCGCATTTACAAAATCAAAGACTTCTTGATCTTTAGGTTCTTTTCCAAAAATATACCGGTATGCTTTGTATTTGTTTTCGGAAATGTTTTCTATTAGCCCTATATAAAATTGTCCATCATAACAAATGGTTAGTTTCATAGTAGGTCCCTCCTCATAAATTAAACTTGAATGATGGACATCCCGAGGAGGGGAAGGTTACTGACACCAAAATAATGATGCATCCGGACTACCAACCGAATCGTGTTTTTTCATCCAAGTATGTATTATAAACGATTTATTATTTTTTGTAAAAAATTTCCCTGTAAAAAATCTTAATCATCATCCAAAGTATAGGTAAGAAAAAATGGTGAAGTTCAGATAACAATGAGAGAGAAGAAAAAAGGGTCACTCGAACCAAAGTGACCCTAAACCACAAACTAGGAGGTACAAAGCTAAGTTAGCTTTACACTACTATTAATATGATTTGGTAGCTATGTTTGTATAGTGAAATGCCTGTGAATTAGATTAAAAAATTAAAGTTGAAAGGGACTACTTTAACTTTTTAGATTTTGTAATATTCCCATTTTACTTTTTCTACTTGCTCTCCCTATTTATTTAAGATGTAAACGTAACAAGGTAAAATAAAGTGGCATTTGACAAAAAGAAACCTTATTCATATAACCAAACATCGCTATGCTAGAAGACCAAAGGCAAAAAAATAATTATCAAATCAAATGCTTTGGATTTCACGTTTTGACTATTTGTTATATTTCGTTCATCATTTTCCTCAATTGTTGTTCCTTTGTCTTATGCATTTCAGCTATCAATTGAGTTATACCCTTACCTAATAGCGTGACTCCGCAAACTCCAATTCCTATTGATGTTGTTAAGAGATCACTGCCAAGGACCAAGACCTTGTCTGTTTATATATTCATAGAGTTTCTGATATATTAGTATAATAGAAAAAATTACATGTGGAGGAAATTTAAAGGTTCATCACCAAAAGCTGTGGATGACATTTTTTAAATATATGTGCTGTATATTAGTTGCTCTTCGTTCCGGCTGACGCGCTCAGTCGGTACGAAACAACCACACGTTATGGTGATGAGCCACTTTAGTGGATAATAGGTGTTAATGACATCAAGAGACACAAAAAAGTGATTTTGAAATTTTAATAGACGAAGGAGATGTTGAAAATTGAAAGAGAATAGTAACATAACAAACAATGTTTATAATAATGAGAATGATAGATATCCTGAATTTGAGAAAAATGTAAAAAGCTATTTTGATGAAGCGATTTGTAATAAAAAATTATTTAAAACAAATGTTCAAGGTCTGTTTGATTTGTATTTAGATAATTTACCAGTAGAAGCTAGACAACATTATACTTGTAGCTCTTGTAGAAAGTTCATTGAGCGATTTGGTGGTCTTGTAACGATTGATGAAAATGGCATTATGGCATCAGCTATATGGAATGAGGATATAGCTCCTCCATTTTTTAAAGCTGCTGTTTTAGCAATGAAAACAGAGGTTTTAAACTCGAAAGTTATTGGTGTATTTATTTCAAACTCACCAGTATTAGGACAGCCTAGTACTGGAAAGTGGAATCATTTATCCGTTGTAGTTCCAGAAGAAATGGTGAACCATTCTAGATTACAAACTGCGGGGCAAGTGATGGCGGAAAAGCTAGAAGAATTCAAAATGCTAACGAATGCATTACTTGATTATACTTTCGAGACAGTTGAACAAGCAGTAGTTTTATTACAATCAGAAGCATTATACCGTTCAGATAGAGTATTAGGGATAGCAGAATGGTTTAAAACATTGCATGAAAAACGAATTAGTATAGGAAACAATAATCAGAAAATGAATATTGTTTGGTTAGCTGTTGCGACAGCTCCTGCTGGATTCTGTCATATAAGAAGTTCTATGATCGGTACATTATTAGATGACATAGCTTCAGGTATGACAGTTGAATCGGTTGCACGTCGTTTTGCCGAGAAGATGAATCCAGCGAATTACATGCGCTCACAAGCTGCTCCAACGCAAAATGCTATTGTAGAAGCAGAAAAAATTGTTGAAAAATTAGGAATCGCCAATTCTTTACGAAGAAGATATGCCACGTTTGAAGAGATTCCATCATTTTTGTGGGAAAATCAATCTGAGCAAAAAGTTGTTGAACAAAAGAAAGGCATTTTTGCAAATATTATTCCTAAAGTAAAAACTGCATCTCCATTATCTCTTCCTAGCACAGTGATGACGTGGGAAAAATTCCAACGAACAATACTACCAACTGCTGAAAATATGGAAGTATTGATCGATAATCCTAGTCGTTTTATGGCATTAGTTACTGCGTCCGATGAAACTGCGCCAAATATTTTACAATGGAACAATACATTTAGTTGGTATTACCACGGAGGAATAGATGGCGAAATTAAAAGGAGAGTAGAAAGTGCTGGCGGAAGATATGAGAATAATGAAATACGGGCTTCATTAATATGGGAAGGTTATACCGACTTAGATCTACATTGCGTAACACCAAAAGGGGAACACATCTACTATGGAGATAAAAGTGATAAATTTGGTGGATTTTTAGATATTGATATGAATGGTGGCCATCATAGAAATCCATCCCCTGTAGAAAATATTAGGTGGAGTGAAAATGCTCCGGGTGGACATTATAGATTTTATGTTCATAATTATTGTGAAAGAGGAAATGGAAGCACGCCGTTCAAAGTTGAATTAGAAGTAAACGGGAAAACATACTCATTTATCGGTGTAGCTGGTGGGGTAGGTTATGTAACGGATGTATTTGAATTTGATTATGTCAAAGGGAGTCATCCGAATATTAGTAGTCAGTCATACGCTAGTGATGATTCATGGAGTGTTCAAGTAAATAATTTTGTGAAGGTAAATGGGATTGCAACTTCTCCAAATTTGTGGGGTGAAGAACCGTTCTCTCATTCCGGAAGTCATATTTTCTTTCTATTGGAAGGTGTAAAGGACACTTCGGAAGGAAAAGGTAGAGGATTCTTTAATGAAACGCTTAAAGCTGACTTAAGACAAATTAGAAAAACGCTAGAAGCCTATACTGCTAGTACACCAATTGAAGGTGCCGATCATGCAACAGCTTGTGGTGTGGGATATTCGAAAGATCAAGAATGGAATCTAACGCTTAAAGTAACAACAAATAATTCTACAAGAGTCATTAAGATTGATAGATGGGATTAAAAGTGGGAAGTAAGTAAAAAAAGCTCCCAGTCAAAAATTTCGACTGGGAGCTTTCTTTTGGATTTTCATTGGCAAATTCATCATTAAAGATCACGCTTGTCCAACCGGTAACCTTCTTTCTAACACCGCGTACGTAACCAAAAAACAAGACGTACTTTATAAGGAGAACTGTTTTTAATGTTTATTGCGATGAATTTGCTTCTGTAAAATTCTAAGTCCTACAAATAATATGATTGCTCCAAAAAGTTTATAAAGAATATTCCTTGCAAAAAAGGTCTCACTTGTGATGCTCATCAACAAACTTCCAAAAAGAATAATAATAACACCGAGAAAGCCTATTAAATACCTCATGAGCCAGCCTCCTAACTGAATCAAAAAGGATACATGTTAATGAATTGCTAATCTTTAGGGCAAGAAAGTTTGCTCCTTAAAGCTTCTTGTATGATTAATTGTGAAATCTCATGGTCATTGATGACATAAGATACTTCTTCGGGTTCAACCCAAATGCGTGAAATCGTTTCATGTTCTCGAAGAAAAGGGAGGCACTTTTGAATATCCATCCTATAGATATCCTATTAGGGGGTACTTACCATCAGCATTAAATAAAGGATTCTCTTCGTGACTGACTTCAATTGCTCCAATATAATTGATAGGACCCTTTACATAACCTTCTTCAAATGTCTCTCTATGCAATGCATCTTCAGGTGTTTCTCCTTTCTCTATATGACCTCCAGGTAAGTTAAAACCTCTACCACTTACATGGACCAGCAAAACATTCCCTTTAAAAAAACAAACGCCATGTACACTTGTTACTTTGCTGTAATTGTCTATTTTCTTTTGTGGGAGCCACGTTAGTCTAACATGATGCCCGCTCCAGTTCGCATAAACTTGATTGTTCATATGCTTCTTTCCTTTGGGTTTATTTGAAAATCATTATATTTCCATTTTAGTTAATTGTACGATGCATGTATATATAAATTGTTTATTATCAAAAGTTGTGGATGACATTTGTTAAAACGTATGCTATATAGGTCGATTGAAGCGGCTCATCGGGTGCCCCCAGGAAGCTTTGCTCTGTGCGAAAGCGTAGCGACAGCGGCAAATGTTTTCTGTAGCGAAAGCAATTGTTTTATCTGTGCAAAAGCGTAGCGACAGCAACAACAAAGCGCCTAGTCGGAACGGAAATTAACCATACGTTTTGGTGATGGTCCAAAATATCGCAAAAAAGATCAAAAATCATTAATTTTTATTCGGTATGATTATTAATGAAGGGGGAGGTGAAATACAGTTGAAATATGAATGGGTCATTCAAAAAACAATAGAATGGATTGAATCTCATTTACATGAGCAAATATCCGCTAATGACATTGACGAGGTTACAGGATTTTCAAAGTATCATTTTCACAGAATTGACCTTCAGGAAGCCCACTTTTTCAGAGGTGGGAGGAATGAAGTGCTTTTTTCTTTACAGAACATACGTTTTGTTGTATATTTTGAATAATCAAAAAATAAAGGAGTGACGGGTAATGACGAAATCGAAAAAAGATTGTTTTATTATAGAACTCAAGTTACTTATAGATACGTGGCAAAAGGATATCTTATTAAAACGTTTTGAAATTGCCCGTACACTCTATAATACAACTTTGTCTTATGCAGTAAAACAATATACTTTAATGCAGGAATCAAAACACTATCGAAAACAATTACGTTGCTACCAAAAAGCGAAAAAATCTAAT
>Ga0209676_1002957_pt1 | contig 11083 bp, 15 predicted proteins | sample AraplaCvi_mLB_r2_FD_184282 | JGI IMG/M metagenome (GOLD analysis project Ga0209676, IMG submission 184282) | Arabidopsis root microbial communities from North Carolina, USA - plate scrape MF_Cvi_mLB_r2 (SPAdes) (version 2) | ecosystem: Host-associated > Plants > Roots > Endosphere | place: USA...
AACGTTGAAATAAATATGTACAAAAATGCTTGTTTAACTAAGTACATTTTTGATTTCCTCTGTATATTACAACTTTAAGGGGGTAGCGAGCATGAAAGCTTGACCAGTTAGCCATTGATGTTATTCAGAAAAAGGCCAGGGTTTGAATTTTTGCTATAATAATTGTATTATAATAATTTGTAATTTTAAGTTTCCTTATTTAGGATAAAAGAGGAGGATAATAAGTTCAAATATGGATTAGTTACATAAAAGTGGCTCATCACCATAAGTTGTGGATGACATTTTTAAAAATATATGCACTGTATATTAGTTGATTGGAGTGGAGACTGGGCGACTCCTAGGGGATTAGCGTCACAGATGAGACCCTGGAGCGAGCAACGCGAGTGAAGCGGCTCATCGGACGCCCCCTGGAAAGCGCCCAGTCGGAACGGAAATCAACCACACGTATTTGGTGAAGAGCCTTAAAAGTGTAGAGGGAGGAATTAATTATGAAAGAAGCTAAAGACTTTGTATTTTTCTGGGGAAAGCAAGATGTATTTTCTAACTTTTATTACTCACCATTTAAGCATCAAGGACAACTTTTTAAATGGAGTGAACAAGCTGTAATGTATCGTAAAGCTAAATTGTTCGGTGCTGATAAAATCGCACTACAAATTATAAGAGCGCAAACACCGGACGAATGTAAGAAGCTTGGACGCAGCAGACAAATTCCATTTGATAATAAAGTTTGGGAAGAAAATCGAGAAAAAGTATATTATGAAGTACTAGTTGACAAATTCTCAAATCCAAATTTAAAATCAATACTTACAAATACAGGTAGTAAAACGTTAGTAGAAGCTAGCCCATTCGATAAAATATGGGGAATAGGTATCGACTGTAATCATCCAGATGCAACAAATCCATCTAAATGGAGGGGATTAAATTTGCTAGGTAAAGTTCTTGAAAAAGTTAGAAAGACTATAATTGAAACGGAATAAACTTTAAGTATAAAGAAGTCTACAAAAATCAAAGAAGTTTAAATATTCGTTTAATGGCTCGCTGTTAAATCGATATTCGAAAAGAGAAGAAGATATTTACTGTTTGCAATAGATGATTACATTGGATCAGTCAGAGATTGCTTAGTGTTTGAACAGATAAACACCCAAAAGAAATCATTGAGTGTAAAAAAGGTTATAGACAGAATGTGTCCTTTAACAAATATAAAGGAGTATAATTTTAATGAAGAATAATTTGTTTGGGTGTTTTTTTCTTATTGCAACTCTCTTTATTGAAATTTTATTTTTAAGTATACTAGCTTCAAGTCAAGGAAACCCAATCGTATATCTTGTTATGACTGTCTTAGTGACTATTATTGTTTTAATATTAATAAAACTAAAAAAGAGTGGTATTGCACTATTGCTTGCTTTATTGTTTATAATGTCACTTCCTTTTCCAGTTTTTCTAAAGCATAAGGAAGAGATGAAACTAAAGCATGAAGAAAAGTATAACCAAACAGAAACTGTAGACACACATAACACAGATATAAAATAAAGATTAAAACACGCTCAAAAAAATTCATAAAATCCCATATTCATTGGGATGGCCCAGGTAAAGAAACCAAGTAGGGCAATCGGGCCAAGTAAGAAATTATAAACCTTGGTTGGCAAGATTTTCCCGAATAAGCTTTAAAAATCGCTATACATACTACCATAACACAGGTTCTTTTGGGAAATTAGATTAATTATAAAACCTTAAAGCGAGTACAAGTTGCAAAAAAGCACAGTACTCGTTTTCTCTTTTGATCGTTAGCTAGCTACATAAAATGTCTAAACTAATAAAGCAAGGCACTCATGAAAAAAGTAAGTACCTGATGAAAATCCCATTTTTCAGTCGAAAGGTTGATGTGGAAGGGTATAACTTTTAATATGATAATTTGTAAATACATGGTGAAAAGGAAAGTGTTACATATGCGAATAAAGTCCATTTCTTTACAAACTGATCATTTAAAAGCTTTGAAAGAATTTTATATTAATCAATTAGGGTTTCAATTGATAACTGAAAATGAAGAAACCTTTCAAATTCAAACCGGTACTAGTATTTTAGAGTTTACCGATAGAGATGCAGTAAGAAACCCCTTTTATCATTTTGCCTTTAATATTCCAGCGAACCAATTTAGAGAAGCGAAATCTTGGTTGAAGAACAAAGTCACGCTTTTAACAGAAGATGGAGAGGATGAGGCAAATTTTTCACATCTGCCAGCACATGCCATTTACTTTGAGGATCCAGCAGGTAATATTGTTGAATTTATAGCTCGTTATGGTATAAACGAGGAAAGTTCAGAGCCTTTTACTATTAATAGTATTTTAAACATTAGTGAAATTGGTCTTATAGTTGATGATGTGTTAAAGGCTGGAGAAGAATTAAGTAAAGCTCATATATTCGAAAGAGATAACCAACCATTAAATGGTGAATTCTTAAATTTTATGGGAATAAGAGAATTAGGAGTTTTTATAATCCTCGCACATCCCGGAAGAAGATGGATTTTTTCAGACAGATTTTCTACCATTTTTCCTATCAAGATTTCAGTCGATAACGGAAGAACAATAGTTGTCAATGATAAAGGTAATTTTATGATTAAAGAATGATTTTTTAATTTTTGGTTTCAGCCAATCGAAAATAAAATACGTCTTTGAAGCGGAAATTAAAAAACGGGGGAAGAATAAATTAAAGAATTGTTGGCACTAATCGAATAATTTCATCAATTTACAATGTCCTCATTTTGTATAAACATGTTGAAAAAAGAACATCTGTTTGGTAATATGAGAGTAAATAGTAAATGGGGGGAATATGATGAGTAATTGTAATCTTATACTTCGGAATGTAGTTGAAGATGATCTTCCTGTTTTTTTCAAGCATCAACAAAACCTTGAAGCAAACTATTTGGCTGCCTTTACTAGCAAGGACCCCAGCGATTGGGATAGCTTCATTTTACACTGGAACAAAATTCTTACAAATAAAGATATTATTAAGCAAACGATTATAGTCGAAAATAACGTAGTTGGACATGTTCTATGCTTTGAGCAGTTCGGAGAATCAGAAGTTAGCTACTGGATTGGAAATGAATATTGGGGAAAAGGGATCGCCACGAAAGCTTTACAGGAATTTCTAAAACATGTTACAATCCGTCCCCTTTATGCTCGTGCTGCTAAAGACAATGTAGGGTCTCTAAAAGTTTTACAGAGATGTGGATTCACGATTACAGGCGAAGACATCGGTTTTTCTAATGCACGCAATAAAGACGTACAGGAGTTTATACTCACCCTCAATTAAAAATGAAAGTATGTTACTTTTTATTTAATAGAGGTATACGACGGTTACTAAGAGAATAGGGATGAAGAAGTAGCGAAAAGGCTACTTCTTTTTAGTTTGTGGATAATTATTTATATTTTTCAGAAAAGTCTTGACACTATTTTCGCATATATTTATATTATATATAACCGAACAGTTATGTATGAAGTGAGGGAATGATAATGCCAAATGTTTATCGAGCATTAGGGGATTCAACGCGACGCCATATTTTAAGTATGCTTAAACAAGGAAGTAAAACCCAAAAGGAGATAGTTGAAGCATTTGATATCTCTCAACCAGCAATTAAGAAGCATTTGAATATTTTATTGGAGGAAGGAATTATTTCAGAAAGCTTGAATGGGAGATATCGTATCTATTCAATAAATCTCGACACACTCCAAATTGCCTACCATGAAATGCTTCAATACATCGGAGAACTACTTGATGATCAACTCATAAGTCTAAAAAATTATGTTGAAAAAGGAGAGTTTCGAGATGAAGAAAAATGAAAATTCTGTAAAGAGAGAAATTGTTGTTAACGCACCTTTGAATAAAGTTTGGGATGCATTGACTAAGCCTGAGCATTTAAACCTTTGGTATACAAAAAATGCTGACATAGAATTTCGTATAGGCGGAAGAGGTTATATGAATCATGGCTGGGGGGCAACATCTGAGGGTATATTCACAGAAATAGATACAATGAAACGCTTTGTACTTCAGAGCATTGATGGGGATTTTACTACTATTACATCTTTAGAAGAAATTGGGGATGGTATTAAAGTGAGTATTGAATATCAGGCTTCTTTTATTGGTGAAATGAATCAATCTACAAAGGAAAATATGTTATTTGGCACAAGTCAATTTTTAGAAAATCTAAAAAGCGTTTATGAAACTGGCACGGATAATCGTTCAAAGTTTTGGAAAGCATGGATTGGTATTGCACACACAACAAACGAGGGTGAGAGAGGGACAAAAGTTTTACAGGTGAAGGAAGGTTCGGTAGCGGCAGCTGCTGGAATTAAACCTGAAGATATTATACTAGAAATAGATGGCGAAGCAATCGAAGGATATGAATCTTTCGAAAGAACATTGAATAATAAAAATGTTAATGGCAATGTTACGTTAACGATAGAAAGTAAAAATGAAAAATCACAGGTAAACTGTCTTGTAGATGCTTATCCTGTCCCTTATTAAATATTTAATTAAAATACGGGAATAGTAATTGCTTTCTTGGGTTCTTTTTTGAACGGCTAAAATAACTTTTGATATTATGGTTATAGGGGAAAAACAGAACAAGACGGTATCGAGGCAAACATTACTATAGGCTGTTGGTGGCGTAGGTGATCTAATTATACAGGAGGCAATTAGACGTTCAAAACCTAGTCGACAAGGTTACTGGTGATAGTGAGGTATAAGTGTATAGCTGGATGCTGGGCGGACGCTCAAAACGTTGGATAGGTTAAATTATGGGGTTAAGTCATACACATATTCAAAATATTAAAGATAATATCGTTGAGCAGATGATGGGGTAAGTGATAAGGGGCTAAATTGCCCCTTTTTATACATCGACGGTTTCGATATAAAACTCAGTTATCTCAGTTTTTTCAGCATTTGTTTTAGCTTCGCAAAAAAGTATTATTGGACTTTCTACACCGTCAAACCATAAATATACTTCTGTACTAAAACCGCTATTATCATTATATTTGTATACATTTATGTCCATTTCTTCATCGCTAGGTGGTAAAGTAAGAGTACCTTGCATTTGAAAAACTTCTTTTAAAAACTCCTCATTTTCATCGTTAATTTTATTCTCTTCTTTAAGTTTATCGTAACGAAGGTTTACTAGATCAACGAGTGTTTCTTTAGTTAAATGCATTACTTTTTCTTCTAAAGTCATTAATAATTGTCTCCTAAACTATGAAATATTTAATATCATATTATCATTAATGAGCTACATATTACTACAGTTGCCATACTTCCACAGGGAGTAAGAGATGTTAATTGAAAGGGAGGTCGGACAGGTGAGGTTTAAGTCATTTATAGCAAGATTAAAATTAATGTCTACGGAGGAATGTAGAATGATAGAAGATTATACAATTTTAATTATGAGTGGATTAGCAACTATTAGCCGAGTACCAGCACGACATAAAGATGTAGACTTAGCAACGTTGGGGCTAGACTCTTTTAATTCCTCTGATTCTAAAAAAAATTGTTCCACATCTTGGTCATATACTTGTTCTAATGTCATTTTCTTTTTTTGGAAAATGATTTAATCATTATCATTCTTAATAATTTCCCACATCTTCCGTAACTTCTGTAAATCTTCTTCACGGCTCTTTGATAATTCCTTCTAGCATTTTTAGGGGAGGGCTGCTAGAAAAAGCCTGGAACTCAGCTCCGTATTTTTCAGGTCGTAGAGGAGAGTTCGGCTATTTGATTTATCTTAAAAAAATTTCTCTGTGTCTTCAATTTTAGAAATAAGGTTAGGTATGTCTCTAAATGATAGGTTGTTTAGACAACTTTTCAAAAAGTACGCAGTCTCATTATTTCTTTTATTTAATCTGGAACCTAATCGTGCGTTAATAAAACCAGTCTCTTTAAGAATAGGGTTTTCATCCAAAAATTTTTCTATTTCGTTTGATTTAACCGTATATAGTTTTATATCTTCCATTTGATTAACATACTGACCAATTAAATACCCAACTATAGTTGTACCCTGTGTTATAACGGATGAAATAAAGAAATCACTTAATGGATTACCTTTTTCAACTGAGTATTCTTCTGATGTTAGATTTAATAATTTTATGTAAGAATCTGGATTGGGCAGTACGATTGTTACTCCCTCGAACTCTTCAAACTTCCCTAGTGAATCAATTTCGTCCTGAGTATAGTAAATCTTTTTATCATCTTTTGTAATACCTTCTACTCTAGTAGCAGAAACTTCAGGAGGTCGTAATGTATCAATATTAAATTTTTCACTAATTACTTCAGATATTGCCTCTTGAATACTTTTAACTATTAAAGGTCGGGAGGTGTTGTCCTTTAATAGCACCATTATTGAGGGAGGATTTTATTTATATTGTTAGAAATGATGAATTTGTAATAAACGGAAATAGAGCATTTTGTAAAATACATCCTCAAGAAGAATTATTTCATAGACAATTTGACATAGAAAATCAAGATAAAGCATTTCAATTGTACCGAGAAGAATATGATATAATTTCACCCGATGAAATCAAAAAATTACGTGATAAATATAATTTAAATCAACGTGAATTTTCTCAATTACTTGGATTTGGAGAAATAACAATTTCAAGATATGAACGTGGTTCTCTACCTACATTAGCACAAAACCAAATAATAAAAGATAGTACTGATCCAAATACAATGTTAAAATTATTGGAAAAAAATTCAGAAAAAATTAGTGAAACAAAATCAAACGAATTAAAAATAATCTTAGAAAATTTGTTACAAGAGAACAAATATGAAGAAAGAATAATAAGTACTATTAGAGATATTTTTCACCATGATCCAGATATATATATAGTGGGAACAAATCATTTGATTTTAATAAATTTTCTAACATGGTTTGGTTTTTTTCTAAAAAAGATAGACCGTATTTAACTAAATTGAATAAATTAATGTTTTATGCAGATTATTATTTCTTTAAAAAATATAGTGAATCTATAAGTGGAGGAAAGTATATAAGGGATTATTATGGTCCAGTACCTGAGAAATTTCAAACTCTTTATGATAACGTAAAAGACATAGAAATAGTTGAAAACGAACATGGATCTTATATAAATCCTATTAGCGATAAATCCGAAAAAGAAATATTTAATGATCAAGAACTAGAGATTTTGAATTTTGTTTATAAAAAATTTAAAAACATGTATGCAAATGAAATAAAAGATTTTTCGCATGAAGAAAAATGTTGGATTGAAATATCAAATAAAAGTTTAATTCCTTACTCTTATGCTGAAGATTTAGATATGAATAGAAATATAATATAACAGGTGTGTTGATTATCCATTTTTATACACCCCAAGAGGCTGATTTCCGCTACGGGCTACTCGCTTTCCTGCGGGCGAGCGTCGAGCAGCTTCCTCCGCTACGCTCCGTGAAGGTTCTCGTCTGTCTCGCTTTCGCGCGGGAGTCGAGTAGCCCTACGCTACAATTAGTTAAAATGGAAATTTATTGGCAAAACAGTGACGAAAAAACCTTTTATCGTTCAATAATAAACCTATTTTTTCCTAATCAACACGCCTAATAATATAATTTATTAAGTCACGATATAAATATCGTGACTTTTTTGAGTGCGCCCGGCATGCGCAACAACTTGGTGGTGAAAGTCCACTACAGACTTGGCAGTAGGAACTGTTAGCGAAAGACAAGGGTGTCCATAGTGACATGGAATCTGAAGGAAGTCGGACGCAAAATCTCGAACTGACGAACAGAAATCAGATACAAGGCTGAATTGGGACGGATGAGCTTGCTAAACAAAGTAAAGTCCAATACTGCCCGAATCCCATCCAGTAAATCTGGCAGTTACATGAGAGGAAAGTGGTTGTGATTACCCGGGGAGGTCCCTTGAGGGTTATTGAATTAACAATCGCATTAGTGATAATCGGATGAATCAAGAGAAGTCAGCAGAGGTCATAGTAGCTTTCTAATAACCTTCTTCGTAACGCCAAGATTATAAAAGGATTCGGCTTTTCGACAAGCTATTTATTTCAACTTGTCTTTTGCCTCGTATTCCAGCACAAAAGCTGGTTTACCTTGCTTCAAAGTAAAAAAAAGTGACCAATATCCAGGAAATGATACGGTTTATCGTTTCCTAAACTATTCGAAATTTGCATGGCGTCGATTTCTCACTCTATTCAGTGCACATACAATTCAAAAAGTGAGTGTGCTTACCAACGCAGACCGACCAAAGGTACTCATTGTAGATGACTCCATGTATGACCGTAATCGTAGTAAAAAGGTAGAACTACTAGCGCGTTGTCGAGACCATTAATCAACTGGTAAACGTTTCTATAAAGGCTTTCGGATGCTTATGGGCTGGTCAGATGGTGCCACATTTATGCCAGTTGTCGGGACAGGGTTTTCTTTATAATGTGAATCGATCAGATTTTCAATTTCTTCTAAAGTGACAATCTGATGTGATTTCAATTCATTAAACTTGTAATTTAATTCATCAACAGAATTTTAGCAGATGCACTTTCAGTATAAAGCGTAAATGAAACAATTAAAGTTAATAAAAATAATAATTTTTTTGCAACTTTCATTAATATAATCTCCTTTTTCAATTATTTAAAAATATCTTGAAATGCTATTATAATCAGAATAAAACAAATGATTATAATAAATGAGAGAATAATTAGATTATATTTTTTAAAATATAATCGCAAGCTAATCAAAAATAAACTAAGAGAAAGTAAAATCAAAAAATATGGGAATACTAATATATTGTCACTAAGTAACATATATAAACCGAGTAAAACCAAAATAATAGTGGATGGTATTTGTAATTTTTTTATTTTTTCCTCAGTCATAAAACGTTGACACCTCCTACAAATCATCCGATTAATTACCGTTATAACATATTTTTGGTAAATTTTGAAATTGAATATCGATATTAATGATTAATTTATTTCAATTCAATTTACTTTATTTAACTATAGTGACAGTACCTAGAGTATAAAGACTGGGCTTTTTTTATTCCCATTAATTTATACTTGTCAAAACACAATCATCTGCTCCGATGTGATAACTTTAATCTATTAATTTAGTAACTGTTAAATTCTTAGTATGGATTAAAACCCATTTTTTAGGTGTGTAACGAGCATCGACCAAACGACCCACCGTTACACAAAAAAGTCACCAAAATCACGAAAAAGTCACATTTCCCTCGAAAACGCATGAAATCAGGCAAAAGGCAAGTCTTTGTACATTCGTGAATAACCTTGATATAATAACATTTGCGAATACATATGAAAGAGGGTAAAAGCATGAACGCTTACGATGAATATATGAAGCAGGTAGTGAAGCCGATGCGTGAGGAGTTAGTGGAGGCTGGTTTTACGGAGTTGACGACTGCTGATGCGGTGAATGAATTTATGGCGGGGGCGAAGGGGACTTCGTTGGTTGTGATTAACTCGGTTTGTGGTTGTGCGGCTGGGTTGGCGCGTCCGGCAGCTCGTGAGGCTGTGGCGGCGGTGAAGCCGGATCATCTTGTGACGGTTTTTGCGGGTCAGGATCCTGAGGCGACTGTTGCGATGCGTAGCTTTTTTGAGGATGTACCACCAAGCTCACCGTCGATGGCGATTTTAAAGGATGGGGAATTGGCTTACTTCATTCCACGCGAGCAAATTGAAGGATTCCCTGTAGAGCAGATTGTTACACATTTAACAGGTGTTTTAGAGCAAACATGCGAGAAGTAAAAACCATTGTTACGACAGCGGGCAGACCAGACGATTTATCGTTGGCGCTCGCTGCTTTTGCATGTCAACAATTAGATGCTTCGTTTGAACCAAGGAAAAAGCGTTCTGTTCGGAAGATTTCTCAGGAATTGCATGCGCATGTGATCGTTGCGGGGAAAAATCGTTTTGAATATTATGCTTTTGGCGCGAATGAGCCGTTTTTCTTTCATCCGAATTCTGCAGCTTTTCGCTTAAAACGTGTAGCTCGTGGAGAAGCGGAGCCGTTTTTAGAAGCGGCACAGCTTGAAATAGGGGATTCGGTGCTTGATTGTACGCTGGGACTTGCTGCGGATGCTATGTTGGCGGCCTATACAGTTGGCGAAGCGGGCAGAGTTGTTGGGTTGGAAGCGAATCCTAATGTGGCATTTATTGTTGAGCAGGGGATGCAATCCTATGATACGACTGAGTTACCGTTAACTGCATGTATGCGCCAAATTGAAGTGGTGCATGCTGAAGCAATTAGCTATTTGAAGACTTTACCAGACAATGCTTTTGATATCGTTTATATGGATCCCATGTTTGAAGAGATTATTGAAGAAGCGAATAATTTTGAGGCATTACGATTAGCTGGGGAACATGTGACATTAACGGATGATTGGGTAAGTGAGGCGAAGCGAGTAGCGAGAAAACGGGTTGTGTTAAAGGCTCATTTTCGCTCAGAATGGTTTGCCAAATATCAATTTAAACAATTTGAAAGAACAACCGCGAAGTTCCATTATGGTGTTCTAAATGTATAGAAATATTTTTAAGAGGCTTGTTCATTTTGGACTTGCCTCTATTTTTTATCTAAAAATTACTTACATCATGTTGTTGCCGCTGCCGCTACGTTGGCACTGCGCTTTCGCACAAAAAACATCTGCCGCTGCCGCTTCGCTTTCGCGCAAAAAACATCTGCCGCTGCCGCTTCGCTTTCGCGCAAAAAACATCTGCCGCTGCCGCTTCGCTTTCGCGCAGATAAAACCCTTTTGTTGACGCTACGGTTTTGCACAAGAAACACCTGTTGGCCTAAAACATCCGGCCGATTCTGGACGCAATTATGCAGAGGTATATTTGATAATATGGTAATATGAAACAGTAATGGGTTGTTATTTATTTGGAATGTTTCTATCCCCTTAAAAAGAGGTAGTTTTACATTAAATACCTTCATGTTGGGCAATAGGAGATTAATATACATATGTAGGTAGGGAGTGATGAATTGATTTACTACGAAGAAAACAGCGGATATGTATCGATTTGGGTTGGCCGTTTTAAAAATGATGAACAGCTTAATCACT
>Ga0209676_1002959_pt1 | contig 11073 bp, 6 predicted proteins | sample AraplaCvi_mLB_r2_FD_184282 | JGI IMG/M metagenome (GOLD analysis project Ga0209676, IMG submission 184282) | Arabidopsis root microbial communities from North Carolina, USA - plate scrape MF_Cvi_mLB_r2 (SPAdes) (version 2) | ecosystem: Host-associated > Plants > Roots > Endosphere | place: USA...
TCGCCGTGCGGGTGGTACTTACCGATGACGTCACCGACGATACGCGCCGACTTGTAGTACGGCTTGTTGCTGTGCGCGCCCAGTTCGTTCATCGCGTACAGCACGCGGCGATGCACCGGCTTGAGGCCGTCGCGCGCGTCCGGGAGCGCGCGCCCGACGATCACGCTCATCGCGTAATCGAGGTAGCTGCGGCGCATCTCGTCTTCGAGGTTTACCGGGATGATTTCCTTGGCGAGTTCGGCCATCGGGTTTCCGTGTCTGTTTGTTTGCGCGCGCCCGAACCGGAGGTTCCATCAGCGCGATGTTTCAGCCGCAAAACACCCCTTGCGGGCTGGCGTTCCAGTCCGCAGCGGGCGGTGTCGGATCGACAGGAAATGATAGCACGAAACGGGGTTTCGAGACACCCGAATCCCGGCCAGAAACAATGACTTGCGAGGGAATCCGGCGGGTTTTCCGCGATATTTGCGCGGGATCGTTCAGCACAGGCATGCAGGCACGGCGCGACGGCCGCACCGAATCCTCGACCGGCCGCGCGGAGGGTGTCGCGTCGACCGCTCCTTGCGGCTCCTTCCCGCCGGGAGCGGAGCCGGGAATGTCAGCCGAATGCCGCCTTCATCGCCGCCTCGTCCGGCCGCTCGATCACGCCGCGCTCGGTCACGATGGCGTCGATCAGTTCGTGCGGGGTGACGTCGAACACCGGGTTCCAGGCGCCGATCTCGTCGGCTGCGGTGCGCACGCCGCCGACGGCAAACAGCTCGCCGGGGTCGCGTTCCTCGATGTGGATCGCATCGCCGGACGGGGTTTCCATGTCGACCGTGGACGACGGCGCGACCACCATGAACTTCAGGCCGTGGTGGCGTGCGGCGATCGCGAGCTGGTAGGTGCCGATCTTGTTGGCGGTGTCGCCGTTGGCGCAGATGCGGTCGGCACCGACGACCACCCATTGCACGACGCCGGAGCGCATCAGGTGCGAGGCGGCGGAGTCAGCGATCAGCGTCGGCGAGATGCCGTCCTGCTGCAGTTCCCACACGGTCAGGCGCGCGCCCTGCAGCCACGGGCGGGTTTCGCCGGCAAACACCTTGTCGATGCGGCCTTCGGCAACGCCGGCGCGAATCACGCCAAGTGCGGTGCCGAAGCCGGCGGTCGCAAGCGAGCCGGTGTTGCAGTGGGTCAGCACGCCGCTGCCCGGCGGAATCAGCGCGGCACCGAGGGCGCCCATGCGACGGTTGGCGGCGAGGTCTTCGTCGGCGATCGCCTGCGCTTCGCGTTCGAGCACCTCGCGCCAGTCCGCGCCGGCGGCGGCGAGTGCGCGGCGCATGCGCGCCAGGGCCCAGGCCAGGTTCACCGCGGTCGGACGCGCGGCGTTGAGGCGCTGCAGCGCCGGTTCGAGTCGGGCGGCGGCGTCGCGGCCGTCATTGGCTTCGACCGTGCGCGATGCGAGCACCACGCCCCAAGCCGCCGCGATGCCGATGGCCGGCGCGCCACGGACGGTGAGCGCATGGATCGCCTCGGCGACGGCGTCGCTGTCGGCGCAGGTGACGTACTCGACCACGAACGGCAGCTTGCGCTGGTCCAGCAGATCCAGGGCCTGCCCGGTCCAGCGGATCGGACGGATGCGGTCGTAGCGGTCGAAATCGATGGCGGTGGTATTCATGCGGCGAGTTTACAGGCCGCCGGTTTCAGGGCGGGAAACGGGCCCTCGCGCCCGCTTCCCGCACCCGTCATGCTGCGGGGCCTACCGCACCTGGAAGTCGGCGCGGCAGCCGTTGCTCACCCAGATGCCGTCGCGATCCCAGCCCCAGCTACGGCCTTCGATGCAGGCGGATTTGGACTTCTGCTGCACCATGCGCGCGTCGCGGCGGATGGTGACGTTGCAGCGGCGCTGGCGGTTGTCGTCGGAACCGCAGTAGAGCGTCTGCGCGGGGCCGCCACCGTTCCAGCCGCCACCGCCGTGACCGCCTCCGTTGCCGCCATTCCAGCCGCCGCCGTGCCCGCCACCGTCGCCAGTGGCGAACTCGGCACGGCAGCCGTTGTTTACCCACACGAAGCCGCGACCGACGCCCCAGCTGCGGCCTTCGACGCAGGCCGACTTGGAGTACTGACGAACCAGTCGCGCGTCGCGACCGTCGATGGCGCACTGCTGGTAGCGGTTGTCGTTGGAATCGCAGCGCACGGTGCGGCCATCGCCACCACCGCCGCCGCCCCAACCTACACCGCCGAGTGCGAACTCGGCGCGGCATCCGTTGTTGACCCAGATGCCGGTCCGGTCGTAGCCCCAGCTGCGGCCTTCGACGCAGGACGATTTCGATACCTGCCGCAGCAGCCGCACGCCGCCGCGCGTATCGGCGGCGCAGCGCTGCAAGCGATTGTCGTTTGAATCGCAGCGAACGGCCCGGTCGGAACCGTAACGTTGCGCGTCGACCTGCGCGTGCGCGGCCTGCGCCGACAGCACGCCCGCGGCGATCACGGAGAAGAACCCAAGAACCTTGAGCGAATGCGCGAACATCGAAGCCCCCTTCGTGCGATGCGAGTTTTTCTCAGACTAACCAGCGAGGCTTAACGGGGACCGCACCGGAACGGTCCCGCCCGCGGTTATTCAGCCGTTGGAAGGTTGCGGCTTCTGGTGGATCTCGAACTCGGCGCGGCAGCCGTCCTCGACCCAGATGCCGTTGTCGTCCACGCCCCAGCTGCGGCCTTCGATGCAGGCGGCGCGGGAGAGCTGGCGGAACACGCGCACGCCGCCCTTCGTGTCGATCGGGCAATGGCGCGGGCGCTTCTCGACCGAGTCGCAGCGCACGATCTCGCGCGGCGCTTCGTTGGCGACGTCGACCATCATGCGGAACTCGGCCCGGCAACCGCCGGACACCCACACGCCCCGCGCATCGGCGCCCCAGTTCTGGCCGCGCATGCAGGGGTTCTTCGAAAGCTGGCGAACCAGTTCGACGCCGGCACGCGTTTCAGACGGACAATGCGTCCAGCGGTTGCCCTTGGATTCGCAGCGCATCACGCGCGAACCGGTGCCGCTGCCGACGCTGCCGCCGTAGCCGAGCACGAAATCGGCGCGGCAACCGTCCTTCACCCAGACGCCGGCGGAGCTGACACCCCAGGTCTTGTTCTCGTCGCAATCGGTACGCGACAGCGTGCGCAAGAGGCGGACGCCACCGCGGACGTCGGCCGGGCAGATGTTGTCCTCGCCGTCCTTGGATTCGCAGCGCAGGATGCGATCGCCGTAGAAGCGCCCGCCCTCTTCCTGTGCGAACGCCTCAGGCGCGACCACCACACATGCCGCAAGCAACGTCGAGACCGCCAAGCTGCGCATCATGCACCCCTGTCTTCCAGACGCCACTGTATCGGGTCCGTGCGTAAACGGGCATCAAGGACGGCGACGATCCCGGAAGTGCGACCTCAGGCACGCGCGAAGTCGAAGGCCAGCACATCGGCGATGCGGCCGGTGCCGAGCATCGCCATCATCAGGCGGTCCATGCCCAGCGCGACGCCGGCGCATGCCGGGAACCCCGCCGACAGCGCCTCCAGCAGGCGTTCGTCGCGCGGCGGTGCGATGTCGCCACGCCCGCGGCGTACCTCCCGGTCCCGATCGAACCGCGCACCCTGTTCGGCCGCGTCGGCCAGTTCGTGGTAGCCGTTGGCAAGCTCGAGCGGCCCGAGGTACAGCTCGAATCGTTCGGCGACCGGCACTTCGCCTGGCCGGATGCGAGCCAGCGCGCACTGCGAGGCCGGGTAGTCGTACACGGCCAGCAGTTCGTCCGGATCGAACGACGGCTGCAGCTGGTGCGTCATCAGCAGGTCGAGCCAGTCGTCGCGCGTCAGGCCCGTCGGGTCGATGACGACCTCGCCCAGCGCCGCGCGCAGTTGCTCGTCAGTCGCCGCTTCAACGTCGATGCCGAGCCGCTGCCGATACAGCTCGTGGTACGCGATGCGCGAGAGCGTCGCCGTCCGGCCGACCAGCGCCAGCGCGGCCTGCACCAACGCGGCGGTTTCGTCGACCAGACGCGTGTGGTCCCAGCCGAGCCGGTACCACTCCAGCATCGTGAACTCCGGGTTGTGGCGACCGCCCGCTTCGCCATCGCGGAACACGCGCCCGAGTTCGTAGCAATCGCCGAAGCCCGCTGCGAGCAGCCGCTTCAACGGATACTCCGGCGACGTGCGCAGCCAGCGCGTGCGCGGCGCGCCATCGGTGCGGCCGCTGAATTCCAGGTGGAACGACGCGATGTTCGGGTCGGTATTCCCGGCCACCGACATCACCGGCGTTTCCACTTCCACCACGCCGCGTTCGGCGAAGAAGGCACGCACGGCCGCGTTGAGCCGCGCGCGCAGCCGCAGTGCGTCGAACGATGCCGAAGGTTGCCAGTCGCTCACGCGCTCAGCCTCCATGCTGCGCGAGGAACGCCAGCAGCTTCGCTTCGTCCCAGATGTCCACGCCCAGTTCCGTCGCCTTGTCGAGCTTGGAACCGGCCGCCTCACCCGCGACGACGAAGCTGGTCTTCTTCGACACGCTGCCGGCGACCTTCGCGCCGAGCGCTTCCAGCTTCGCCTTCGCCTCGTCGCGGCTCATGGCCGCCAAGGTGCCGGTGAGCACCGCGGTCTGGCCGTCGAGCGGACCGGCCGCGGCGACTTCGCCTTCGGGCGTCAGCGACAGCAGCGTCGCCAGCGATTCCCCGCCGCGACCGAGCAGTCGCGCGTGTTCCTCGTCTTCCAGCCATTCGGCCAGCGAGATGGCCGTGTCGTTCGGCAGGCCGGCGGTGACGAAGTTGTGCTGCGGCGCATCGAGCAGTGCCTGCACGTTCGGGAACGCGCTCGCCAGCTGGTCGGCGCGGATCTTCGTGATCTTCGGGATTTCCAGGTCGACCAGCAGCGTCGCGACATCCAGGCCGTCGCGCAGCTTCGCGTTCGGCGCGTGCGTGTCGGTGATCGTCACGCCGCGCGCGAGCAGGTCGTCGATCACCTGCTGGTTGCCCGGCTGGTCGAAGAAATGCCCGATCGCGCGCGCCACTTCGCCGCCGACGTCGGGCACGCGCTTGAACAGCGGCCACGGCAGGCGGCGGATCAGCGCGATGTCGCCGAACCACGCCGCCAGCGCCTTCGCCGTGCTCTCGCCGACGTGCTGGATGCCGAGCGCGTAGAGGAAGCGCTCCAGTGTGGTGGTGCGGCTGTGGTCGATCGCGGCGATCAGGTTTTCGGCCCACTTCGTGGCGACCTTGCCGGACTTGACCGTCTCGGGCGTGGTTCCGTCGCGCTCGTCGGCTCGGCGCTTCATTTCCAGCAGGTCATCGAGTTCGAGCTTGTAGAGGTCGGCGACCGATTGCAGGTAGCCGAGGTCGGACAGATCCTCGATGAAACGCTCGCCCAAGCCTTCGATGTCCATTGCGCGACGTGACGCGAAGTGGCGGATCGCTTCCTTGCGCTGCGCGGCGCAGGTGAGTTCGCCGGAGCAGCGCCACACCGCTTCGCCTTCCTCGCGGACGATCTCCGAACCGCACACCGGGCACTGCGTCGGCATGTGCCACTGCGGTGCGTGCGGATCGCGGTATTCGGGCACGACGCGCACGATCTCGGGAATCACGTCGCCGGCGCGACGCACGATCACCGTATCGCCGATGCGCACGTCCAGTCGCGCAATCTGGTCGGCGTTGTGCAGCGTCGCGTTGGTCACGACGACGCCGGCGACCTGCACCGGTTTCAGGCGGGCAACGGGCGTCGCGGCGCCGGTGCGGCCGATCTGGATGTCGATGCCTTCCAGCACCGTGGATTGCTCCTGCGCCGGGAACTTGTGCGCGATGGCCCAGCGCGGCGCGCGCGAGACGAAGCCCATCTCGCGCTGGCCTTCGTAGTCGTCGAGCTTGTAGACCACGCCGTCGATGTCGAACGGCAGCGATTCGCGCTGCTTGCCGATGCCGCTGTAGTAGCCGAGCAGGCCTTCGGCGCCGGCCACGACGTCGTTGAGCCCGCTCACCGGGAAGCCCCATTCGCGCAGCTTCGCCAGCGTCTGCGAATGCGTCGGCGGCAGTTCCGCGCCTTCGACGACGCCCACGGCGTACGCGTAGAACGCGAGCGGCCGCTGCGCGGTGATGCGCGGATCGAGCTGGCGCAGCGAACCGGCGGCGCCGTTGCGCGGGTTGGCGAGCACCTTGCCGCCTACCGATACCGCGCGCTCGTTGTACTTCTTGAACGCCTCCAGCGGCATGTAGACCTCGCCGCGCACTTCCAGCACGGCCGGCCAACCGGAACCGCGCATCTGCAGCGGGATCGCCTTGATCGTGCGCAGGTTGGCCGTGACGTCCTCGCCCGTCGCGCCATCGCCGCGCGTGGCACCCTGCACGAAGCGGCCGTTCTCGTAACGCAGGCTGATGGCCAGGCCGTCGAGCTTGGGTTCAACTGAGAACTTCGGCGCGCGGCGCCCGAGTTTTTCCTCGATGCGACGCTCGAAATCGGCTACTTCCTCGTCGGTGAAGGCATTGCCGAGCGAGAGCATCGGAATCGCATGGCGCACTTGCGCGAACGTGCCGCTCGGCGCGATGCCGACGCGCTGCGTGGGCGAATCCGGCGTCACCAGATCCGGGTGTTCGGCTTCCAGCGATTGCAGTTCGCGCAGCAGTTGGTCGAACTCGGCATCCGGAATCGCCGGATCGTCGAGCACGTAGTAGCGATAGTTGGCGTCGTCGATGCGCTGGCGCAGTTCGGCGATGCGATCGGCGGGAGTCTGGGTCTTGGCCACGTGCAGTCCTTCGGCCGTTGCACGGCGGGGGCGTGGGTAGTGTGCGGGTGAGGATGTGAGGACGGAAGTCTCGAGAGCGCATCGCGGCGGTGCGCGGATCCTTCGATGACACCGTCATCCGGCCAAAGCCGGGCCAGGCTGGATGGCTTGCAGCGGTTGCTGGGCTCGCGTATCGGCGAAGACGCTGCCGCGTAGTGGCCTTCAGCTGGCGCGATCGTCAGCGCACCACACGCCCCGACGCTCACCCCAACTCCTCTCCCGGAGGAGAGGGGCTCAAATCGTCATCGCGTTGAACGCAATGAGGAGGCTCGCAATCACCAGCGCGCCGGCTTCGTCAGCGGCGGCGCTTCGCGCTGGCGGTCGTAGGCACGCAGTTCGTCGCGGATGTGGGCGATGCGCTGGCGGCCGAGCGCGTTGCGCTGTTCGTCCAGGACGACGCCGTCGAGCAGTTCGGCCATGCGCTGCGCGGTGGGCAGCATGGTTTCCCATGCGTCCAGCGCGTTGACCGGCGCGGGCAGCGTCAGGAAGAACGCGATGGCCGGCGTCTCCATCGACTGGATGTTCGCCATGTCGAAGCTGCCGGGCTTCATGATGTTGGCGACGCTGAACACCGGGCCGCGATCGGGATGGTTCTCGACCAGGCGGTGGAACACACCCATGTAGCCGTAGACCAGACCGGCCTTCTCGGCGGCGACGACGATGTCCGGGCCATGCAGTTTCTGCCCGGCGCGCGCGGCGAGGTACAGGGTCACGATCTTGTCGAACTCCTCGCTGACGCGACGGCCCAGCTCGCTGTTGGCGCCGCCTTCGAGCGTGCGGTCGAACAGTTCCAGCTCGGCCTGCGAGGTCGATCCGCCGGCGGTGCCGCCCTGCGCGAGGTCGCGTTCGATCTGCTCGCCCAGCGTCGGCTCCTGGCGCGGCGCGCCGGACGAGGCGACCGGTTCGCGCGGTACGCGCTTGCCCTGCCCCGGCTTTCGCGGTCGGCCGAAGAAGACGATGGCGGCGACGAGGATCAGGCCGGCGATCAGGATGCCGATCCGCAGCAGGGTCACGTCGGACATTCGTTGAACTCCTTCCCGATGTTGTTTCGATGCGACTGTCGCGCGATCACGCCACGCCCGCCAGGCGCGAGGCCTCGGCCAGGTCCACCGACACCAGGCGGCTGACGCCCGGCTCGCGCATGGTCACGCCGGACAGCTGGTGCGCGGCTTCCATCGTCGCCTTGTTGTGGGTGACGAAGAGGAACTGTACCGCCTCGCTCATCTCGCTGACCATCTGCGCGAGGCGGCCGACGTTGGCTTCGTCCAGCGGCGCGTCGACCTCGTCGAGCAGGCAGAACGGCGCGGGATTGAGGCGGAAGATCGCGAACACCAGCGCCACGGCCGTCATCGCCTTCTCGCCGCCGGACAGCAGCGAGATGTTCGACACGCGCTTGCCCGGCGGGCGCGCCATGATCGACACGCCGGTGTCGAGCAGGTCCTCGCCGGTGAGTTCCAGGTACGCGTGGCCGCCCCCGAACAGGCGCGGATACAGCTCCTGCACGCCGGAATTCACGCGGTCGAAGGTGTCCTTGAAGCGGCCGCGGGTTTCGCGGTCGATCTTGCGGATCGCCTCTTCCAGCGTTTCCAGCGCCGTGGTGAGGTCGGTGTTCTGCGCGTCGAGGTAGTCCTTGCGCTGCTCGGCCTCGGCGTGTTCGGCGATGGCGGCGAGGTTCACCGGCTCCAGGCGGCGCAGCTTGCCGTCCAGTTCGGACACCGTGCGCTCCCACACCTGCGGGTTCATGTCGTCGGTGAGCGTGTTGACCACGTCCTCCAGCACGAAGCCCGCCTCGACCACGGCCGCGGCGAGCTGTTCGGCCTTGAGCACCAGCGCCTGCTGTTCCAGGCGGCGCTGGCCGATGGCCTCGCGCTGCTGGATCGCCTGGTCGTCGCGCTGGTGGCGGACCTGCTCGAAGCGGCGCAGGTCGTTGTCGATGCCGTCCAGCGTGGTGCGCGCGATGGTGAGGTTCTGCTCGGTCAGCACGCGCTGTTCGAGCGCGACCTGCCGCTGCTCTTCCAGCGTCGAGACCGGGTCGTCGCCCTCGGCCAGCTGCAGCGAGAGTTCTTCCAGCCGCGTGTCGAGCTGGCCGCGCTGCCCGACCATGCGCGAGACCGCCTGCTCCAGCGCGGCGATCTGCGTGCGCTGGGATTCGAGCGTGAGCGCCAGCGCGTGGGCGGCGTCGCGCGTTTCACGGGCGATGTTGCGGGCCTGGTCGCGCGCGTCGGTCATCGAACGGCGTTCGCCTTCCAAAGCCTGGCGTGCGTCTTCCAGCTCGGTCATGCGCATCACCGCCTCTTCCTGGCGGTTGCGCGCCTCACGGGCCTGGTCCTGCGCGGCTTCAAGGTTCTGCGCGAGCTGCGCCAGTTCGGCGTCGATCTTCTCGATGCGCGAACGCGCGTTGTCGAGGCGGCCCTGCTGGCTCTGCAGCTGGCCGGCGATTTCCGAGACGCTGCGATGCGCCATGTACAGCGTGCGCTGCGCGTCCTCGCGCTGCTGTTCGGCGGCGAGCGTGCGATCGCGCAGCTGCACCTGCAGCGATTCGAGTTCCTTCTCGCGCGCGAGCAGCGTTTCGATCTCGCCGCGCAGCGTCTGGATCTCGCGCTCGCGCAGCAGCGCGCCCTGCTGTGCGGCGCCCGAGCGCAGCACGCGGACCCAGCCGGCGCCCAGGCGTTCGCCCGTGCGCGTGATGACCGATTCGCCCTCGCCCAGGGTCGGCAGCAGCGCGCGCGCCGCGGTGAGGTCCTCGGCGGCATGGAGGCGGGCGAGGATGCGGCGGATCGCGATCGGGCCGCGCACCTTCGAGGCAAGCGACGTCGGTGCGAACTGCACGGCGTCGTTCTGCGGATCGACCAGCGCCAGGCGGCCTTCGCCCAGCTCACCGATGGCTTCCACCAGCGTTTCCGGCGATTCGACCAGCACGCCTTCGATCATCTGGCCGAGCGCGCTTTCCACCGCGTTTTCCCAGCCGGCGTCGACGTCGAGCGCCTCGCCCACGCGCGTGGCCGAATCGAGCCCGCGCGCCTTGAGCCAGCCCAGCGCGGCGCCCTGCTCCTGGCCCAGCGCGGCGTGCTGCAGGGTTTCCAGCGACGACAGGCGGCCACGTGCGGCCTGCGCCTGCTTGCGCGCCTCGGCCAGTTCGGACTGCGTGGAACGCTGCTGTTCCTGCAGTTCGGCCAGCGCGGCTTTGCGGGTCTCCAACTCCTCGGTGAGGCTGTCGATGGAGAACTTCTGCGTCTCGTGCTTTTCCTGCAGCTCGGCGAACGCATCCGACAACGCCGTCAGGTCGAGGCCGGAACGCTCGCTGCCGAGGGCTTCGCGGCGGCGATCGGCTTCCAGGACCTGGCGGTCCAGGTGCTCGATGCGCGTGCGTTCGACATCGGCGGCACGCGAGGCCTCGGCCTGCGCGCGGCTGTGCGCTTCCCAGCGCTGCTGCCAGTCGGTCAGTGCGGCTTCGGCTTCGCGCAGCGCGTCCTGGCGCAGGACGTCTTCCTCGCGCAGCTGCTCCAGGCGCGGTTCGGCTTCGGCCACGGCTTCGCGCAATACGTCGAGCTTGGACTGGTCGCTGCCCATGTGCTGGCCCAGCTCGGCCAGCGCGGTCATCGCCTCGTCGCGCGCCTTGTTCAGGCGGTTGGCCATCTCGCGCTGGTGCTGGATCTGCTGTTCGATGCGCGCCAGCGTGCCGCTGACTTCATAGCTGGCGGCCTGCGCCTTGTTGAGCGCCTCGGCGGCTTCCTCGCGCTTCACGCGGCCGGTTTCGATCTCGCGCTCGGCTTCGCGCTGTTCGGCGATGAGCTGCTGCAGGCGCGTTTCCTGCTGGGCGAGCTTCTCGCGCTGGCCCTGCAGCTTCTGGTCGAGCGCGCGGTGTTCCAGCGCCTTCCACTCGGCGTCCTTGATCTTCCGCTCGGCCTGGATCGCCTGGTACTGCTCGGCCTGCCGCGCCTGGCGCTTGAGGTGTTCGAGCTGCTTGCCGACTTCCTCGCGCAGGTCGTTCAGGCGGTCCAGGTTCTCGCGCGTGTGGCGGATGCGCGTTTCGGTTTCCTTGCGGCGTTCCTTGTACTTGGAGATGCCGGCGGCTTCCTCCAGGTAGACGCGCAATTCCTCGGGCTTGGCCTCGATGACCTGCGAGATCATGCCCTGCTCGATGATCGAGTAGCTGCGCGGGCCCAGGCCCGTGCCGAGGAACAGGTCGGTGATGTCGCGGCGGCGGCACTTGGCGCCGTTGAGGTAGTACTGGTTGGTGCTGTCGCGGCTGACGGTGCGCTTGACCGAGATCTCGTTGAACGCCGCGTACTCACCGGTGA
>Ga0209676_1002961_pt1 | contig 11067 bp, 7 predicted proteins | sample AraplaCvi_mLB_r2_FD_184282 | JGI IMG/M metagenome (GOLD analysis project Ga0209676, IMG submission 184282) | Arabidopsis root microbial communities from North Carolina, USA - plate scrape MF_Cvi_mLB_r2 (SPAdes) (version 2) | ecosystem: Host-associated > Plants > Roots > Endosphere | place: USA...
CGCATCTGCGGTTACGGCGGACGCGGCGTTTGATGCCTTGCGCGCCTTCGGTGTGAACATCATCGTCGACACCTGCACCTATCTCGCGCCCGTTGTTCGCCAGACGTCGGGTCTGATCCTGACGACGTCGGGAAAATATGCCCACTATGGTCCCGGCAATCTGGGGCGGCGCGTGGCGCTTATGACACTCGAACGCTGCATCCGGTCGGCCGAAACGGGCTGGGTGGCGGCGCCATGCTGATCCATGGGCACGCCTTGATCGAGGGCCTGGCAAGCGGGGACATGCTGAAACTCGCCGAGCCGCTGAGCCTGTGGGGCGGGGTCGACCTGCAGACCGGGCGCATCGTCGATGCCTCGCACCCCCAGCGGGGCGCGATACTGGCCAATCGTCTGCTTGCGATGCCGGGAAGCCGGGGATCGTCTTCTTCTTCGAGTGCCCTCGTCGAACTCTCGCGGGCCGGGCGGGCACCCGCTGGGGTGATTACGACGCGGAGCGATCCGATTCTCACTATCGGCGCCCTGGTCGCTGACTATCTTTATGCCGCGGCCATCCCCATCCTGATCGTGTCCGTCGAGGATTTCGGTAAGCTTCAATGCGGCCGGAAAAGCCATTTGTGGTGCGAAGCCGGCCGGGCTGTGCTGACGTGTCCAGAGCATGAGCCGCTCGGGTCCGAGGATTATTCGGCCTAGATCCTGTAGGCGTCGAAATCCGACGCGCAGTCCTCTTTACGGCGCTTCCGGACGAAAAGCGGACTGACCGCTATCCGGCCAGGCGCAGGCGCTCGACGATATGTCTGGCATAAACGGGGTAGCCGGTGCTCTATCGCTCCGCACGGACTTCGTTGATGGTCTTTCCCGTCCACCGTCTGACGGCACGGCGCAGGTTCGCGCTGTCGCTGAAGCCGACTTTCCAGGCGACATCGTCGACGCTCATCCGCGTGGTCTGCAGATACTCGATCGCAAGCTTGCGGCGGACTTCATCAATGATCTCGCCATAGCTCGTGTCTTCGGCAGCAAGCCGACGGCGCAGTGTGCGCTCCTGTAGGCCCAGCTGTTCCGCGATTGATGTCATGGAAGCGAGCTGGTTCGGGGCGAGCAGCAGCAGTTGGTAGACTTCACCGGACAATCCCGATGCGATCCGCGACTGGCCGATCAGCCGGTCGCACGTTTCTTCGAGCATCGCTCTTGTGAGCCGGTTTCCAAGTTCCGGAGTCTGCTCGAGAATTCCAATCGGGTAATGAAGCTCGTTGGCATCCTGTCCATAGGAGCAAGGACAGGACAACGCCTGTTCGTCGGCGGATGCCTGCCCGTCTTCGGGCAAAGCGAATATCGCCCGCACGGGCAAATTGTCCGCCCCGGCGGTGTCCCGGATATGGGTGTAGGTCATCTTCATCTGCTGGCGAACAAGGAAGGTCCGGACCTCGTTGCTCATGACGTCGCGATAGATTTCCTCAAAACGCCAGATCGCGAACGCGCCTTCCGTTCGCCACCCCAGTCTCACCGTCGGCGTGGCGAGCGGTTGGTATCGCACAGCGAAGTCGAAGAACTCGCGCATCGTAGGCGAGCACATCAGCGCGTAGCCATACATGCCGTAGGCCGAAAGATGGAGCCGCGACCCGATTTCGAAAGCGTCGCCGAATTCAGCGCCCGCTGCGACGATATTTTCGCACGCAACCAGATATTGGCCGATCGAGGTCAGTGTGTGGGGGTCGCGTACATCCGCGAGTGTCAATCCCGTGCGATCCAGAACTGTCTCGGGTGTGATTCTGCGGCCGGCGACAGCCTCAATGACGGTCGCCAGCTTGAAAGGCGCAAAGATCCGCTGGTTCAGCGAAGGAAAACCGGCGCGCGTGCTGCTGGTCGCAGCCCCTATCTGCGCATCGACAATCGACATCGTCTCTCTCTCAACCTTGTCCGTTAAAGACACATTGTTGTCCGTCCGGGCGCTTACAAACCTCTCTGGCAGACCATAAGCAGGGCATCAAGTCGGCAAAGTCCGGCCGCGGCTCCGGCCGCATTCGAAGAGCGAGGGAGAGGACGATCATGCCGAACAACATCCTATTCATGGCGGGCCGCGCCTGTCTGCTATCGGGCTCCGCAATCGCGGCGGTGCTTCTCGTGCCGACGGCCGCCCTGGCCCAGTCGGCCGAAGACAGCACGCAGTCGAACGCGGACGGCGAAGCTGACACCGAAATCGTCGTGACCGGCACAAGCATTCGCGGCATTCCGCCGACGGGATCGGGCCTCATTGGCGTCACGCGCGAGGATGCGAAGCTGATCGGCGCAGCGAGTACCCCCGAACTGCTCGCAACCGTCCCGCAGCTCAACAGCTTCAACACGGCGCCGCGTACCAGCAATGGCGGGCTGGGCTCCTTCGCGCCGGGCCTTCGCGGGCTCCCGCCCGCCGCCACCCTGCCGCTGATGAACGGGCATCGCCTGATCTCGGGGAGTACGCAGCAGACCAACCCCGACTATCCGTTTCTTCCCGAACTCGCGATCGAGCGGGTCGAGATCGTGGCCGACGGGGCGTCGGCCATCTACGGGTCGGATGCCGTGGCCGGCGTCGTGAACTTCATCACCCGGAAACGCGTGTCGGGACTGGAGGCGAATGTCCGCTACGGCTTCGCAGACGACTATCACGCCTTCAATGCGGGCGGCATCTTCGGCCATGACTGGGGTAGCGGCTCGTTTGTCGCGGCCTATCAATATTCGGAAAACAGCAATATCACTGGCGCCGACCGGCGATATCGCTCGCTCGACTTCCGCGCCGCAGGCGGCGTCGATACGCGCTCGGCCGTCTGTCCGGATGCGAACGTCAATCTGTTCACCGGCACCATCTACGCCGCGCCCAGCCTGACGCCGGGGCTCAACACCTGCGACCCGCGCGGGCCGGTCGATCTTGTGCCGGAAAACCGCACCCATGCCGCCTTCGTCTCGGCGCGCCAGGACCTGTCCTCGAACGTGACCCTTTGGGCCGATCTCCTCTACTCTGATAGACGGGATGTCGTTCAGGCTGCGCTGCCCGGGCAGACCTTTGTCCTGATCACTGCGGCCAATCCCTTCTTCCGGGCTCCGCCCGGCACCGGGGCGACATTTGAATTCGTCGACTTTCGGCCCGACAACCTGGTTGGCGCGGATCATTTCGACCAGACATTCCGCGTCAGGAGCGGGAACGCCACGGCCGGGCTCGACATCAAATTGCCGGGCGACTTCAAGGCCAGCGTTTTCGGAACGTTTAACTGGGCGCGAAACGACACCTTCCAGCCCGGCATCAACACCACCGCCCTGACGGCAGCGGCAGCCGGCACGACGGCGGCGACCGCTCTCGACCCGTTCGGTACCCGCACCAATCCGGCGGTAGTCGCCGCCATTCTCGACAATCCAACCGATTTCACCAACCGCCAGCGCACCCGGATCGGCGCCGTGAAGATCGACGGACCGCTGGCCAACCTGCCGGGCGGAGATCTCAAGGTCGCGCTTGGCGCCGAATATCGGCGCGAAACCTACATGCAGCGCGGATCGAGCGGAGGCGTCGGCTTTCCGGAAGATCTGAGCCGCAACATCGCGTCGGTTTATGGCGAGCTGTTCGTGCCGATCGTCGGCGAGGGCAATGCGGGGCCAATGGCACACAGCCTCGCCCTGTCGCTCTCAGGGCGATACGATCATTACAGCGACTTCGGCTCGACGACCAATCCGAAGGTCGGCATCACCTGGGAACCTGTTGAGGGCGTCAACTTGCGCGGCACTTACGGCCGGTCGTTCCGGGCGCCCGGACTTCGCGATCTCGGCTCGACCGTGGGCTCCTATTATGCCGCAGCGGCGCTGGTCGACGCCTTCGGCGTGCGCGATCCCTTGCGCGGGGCAACTCAGGTCAACACGATGCTGCTCTTCGGCGGCAATCAGAATCTGAAGCCGGAAAAAGCCCGGACCTTCTCGTTCGGGCTTGACCTGAAGCCGGCCTTTGCGCCGGGGCTGACGGCGGGTGCGACTTTCTATGACATCAGATACCGTGATGTGATCGGAACGCCGTCGGGCCTCGGCGCGCTTGTCTTCACCGATCCTACCTTCGCTTCGCTGGTCATCCGCGACCCCAGCGCTGCGCAGGTCACGTCCGCGATCACGAACACCGTTCCCTTCTTCTATACCTTCTCGGCGGTTCCGACGATCGGCAACATTCTGGACCTGCGCCAAGGCAATTTCGGTATTCGCAAGACGAACGGCATCGATTTCGACGTGCGGTATCGGCATTCGGCGGACTTCGGGACAATCTTCGGCGGGGTCGCCGGCAATTATATCCTGAAATATCGCACGCAATTGTCGCCAACCTCGGCGGTCAGCAACTCGCTCGACGCCGGGATTCCAAGAACGACCCTGCGGACCACGCTCGGCTTCACGGCGGGGCCGGTGACGATCGTTAATTTCGTCAATCATCGCAGCGGCATTACCGCCTCGTTCGCGACCCCGACGGGCTCGAGCCTCTTTCAGTCGAAAAGCTATACGACGGCGGATCTTCGCCTGTCGGTCAAGCTGCCTGACACGGGCTTCATGAAGGGAACCGAGATCGGCCTGCAGATCAATGATCTGTTCGACAAGACGCCGCCCTATTTCCCCGGAACCGACGGTATCGGCGGCACTTATAATGCGATCGGTCGTTATGCGGCAATGAGCCTCCGGACCGCCTTCTGACCTTTTGAGGCGGCGCACCTCGACGAGGTCGCCGCCTCTCCTTCGTCGTCGAAGCCCGGAGGGATGGGCGACGCCGGACTATGCTCGTGATCCTTCCCGCCATTTCAACAAGGCCCTCCCAGTCGATGAATCTTTCCAGCAACAGCGCAGATGTTTCGGGTCCGGTTCCGCAGATGCGCCTGTACTCAGATTGGCTCAAGGCGACGCAGGGCCTCGAGTTCGCCAGCTTCGAAGATTTGAGGCGTTGGTCGGTGGGTGACCTTGCTGCCTTCTGGCGCAGCATCTGGGACTATGATGAAATCGAATCCCCGACGCCGTTCGTCGCGGTGCTGAGCGAAGACGCCATGCCGCAGGCGTGCTGGTTCGAGGGCGCCGAGGTCAGTTATGCGCGCCACATATTCCGGCACGTGTCAGCAGCGGATGAGGCCGGCCAGCCGGCGATTGTCGCCATGAACGAGCGCGGCGACGTCGTTGAACTGAGTTGGGCCGAGCTTCGCCGGCAGGCGGCGTCGCTGGCGCTTGAGCTGCGCCGGAACGGGATAGGGAAGGGGGATCGGGTTGCGGCCTACCTGCCCAACATTCCGGCGGCAGTCATCGGCCTGCTCGCGTCGGCAAGCCTCGGCGCAATCTGGACACTCTGCTCGCCCGACATGGGAACGAGCGCAGTACTCGACCGGTTGCGGCAGACGAAGCCCAAGGCCCTGATCGCGGTCGACGGCGTCCTTTATGCGGGCAAGGCGATGGACCGTAGCGCCGCCGTCGCCGAAATATGCGCCGAGTTGCCGTGTATCGAGCGATTGTTCCTTGTCACCAGCGGATATGGCGCGGCTGCCGTGCCCGGCGCGCTCGACTTCGCCGAGGCGGTCGGCCGCGCCGATGCCGCGGTGGCGGCGTTCGAACCCGAGTGGCTGCCCTTCGATCATCCGCTATGGATCCTCTACTCGAGCGGGACGACCGGGCTGCCCAAGGCGATCGTGCACGGGCACGGCGGTGTACTCCTCGCGACCGCCGCCGGGCGGCTCCATTTCGATCTCGGGCCGAGCTATTCCGCGAACAACTTCGGCGACCGGTTTCACTGGTTCAGCGCAACGGGCTGGGTCATGTGGAATATCCAGGTCGGCGGACTGCTCAGTGGCACGACCATCTGCATCTTTGACGGCTCGCCGAGCGGAACGAAGGCCGATCCCGACTGGAGCCGGCTCTGGGACTTTGCCGCGCGCACCGGCGTCACCTGGTTCGGTGCCGGCGCGGCCTTTTTTTCAAGCTGCCGCAAGGCCGGCTTCGAGCTGGCAGGTGTAGAGGGGGTCGCAGGCATTCGCGCGCTCGGAAGCACCGGTTCGCCGCTTCCCCCCGATGTGCAGCGCTGGGGTTCGGCCCAGTTCGAAGCTGCCGGGCGGCCCGACATCTGGTGGTGCAATGTCAGCGGTGGAACCGAAATCGCCGCCGCCTTCATGGCCGGAAATCCCGAACTGCCCGACACGCCCGGCAGGCTTCAGTGCCGCCATCTCGGCGCTGCTATCGAGGCATGGAACGAGAACGGCCAGCCCGTGATCGACGAGGTCGGCGAGCTTGTTTGCACGCGGCCTTTCCCCAGTATGCCGCTCTATTTCTGGGGCGACGACGAGGGAAACCGCTACCGGGAAGCCTATTTCTCCGAATGGCCGGGTATCTGGCGCCATGGTGACTGGCTTACGATCGGTATCGACGGCGGCTGCACGATCTCGGGCCGCAGCGACGCGACGATCAACCGGCACGGACTGCGTATGGGCACCGCCGAGATCTACGCGGCGGTCGAAGGCCTGCCGGGCGTTGCCGATACGATGATCATCGATGTCGAGGATGGCGCGGGTGGCAGCCAGCTGATCATGTTCGTCGTCCCGGACGAAGGGGAGCACCTTCATTTCGCCATGGAAACAGCGATCGCATCGGCTATCCGCACCAGCCTCTCGCCGCGCTTCGTGCCCGATCGCCTCATCGCCGCGCCGGCTATTCCCCTCACGCTGTCGGGCAAGAAGCAGGAGCTGCCTATCAAACGGCTGTTTGCCGGCTGGCCGGTTGCAAAAGTGATCAATGCCGACGCGACTGCCACGCCAGACATTCTGCCCTGGTATATCGACCAGGCACGGCGCTGGCAGCGTGCGGGAGATGCCGCATGAAGGCGGCCGTCGTCGGGGCAGGGCTGATGGGGACGGAAATTGCGCTGGTCTTCGCGTTGGCCGGCCATGATGTCCTGTTGACCGATCTATCGGAAGAGGCGCTTGATCGCGCGATGGTGCGGCTCGGCAGCCTCATCGAGAAAGGCATCTCGCGGCAAGCCTATGCTGTCGACACAGCGCGCGAGGCGCTGACCCTTATTCGGCCGACGACGAAGATTGTTGAACTTGCCGACCGCGATGTCGTGACCGAGGCGGTTTTCGAATCGCTGGACGCCAAGGCCGGCGTCCTCAAGACGCTCGACGATTTGTGCGCGCCGCACTGCATCCTCGCGTCGAATACGTCGACGCTCCCAATATCGACGCTCGCAGCCTCTTTAAGACCTGGGCGCCGTCCGCTCTTCCTCGGCACCCACTATTTCTCGCCCGTGTCGCGAATGCCGCTAGTCGAGATCATCCCGGGTTTTGCCACCGATCGCGCGACAGTCGAACAGGTTGCGGCGTGGCTGGAAGGCGTGGGCAAGCAGCCTGTCGAGATCAAGGATGTGGCCGGGTTCGCCGTCAATCGCATGCTCCACGCGCTGCTCATCGAAGCTGTCCGCCTCGTGGAGGAGGGGGTGGCAACGCCGGCCGATCTCGATACGGCTTGCCGTCTCGGGCTCGGGCATCCGATCGGTCCGTTCGCGATGATGGACGTCGTGACGTCGGACCTTTGTCTGCAGGTGCAGGATATATTGCACGATGCTTATGGCGAGCGGTTCAGACCTCCGGCGCTGCTCAAGCAGCGTGTCGCGGCGGGGCTGGGTGGTGGCAAGGGCCGCCCCGGATGGACGCGCAACGGATAAAGGAAGGGGGAGAGTTATGGACACCTTGGAATTGCAGGACCCGCCGGCGCCCGCTGCTCGCCGCGAGCCGCGCAACCGGGGGCTGGTGCTCGGGATGCTCTGCTTCGTCTACGTGCTTAACTTCCTCGACCGGCAGCTCGTGTCGATCCTTGCAAAGCCCATCCAGGACAGCCTCCAGATCAGCGATAGTCAGCTCGGCCGGATCACGGGTTTCTATTTCGCACTCTTCTATTGCTTCATTGCCATCCCGGTCGGTTGGCTCGCGGACCGTACGAACCGGGTGAAGGTTCTCTCGATCGCCTGCGGCCTGTGGAGCGCCGCAACCGCCGCCTGCGGCATGGCCGCCAATTATGGCCAACTCGTCGTCGCGCGCATGGCCGTCGGCGTCGGGGAAGCGGGCGGGGTGCCGCCGTCCTATGCGATCATCTCGGACATCTATCCGCGCGAGCAGCGCGGCACTGCCATGGGTATCTTCAATCTCGGGCCGCCGCTGGGTTCCGCGCTTGGGGTCGCCTTCGGCGCATCGCTGGCTGCCGCCTATGACTGGCGCATCCCCTTTTATGTTGTGGGCGGGATCGGCGTGCTCACCGCCATCATCGTCTATCTGGTCATTCCCGAGCCCGAGCGGGGTCGGTTCGATCGAGTGCCGGCGCCGATGGCGACTGCCGCGCCCGCACCAAGCTTCGGATCGGCTATCCGTGCCTTCTTCGGCAACCGTGTTCTGGCCGTCGCAGCACTGGCGAGTGGTGCGGCCAACTTCATCACCTATGGCCTTAGCAATTTCGCGACCCTCTTCCTCATGCGCGAGAAGGGAATGACGCTCGAAGATGTCGCGATTTGGTATGCGCTGGCGGTCGGGCTCGGGATGGGCACCGGCATCTTCGTCGCCGGCCGTCTGATCGACCGCTTCGCGGTGAAGAACAAGGCCGCCTATGCCAGCATTCCGGCGCTCTCGCTGCTCCTCGCTTTGCCATTCTTTCTCGGCTTCGCGGCTACCGATCGCTGGGAGACCGCGCTCGCCCTGCTGTTCGTTCCGCTCTTCCTCAACTCCTTCTTTCTTCCCGCGACGGTCACCTTCGTCCAGGGCGAAGTTGACCCCGGCGCGCGGGTGATTTCCGGCGCCTTGCTGCTCCTCGTCATGAATCTGATCGGCCTTGGCCTCGGTCCGACCTTCGTCGGCATGGCGAGCGACTATTTCCGTGCCGACCATGGCGAGCATGCGCTGCGGATGGCCTATTATGCGCTGGCGCCGATGTATCTCGTCGCCGCGCTGCTCTTCGTCTGGCTGTCCCGTTTGATCCGTAAATCGAAGGCCGGTCCGGCGGACGCATCAACTTTCGGGAGACAATAATGAAGCGGATATCTGGCATCGCCCTGCTGGCGGGCATCGCGGCGGGATCGCTGGGTCCGGTGAGCGTCGCGGCGAAAGCGCCGACATCCGGTGCCGCCTCTTCGTCCGGGGTGCCTGCGGCGCGCTGCGCGAGCCTCGCCGGATTGAAACTTGCCGACACCAGCATAACGAGCGCGGTCCTTGTGCCGGGCAAAGAGGCGGAGACGTCGATCGCCGGCGATGCGGCGGGATATCGCAGCTTCTGTCGTGTCGTCGCGCATGTCCGCTCAGAGCCCGGGTCCGATATTGGCGTCGAAATCTGGTTGCCGGTGGAGGGATGGGCAGGCGTCTTCCATGGCAATGGCAACGGAGGCTTCGCCGGCATTCTCGCGGGCGGCTATTCGGGGATGGCGGATGGCCTGAGGCGCGGCTTTGCGACCGCGACGACCGACGCCGGTACGGCGCCGGCGACGCCGCTCGAGGGCGATGCGCTTATCGGGCAGGACCGTAAATGGCGTGACTGGGGACGGCTCTCGACCCATGTGATGACGACCACCGGCAAGGCGATCACCAAGGCCTTCTATGGCCAGCCGGCAAAACGCTCCTATTACACCGGCTGCTCGACCGGTGGACAGCAGGGGCTCATCGAGTCGCTCTATTATCCCGAAGACTATGACGGGATTCTCGTCGGCGCGCCGGTCATGAACCGGACCTGGGGCCATGCTGCCGTCCTGTGGGACTATGCGGCCGCGCATCGGACGCCGGGCAGCCTGCTATCGGATGCCAAGCTCAGGCTGCTGAACAAGGCTGCGGTCGCGACCTGCTGGAAGCAGGGGCACGGCCTTGCGGGCGACCGGTTCATTTCGGATCCGATGAGTTGCAAGTTCGATCCCGCTGTCCTCGCATGTAAGGGCGGGGCATCCGATGCCTGTCTCACGCCGGCTGAGATCGAGACCGCTCGCGCTTTTTACTCGGGGCCGATAACTGCGGAAGGCAAGGCAAGCTACTTCGGCTGGTTGCCCGGTAGTGAGATGCCCGACACCTTCGGCTGGGCCTTCCTCCAGAAGCCGATCAAGGAGGAGCCGCCGTTCGGTGCGCTATTCAAATGGGTTTTCGGCGCCGGCTGGGACTGGAAGAGCTTCGACTTCGACCGCGACATGCCGCTGGTCGATCAGCGGCTCGACGGGATTGTCAACGATGCGACGCGGGGCAGCCTCAAAGCCTTTGCCGCCCGCGGCAGCAAGTTGATCGTCTATCATGGGCTCGCCGATACGCTCGTCGCGCCCGGACAGTCGGTCGCCTTTTACGAACGGCATGCGAAGGACTTCGGCGGCATAGACAATCTGGCGAACAACGCGCGCCTCTTCCTCGCACCCGGAATGATGCACTGCGGTGGCGGCGCCGGTCCCGATGCGTTCAATAGCACGCTCGGCATTCCGCCGCAGCCGCCCGGCTATGACGCGAAGCATGACATCTTCTCGGCGCTGATCGCCTGGGCCGATGGCGGCAAGGCGCCGGAGAGCATCATCGCGACCAAGTTCGCGAGCGACGACGCCGGAAAGCTGGAAATGCAGCGGCCGCTCTGCCCTTATCCCAAGAAGGCGGTCTATCGCGGCTGGGGTTCGACGGCGTCAGCGAGCAATTTCAGCTGTGTTGCGCCGGACGCCCGATGAGGGACGAATGCTGAACCGAAGGGCATTTACGGGCCTAGCGGTCTTGGGCACGGCGGCCTCGGTCGCCCCGTCGGCCTCGGCATCCGCGCCGGCTACTCAAGGCACAATCGGGTTCCATGATTTGGCGTCGTCCAACGTGCCGGGCGAGGTCGGCGTCGCGATCTACGAACCGCCGGGCTATGACCCGGCGCGCGCGGAGGCCTATCCGCTTCTGCTTTGGCTCCACGGCGGGAATGGCAGCGAAAATGATATGCTCTTCTTCAAGAGCGTCTTCGACCGCGAAATTGCATCAGGACGCGTCCCGCCGCTCGTCATCGCGACCCCGAGCGGGCGCCGCTCGCTTTATATGGACTTCCGCGACGGGAGCGAGCGCTGGGAAA
>Ga0209676_1002968_pt1 | contig 11039 bp, 11 predicted proteins | sample AraplaCvi_mLB_r2_FD_184282 | JGI IMG/M metagenome (GOLD analysis project Ga0209676, IMG submission 184282) | Arabidopsis root microbial communities from North Carolina, USA - plate scrape MF_Cvi_mLB_r2 (SPAdes) (version 2) | ecosystem: Host-associated > Plants > Roots > Endosphere | place: USA...
ATGGTGCCACAAAATTCGTAAAAGGGGATGCCATTGCCTCAATGGTCATGGTTATTATCAACTTATTATTTGGTATCATCATCGGTGTTGTGCAGATGGGGCTTCCATTTGCAGAAGCAGCAAACCATTTTTCTAAGTTAACAGTGGGAGACGGTATTGTCTCCCAAATTCCTGCGCTACTGATTTCTACAGCGACAGGGATTGTCGTAACACGTGCATCTTCTAAAGGAAGTCTGGGTGAAGATATTACAGGGCAGCTTTTTGCTCAAGCGAAACTGCTTTATGTAGCAGGTGGTACAATTGTTTTACTTGGATTATTTACGCCAATACCTAATTTAATTACACTTCCAATTGGTATTTCACTAATTGCTGGTGCTTATATGATGGATCATAAGAAACCAGAAGATGAAGAAGAATTACTTGAAATTGAGGAAGAAGTGGCAACAGACGGCATGAAGAGCCCTGAAAACGTTGTGAATTTATTAAATGTGGACCCAATTGAGTTTGAATTTGGCTATGGATTAATACCGTTAGTAGATGCTGCTCAAGGCGGAGATTTATTAGATCGAGTTATTATGATACGTCGACAGTTAGCCTTAGAATTAGGGATTGTTATTCCAGTTGTGCGTATTCGCGATAATATTCAATTACAACCAAATGAATATCGAATCAAAATAAAGGGTAATGAAATGGCACGTGGTGAACTTCTGCTTGATCATTATTTAGCAATGAGTCCAGGAGATGATGATTCTATCGAAGGAATTGACACGGTTGAACCGTCATTTGGCCTACCTGCAAAATGGATTACGGAGCAAGTGAAAGAGGATGCCGAAATGTTTGGCTACACAGTTGTTGACCCACCGAGTGTTGTGTCGACTCACTTAACGGAAATGATTCGTGCAAATGCTTATGAATTACTCGGTCGTCAAGAGACGAAGCAGTTAATCGATCATTTACGAGAAACGCATCCAATTTTAGTTGAAGAGTTAACACCTGCTCCATTATCGACTGGAGAAATTCAAAAAGTACTAGGTAAACTTCTACGAGAAAATGTTTCAGTGCGAAACTTACCAATTATTTTTGAGACGCTAGCAGACTATGCAAAGTTAACGAGTGATACCGATATATTAACTGAGTATGTACGTCAAGCATTGGCACGTCAAATTACTTCTCAATACGTAGGGGACAGCTCATCATTAAAAGTTATTACTGTTTCTGGTAAAGTAGAGAAATTAATTGCTGATAGTATTCAACAAACGGATCATGGAAATTATTTAGCGATGGATCCACAAGATTCCCAAACGATTTTAGAGACCATTGCTGCAGAAGTAGAACGCGTTTCCTTTATGGAACAATCTGCTATTATTTTATGCTCTCCAGCAGTTCGTATGTATTTACGTCAACTTACGGAGCGCTATTTCCCGCAAATTCCAGTTCTATCTTACAACGAACTTGATGCTACGGTTGAAATTCAAAGTGTTGGGGTGGTGAATGTTGAATGAAAATGAAAAAATATTATGCATCCTCCATACCAGAAGCGATGAAGCTTGTGCGTGCTGAATTAGGTGAGGACGCTGTCATTTTGAACTCAAAAGTAGTCGTTACAAAAAAGTTTTTTGGAATCATTAAAAAGAAGAGCTTTGAGGTTGTTGCAGGTATCGATTCAATGGAGCCAAGTAATATGGCTCCAGCACCTGTAGCTTTACCTACATCAACAACTAAACAGGAAAATGCAAGGTTACAAGAGATTACGAACGCTGTTCAAGCTAAAATACACCAAGTACAGCCACAGAATGATGCGCCCTTACATGGGGAAACCAGCATTTCTGAAGATTTGAGGAAGGAAATTGCAGATTTAAAATCTTTAATGCATTCGATGCATAAGAAGACTATTCAAGATCAATATCCAGATGAACTCTTATCCTTCATTGAATACTTAAGACAGCAAGAGCTAAGTGAGGAGCTCATCACAACGATTGGTGATGAGCTTTTTACGCATGTCAAAGAAGCGTCAGACATCAATTTTTCTCAATGTAAGATGATTACGAAAAGCTTATTACGCAAAGAGTTAGAGGATCTACCAATTGGAGGTATATCCTATGAAAAAAAATATATTAATGTGTTAGGACCAACAGGTGTCGGCAAGACTACGACAATTGCTAAAATGGCTGCTAGAGCAGTTTTAGAAAAAAAGAAAAAAGTAGGATTTATCACGACAGATACTTACCGTATTGCCGCAATTGAGCAATTAAAAACGTATGCTGGATTATTACAGGCTCCTGTCGAAATTGCCTATAATGCAACAGATTTTGAACAAGCAATTCACCGATTGGCCCATTTAGATATAGTGTTTATAGATACAGCAGGTCGCAATTATAAAGAAGTAAAATATGTAGACGATTTACAGCGTCTTATAAAATTTGATGATCAAGCAGAGTCCTTCTTAGTACTTGCAATGACAACAAAAGAAAAGGACATGTCAAACATTATCGAGCAATTTAAGCAATTACCAGTTGAAAAATTTATTTTTACAAAGATTGATGAAACAAATTCTATTGGCACAATGATTAATTTAATGATTAAATATAATAAGGGACTTGCTTACTATACGAATGGTCAAGAAGTACCAGAAGATATTGAAGAAGCTGATCTAGAAGCAATACTAAATTTATTTTTTCAAGGTGAAGAAAAATGAGAGACCAAGCTGAAACATTACGCTTGAAAATGTTGAAACAGCAGGGTGAATTAGGTAGGGCAATTGCGGTTGTAAGCGGCAAAGGTGGGGTTGGTAAAAGTAACTTCACAACGAATTTTGCCATTACATTGGCCAATAAAGGGAAAAAAGTCGTCATCGTTGATATGGATATTGGTATGGGCAATATCAATATTTTAATTGGAAAAAATGTTTCTTATAGTTTAAAAGATTACTTGGAAGGAAATGAGTCACTAGATGATGTAATATTTGAAGGTCCTTACAATTTGAGGTATATTTCAGGTGGGTCTGGTATGTCGGGCGTCTTAGAATGGTCAGAGGCAATGTTTGAAAGACTCGTTCACGCATTTGAACAGCTTCAACAAAGCTTTGATTACATATTGTTCGATATGGGTGCAGGAGCAACTAATTGGTCATTAGATTTATTAACTTCTATAGATGAAATTATTGTTTTATCCACGGCAGAGCCAACATCTATAACAGACGCTTATTCAATGATGAAATATATTCATATGCGAGATGCGGACAAGCAATTTTATGTACTCTGTAACCGAGCCTATAGTAAAGAAGAAGGGCTGGAAACCAATGAGCGACTAAAGCGTACGATGAAACGGTTTTTAGACAAAGAGGTTACGATACTAGGCTCATTACCTGAAGATTCTGCCGTGCGTAAGGCTGTGCGTGAGCAGGTGCCTTTTTCACTAGCCTATCCAGACGCACTTATTACAAAGACACTTCAACTTATAGTGGCGCGTTTTATGGAACACCGTGAGGAAGAAGTTCATGCACATGATCAGTCAGCAGGTAAATTTTTAATAAAATTAAGAAATATTTTTTCGAAAGGACGTGATTAATTGGACTTTTTACATAAAAGCAAGCTATTAGTTGTTGATGATTCTGCTTTTATGCGAAAGCTAATTAGTGACTTTTTTGTTGGCAACTCGAAGGTTGAAGTAGTTGGAACAGCACGAAATGGGAAAGATGCGGTAAAAAAGATTCAAACATTGCAGCCAACAGTTGTGACGATGGATATTGAGATGCCTGAAATGAATGGGCTTGATGCTTTAAAAGAAATTATGACTGTATGTCCAGTACCTGTTGTTATGCTCTCTAGTACAACTCAACGAGGAGCAGAAAATGCCTTATCGGCAATTGAATTTGGGGCAGTAGATTTTGTCGCAAAGCCGAGCGGAACAATTTCTCTTGATTTACATAAAATCCAAACTGAACTTGTCCACAAGGTTGAACAAGCATCATTGGTACCTATTTCGAAATTAAAGAAACCTTCTAGTACTAAAAGACAACAAGAACAGCCATTACAAGCGAGTACCATTAGAAGAAATTCACTTAGTGAAGACAGGGTGACTCCTTCTGACAATGTTTTTCCGACAAGGGCAGAACTATCAAAGCCACATGTGGAATGGAGTAAAGTAGGTCGGAAAATTGTACTGATAGGTACCTCCACAGGCGGGCCTAGAGCTTTACAAGAAGTAATTACAAAAATCCCAAAGTCAATTCAAGCTCCTATTTTAATTGTCCAGCATATGCCGGCAGGATTTACAAAATCTCTTGCTAATCGTCTGGACCAATTGAGTGAGATTACCGTGAAAGAAGCTGAGCAAGGTGATATTCTGCAAAATGGAGTAGCGTATATTGCCCCTGGTGGGTATCATTTAAAACTTAGAAAAATAGGTACCTCCTTTGGTATAGTCCTCGATAATAATGAACCACCTAGATCTGGACATCGACCTTCAGTAGATGTGATGTTTGAAGATGTGAGCCAATTTAAAGATTTTGATAAAGTGGCTGTTATTATGACGGGTATGGGCCATGATGGATCTGACGGACTAAAAACACTAAAAAGTACTGGAAATGTGATGGCAATCGCTGAGTCAGCAGAAACTTGCATTGTGTATGGTATGCCGAAAGCGGCAGTGGAAACGCAGCTTGTCGATGAAGTAGCAGATGTAGATGATATTGCACAAACAATAATGAAATATTTGCCTTAAAGGGGTGTCCTCTTATGGAAGTCAATCAATATTTAGAGATGTTTATTGAAGAAAGTAAAGACCATTTACAAGCATGTAGTGAACATTTATTAGAACTAGAAAAAAATCCAGATGATTTGGCAATTGTCGGAGAAATTTTCCGCTCTGCGCATACGTTAAAAGGTATGTCTGCAACAATGGGCTTTGAAGATTTAGCGGATTTAACTCATAAAATGGAAAATGTGTTGGATGCGATCCGAAACGAAAAAATCCATGTATCTCCTGAAATTTTAGATGTTGTTTTTGAGTCTGTAGACCATCTAGAAGAAATGGTGATGGATATTGCAAATGGCGGAGATGGAAAACGTGATGTATCTTCAACTGTTGCACAATTAAAGCGTATTGAATTAGGTGAAGAAGCGATTCCTGAAGTGGTAGGAACAACTGAGACACCAACGCCAGCTGTAACAAGTACATTAGAGTATGACGGCTTTGAGCAAACAGTTATTTCACAATCTGCTGAGCAAGGTTTCAATGCATTTGAAATTTCAGTGAAATTACGTGAGGACTGTCTTTTAAAAGCAGCACGAGTATTTATGGTGTTTGAGATTTTAGAAAAAGATGGGGAAGTTATTAAATCAAGTCCATCTGTAGAAAAGCTTGAAGACGAACAGTTCGATCAACAATTTTACGTAGCTTTTGTAACAAAAGAATCCGCTGAGGATATGCAGAAAAAGATTATGAAAGTTTCAGAAGTTGATGAAGTGATTGTCGCTGCTATTGATCCAAAACAACATAGTGAAAAAGAACAAGCTATTCAAGAAGTAGCAGCAACAGCAACGGTAGAAGTAGAGGCTACACCTGCTAAGGTTCCTGAAAAAAATAGTGCAGCACCTAAACCTGCAACAGCAGCGGCTCCTGCTAAGGCTGATAAAAGCCATGCGCCTGTTGGTAATAAAACAATTCGTGTGAATATCGATCGACTTGATATATTAATGAATCTATTTGAAGAGCTTGTTATCGATCGAGGACGACTACAGTCTATTTCAACTGAGGTTAATCATGGAGAGTTAAATGAAACAGTAGAGCGCATGAGCCGTGTCATGGGTGACTTACAAACGATTATTTTAACGATGCGTATGGTTCCGGTTGAAACAGTATTCAATCGCTTCCCGAAAATGATTCGTCAGTTATCACGTGATCTAAACAAGAAAATTAACCTCGAAATTATTGGTGCTGAAACAGAGCTAGATCGTACAGTAATCGATGAAATTGGGGATCCACTTGTCCATTTAATTCGTAACTCTGTTGACCACGGTATCGAAAATCCTACGACTCGCCTTGCAAAAGGTAAACCAGAAGAAGGAACAGTTGTATTGCGTGCTTACCATAGTGGTAACTATGTCTTCATTGAAATTGAAGATGATGGAGCAGGGATTAACCGTGAAAAAGTACTAGCGAAAGCCATTTCTAAAGGTATCGTTACACAAGAACAATCTTATTCGATGTCAGATAAGCAAATTAATGAGCTTATTTTGGCTTCAGGGTTTTCAACAGCAGATGTTATTTCTGACGTATCTGGTCGAGGTGTTGGGTTGGATGTTGTTAAAACAACAATCGAATCATTGGGTGGAAATATTTCGATTGAATCTACACAAGATGTAGGCTCAATATTCTCGATTCAATTACCACTGACATTATCAATTATTTCTGTCATGTTAGTAGAAATCGAAAAAGAAATTTATGCAATTCCACTTTCATCAATTATTGAAACTTCAATTATCCGTTCATCAGAAATTATGAATGCACATAATCAAAAAGTAATTGATTTCCGTGGCAAAGTAGTACCACTAGTATTTTTAGAAGAAATCTTTGAGGTACCTCGCAAAGAACCACAGGGTGATGAATTCCATTCAGTGGTCATCGTTCGAAAAGGTGAGAAACTTGCTGGTTTAGTTGTGGATTCATTCATTGGCCAACAAGAAATTGTGCTGAAATCATTAGGAAATTACTTAACGAATATCTTTGCAATTTCAGGTGCAACAATTTTAGGTAACGGGAAAGTTGCCTTAATCGTGGATTGTAACGCACTTATTAAATAAGATGGATGAATAAGAGAGGTGTAAACAATGACAAACGCAGTGGAACAAGAAAGTATTAAAGTAATTGTTTTTCAACTAGCAGATAAAGAATATGCGATTCCAGTGTCACATGTACAAGGGATTGAAAAACTAATGCATATTACCCGTGTACCGAAAACGGAAAAATACGTAAAAGGTGTTATTAACCTACGCGGTGTCGTAACGCCAATTGTTGATTTACGTGAACGATTTGAATTACCGATCTCTGAGCATGAAGAAACAACACGCATCATCATTATTTCATTAGAAGATATGGAAGTAGGTTTCGTTGTTGACTCTGCAAATGATGTGTTAGACATCCCTGCTGACTCAATTGAACCGCAGCCCGAAGTAGTAGGTTCACTGGAAGAAGAGTTTATTTCAGGAGTAGCCAAAATAGATAAACGATTATTAATTTTATTGCATTTAGAGAAAGTATTAAATCCACTAAAGTAGGGATCGATAATGACATATAATCAAAAGATTACATCACTACATTTAGACGTATTAAAGGAAATTGGTAATATAGGTGCTGCGCATGCTGCGACAGCACTTTCCAATTTGCTTGGTAAAAAAATTGATATGCGAGTACCAAAGGTTGAAATGGTGTCATTTAATGACATGATGGAGCTTGCAGGAGGATCCGAAAATGTCGTAGTAGGAATCTATTTACGCATTGAAGGTGATGCCGAAGGTAGTATGTTCTTTATCCTGCCAATTGAACAAGCAAATCGTTTTATCCGTCGTCTCATATTTGATGAATCATTCGACTTTAAAAAACGACCTGTTTCAGAGTTAGGGTTATCAGCTATGCAGGAAATGGGTAATATTTTATCCGGCTCTTATTTATCGGCATTGTCTGACTTTACGAATTTAAAAATTTATCCGACTGTGCCAGGACTAAGTGTTGACATGTTTGGTGCCATTATTAGCATTGGCTTGATTGAATTATCACACGTTAGCGATAATGTTATTGTCATAAACACATCCATTTTTGAAGACGGTGTAGAAGATCAGGAAACAGTAAGAGGTCATTTCTTCTTATTACCAGATCCAGACTCATTTGATGCTATTTTTAAAGCATTAGGAGTTTCATAGATGATGCTAAACAGTAGTGATGGCCAAGTTATAAAAGTTGGAATTGCACAAATGGATGTAGTGAAGTTACCGAATACGATAAGAACGTCAGGTCTTGGGTCTTGTGTAGGAGTCATTTTGTATGATGAATCAAAAAAAATTGCTGGTTTAATACATGTGATGTTGCCAGATTCGAGTTTAGGTAGACAAGAGTCAATAAATGTGGCTAAATTTGCTGACACAGGCATTGCGGCAATGATTGACTTATTAAAGTTAGAAGGCGTTCAAAAATTCAAGCTAAAGGCAAAAATTGCGGGTGGCGCGCAAATGTTTCAATTCACTTCAGATAAAGACTCTATGCGCATCGGCCCACGTAATGTAGAAGCTGTAAAGCATGAGCTGAAGCGTCATGGAATTCGTTTAGTTGCCGAAGACACAGGCGGCAACAGTGGTAGAACAATTGAATTTAATCCTGCGACTTCGACATTACATATTCGAACGGTTAACCAAGGAGTGAGCGAAATATAATGTTCGGTTCTATTTTTTATAACCTATGGGGCGCATTAATTGCCTTTTCTATATATTTTTTTAGTACATTTCTAAAACCCTATACACCACTACGTATTATCGTAGGGTCATTTGTGGCGGGAATAATTATGTTTTTCGTCATGTATATTGTCAGAATTTTAATTGCTTACGTTTTATTCACACCTGAGGGCGATGAAGAACTCGTTGAAGGTGAGCATGAAGAAAGCGGATCTGAGAATCCAGAGGAAGAAAATCAAGAAACATCGACGGCTAATTCAACCGTGGAGTTTCAAGATGAAAACTCGGAAGAGATTGCTCAGGCTGTACGAACGATGATGAATCGTGAAGCGGATCAACAATTAAATAATGCTTAAAAAAGGGAGTCGCAAGTAGCGGCTCTTTTTAGTTATCTTAATTCTTTTGCAAATTCTTATTTTATAGCTTAGGTTGTTTTAATGGGTTTTGACGATATCCGAGCTAACATATACTGACACAAAAATGTAAAGAATCTATGATAGGGTACGAGAAACAAATGAAATTATAGTCGATTCTTGTTATAATATAGGGAAGAATTAGATGGTTTTTTATGTTAAGGTCTAATAACTAGTAACGCTTTGTTGCTTATGCCGAGGCATAATGGATTTTCTTTCAACAAATGTTTACGTAGCGAAAGTGAAACGGCAGCTACAAATGTTTTTTGTATTGATATAAGACAGTGGCAAACAGGCGCATAAATGCGTTTTTCTTAGAGAGGTGGATTACATGACACAACCAATTCTGAACGATGAACAAAAGCTGTGGAACCGCTGGATAAATGAACGTGATCCAGATGCAGGTGATTTGCTTATAAAAAAATATATTTCGCTAGTATCTTATCATGTACAACGCATTGGGGCGAGCTTACCAAAGAGTGTAACGCGAGACGATTTAATGAGCTTAGGTATGGTAGGTCTGTTTGATGCGTTGAATAAATTTGATATTAATAGAGACTTGAAATTTGATACATATGCTTCATTTAGAGTAAGAGGAGCCATTATTGATGGTTTACGAAAAGAAGATTGGTTGCCACGGTCAGCGCGTGAAAAGGCGAAAAAGTTAGATGTACAGATTGAGCAGTTAGAACAAAAATATATGCGTCATGTAACACCTGAGGAACTTGCGGAACATATGGCATTACCTGTTGAGGAAGTTTATCAAACTGTACAGGAGCATTTCTTTTCAAATGTTCTTTCCATTAATGAGCAGCAAGATCAAGAGGAGACTGATGGAAAGTCATTTGTTATTCGTGATGATACGACGAAGACACCTGAGCAAGCTGTCGTTAAGTCAGAACTGCTAGGGGATTTAGCGGAAAATATCCAAAAGCTCAATGATAAGGAGCAGCTAGTGCTTAGTTTATTTTATACAGAGGAATTAACATTAACAGAAATTGGAGAAATGCTTGAATTATCTACATCACGCATTTCACAAATCCACTCTAAGGCGCTATTAAAGCTACGGAAATTATTAACCAATGAAATGATTAATGCATAATAATCCTTATATACATATCGTTGAAGGAGGGGTCTTATGAGTTTAAAGGGTGTCGAACTACAAATAGCTATTCCCAAAACATTTGAAGCAGGAAAAATGGCTGATCAGGCACAACAACAAACTTTGGCTCAGCAAGCACATGCAAATGAAGCGTTAAAAAAAGAAGTAGAACGCAAGCAAAAAGTTGTGAATACTTCAGAGGGTATGGATGGGATTAGTGAAGATGAAGAAGCAGGTGGCGAGTATATAAAAGGTACTCGAAAAAAGAAAAATAAGGATAACGAGAAGCGAGAAAAGCAAGCGCAGCATCCGTTTAAAGGAAATTTCGTGGATTTTAGTGGATAGGAGTTTACTATGACAATCATACTAATTGCGGTTCTATTTATTTTACAGCTACTTTCATTTTATTTCCTTATCATACTAAATACGAAGCTAGCAAAATTTAAGGACTTAGAAAAAAAACAGGAGCGCTTAATGCGTGAAATGGATGACACCATCAGTGTCTATTTAGCTGAGATGAAAGATGAAAATGATCGCCTCATTCAAGAGCTGCAAAGAGTTTCAGAGTCTGAAACTCAAACGAATGCTGTGGAAAAGGAAGAACAGATTGTGAGACAACACGAGAAGGAACAGCCATCTTCTCTGACAAAGGAAGAAAGCACAGTAGACGGTTCTATTAGTCTAGATCAGGAACCGCGCATTTATGTGCCCAAAAATATCGTAGCTAATGCTTATTCACGTCAGCAGCAAAGTGGAGCTGAAGCTAAGATGGTACATTCGGCCCAACAACCAAGTGAGGCAACTGAAAAGGAAGAAGCTAAGCCATTAACATTGGAACAACAAGCTATTAAATTAGCGAAACAAGGTAAAACATCAGAAGAAATTGCAAAACAGCTTCAAAAAGGAAAAACCGAAATTGAGCTTTTATTGAAATTTCATCACTAAAACAGTTGCGAATAGGGTAAAGCTATGATATAGTTGCAAATGGTGTTATTAATACACACGCATTTTGATGTAGTAAGTGGTGCTCTAAGCTTAGGGTAGCTTGTTGCAAGTGATAAATGCGGAGGATAAAAACCA
>Ga0209676_1002969_pt1 | contig 11038 bp, 9 predicted proteins | sample AraplaCvi_mLB_r2_FD_184282 | JGI IMG/M metagenome (GOLD analysis project Ga0209676, IMG submission 184282) | Arabidopsis root microbial communities from North Carolina, USA - plate scrape MF_Cvi_mLB_r2 (SPAdes) (version 2) | ecosystem: Host-associated > Plants > Roots > Endosphere | place: USA...
TGCCCGCGCACGCACAGCTGGTGATCACAAGTCCGGTTTCAAACCAGGTCATGCAACGCAATGCATCGGGCGCGGCTTCCATTTCAGTCACCGCTTACGCGCATTACCCCTACACCAGCATCAGCGCCGCGTTGATTCCCATCGAAGGCAATGCCAACATTGCGCAAGAACAGCTATTGGAAGCAGACCAGCTGACGCAAGGATTTCTGCTCACCACATTCACCGCCCACACCGGCTGGTACCGCCTCAAACTGACCGGTACGGCAACTAACGGCATCACCGATTCGGCGATTGTCGCCCGCGTGGGTGTAGGCGAAGTTTTCCTCATCGCCGGCAATTCCAATGCAATGGGCCTTCCCGGCCTCGGTGCGAAAGATGCCTCCTCGAATGTGATTTCCTTTAATGCGATCAATAAAACCCTGAACAGCGAAAATATTACCGTGGCCCCCGACGGGCCGATGACTGTTCCGACCTTCGAGCCGCTCAAAAGCAGCAACAACATTTTTCCGAACGGAGAAACTTCGTGGTACTGGGGTGAATTAGGCGACCTGCTGTTTCAAAGATGGAAAACCCCGGTGCTGTTTTTTAATACCGCCTGGGCAGCGGCCAATTCCGAAAATTATCGCGACGCCGCTTCGGGCAAAGACGCCTATAATTTATATGTAGGGAAATACTGGCCCAACAGACAGCCTTACAGCAACATCGCCAACACAATGCGTTACATGACGTCCCTGACGGGCATCAGGGCTGTGCTTTGGGCGCATGGTGAAAACGACGCTCAACTCGGATTTAAGGAGACGCAATATTTCGACGGCATCCGGACGCTCATTCAGGACAGCCGGAAGGACTCGGGTTACAATATTCCCTGGTACATTGCCCGTAACTCGGCGAGCAACCAATTGAAGGATCCTTACCTGCCGGTTCTGAATGCGCAGAACCGCTTGATAGCGTTGCCCGCGTTCAATGCATTCCAGGGCCCTTACCTCGACACCATCCAGATCCCCCGCCCGGCTTCCGCGCATTTCGAAAATGTGCCGGGAGGCGTACAGGGGCTCACGCTCGCAGCCGCGGCCTGGAACAGAAGCCTGGCCGACACGGCGATTACCCGGACCGTTCCTTTGCAGCCCTCGTACGCATTACACACAGGCGTAACGCCCGCACGCGTATACCCGGGCGCGGCATTTGATCTGCCGTTTACCATCACCGGTAATGCACCTGCCACACTTCGGATTATCGCCGAACTCCTGGACGCGCAGGGGCAATTCGTCGCCCACGCGGGCACAGGCAGCGGTAGTCCATTCAAAATACAAATACCTGCGGGGATCGCTGACGGTAAGTACCGTATACGGCTCACCGGCCAGAATCCGATACTGCCAGGCAGCGTTTCCCAACCCGTTTACGTGGAGCGCTCCATGCGGGAAATCGAATATGTGAATACCATCGGCCTGCGAAACGCGGGGAGCAACATCCACGTTGCCTGGGCCGTAGCACCGGCACCCCGGCTAGCTTCCATGACGGTTCAAAGAACGACAGACGGCTTGCATTACAGTGATCTTGAAACCGTACCAGCCCCGTCCGACGGCTCGTCGGGCGTGTTCAGTCTCGCGGATACCGATTCGGGCAGCGGGACGATCTTTTACAGAATCAAAATGGTGTACGACAACGGCGCGGCCGCCTATTCGACGATTGTCACAGCATTCCGGGATGGTGCCCCTGCTCCCTGGACCGTTTTCCCAAACCCGGTAACGCAACAGCAATTTTATATTATTCCAACCTCAGAAACAGACATTACCTGCCGCCTTTTCGACGCCGCGGGTCGTGAACATCCTGTTCAAATCTCTTCACGTGAAGCCATCGGATTGGTTTCCGTTCGCCCGCGTTACCCATTACCTGCCGGCAAGTACATTCTCCAAATAACCTGGGACGGGCAAACCAGCTCTCGAAATGTTGTTTTTAATTAAAACAACCCCTACCTTATTAATAATGAGCACCTTCCAACTATCACCTTATCCGGGGTGTCCCTAAGGTCGATTCTCCGTTCCTAAAACCGCAAACCCCTTTTCCCCATGAAAAAAATACTACTGATTGTGCTCTCATTCGCATTGCTGAATGCCTGTAAGAACGATATCGCAAACCCCGTTCCGCTCGAAATTGCAGGCGCCAGTCTGCAAGATTACCACGTCATCTCCATCGCCTTCGACGCGTCCGGCACCGCATGGCTCGGCACGCTCAGCCAGGGTCTTATCCGTTACAGTGGCAGCAATATCGCTGTTTTTGATTCAACCAATTCTATCTTGACCAAAGCGGCTATCTGGGATATCGAAGTCGATAAAAAAGGGAATGTGTGGCTGGGAGCCGACGACCTGATCAAATACGACGGTTCGAAATTCACCCGGTACGGGTCCGGTGATTACAATCTGCCACGTAATGCAGTGCGTTCCGTGGCTATCGACGGTGCCGACAATGTATGGTTTTCGGCGGGTGCATCCCGCCAGGGTGGTTTGGTAAAATATGATGGAAAACGTTTTTCCGCATTCACTCCGGAGAATTCCAAACTTCCCGGTAACCTGATAGGCGGCATAGCGATTGATCAGCAAAACACCGTATGGGTCGCACTTAACGACGGAGTTACTGCTACGTCGATAGTCCGTATTAAAGACGATAAATGGGATGTTTTTGGTGAAAAAGAACTCGGTTTCAATCCTTACTACTACGGCAATATTGTAACCGACAAAAACAACGATTTGCTCGCTTCTATCGACTACGGACTTTCGAGCAGCATTGCGCCGAGCCGCCCGCAGATATTCCGTTTCAACGGGCAATCGACCCAGATAATCAAGCTGCCGGAAGAGGATCAAAAGGTGTATATGACCCAGCAGGTATTCGTCGATCGTGACAACCGGATATGGGCCGCATTCTGGGACGATAAGGAATATGGTATTTTCCGGAACGGGAAATGGGAGCTGAAAGACCTCGACGAAAGCGGGGGCATTTTTGCATTTGGCCAAAGCCCCACCGGGGAAATATGGCTGGGTGCCGGCCGGGGAGTTTATATTTTGAAATAAAAAGAGAGGCGAGCCTGTTAAAGCTCGCCTCTCCTGTATCAACATGAATGCAGGTTAATCCTCGAACAAACTTCCCAAACCTCCGATCACCGAACCGCTTTCTTTCCGGCTGTTGGGACCGTAAACCGAAAGCCGCTGGATCAGTTTGGATATCGGCATCGACTGGATCCAACAACGGCCCGTACCGCGCAATGTGGCCAGGAACATTCCTTCTCCGCCAAATACCATCGATTTCAAACCACCCGAACGCTGAATATCAAAGCTCAGCGATTGCTCGAATGCAACTACGCAGCCGGTATCGATCCGCAGGGTTTCGTTGTTCAACTGCTTCTCCATCACCACACCGCCCGCATGTACGAAGGCCATCCCGTCGCCTTTCAGTTTTTGAAGTATAAAACCTTCCCCACCGAACAAGCCAGATCCGAATCGCTGGTTGAAATGGATTTTCATGCTCGTGCCCATAGCCGCGCACAAGAAACCGTCTTTCTGCACGATCAGCTCGTTGCCGTAGATTTTCGAAAGATCGATCGGCATAACCGTTCCCGGGTATGGCGCAGAGAATGCAACTTTCTTTTTACCGACACCGCGGTTGGTGAAATGCGTCATAAACAGCGATTCACCGGTCAGCAAGCGGGTTCCAGCCTGGAAAATCTTGCCCATAATGCTCTGGTTCGCTTCCGAGCCGTCGCCCATTTTGGTTTCGAACTGAATGCCGTCTTCCATAAAAAGCATAGCACCCGCTTCGGCGATCACGGTTTCGTTCGGGTCGAGTTCAATTTCAACGACCTGAATGTCGTCGCCGATGATTTTGTAATCGATTTCGTGTGAGATCATTTTTTCGTAAAAGGTTTTATAGGTTGGTCAAAATGAACTGCGTGGACAGCCTGTTATTCCTCCTCCTCTTCTTCTTCCTCGGAACTCCTTTTCTTCGATTTCCGGGTTTTTCGGCCAGGGATATCCTCCCGGTCACGGAGTTTTTTATCATCCACATTTTTATTCAAAAATTCATTGATACGGTCCATATCAAAGCTCGTGGTGATCTCACCGAACGAGTTGATTTGGATATCAAAACCTTCCAGGTCCTTATGCACGCGTGGTTTTTCGGGTGCCGGCTTGGATGTTTCCGACTGTTTTTTCTTAGCCATGTGTTTGATGCCAATGGGCCGCCGTGCGGTCCGTTATTCACTTGTTACGAAAATATACAATGATCCCCGCGGTGCCAATCGTTTTTGATCCTGCGGTCGTGCTGGCTTTACGCCAGCCTGATTTGCGCTGACAAACGGCTGAGGGCCGTTTCGAGCCTCTTCACGACTTCGTCTTTACCGAGTATCTCCATGATGATCATCAGATCGGGGCCAGCGCCTGCGCCCGTCACCGCCAGGCGCAATGCCTGCATGATTTTGCCCATTTTGATACCCGCCGATTCCATGGCCGCGGAAAGTACTTCCTTAATATCGTGTGCTACGAAATTGCCGTCAAAGCCTACCAATGCGTCCTTGAAACCACCGATCGCATTCACGGCTTCCTCGTTCCACTTCTTAATCACCACATCCTGATCGTATTCCTCAGGCGCTGCGAACAGAAAGAGCGATTCCGAAACGATTTCCTTAATGAAATGTACGCGGTCTTTCAGCAAATGTACGATCTGCACGAGCTGGTCCTGGTTTACAGTAATGCCTTTCGCTGCGTATAATGGTTTCAGCTCTTCGATGATCGCAGCATCGTCCAGTTGTTTCAGGTATTGCTGGTTAAACCAGTTGGCCTTCTGAATATCGAACCTTGCACCCGCTTTATGCACGCGGTCGAAGCTGAATGAGGCAATAAGCTCATCCATGCTGAAAATCTCCTGCTCGGTACCGGCATTCCATCCCAGCAATGCAAGGAAGTTGGCAGTTGCACCGGGCAAATAGCCTTCTTCGCGGAAGCCACGGGCCTTATCGCCGGTGTTAGGGTCTGTCCATTCCAACGGGAAGATCGGGAAACCGCCCAGGTCCGCATCACGTTTCGAGAGCTTGCCGTTACCGTCCGGTTTCAGGAGCAGGGGCAAGTGCGCAAACTGCGGCATGGTGCTTTCCCAGCCCAGGTAGCGGTATAGCAGCACGTGCAACGGAGCCGAAGGCAGCCACTCTTCCCCGCGGATCACGTGGGTAATGCCCATCAAATGGTCGTCCACGATGTTTGCCAAATGGTAAGTAGGCATACCGTCCGATTTCAAAAGCACCTTATCATCGATCTGCGAAGAGTGTACCACCACCCACCCGCGGATCAGATCGTTGAAACGAACGTCTTCCTTCGGCATGATCTTCATACGGATCACGTAAGGATCACCACTTTCGAGCCGTGCCTTTGTTTCCTCAGCCGATAATGTCAGCGAGTTGGTCATTTCCGTGCGGGTGATCGCATTGTATTGCACCGCGGCCACTTTCGCAGCTTCCAGGCGCTTGCGCATATCATCCAGCTGCTCGGGCGTGTCGAAAGCGTAATATGCCTTCCCTTCCTGAACGAGCCTTTCAGCATATTCGCGGTACATTTCTTTTCTTTCCGATTGCCGGTAAGGAGCATGCGGGCCGCCTTGCTGCGGGCCTTCATCAATGCCGATACCCAGCCATTCCAACGCTTCCAGAATATATGCCTCGGCTCCCGGAACATAGCGGTTCTGGTCGGTATCTTCGATGCGAAGCAGCATCTGGCCGCCTTGCTGGCGCGCAAACAGGTAGTTATACAGGGCCGTACGCACACCGCCCGCGTGCAACGGGCCGGTAGGACTAGGCGCAAAACGCACCCTGACAGGTTTGTTATTCATTTATTCAAAATAATTAATTACAAGTTCTATGGTTCTCGTCAAGGATAGTCATTTGTTGTCAGGTGTTGCCATTGGTTGTCATTGGTTGTTAAAATTTTTCTCCCCCTTACAATACTTGACCACACTTGACCATACCTGACTACTTCCTGACCACACTTGACGTTACTCAACCGCAACGACGGAAATTTCAACGTTAACGTCCTTCGGCAGGCGTGCTACCTGTACGGTCTCGCGGGCGGGAGGTTCTTTGGTAAAAAAGCTGCCGTAGATTTCGTTAACAGACGCGAAGTCGTTCATATCGCGGAGGAAAATACTGGCTTTCACCACATTCTGAAAGCCCAGGCCGGCTGCTCCCAGGATATGCCCGATATTCTGCATAACCATCCCGGTCTCTGCTTTGATGTCCCCGGACTTCGCCAGCTCGGCCGCGATTTGCCCTGAAACATAAACAGTGCCATTTACTTTAACAGCCTGGCTGTAAGGACCAATGGGGGCCGGTGCTTTGTCCGAAAATATGATTTGTTTGGGCATAAGTGACATAGAGTTAATGCCGCAAAATTACCAAATTATGCCGTGCATACCGCCTTATTCTACCTTAAAAAGCGCTTTCAGCTCAGTGGCTTCGGCGGCATTCAACCGGCCGGCGAGCACAAGGCGCAGCTGGCGGCGGCGGAGGGCACTCAGATATAACTCGTTTTCCTCGGGTGTCTCCGGTTCCAGCGGCGGCACCTCGATAGGCCGGCCGTTCTGATCCACCGCCACGAAAGTGTAGAATGCGCGGTTGGTACTCACCCGCTGACCTGCCGGAATATCCTCTGCCCACACTTCCAGAAAAACCTCCATCGAAGAGTTGAATGCCCGGGTCACCTTGGCGTGCATGGTCACGATATTGCCAAGCCGGATCGGCTCCGTAAACGACACATTATCAACAGATGCCGTCACCACAATGCGGTTGGAGTGTTTTTGCGCCGAAATCGCCGCGCAGATGTCCATCCAGTGCAGCAGCCTTCCTCCCATCAGGTTATTGAGTGTATTGGTATCATTGGGAAGCACCATTTCGGTCATGGTTACTTCGGATTGATGGGGCTTTTTCGGTTTCAGCATGTTGGTATGGTGATGTATTTAAAACTTGGGGCAGCGGGTCTTTTTGCGCTCCTGGTTCTGGGCGCGGTTGCCGATCAGGTAAGTCGCCCGCACCTGCAAAAACAAATAACTGTCTTTGCTCTTGGCGCTACCACGGTTCCAGCCTGGCTGGCGCTGCTGCTCCCCGATTTCCGGCGCACGGTCGGAAAGCGCGCGGGCAATGTCGCTCGGCAGTTGGTCGGGGTTAGGATAAACCGTGCTCACGTCATCGAGGTAATCGGAATTGACGAAGTTATTGCAGAGTTCCAGGCCAAGGCTCAGTTTCTCGGTAGTTTTAACGCAAACTCCGATACCTGCGGTTAATACGAGCGGCATTCGTTTGTACTTGACGCCCTCGGTTGTAAGCTCGGGCAGGCTGTACCAGGTGCCGCCCAGTTTTGCTTTCGGGCTCAGGTACGTAAAGCCTACGCCACCAAACAGGTAAGGGTTGATCGGCGCCTGCCTGTTATAGGCAAACAAATCAGCCTGCAAACCCAGGTTAATGTCCGGGTTGAATGTCTTGAATGAAAGGTTATTCTGATAATTTTTGGAATACTTCTGATCACCGGAAACCTGATAAAAACGCAGCTCTCCGCGTGCGCTCACGTGCTCAGTGAGCCTGTACAACGCGCCCAGCGACACCGACGGCCCAAGCCCGAGATGCTTCATATTGATGCCGTCGTTGAGATCACCCATATAATAGGCCACACCTACTCCCGCCGTAACGCTCAGCACCCCGAACGGGTCGGTATAACGCCCGCCGAATTTCGAGCGACCTTGTCCCCAAGCAAACTGGTGGAAGATCGTCAGGAACAATGCAACGAATAGTAGATATTTCCGGCTCATGTGTGATGTCAGTAATGCGTGTTGAGTGATGCAAGTTGTAAAAGAAACTGATTTATCCCAAATTGTTAAAGTTAATGTGGGTTACTTGCAACTTTGATGTTTACTAGCATATCATCAGCCCCTAATCACAAATCAATGTCTAAGTCCACGAACGTTTCTCCAAAATTCATTATCCATCTATCTTTATTCGCATTTTTTCTTTCCTGCAAAAATTCTGAGCCGGAACCGGAGACGAGCTGCCTATTCGCCGGAAAAACTTCAATTTTTGAATACCAAGGTGCGCATCACCAGAAGGTCACGAGCGATCTCGAATACGAACAGGATGCGGACAAGCGGTTAAGAACGGCTACTAAAACCCTTATCACCGAATCCACCAACGGAACGGAGTTCGTTTCAACAAATACCGACAAGATGGTGTATACCTTCACTTACAACGACGAAGGTTTCCTCACCACGTTGGTCGCCCACAGGTCATTTCAGTTCGAAGGTTCCGCACAGGACACTTATTACTATTCCAATAAGTTATACAAAAATTTCAGGCTTGACGATATTGAAACCTTCGTGTTTTCCTACACTAACGGTCACGTCGCAACGGTTTCTTCCAAGGCGGTAAACACCACGAAAGGCGACGTTGAAAAGCCCGTCGTGACAAACAGGGAAAGCAGCAAAAAGTATGAATACAATGGTGATAACGCCGTATCTGCATTGCTTACCTCACCTTCGGGCAGCACGCTCACCAGTTTCAGCGACGGAAAAATAACCAGAATCCAGCAAACAGACGATCACGGAAACGAAGGGCCTCTAACCATTTATAATGCCCAGGGGCTCGCCGCAACAGTTACATTAGGTTCCTCCCGAAGCGAAAGGAAATATGATGCCAACGAAAATCTGATCAGCGTGCAACATTGGGACAGAGGAACCACGACCTCCTACGAGGAAAACGAATACGACAACCACGAAAACCCGGAATACCATATTCCAAGATACTTTAAAGGCATTCCTGACCCGATCATGACCATACAATCCACCGTGGGTGCCAATAACCTTGTTTTTCAAAGGACTAAAAGCAGCCAGAGTAATATCACTTTCGAAAACAAGGCCGATTATCAATATAATGCCTCCGGCTTACCCGAATCGTTCGTGTTAACCCCCGTCGGCGATCCGGCCAACCGAATCACTAGTACCACATTCCGCTACAAATGCCCATAAACAAAAAAGGCCCGCAACCGCAGGCCTTTTTTGTAGTTCGTGGTGAATATTAAATGGTTCTCATTAATCTCTTTTGACCGAGCTGGCGCCGGAGGTACTGGAATGAATGTCCTTCGCTCCGCCGGAGTAGCGTATGCTGCTCGCGCCGCTGGCTTCGGCATTGACGGTATTGCTGGCTAATACTGCGGCGCTGCTGGCGCCGGAAGCATCGATATTGACAGTTTTGGCGGAGAAATCGCGGCCTTTGAGCGATGATGCGCCGGAAACGTCGCCGGTCAGAACGTCGCCTTCGCCGGTCAGCGTGAGCGACGATGCACCGGAAAGATCAACGGCCACTTTGGGAGCTGCAACGCTCATCGTCACCTGCGATGCGCCGGAAACTTCAATTTCCATATTCTTCACGCCGGTGAAACGGGCCACATTGGCTTTGGACGCACCGGAAAAGTCAACGCCTTCGAGGGCCGGCATGGTGATGGTGATATCGACGGTCTTGCGGTTTTTGTTCCAGCCATTGTTTTTATAACCCAAATGCAGGGTACCGCTCTTTACAGACGATTCCATATCGTCCAGGTCTTCGGAACGACCGGTTGCCGTTACACTGAAACTGCCTCCCTGTTTTACATCTATTTTGAATGCGCTGCCCATCGAAAGCTTGTTGAAGCCGGAAACGGAGAATTTGCGGGTCTCCTGCGCGGATACCTGGCACGACAATGCGGTAATCAAAAGGGCTGCAATAAGGAATAGTTGCGTTCTTTTCATGGTTTAATAAGTTAGATTTTCCGAAAAGATGAAAAGAATGCCGGCCACGTTGCACCGGCATTCAAAATATTACTGCACATTGATTTTGCTCGCGCCACTGGCATGTTTGTTCAGGTTAGGCACGTGGCTTAGCTCCACTTTCGAGGCACCGGAAGCACTCACTTCCGCATTCTGGATATTCATCTCGGTGGCCGTCACCTTGCAGGCTCCGTGGGCATCGAGCTTAGCCGATTTGGCCGACCCTCTCAGCGTAGCTTTCGAAGCGCCGGAGACATTCACCGACAGCTGATCTACGAATACATTCAGCTCCGTTTTGGAGGCACCCGAAATATCCACATTCAGTTTCGGCACATCTTTGAACTCGGTTACCAATGTTTTGTTAGCGCCGGAAAGCGAGAGGTCTTCAATGCTCGGCATGGTGATCACGATGCCTATGCGTTCCCATTTTTCATGATCGAAGAGGTTAAGCTCGCGGTTACGCTTCACACGCAGCACGCCATCTTCCACCACTACCTTAATATCATCGATATTCTCCTGGTTATCCGAATCGGCCGTTACACCGTATTCCGCTCCCTGGCGGATGATAATCGAATATGCGCCGCCGATATCCACTTTTTTGAAATCTGCAACCGGGAATTGTTTGCTGTAATTACCGCGTTCGCCCAGGTCGAGATCACTATTATCATTGTATTCAAACGAATAGCCGTCGCGATCGCCCTCGCTGTTTTCGCTGCGGATGTATTTCAGCGGAATGTTGGTACAAATCAATCCCGAATCGCGTTTCATAATCCATATCAGACTATTCCAGGTCGCTTCGTCGGCGTCATGCAGGTTGTATCTTTTCAGATGCTGCTGGTTGCTCTCCCAATCGTTCAATTGGTGATAGAAATCCCTTCTCATGGCGAAAGGCTTATTGTAAGGCACATTCACCGTCAGATCGATCTCCTGATCGCGGAACCGCGTGCGGGTTGAAAGCGTCGGACCTTCGGTGAAAACGAAAACCGAATCCCGGAACTGCGGGTCATATTTGATCTCACGTGCATTCTTCTCTGCATCTTCGCGGGAGCGGCCCCTTGCACGAAGTGTTTTTTCAAGCTTAATACTGTCACCTGCATTGAAACCGGCCAATCGTACATCTACATCTATATTCTCTTCATCATATATATAATTATAATCCAAAGTCAGCGTCCCGCGCGGCACCGCATAATAGGTGGTTTCGGTCACTTCGCCTCTT
>Ga0209676_1002970_pt1 | contig 11036 bp, 12 predicted proteins | sample AraplaCvi_mLB_r2_FD_184282 | JGI IMG/M metagenome (GOLD analysis project Ga0209676, IMG submission 184282) | Arabidopsis root microbial communities from North Carolina, USA - plate scrape MF_Cvi_mLB_r2 (SPAdes) (version 2) | ecosystem: Host-associated > Plants > Roots > Endosphere | place: USA...
CCCCGACCGCGCTGACCTCAAGACCTGCGCAGTACCTGTGGGAGCGGGCAAGCCCGCGAAACAGGCGACGCGGTGGATGGCACGGGCTTCGCCCGTGTTCGCGGGCTTGCCCGCTCCCACAGGGGACGGCGCAGACCCGAGGTTCACGCTGTACCTGTGGGAGCTGGCTTGCCGGCGATGGGCTGCATGGCAGCCCCTGAACGCTTTCTCTTGCAACATGACTGACGCGGGTATATACACGTATCCATGCTGACCAGTGAATGTATCTGCACCCATCTGCGTCGTGCCGCCCGTGGGGTGAGCCGGCATTACGACGAGGCCCTTGCCGGCTTTGGGGTCAATGTCGCCCAGTTTTCCCTGTTGCGTCATCTGCAACGGCTCGACCGTCCCAGTATCACCACCCTGGCAGAGGCCATGGGCCTGGAACGCAGTACCCTGGGCCGCAACCTGCGGGTGCTGGAGGCTGAAGGGCTGGTGGCCTTGGTCGATGGCGATGACCAGCGCAACCGCGTGGTGCTGCTGACCGAGGCCGGTACCCAGCTGCTGCGTGCGGCTCACCCGGCCTGGGAACAGGCACAGGCCGAGCTGGTGGAGCGGCTGGGGGCAGGGCAGCGGGATGAACTGGTACGTTTGCTGAATCAACTGGCTTGAATTGATACGACTATAAGCGGGTATATACCCGTAAAAACCTTGCGATGTGCTGGAGATAACGACAATGACTTCGGTGTGGCGAACCAGCGGGTGGGTATTGATGGGGGCAGCGTTGATCCTGGCGCTGTCCTTGGGTGTGCGGCATGGCTTCGGCCTGTTCCTGGCGCCGATGAGCGCCGATTTCGGCTGGGGGCGTGAGGTATTCGCCTTCGCCATTGCCTTGCAGAACCTGATCTGGGGGCTGGCGCAACCGTTCGCCGGCGCCCTGGCCGACCGCCTGGGCGCGGCGCGGGTGGTGATCATTGGCGGCATTCTTTACGCTGCGGGGTTGGTGCTGATGGGCATGGCCGACTCGGCCTGGTCGTTGTCGCTGAGCGCCGGCTTGCTGATCGGCATTGGCCTGTCCGGCACCTCGTTCTCGGTCATCCTCGGCGTGGTCGGGCGTGCGGTGCCGGCGGACAAGCGCAGCATGGCCATGGGCATTGCCAGCGCTGCCGGTTCTTTCGGCCAGTTCGCCATGTTGCCGGGCACCCTCGGCCTGATCCAGTGGCTGGGCTGGTCCGCGGCATTACTGGTGCTGGGCATGATGGTGGCGCTTATCGTGCCCTTCGTCGGCCTGCTGCGCGACCGCCCGCTGCCCACTCATGGTGCTGAACAAACCTTGGGCCAGGCCCTGCGCGAGGCCTGCTCGCACTCCGGCTTCTGGTTGCTGGCGCTGGGCTTCTTCGTTTGTGGTTTTCAGGTGGTGTTCATTGGCGTGCACCTGCCGGCGTACCTGGTCGACCAGCACCTGGCCGCGACCACCGGCACCACGGTGCTGGCGCTGGTAGGCCTGTTCAATATCGTCGGCACCTTCACCGCTGGCTGGCTGGGCGGGCGCATGTCCAAGCCGCGACTGCTGACTGGGCTGTACCTGCTGCGTGCGGTAGTGATCGTGCTGTTCCTCTGGGCGCCAGTGACCGAATTCAGTGCTTACCTGTTCGGTATCGCCATGGGCCTGCTATGGCTGTCCACGGTGCCGCTGACCAATGGCACCGTGGCTACGGTGTTCGGTGTGCGCAACTTGTCCATGCTTGGCGGTATCGTCTTCCTGTTCCACCAGCTGGGCGCTTTCCTGGGCGGCTGGCTGGGCGGGGTAGTGTATGACCGCACCGGCAGCTACGAGCTGGTCTGGCAGGTTTCCATCCTGCTCAGCCTGTTGGCCGCTGCCCTCAACTGGCCCGTGCGCGAACGCCCGGTTGCCCGCCTGCAGGCCCAGGCGGCATGAACCGCTACCTGGCTCGGGGGCTACTGGTCGTCGTCGCCCTGTTGTTGCTGGCGTTGGCGTGGTGGGGCTGGCACAAGGGCGGGATGGCGTTGATGCAACTGGGCATGAGTGTTTGTTAGGCGCTACCCTGCAAGTTCAAGGACTGTCTTGCGGGAGAAACGAGTCATGCGTGCACATTGGTTGACGATGCCGGTGTTGGCCCTGCTTGCCAGCGCCTCGAGCTGGGCTGCCGACTGCCCGGCGTTGTTGCAGGGCAGCCTGCCGGAGCTGCGTGGCAAGGGGCAGGTTGACCTGTGCGAGCGCTTTGCCGGCAAGCCGCTGGTGGTGGTGAACACGGCCAGCTACTGCGGTTTTGCGCCGCAGTTCGAGGGGTTGGAGGCGACGTACAAGGCGTATCACGAACAAGGCCTGGAAATGCTTGGCGTGCCGTCCAACGACTTCAAACAGGAAGATGCTGACAGCGAGAAGACCGCCAAGGTCTGCTATGCCAACTACGGTGTCACGTTCACCATGACCAAGACGCAGGCGGTGCGGGGGACGGATGCGATACCGCTGTTCGCTGAGCTGGCCAGCCAGAGTAGTGCGCCGAAGTGGAACTTCTACAAGTACGTGGTGGACCGCAAGGGCAAGGTAATTGGCAACTTCTCCAGCCTGACCAAACCGGATGATCCTGCATTCCGGGCGGCGATCGAAAAGGCCATTGCCTCGCAGCCATAACCTGGCTGCTCTTGCTCTTGCTCTTGCTCTTGCTTCGGCTTTTGCTTCTAAGCGCGCGATAGTTCAGGCGCCGCAGATTGCGACTTCAGGAGGCTGAGCGAAGGGACTGCGTAGGGAGGTGACGGGCATGGATGCCCGTCAAGCGCTGAGGCCCCATGGATGGGGCCTGCAGCGCGTACTCCCGGGAGCAGGCCCGTAGCGAGGGGACCCCGGAGCGCAGCGTAGGGGCCGGATGATGGGAGCCGACGGTTTTTGGTTCCTTTTTGCCACGACAAAAAGGGACCCGCCGTAAGGGCGGAAAGGTGATTAAGCGCCACCTTCGAAAATGAATGTTGACCTCGTTGTTGATGCCCACGCTTGAAAGCGAAGAGCGAAGAGCGAAGAGCGAAGAGCGAAGAGCGAAGAGCGGAAAAGTACTGGTCTTGATATCGCGCATAGTCCATTTACGATGGCGACGCATACTCACCTTTTCGCCCTTACGGCGAGTCACTTTTTGCCAAACGCGGCAAAAAGTAACCAAAAAACGCTGCGCTCCCATCATCCGGCCCCTACGCTACGCTCCGGGGTTCCCTCGCGCCGGTCTTGCTCCCGGGAGTACGCGCTGCAGGCCCCATCCATGGGGCCTCAGCGCTTGACGGGCATCCATGCCCGTCACCTCCCTTCGCAAGACCTCTGCTCGGCCTCCTGAAGTCGCGAAGATCAAGATCAAGATCAAGATCAAGATCAAGATCAAGATCAAGATCAAGATCAAGATCAAGATCAAGAGCCGAAGCAGGGGACTTGGCTTGGTTTCGGGTTACTTCACTCTGCATGCACCGTAATCGCCACCAACCGCACTACCACCGGCCTGACCATCAACACACATACGAACGCCACAGGCATCGCCAACTGGTACGCCTTCAGCACGTTTCCGAGATATTCGGGGTTAACCCCCGCATTCGCTGCCGTGATCACGAAACACATCAACAGCGCCATGATCGACGACATGTAGAAAGCAAAAACGTAGGGCGTAGCCCCCGGGTGCAATTTCCGTCGGCTGCGCGCCTGGGACAGGTTGCTCATGCGAACTCCTGGAAGGTGAGTAAAGGCGCAGGTTAGCAACGCGCCGGGCAGCAGCTGTAGACCAGCCGTATTGAGTTCTTTATAAAGGGATTCTTACGAATCCAAAGGCTCAGCATGGACCTGCTCAACGCCATTCGCAGTTTCATCAAGGTGGTCGAAGCCGGCAGCATCGCCGCCGGTGCCCGCAACCTCGGCCTGAGCCCGGCCGCAGTCAGCCAGAACCTGGCACGCCTGGAAGGCCACTTGCAGGTTCGACTGCTCAGTCGCACTACCCGCAGTATGGCGCTGACACCCGCCGGTACCCAGTATTACGAACGCGTCAGGCACATCGAGCGCGACCTGGCCCTGGCCGAACTGGCCGTCACCACACCCGACAGTGAACCCCAGGGGCGGCTGTGCATTGCCTCGACGTCCGCCTTCGGTCGCCACGTCCTGGCTCCCTTGATACCCGCCTTCAGTGCTCGCTATCCGCAGCTTTCGATAGAGTTGGTAACGACTGATCGCCGGGTCAACCATGCGCGGGAAGATGTGGACGTGAGCCTGCGCATTACCCCGCAACTGGAAGACCAATTGCTGGCCCGGCACATTGCCCGTATCCCGTTCATTTGCTGTGCCTCGCCCGGTTACCTGCAGAACGCGGGCGTGCCGGCCACGCCCGAGGCCTTGCGTGACCACCGCTGCCTGGTGTTCCGCTACCCGGTGGATGGGCGCTTCCTGCGTTGGGGGTTCGTGCGCGACGGGCTGCGGTTCGAGGCCGAGTTCGGCAGTGTCCTGATCAGTGACGACATCGATGCCCTGACCCAGATGGCACTGCACGACGGCGGCATCACCCGCCTGGCCGAGTTCATCGTGCGGCCGCACCTGGCCGCTGGAGCGCTGGTGCCGTTGTTCGAATACAGCGATGACGGCCAAGCCTATGCCCAGACCGAACCGATGGATATCTACCTGTGCCTGGCCGACCGCTTCGCCATGACCGCCAAAGTGCGTGTGTTCATGGACTACCTGCGCGAATGCCTGGGCGAAATCTGGCAGGTGCAGGCATGAAAAAACCGCCACGAGGGCGGTTTTTCATGTGACGCGTACGACTCAGAAACGGTAGGTGAGGGACGCACCGATACCGTGAGCGCTGTTCTCGTACTTGGCCTGATAGGTGCCTTTCAACGCCTGCTGTGTCGGCGAGCCAGACACATTGTTGACCTTGGTATCCTCTTCCCAAAGATACGAGTAGGCAACATCGATGGTCATGTCATCGTTCGGGCTCCAGCCGGCACCAAAGCTGACTGCCTTGCGGTCGCCGGTAGGAATGCGTGGCGAGCGATCGTGGTTGTTGGTCGGAGACTGGTCGACCGAGAAGCCTGCACGCAGGGTCCATTCCTTGTTCACCTTGTAGGCCGCACCAATGGCATGGGCCCAGGTGTCATGCCAGTTCTGCTCTTCGGTGATGGTCTGCAGTGGGTAACCCGCTGGTGCTTCGTTCTTGACAACGATGCTCTCCAGGCGGCTCCAGCGCGTCCAGGTGCTACCGGCATACAGTGTCCAGTGGTCATCCAGTTCATGGGTAACCGAGAAGTCCACCGACTCTGGCGTCTTGATTTTCAGGCTGGCGTCGAATTTGCCGTTCAGACCAAGCTGGGGAATCGGGTAGGAAACCCGGGTATCGCCCTCAAGCTTGTAGTCGACCATCGAGTGATAGGTCAGACCCAGGCGGGTACGGTCTGTAGCTTGTACGAGAACGCCGATGTTGTAACCGATCGCGGTGTCGTCGCCCTTGATCTTGATTTCGCCATCCGGGCCGGTGGGGCCCAGCAGGGCCTTGCTGGCCAGGTTCGAGCCCAGCTCACCCTTGATGCGGTTGATGGTCGGGCCAAAACCGATCGACACCTTGTCGTTGAAGGCGTAGCTGATGGTTGGCTGGAAGGTGACAACCTCGACCTTGCTCTTCTTGCCCCAGTAGCGGGCTGCGTCACCGCTACCGTAATCGGTGATCAGGCCGTATGGCACGTAAACACCGAAACCGACGCTCCAGTGGTCATCGATCGGCTTGACGTAGTAACCCATGGGCACGCCTACGACCGGGACCATGTCGCCGTCGGTTTCCCCCCCGAAATTGCTACCGCGCCCTGAAATGTCCGTCTTGGCAATGACGGCTGCGCCACCCACGGTGACCTGTTCGCGCTTCAGGCGCGACATGCCTGCAGGGTTGCCATACACCGTGCTGGCATCTTCGGCAGAAGACGAACGTCCTGCAAAACCGGTTCCCATGCCGCTGATGCTTTGTTCGTTCAGCGCGAAACCTGCGGCAAGCAGTTGGCTGGAAGCAAGTGCAACGGCTACGCCGAGGGAGGCTTTGAGCATTACTTTTTTCATTATTAGAAACTCCTTGGGATCTCCGGGGCGAAAAGCTACCAACAATTCACGCGCCGCGCTATAGCCGCAATCGCGGGAGATAGAGCGGTTTTGTAGGACAATCCGACCAAAATTCCCTTTTTTCCGGGTACTTTGTAGGACACGTCTCAAGATGCCTGCGGCAATCTCTGATCTATGCAGGTATGCCAGGCGTGGGTGAAGTCGCGCAGGCGACCTTGGGGGTTGAAAATCTGCCGCCAGATCCGTGCCAGCGCGAGCAGATCGTCGGCAGCAGGCAATGGCGTGGCCTGCTCTTCGACGAGCATCCAGGCAATGGCTGTGGAGTAGCGCAGGTTGACGGCGAGTTCCAGGTGAGGCCCGCCCAGGAAGGCGTGCTGGCTGGCCAGGCCGCGGACCAGGCTGGCCAGGTCGGGGTCACGGGCGAGGTAGTGGTCCCAGATCGCCTGGTGGCGGTGTTCGCCGATGCGGTACAGACCATGCCCTCGACGGTCGTGCAGGGCCGACCCCAAGGCCGACTGGCTGGCGGCGATGCCCAGCAACAAGGCTTCGGCGCTGGCGCAGTGACGGTTCAGGTAGACCAGGGTGGGTCGTATCACATACTGACACAATTCATTCGCCGCGATACCCATGATGCCCTCGAGCAGGTAAGGGCCGGACGGGCGCTGGAGCTTGGCAGCTGGTGAGTGATCAGGCCCGCCGGAAGCGGTAAGCACCGCTCGAGTTGAAGTGTAGTGTGATAATCGTGGTGTAAAGGGCTGTTTTTAAATCGATTACTGCCTGAGGTGCCGGGCTATATGCCTTAAGGCAATTACGCACGGAACGTTCAGGCAGACTTGCGATGGGATGATTCAGCGCTTGAATACCGCGGTATTCGCCGCTCACGCAGTGAGCGACTGGCGGGTGCGGGCGATGACCGCCTGCAACGGTTCGCTGCGGCTGTACTGTTCGGGGTACAGGCGCTCGCTGTGGCAGGCGACGCCGTGTTCGTCTACCAGGGTGAAACTGAAGCTGCCCTTGCGAGGGGCAACGATAAGGCACTTCAGCGGCGAGAAGGCCTGGGAGAGGGTGCCAATGGCAGCCTGAATCTGATGATGGGTTTGCATATTGTTGGAGGTTCCTGCTTTAAACACGGGGTTATGATCCGTGCATGATAGAAACGTTCCAGTGACGCCTTTATTAAGGGACGAACGAACCTGACTGGAACAGGGCAGCCAGAGGGAGCGCAATCAAAGGTGGGCGCATGGGCTGACTGGTAGGTACTTCGGAAGGCAGGCAGCACACCGGGGCCAAGGTTCTAGGCAGTCGGGGTGGGATCCTGATCAATCTGTCACGTGATTCGTGCTTGAACAGCGCAGGGCTGGCGAGTGAATCATCGAATAGGCCGGTCCTGGTTTCAGCAGCGCCACGCTTGGGAGGAGGGGCTGCAAGGACGCTTGAGGCCAGAATTGACTTTCAGCTTGGTACTAACGAGGGGCACCTTACCGAAAAAACAGACGCTTGGCAAGCCTTTGATGTTGTGCAGATCAGCCGAGCAGTATGGCGCGTATTTGCCCGACTGGGAAGAGGGTGGAAAGGCCCGCAACCGGCCTTATGTACCGATTCAGTGCACTCAAATGAAGGTTCAGGGTGCACTTGTTCACATTTCGGGCAGCGCTTGTAACTGCTCGGCAACACGCCCCGGTAGCCTCGCCAATGCCTTGACTGGGCGGTTAAGTCAATGAAAAAAAACACTATTTTCAGCTGGTGAAAAAATCGTCAGTTTGACCGAAAGCCCCAATTCACGGGGGTTTGCGGGGTATGAGAGGGGGTTGTCCACCGAGTTATCCACAGGAACTGTGGATTGTCCCGTGCGCTTGCTCTAGGACGGGCGTGCCAGCAATACGGCGAACTGTCCGACAATCGACATGCTCGGAGAGACCGGTTGGCCATCCACCTGAAAACGTCAAGAAAAGATCGTTGAAAATTTTTTCAATCCGCCAGAAATCGAAAGGCCAAGGCGATCAAAAAAGGGTAGAGTGGCGCGCCTTTCGAGTTGCCAAACCTGTTGCCCATGAAGTTTCGCGGTAAACACCTCGCCAGCCCCGCTGCATCGACGTCTGCGCCTCCCCCCGAACGTTTCTCCCTGAAAGTGGCCTTGTGGCTGCTCGACAACCCGCGCCTCGGTCACAAGCCGCAGGTCAAGCACCTGGCCGGGCACCTGTTGAAGCAGCCGGCGCGCCAGGGCGTGGTCGTGGCGCAAAGCCGCCTGGGGCAGATGTTGTGCCGCGATTGCGGCAATGCCCGTGACCGGCGCATTGGCCATGAACTGCTGCGTCAGGCCGCCCGTGCCGGTGATCGGCGGGCGCAGCTGGAATATGCGCGGCTATGCCAGCACAACGCGCCGGAGCAGGCGCGGTACTGGCTGGAGCTGGCGGCGGGGCAGGGGTCGCAGGAGGCGCGGCGGCTTCTGAGGCAGTGGTTTTCTGCCTGAGTAGGTGGCCTGTACGGGCCCTTTCGCGGGCAAGCCCGCTCCCACAGGTACTGCACAGACCTGAAGGTAGAGGTAATCCTGTGGGAGCGGGCTGGCCCGCGAAGAGGCCCGCACAGGCAACACGCCGCTTTGGCTGATAAGCTGCACCGCAATCATCAGGATCATTCGGGGTAAGCATGACAGTGGATCTGGCCAGCATTCTGCTGGGCTTGGTGGCAGGTGCATTGCCCTGCCTGGGTTGGGTCATGCAAGTGCAGCGCCGCCAGGGCGTGCTGCAGGGCGAGCAGGCCTTGCTCGAAGAACGCCTCAATGCGGCCCTGCTGGCCCAGGCCGGCCTGCAGGCGCAACTGGACGCCAGCCGCGACGAGGTCAGCGACCTCAGCGAAGCCAATACCCTCAAGCAGACCCAGCTGGCCGCCCAGGGTCGTGAGCTGGAACTGCTACAGATCGACCGCGACAATGCCCGTGATGCCGCCCATGCCTGGAGCATCGAGCGGGCCAGCCGCGAAGCCGAGCTGCGCCGCCTGGAGGCCCAGTCCGCGCGGCTGGAGGCCGAACTGCGCGAGCAGCAGGAAAACCACCAGCAGCGCCTGGAAGACCTGCAGGAAGCCCGCGACACCCTGCGCGCCCAGTTCGCCGACATGGCCACCAAGATCTTCGACGAGCGTGAGCAACGCTTCGCCCAGACCAGCCAGCAGCATCTCGGCCAGTTGCTCGACCCGCTCAAGGAGCGTATCCAGGCCTTCGAAAAACGCGTGGAGGAAAGCTACCAGCAGGAAGCCCGCGAACGCTTCTCACTGGGCAAGGAACTGGAGCGCCTGCAGCAGCTCAACCTGCGCCTGTCCGACGAAGCCACCAACCTGACCCAGGCGCTGAAAGGCCAGAAAACCCAGGGCAACTGGGGTGAGCTGATCCTCGAGCGGGTATTGGAACACGCCGGCCTGGAAAAGGGCCGCGAATACCAGACCCAGGTCAGCCTGAAAAGCGCCGACGGCGAGCGCTTCCAGCCTGATGTGCTGATCATGCTGCCCGGTGACAAGCAGGTGGTGGTGGATGCCAAGGTCAGCCTCACCGCCTACCAGCAGTTTGTTGCCGGTAATGACGAGGCCGCGCTCAAGCAGCACGTGCAGTCGCTGCGCAGCCATGTCAAAGGCCTCTCCAGCAAGGACTACAACCGCCTCGAAGGCCTGCACAGCCTGGATTTCGTGCTGCTGTTCGTGCCGATCGAGGCTGCCTTCTCGGCAGCCTTGCAGGCCGAGCCAAACCTGTTCCAGGAGGCTTTCGACCGGCAGATCGTGATCGTCAGCCCGACCACCTTGCTGGCCACCCTGCGGGTCATCGACAGCCTGTGGAAGCAGGAACGCCAGGGCCAGAACGCCCGCGAGATCGCCGAGCGCGCCGGCTGGCTGTACGACAAGTTCGTGCTGTTCATCCAGGACCTCGACGAGCTGGGCAACCGCCTGCAGCAGGTGGACAAGGCCTATGCCGCCGCGCGTAACAAGCTGTGCGAAGGGCGCGGCAACCTGGTCAGCCGCAGCGAACAGCTGAAGCTGCTGGGCGCTCGCGCCAGCAAGAACCTGCCGGCCGACCTGCTGGAGCGGGCGCTGTCCGACGAGGCGTTGGCGGATGAAGCGCTTACTGAACCAGGCTCAGATGGCGATTGAGCATGGCGCGCAGGGCCGCCGGCTTGACCGGCTTGGCCAGGTAGTCCAGGCCAGTGGCATGCACCATGGCGATGGTTTCCTTGCTGCCATCAGCGCTGATCACCACCCCTGGTACCGGCTCACCCAGGCGCGCGCGTAGCCAGCCCATCAGCCCGGTACCGGTCTCGCCGTCGTCCAGGTGGTAGTCCACCAGTGCCAGGTGCGGGCGCATGCCCTTGGCCAGCAGGGCCTCGCATTCGGCGCGGTTGCGCGCGGTCCACACCTGGCAACCCCAGCGGCTGAGCAGGCTGTTCATGCCGATCAGGATGCTGTCTTCGTTGTCCACGCACAGAACCTGCAGCCCGGCCAGTGGCTGGCCGCCCTGTTCCACCGGGGCGGTGGGCGCCGGGGCGGCCTGGCGGGCAATCGGTACGCTGACGCGGAACACCGTGCCCTTGCCCGGCCACGAGCGCACTTCCAGCTTGTGCCCCAGCACCCGGCACAGGCCGTCGGCGATCGCCAGGCCCAGGCCCAGGCCCTTCTCGGCACGGGTCTGGTGGCTGTCCAGGCGCTTGAACTCCTGGAAGATCTCCTGCAGCTTGTCGTCGGCGATGCCCGGGCCGCGGTCCCACACTTCAAGCCACAACTGTTCGCCCTGGCGCCGTGCGCCCAGCAGGATAGGGCTCTTGCCATAGCGCAGGGCGTTGGTCAGGAAGTTCTGCAGCACCCGGCGCAGCAGCTTCATGTCGCTGTCCACCCGCAGGCGGCTGCCGCGCAGGCGGAACTCCAGGCCTTTCTCGGCGGCCAGCACCTTGAATTCGGCGCCCAGGGTGTCAAACAGTTCGTTGAGGGCAAGGGC
>Ga0209676_1002973_pt1 | contig 11032 bp, 10 predicted proteins | sample AraplaCvi_mLB_r2_FD_184282 | JGI IMG/M metagenome (GOLD analysis project Ga0209676, IMG submission 184282) | Arabidopsis root microbial communities from North Carolina, USA - plate scrape MF_Cvi_mLB_r2 (SPAdes) (version 2) | ecosystem: Host-associated > Plants > Roots > Endosphere | place: USA...
TTGTAAGACAAACAACTATAAAAATGTTAGTGACGGAGGCAAATGAGATGAAAAAGTGGAAGTACTTAACGATGACAGCGGTAATGGGTTCAGCATTAATGCTTGGTGCATGTGGTAGCGACTCTGCACAAAAAGGTAACAATACAGAAACAAACGCACCGGCGAGTTCAGGGCAAGATGCTGCTGACAAAAAACTTCAAGGAGCTGTTTCTGGAGATGGTTCATCAACAGTCGCACCTATTATTGAAGCAGTTGTTGAAGAATATGCAGGGACTCAACCAAATGTCAAAGTATCGGTAGGTGTTTCGGGTACTGGTGGTGGCTTTGAAAAATTCATCGCAGGTGAGACAGACTTTTCAAATGCATCTCGTCCAGTAAAAGATGAAGAGAAAGCAAAACTAGAGAAAGCAGGAATTGCTTTTACAGAGCTTCCTGTAGCATATGATGGTTTATCAGTAGTCGTGAATCCTGAAAATGATTGGGCAAAGGATTTAACAGTAGAACAATTAAAGAAAATTTGGGTTGAGGATGGTAAAGAGAAAAAATGGTCTGATATCGATCCATCGTGGCCAAATGAAAAAATCGTCTACTACTCACCTGGTACTGACTCAGGGACGTACGATTATTTTGATGAAGTCATTTTAGATGGCGCTGATCTAGCAAAATCAGCAACATTATCAGAGGATGATAACATGCTAGTTCAAGGTGTAGCGGGTGACAAAAACGCAATCGGCTTCTTTGGATACGCTTATTACCTAGAAAATAAAGATAAATTAGGCATTGTAAATATAAATGGTGTTGAGCCAACAAATGAAACAATTGAATCTGGTGAATACGAACCGCTTTCACGACCATTATTTGTATATGTGAAAAATAGCGCGATGAAAGATAACGAAGCAGCATACGATTTCGTCAAATTTACACTTGAAAACGCAGGAGATATGGCAGAAGCAGTAGGTTATGTCAGTCTACCAGAAGATAAATATAGTGAAGCTTTAAAAACATTAGAAGGCTTAAAATAAGTAGACATGCAGAGAGGGAAAGAGATGTATGCTCTTTCCCTCTCTTATTTGAAAGGAGCACCCAATGGTTTCTCAAAAAGAAAACAAGACATCATCTGTGCAGCAATTAATTGCAAATTCGCGCAATCAAAAAACGAAGAAAATAGTGGAAAAAGCAATGCCGGCACTATTATTTTCTGCAGCTCTTATCTCAATATTGACGACATTTGGCATTGTTTTCACCCTTATTTTTGAAACGTTTGAATTCTTTAAACGTGTTTCGATTACGGATTTCCTATTTGGTACACAGTGGCTACCGTTTTCAGGAAAAGAACCGTTATTTGGGATTTTACCTTTAATAGCTGGAACATTGAAAGTTACGATAATTGCAGTTGTCGTAGCAGTTCCGTTTGGCATAGCTTCAGCCATTTATTTAAGTGAATATGCAAGTGAAAAAGTAAGACGTACAGTTAAGCCTATTTTAGAAGTGTTAGCGGGTGTACCAACAATCGTTTATGGCTTCTTTGCATTAACATTTGTCACGCCGATGTTACAACAAATTATTCCAGGATTAAAACTTTTTAATGCACTTAGTCCTGGGATTGTTGTTGGGATTATGATTTTGCCAATGATTACGTCACTTTCTGAGGATGCGATGTCATCGGTCCCAAAAAGTATGCGCGAAGGTGCTTTAGCTCTTGGAGCAACAAAGTTTGAAGTAGCTATAAAAGTAGTATTACCTGCAGCATTATCAGGCATTGTAGCTTCAGTTGTTCTCGCCATTTCCCGGGCAATTGGAGAAACTATGATTGTGTCGCTAGCGGGTGGATCAACGCCTAAATTCGATTTAAATGTGACAGACTCGATTCAAACGATGACTGCGTATATTGTACAAGTTGCAACAGGAGACGCTGGTTATGGTACGACAATTTATTATTCTATTTATTCAGTCGGATTCACATTATTTATTTTTACTTTAGTGATGAATTTACTAGCCCACTATATTTCGAAACGCTTCAGGGAGGTTTACTAGCATGCGCTATATGGATGACACGGCCGTCATGAAACGAATGACAAAACGTATTACATTCAATAAAGTTTGGAAGTCATTTTTTTTCTTAGCAACAACCTTTGCTTTAGTGACACTTGTTATTTTGCTTTACCGTATAGTTACACAAGGTGTCGACTATTTATCCATTGATTTTTTAACAAATTTTGCTTCACGTTTTGCAGATAAAGCGGGTATTAAGGCAGCTTTAATAGGATCACTTTGGCTGATGGCAGTCGTTGCTCCAGTATCGATACTATTAGGTGTAGGGACTGCGATTTATTTAGAGGAGTATGCAAAGAAAAATAGACTAAATGATTTTATTCGTATGAATATCTCGAACTTAGCGGGTGTTCCTTCTATTGTTTTTGGTTTACTTGGGTTAACAATTTTTGTTCGAATGCTGGGACTAGGAAAAAGTGTTTTAGCAGCCGGCTTAACAATGAGTTTATTAATTTTACCAGTGATCATAGTTGCCGCGCAGGAGGCAATTCGTGCAGTACCGAATGAACAACGAGAAGCTTCTTATGGTATGGGTGCGACAAAGTGGCAAACGATATTGCATGTTGTGCTACCAGCAGCCATCCCTGGGATTTTAACGGGAAGTATATTAGCGATGTCTCGTGCGATTGGTGAAACAGCACCACTAGTAGTTATAGGTATTCCAGTTATTTTACAATTTTTACCTAATGGCTTATTGAGCCAATTCACAGCTTTGCCAATGCAAATATATGATTGGGCAAAACGTCCGCAAGAGGCATTTCAATATGTAGCGGCAGCAGGTATTTTAGTACTTATGACAGTGCTTTTACTGATGAACTCTATAGCCATCTTTATTCGAAATAAATTCCAAAAACGTTATTAATGAGGTGACCTTATGGTACTGGGTATTAAAGAGGAAAAAACAATTGTTAAATCCATTCATACGGCTACAAAGCCATCTGCTGATGTTGCCAAAAAAATAGTATATGATACACGTAATTTGAATTTGTGGTATGGTGATCATCATGGTTTAAAAGACATTAACTTAAGCATCTATGAAAATGAAGTAACAGCTATAATTGGGCCTTCTGGCTGTGGGAAATCTACTTATTTAAAAACTTTAAATCGAATGGTAGAGCTTGTACCGAGTGTTCGAACATCAGGAGAAATAGTCTATCGTGAGCGCAATATTTTAGACAAAAGCTATACGGTCGAGGAATTACGTACCCGAGTAGGTATGGTATTCCAGAAGCCAAATCCATTCCCAAAGTCTATCTACGATAATATTGCATATGGTCCACGTATTCATGGTATTAAAAATAAGAAGATTCTTGATGAGATTGTCGAAAAGTCTTTACGAGGTGCGGCAATTTGGGATGAAGTAAAGGATCGTTTAAATCAAAATGCATATGGTCTATCAGGTGGTCAGCAACAACGAATCTGTATTGCACGCTGTTTAGCGATTGAACCAGATGTTATTTTAATGGATGAGCCAACATCCGCACTTGATCCGATTTCTACATTAAAAGTCGAGGAGCTTGTACAAGAACTGAAAAAAGATTATTCAATTATTATTGTGACACATAATATGCAACAAGCAGCGCGTATTTCCGATCGTACAGCATTTTTCCTAAGTGGAGAGGTTGTTGAATACGATAAAACAGACGTTATCTTCCAAACACCAGCAGATCAACGTACTGAAGATTATATTTCAGGTCGATTCGGCTAAGGAGGAGCAGTAAATGGTAGTACGTGAACGTTTTGAACAGGAATTAAAAGAAGTCCAAGAACAATTTATTGAGATTGCTAATAGTAGTGTCAATGCTCTTAAATTAGCATTTGAAGCATTATTAAATCAGGATTTAGAGGCATCTTTAAAAATTCTTGAGGATGACTTAATCATCAATCGTCTTGAAGAAGAAATCAATGATCATGTTATTTTAATGATTGCGAAGCAGCAGCCTGTAGCTACTGATTTACGTCGTCTCATGGTGCTTGTCAAAGCGGCATCTGATATGGAAAGAGTAGGGGACTATGCAGTTAATATTGCAAAAGAAACGATTCGTATAGGAAAAGAGCCCCTAGTCTTTCCAACAACAAATTTGCAAACGATGTGTAATAAGACTGTAGAAATGCTAGAAAATATTATTAAAGCTTTTACAGAGGAAGATACTTCTCATGCCAAGGAAATTGCTGAGCTAGATGATTACGTAGATGATTTATATGGAGCGACAGTAACGCTATTGCTACGTGCCGGAGCTGAAAATCCAGCACATATTTCTCAAATCACTCACTTAACATTTGTTTGCCGATATTTAGAGCGCTCAGCTGACCATGCAACAAATATTGCTGAACATTTATTTTACTTAGTCAAAGGTAAACATTATGAATTAAATAATTAGTAACCGGAGAGCCAATTATAGGCTCTTTTTTTTCATGTTGTTGGAATACAAATGTTAAGGGAATTTTTGTAAATGTGGTTGCCGAAATAAATAAGGGTGATTCCATGCTTCTAACTTTCCTGTGGGCAAGTGTCGAGCCGCTTTGATAATACTCCGCTTTTGCACAAGTAACCAATGCTTTGACGCTTCATTTTCACACATAAAAATATCTTGTTGCTGACACTCCGCTTTCGCAGATAAAAACATTGCTGGAGTTTTGTTTTATCACTATAAATTAGTGTCATGCTAGAAGATACATACTAAGTGAATTAGTTGATTGGAGTGGAAGCTGGGCGACTCTTCGGGGATCAGCGATATAGAGGAACGAAGGCTAAAAGCATCACGTCCTGTGATAAGGCCTTCGTGACCAACATCGTGTTGGCCCGAGACCTGCAGCGAAGCGGATGTTTTCTGTGCGAAAGCATAGCGACAGCAACAACGAAGCGGCTCATCAGACTCTACCAGGAAAGCGCCCAGCCGGAATGGAAATCAACCACACGTTCTGCCAAAGAGCCATATTTTATTAATACAAAATAACAGCAACATTTTATTAAAAATAGCGTCAAAATACTACAAGCGTTATTGTATTGTCAAAAAATTATTTTGGTTATACTATAGACATTATCCGAAAAAATGTGCTGAGGTGGTGCTGTTTCGTGAAAGACGCTGTAGAATCACTCATAGAGAAATTTGATCTGGAATTCACACCAGAACAACGAGACTTTTTACGTTTTCTATATGAAAACTTACATCTTGAGGAATTAAGTGACAAAGAACAAAGTTTTTTTATTGACTATTTTTACAAGAGTGAAACATTACGAAATATGGCGGTATTTGCACTTGAATTGGCAGATATCATGCGTGAAATTTGCGAACTTATACCAGCTATTGAGAAAGCCGAACGATTGAACAATGGAAAAGAGCAACGTTTGTATAATGAGCGAAAGTGGCAGATAGCTAGGCGTCAAAAGCTAAGTCGTCAAACAATAAAAAAAGGAAATATTCTATATGTTCCTTTTGATGAATACAAAGAAGAAACAGGTCCGATTATTATCTGTCTTGAACAAACAACAGGTATGGCTGCATATTCTGAGCTTTGTAAAAGCATAATTTTACCGTTATTTATGAATGCGCACCGTGAACGTCGCGATTTATATATCGTTCCATATGACTGTCAAATTCATGTGCATTATCGATTCGAAAACGGTCATTTAAATTTATCCGATTTTAAGGATTTTATTGAATATAAGGCAAAGGGAGAAGCTGCAATTTTGCCAGTACTTCATTTTGTAAAAGGCTTGCTTCAAGAAAATCAGCATAGTACAGAAGCGGATATAATCATTTTTACAGAAGGTACACCAATCGATGGAAAGCATCTCGTTGGAAAACAAGCGAAAGCTTTACTTGAGGAAATGAAGCGTAAGTACCACGCTGAATTTTCGGTTATCGCTATGCATGAACATAAATTTAACGAGCAGCAATTTTGGTTCGCCAACAAGGCTTTTTTTGCGGATGACGCTATTCAATAAAAAGGAGCTGATCGTAGTGTTGATTGGCCTTTTTTTTGTGGTAAAGGAAACTAGAGATTTTTTATCTTGGATAACCTAAGCATAGTCGGCGTCTAGGCTAAAGTGCTACATCTTCGAGGTCGCTCCGATCCCTCGGGCAAAAGTGATGGAGCGTTTCCTTTTGCTTCGGGCTCTCCAGCGCTTGTCGGATGTAAACGAGCGCTTTAGCGCATTTGTTTTGAATATACATAGTAGTTAGAGGAGAATGATATGGATTCATTGAAGTGGTTATTACCTGAGATTACAGCACCAACATGGATGGACGTTATTATGGCCATCGCTCTTTGTGTCGTTGGTTGGCTTTTTCAGCATTTTGTTATAAAGAAAATGATTAATCGCACTGTTACATTTTTGGAAAATCGTCAGCGTAACTTTCAGGCAACAGTGCTCGCGCAATTTAATAAAGCGATTCGCTATGCTTTCATGTTTGCAGTGATTGTACTCAGCTTAACGATATTATTAAAAGAAAATTTATTTACAAATGCAGTGACAAAGAATTTTGTTTTGTCCATAATTGTTTTTTTCCCCTTTAAAGGCGTATATGATGTATTACATTTTTATACAAAGCAGCCATTAACATTGCATAATGATGAAGAACCGAATGTCCTTTTACCGTTTTTTCTTCGTATAGGAAAAGTACTTATCATGATATTGGCAATGTTTACGATTGCTTCATTTTGGCATTTTAACTTGAATGGTTTTTTTACGGGGATTGGTTTAACGGGTGTGGCGATTGCCTTTGGTATTCGAGATACACTAGCCCATGTTTTTGGTGGGATGTCAGTCGCATTAGATAACCCGTTTCAAATTGGTGATTGGGTAGCAACAGAGGACCAAAAAATTGAAGGAACAATTGAGGATATTAATCTTCGAAGTACATTAATTCAAACGGGTGATAAAGGGCTTGTTTATGTACCTAACTCTTATTTGGTAAATCGACCAATCTATAATTTATCAAAAAGGGAAAAACGAAAATGTGAGCAATTTTTATTTGTAGCTGCGGAAAATGAAGAAGAAACATTACGCAGTGCTTTAAGTGCCATTCAAAAGGAAATTTATTTGCATGCTCAAACAGAAAAAGATATGATTCATGTATTTATCGATGAGTTTTATCCAACTTCCTATCGAGTCCTTGTACGTTTCTTTGTGGCAACAAATGATACGGCAGTAATGTTAAATGTGCGACAGGATATTTTGTTTGTTATTCGTCAAATCTTTCAAGAACTAAATATTATAGTAGCTAATCCGGCTGAAGATGAATGGGTTAGCAATAAAAAATAATTTGAATTGTTAGTTTTCTTGTTTTACAATGAATATATGTAATCAGCTTTGATGAAGAGTAGTAGCCATTATTATTTGTTATAGAGAGCTAGTGGTCGGTGGAAACTAGTACAAAAACTTGGCGAATGGACTTCGGAGCTCTAATCCTGAATAAAGTATGGATTAGCGTCTGCCTACGTTATAGGGCATAGAGAGGGTCTTTAAATCTTTCAGCGGCTACCAAAGCATCAGCTGAATGTAATTATGTCGAGGCATAATTGATTAAGACCAATGAAGGTGGCACCACGGCTTTTCCGTCCTTTGTGATGGAAAGGCCTTTTTATATGTTTTGGTGGAACTGAACAGTGTTATACAGTTCAAATTCCTGACACAATGTTTAGTTAAACGAAAGCGAAACGCTAACGAAAGACAGTGTCAAAATGCCAGTGCATAATTGATAGATTTTGGTGTAGAAGAGCAGAGCATAGAGAAGGAGAGAAAGAGTATGACAGTTGAGCTTAGAAAGTTTGCCATGAAGGCATTGCAGGGTGATATGATGACGCCAATTTCCGTTTATCAATCACTTGAAGGGAAGCATAAAATGCTTTTCGAATCGTCTGCCAAGCATGAAGAAAGCGGGCGTTACTCGTTTATCGCCGTCAACCCAATTGCAGAACTGATTGGAGATAGGGATGGTTATTCTTTTACAAAAGAAGGAGAAACAGAAAAATCGAATGATAATGTATTGCTAAAATTACAGCAAGTTATGCCATTTCATAAGACAAAATATCCTTTCGCCTTTTTTGGAGGAGCAATCGGGTTCTTTGGTTATGAAACAGCATTTTATACAGAAAAAATAGGTGAATACTTGCAGGATGATCTAGAAATGCCCGATGTTCATGTCTTTTTTTATGATACATTTATTGTTTTTGATCATTTAAAGCAAGAGGTTACATTAGCAGCAATTGATTTATTTAATGAAGGGCGTTCTCTTGAATCGATGGAATTGGCTATTTCTACAATGCAGAAGCAGCTTCATGCTGGAACAACATTTGACGCCACGACGTTAGGAGAGCTAAATTTCAGACCAATGATTGCCAAAGAAAATTTTGTAGCAATGGTTGATCGCGCTAAGCAGCATATTCGTAAGGGTGATATTTTCCAAATGGTCTTATCACAACGCTTCACTTCACCATATACAGGGAATCCTTTTGCTTTATATCGTCAGTTACGTACTTCTAACCCGTCACCATATATGTTCTATATGGATTTTGGTAAGTATACGATTTTAGGAACATCTCCTGAAAGTCTCGTTAAGGTGAAGGATCGAAAGGTCACGACAAATCCAATAGCAGGAACGAAGCCTAGAGGTAAAACCGTGGAGCAGGATAACGCCATTGCGGAAGTGTTATTAAATGATGAAAAAGAAATTGCTGAACATCGTATGCTCGTAGATTTAGGTCGTAATGATCTTGGGCGTATTGCTAAAGTCGGTTCAGTGAAGCTTATAAAATATATGAATATTGAGCGTTATAAACATGTTATGCATATTGTATCGGAGGTTATCGGTGAATTACGTGAGGATGTACATGTTTTGGATGTTCTTAGAGCTTGCCTTCCTGCTGGTACAGTTTCAGGTGCGCCGAAAATTCGCGCTATGCAGCTAATCAATGAGCTAGAGCCTGTGAAGCGTGGTGTCTACGCTGGCGCAGTAGGTTATATTTCCACTACAGGTGATATGGATTTAGCTCTAGCCATTCGGACAATGATCATCAAGGATTGTCGTGCGCATGTTCAGGCAGGGGCCGGTATTGTGTATGATTCAGTGCCTTTGTCAGAATACGAAGAAACACTAAATAAAGCTCGCGCACTCTTGGAGGTAAAACAATGATTTTACTAATCGATAATTATGATTCATTCACATATAATTTATTTCAGCAAATAAGTATGCTTGGGAAAGATGTTAAAGTAGTACGAAATGATGAAGTGACAATCGAAGAAATTAAGAAAATGCAACCAGAAGCTATTATTTTATCGCCTGGACCGGGTGAGCCAATAGATGCGGGAATAACAGTGGATGTTGTCAGCGAGCTTTATACGAAATTTCCAATTTTGGGTATTTGCCTTGGACATCAATCGATAGGGCAGGCTTTTGGGGGGAGCATCGTTCAAGCTAAAAATATAATGCATGGAAAATTATCGGCGATTCAATACGAAAAAACAGGCTTATTTTCTCAGTTAGACGGTAAAATAGAAGTAATGCGCTATCATTCCCTCGTTATTGAGCCAAGTACGTTACATGATGATTTTAATATTTTAGCAAAGTCCAGTGTTGATGGGGAAATAATGGCGATTCAACATAAGGAGTACCCACTTTATGGGCTACAATTTCATCCAGAATCCATTGGAACACAAGAGGGTAGCATAATGATGCAAACCTTTATAGAACATATTTCTTAAACGAAATAAAACAGGCTGCCATCAAAAATCAGAAGTTGTGATTTTTGGTGACAGCCATTTTTGTTATATTATTGCTTTTTCCCTGTAATCAATTTCGCAATTTCCTCTAATGACATTGAAGAATTGACATCGTAGGCACCAATTTGTAAGCTTCGGGCGTATTTAGGATTAGCAAGTAAAAGTTCCATTTCAACACTATTTTCGATGACGCCACCATCTTCAAGCTTTTGCGCTACAGTATATGGTTCCATACCGCTATAGATTTGAAGTGTCATAGTGGTACCGTTTCCTTGAGACGTCGATTCATGTTTATCTTTAGCCGTTGTTTTAGGTGCATCTGTTTTCTGTGTGTTTTCCTTCGGTGCTTGTTTAACTTGTTCCTTTAACAATGCAATTTCTTTATTTGCGTGATCGAGCTTTTTTTGCAGCTGCTCTACATTTTCTGTGTTGCTGGAAGCTTTCGTCGGAAGACCGATATTGAGATCAAAACGAACTGCTAAAGCTAGCAATGCTCCGACAAGAAAAAGTGCAATGCCAAATGCGCGGATAGCGGAATTATTCATAGATTACCGACCTCCGTTTGCAATCACTTGGCGGACTTGCTCTTCAGATAAATTGGAACGAATACTTATATCAGCTACAGAAAGACCCTGCTTATTAAGTTCAAGTACTTGACTTATAATAATTTGATGGATAGGTTTCGTTTTAGAAGCAGCTTGTCCTGTTTTCGTTGTCTGAGCAGCCTGTTGAACAGTTTGTATGACCTGTTGGATGTTCGGATTTGGTACCATGTTATTTTGCGCAGATGATGATTTAACTTGAAACTCTGGCTCTAATAACAGCTCCTCCTCAACAATTTTCAGACGACGTTTTAAATTATTTGTTTCTTGAAAAATAGAGATGGATAGCTCCTCTACATCTTGTTCGACCTTTTTCGAGTTATTTTTGAAAAAGAACGACACGATAATTAGGAGAATTCCCACAATCATAAGTATGATGGATAAATCCACTAGTTTCACCTCATTAAGTATGTAATTATAAGGTATTTTACCATATGCAAACTTAATATGAAATGAAGGTAGATTTTTTTTCAGTTTATGTTATAATAGGTTAGTCGTATAAATCATGCTCAAAATTTAAATTCTTGATATAGAGTGGGAGGGTTAATAATGCGCGTAAACATTACTTTAGCTTGCACAGATTGCGGCGAACGTAACTACATTTCTAAAAAGAACAAGCGTAACAATCCAGAGCGTCTTGAACTTAAAAAAT
>Ga0209676_1002978_pt1 | contig 11024 bp, 11 predicted proteins | sample AraplaCvi_mLB_r2_FD_184282 | JGI IMG/M metagenome (GOLD analysis project Ga0209676, IMG submission 184282) | Arabidopsis root microbial communities from North Carolina, USA - plate scrape MF_Cvi_mLB_r2 (SPAdes) (version 2) | ecosystem: Host-associated > Plants > Roots > Endosphere | place: USA...
CGAATGTTCGCATGGGCCAGGTTGGCTTCGGTCAGGTTGGCCCCGACCAGGGTGGCGCCCGCGAGGTCGGCGCGGCTGAAATCCCGCCCCCTCAGATCCGCGCCCGCCATGTCGCGGTCCCATCCCGGCGAGGCGCCCGCCGGCGCCGGAACAGCGAGGGCGAGGCCCGCCGCCAAGGCGACGGCGAGATGTCGAAGCGGAGGTGCGGTTCGCGAGGACATGGCTGGCGTCTTATCCTCCGGACTGGGATCAGTGGCCGCTGGCGACCACAAAATTCCGAACCCGCGGCGGGGTCGGGGGCGCCGGCGGGACGGGCGGCGCGGGGGTGACCCGCATGCCCGAGATGCCCCGGCAGACGCGGGCGGTCAGACGGCCCGGCAGGCGGGTGTTGGCGTCGCCGCAGGCCCGGCCGACCTGCTCTTGGGTCAGGCCGCGCGCGCCGGACAGGTCCGCGCCCCGGATGTCGGTGCGGTTCATCTCGGCCTCGGCGAAATTGGCGCCGTCGAACTGTCCGCCGGTCAGCCGCGCGCCGTTCAGCGTCGCCTCGCGGAACGAGGCCGCACGGAAGTCGCCGTTCGACAGGTTCGACATGCCGATCTCGGCGGCGGTGAAGTTGGCGTTGCGGGCGCTGACGTTGGCTAGGGTCGCGGCGTTCATTTCGGCCCCGGTGAAGGTGGCCCCCGCCATGATCGCGCCGTTCATGTTCGCGCCGTTCAGCTCGGCGCCGGTGGCGTTGGCCCGGTCCATCCGGACCCGCACCATGGTCGCGCCCATGGCCGAGACGCCGGTCATGTCGGCGCTGGTGAAGTTGGCGCCGGTGAAGTTGGCCGCCACCAGCTCGGCCCCGGCCAGATCGGCGCGGGTGAAGTCGCTGCCGGCGAAGTTCGAGCCCACCAGCTCGGCCCCGCGCAGGTTGGCGCCGACCAGGGTGGCGTTGGTGAAGCTGGCGCCGGTGAAGGCGGCGCCCGTCAGGTCCCGACCTGACAGCTCACAGCGATTGCAGGATCCGCCCAGCGAGACCATCCGGGCCACGTCGCGGTCCTGGAACTGGATCGTGATCTCCGCCGCCGCCGGGGACGCCGCGCACAGGGCGGCGGCGAAGGCCGCGCCGGCGACACCGGTGGCCATGAGGCGATGGAAGAAGGGGGCGGCAATCTGTTTCACGCCACCTTCATGCCGCCAAACCCCGAAGAACCCTACTTAAATCGTCGTAACGTCAGTGGCCGTTCAGCAGCGCGGAATCGACAGGCCGGCGGGCAGGCGAGTGGCCTCGTCGCCGCAGGCCTGGTTCAGCCGTGACTGGCTCAATCCCGTCGCCCGGGCCAGTGAGGCGCCGGAGAAATTGGCGCCCGTCAGGGTCGCCCCGCTGAAGTTCGCCCCCTCCAGATAGGCTCCCACGAAGCTGGCGTTGGTCAGGTCCGCGCCGGAGAAGTTGGAGCTGGAGAAGACGCCGCCATAGGCCTCGACGTCGCGCAGGTCGGCGTTGGAGAATCGGGTGCGGTTCATGACCGCCAGGCTCAGGTCCGCCTGCCGCAGGCGCGCGCCGGACAGGTTCAGCCCGTTGCGCTCCAGCCCCGACAGGGCCGCCTGGAACAGGTTGCAGCCGGAACAGCTGGCGCCGCCCCGCACGCTGGCGATCTGGCCGGCGTTCTGGGCCACGGCGGGCGAGGCGAGGGCGACCGTGAGGGCGGCGGCGGTCAGGAACAGCTTCATCTCAGGCTCCGGCGCTCGGGTGAGCGCGGGAAGCCTCGCATGAAATCGTTGATTTAACCCTGCATCGAGGGCGCGGCCCCGCAGGTGTCGCAAATCCAGCCCGCGCCGCGCTCCTGCAGCGCCAGGTCGCCGCAGGCGGGGCAGGCGGTGGCCTCGCTGGCGACCGGGGCGGCGGGGGCGGGCGTCCCGTCCTTCTTCTGACCGAACGGCAGGACGACCAGATTATCCGGCGCCGCGCCCCGGGCGAAGCCCTTGGAGATGAACCGGGCCGCCGGAACGGCCTCGGGCGACTCACCCTCGGCCCCGCCCAGCCCGTCGCCGGGCTCGGCATCCGCGTTCGCCAGCGCTTGCCGGTCCAGATAGGACACGCCCAGTTCGCGGAAGATGTAGTCCAGGATCGAGGTCGCCGACTTGATCGAATCATTGCCCGTCACCCGCCCGGCGGGCTCGAACCGGGTGAAGACGAAGGCGTCCACGAACTCGTCCAGCGGCACGCCGTATTGCAAGCCGATCGAGATCGCGATGGCGAAATTGTTCATCAGCGAGCGGAAGGCGGCGCCTTCCTTGTGCATGTCGATGAAGATCTCGCCGAGCTCGCCGTCCTCATACTCGCCGGTGTGGATGTAGACCTTGTGGCCGCCCACGGCCGCCTTCTGGATATAGCCCTTGCGGCGGTCCGGCAGCTTGCGGCGGGTGCGGTCGCGCTCGATGACCTTCTCGACCACCCGCTCGACATTGCGCACCTCAGGCTCGCGGCGACGTTCGCGTTCCTGCCCCGCGCTGTCCGGAATATCCAGCAGCGGCCCGGTCGGCGGCGCGGCGCGGCGCAGGCGAACCGCCCGGCGGCCGTCCCGGGCCGCGTCGGCCAGCAGGCGGGCGGCCTGGGCGGGCGTGGCGTTCCACTCCAGCGGCTGAGCCGTCAGGTCCGGCGCGGCGCTGAACGGCTCCAGCGCGGCGCACAGGGCGGTCTCGAAGCCCGCCGGATCGGCCAGGATCGCGGCCAGCGGCTCCGGCGCGCCGGTCCAGCCGCCCAAATCCCCATGCCCGAACGCCCAGGCCGAGGCGGCGGCGATATCCTCGTCCGTAAAGCCCAGACGGGGCAGCAGGTCGCCTTCCGCGTCCTCGATCCCCAGCACGTCGCGCAGGAAGCCGGCGTCCAGCACCGGCGCGCGGAAGGCGTCCTCCAGCCGCTCCACCTGGGCCAGGGCCAGTTCGACGCCCTCCAACTCCACATCGGTGAAGCCGTGGGTCCGCAGCGCCGCGTGATCCACCCCCGGCGCCCCCGCCAGCGTCCGGCGCCCCAGCAGATGGCGGTCGGCATCCGACACATCGCCGCCCAACGCCTCCACGGCCTTCGCCAGGGCAGGCCTCAGACGGGCCGCCACCTCCCCATCGGCGGTCTCGAACCGGTCCAGCGCCGTCAGCGGCGAGGCGCCCAGCCGCAGCAGGGCCTCGCGGTCGTCGACGAACAGCCCGGCGGCGCCCGCGTCCGCGACGATCCCGGCCAGTTCAGCGGCGCTGGCGAACGGATCCGCCGCGCCTTCGCCGAGGACCAGATCGCCCAGCTCCGCCAGACCCACCGACACCGGCCGTCCGCCGTCCGACAGGGCCGAGACCCACAGCCGGGCCAGATCGGCCAGGGCGGCCTCGAAGCCGTCGCCGGTCAGGCCGCGCAAGGCGGTCAGCGAGATCAGCACCCCGGCGCCGCGCGCGACCTCGCCGGTCAGCTCCGCCGTCTCGGGGTCGAAGGTCACGATCAGGTCGCCGTCTAGCGCCGCCTCGGCGGCCAGCAGGGCCTCCGGCGCGCCCGAGGCGATCAGGTCGCGGTCGGCCACGGCGGTCCAGGGCGCGACGGGGCGGGCCGGAACCGGCGCGGCCTCGAATGATTCGCCGGCGATGGCCCGCAGGATGTCGGCGTCCGAGGCTCCGGCCCGCCTCGCGGTCAGGGCGGCGCGGGCCAGGGCGGGGTTGTGGGCCGGGTCGGCGCAGTCCCCGCGCGGCCCTTCACAGCGGGCCACGGCCTCGCTGACGGCGGCCAGGGCGCCCGCCACGGCGTCCACGGCGCCCGCGGCCAGACGCAGCGCCCGGCGGCGGGCGGTCTCGGCAGCCAGCAGGCGCGCGGCGGCGGGGTCGGAAAGGATCGGGGCGTCGCCCTCGGCCACCGCCTGCGGCCGGGCGGGCGTGGCCAGGCCCAGCCGAAGCGTCGCGGCCAATTCGGCGGCCAGCTCTTCATCGTCGGCATGTCGGGCGGCGAAGGCCGCGGCGGCCTCCGGGATCAGGTCGGGCTCCTCAACCGGCAGGCCTTCCGCCACGGCCCAGTCCAGCCAGGCCTCGACCCGCACGTCCGACCAGTCCTCCGGCGCGACCACCTCGACCAGACGGCCGCCATGCTCGATCTCGCGCGCGGAACGGCGCACGGCGGAGGCGAGAACGGCGAAGCGGGGCTGGGGACGCATGAAGGCCTCAAGGCGGCTTTCGCCGATGCTAGCGGCGGAAAGGGGCGGCCTGCAATAAATCTGGCGTGTCGCCTCAGGGTTACCCCCAAGATGTTGAGTTTCACCTTTGCCGCGTCGCGCTGGACGGACGGCCTCGCGGTTTCTATGATCGCGCCGCTGTCGCCGGGGTGTTCCGGCCGACGCGAGACGAGTGGAATTCCCGACGTGCTAGGCAGAATCTTCGGTTGGACCAGCGGCGCCACCATCGGCACCTTCTTCACCATCGCCAAGCGTGGCGAGAAGATCGGCACGGACGAGTTCGGCAACACCTATTACCAGTCGCGCGACAACGTCAGCTATGACGGCCGCAAGCGCCGCTGGGTGATCTACAACGGCTATGCCGACGCCTCCAAGGTGCCGCCCGAGTGGCACGGCTGGCTGCACTACACCTTCGATGAGCCGCCGACCGAGCAGCCGCTGCCGCGCCGCGCCTGGGAGAAGGATCACCTGCCCAACCTGACCGGCACGCCGATGGCGTGGCGTCCGCAGGGCTCGTTGGCCGCCGAAGGCCAGCGCCCGACGGCGACCGGCGACTACGAGGCGTGGCGCCCGGAATGAAACGTCGCGGGCTCATCCTGGCGGGCGTGACGGCCGCGGCGCTTCTCGCCGGCGGCGCCGTCGTGGCGTCCGCGCTTAACGACCTGCCCCAGGACGCCCGCCCGGTGGATCCCACGGCCGAGCTGAACCGCCAGACGCCGCAGACCACGCCGCCGGCCGAGCCCGCGCCCGAGGCCTTGCCCGCGCCCGCCGCGCCCATCGCCATCACCCCGCCGACCGGCCCGGCCGCCGTGGCCGCCGCGGAAGAAGACGCCGACGCCGAGAAGGCGGACGAGGAAAAGGCCGACGAGAAGGCCGAGGTCGCGCCCGAGCCCACCGGCACGCCCGGCCGCCGCCAACGCCGCCGCGTCGCCATCGTCGAGGCCGTCGACAAGATCACCGCCGAACGCATGCGTTTCGAGGTCGAGGTGGGCGGCCGTCCGGTCCGCTTCCAGAAGACCCTGATCGTCACCGCCCGCGCCTGCGAGGTCTCGGCCTCGGACGAGCAGGTCGAGGACGCCATCGCCTATCTGGAAGTCAGCATCCAGCCGCGCGGCGTGATCCAGACCACCTCGCCGCGTCAGATCTTCCGGGGCTGGATGTTCTCGTCCTCGCCGGCCGTCAGCGGCCTGCAACACCCGATCTACGACGCCTGGGTCGTGGGCTGCAGGGCGTAGAAGACCGCCTCGGCCCCCGTCATCGGCTCGAACAGCGAGCGGACGTTGGGCCGAACGGGCAGGGCCAGTTTCAAGCGCTTCAGATAGGCCGCCTGCGGGGTTTCGACCGCGCCGAACTGGCTCAGGTGATCGGTCAGGAACTGGGCGTCCAGCAGCCGCCAGCCGCCGCGCTTCAACCGCCCGACCAGATGCACCAGCGCCACCTTTGAGGCGTCGCGCTCGCGGCTGAACATGCTCTCGCCGAAGAAGGCCCCGCCCAAGGTCACGCCATACAGGCCGCCGACCAGCCGCTCATCGCGCCACACCTCGACCGAATGGGCGTGCCCGCGCGCCTGCAGTTCCAGGTACAGCCTTCGGATCGGGGCGTTGATCCATGTGTCCTCGCGCCCCGGCATGGAGGCCGCGCAGGCGTCGAGGACGGCGTCGAAGGCCGTATCGACCCGCACCTGAACCGGCGTGGAACGCACGGTCTTTCTCAGCCGCGTGGGGATGTGGAACCCGTCCAGCGGAATGACCCCGCGCTGGTCCGGCTCGACCAGAAACACGCGCGGGTCATCACGCGCCTCGCCCATCGGAAAGACGCCGGTGGCGTAGCAGTTCAGCAGTTCGTCCGGCCCGAAGCCGCCGAAAGGGGCGCTGGCGCTGAAACCCGGTTCCTCCACCGGGCTTTAGGCTTCGCCCTTCTGGCGCTTGGCCCAGTTTTCCAGCCAGTGGATGTCGTAGTCGCCCGACAGGATGTCCGGCTCCTGCAGCAGCTTCTGGAACAGCGGGATCGTCGTATCGATGCCGCCGACGACCATCTCGCCCAGCGAACGCTTCAGGCGCGCGATGCACTCCTCGCGGTCGCGGCCGTGGACGATCAGCTTGCCGATCAGGCTGTCGTAATAGGGCGGGATCGAATAGCCGGCGTAGATGGCGCTATCCAGTCGCACGCCCAGACCGCCCGGAGCGTGGAAGTCCGTGACCGTGCCCGGCGAGGGGGTGAAGGTCTCGGCATTCTCGGCGTTGATGCGGCATTCGATGGCGTGACCTTCGAAGGTCACATCGGCCTGGGTGAAGCTCAGCGGCAGGCCCGCCGCGATGCGGATCTGTTCGCGCACCAGGTCGACCCCGGTGATCATTTCCGTAACCGGATGCTCGACTTGCAGGCGGGTGTTCATCTCGATGAAGAAGAACTCGCCGTCTTCCCACAGGAACTCGATCGTGCCGACGCCCAGGTAGCCGATGGCGGCGATGGCCTTGTTGACCGTCTCGCCGATGGCGGCGCGTTCCTTGGCCGACAGGGCCGGGGACGGAGCCTCTTCCAGCACCTTCTGGTGGCGGCGCTGCAGCGAGCAGTCGCGTTCGCCCAGGTGCACGACGTTGCCGTGGCTGTCGGCGATGACCTGCAGTTCGATGTGGCGCGGCTTCTGGAGGTAGCGCTCCATGTAGACGGCGCCGTTGCCGAAGGCGGCCAGCGCCTCGGACTGGGCGGTCTGCACGGCCTCGACCAGATCGTCGGCGGTCATGGCGACCTTCATGCCACGTCCGCCGCCGCCCGCCGCCGCCTTGACGATCAGCGGGAAGCCGATGGTCTTGGAGGCTTCAATGGCGGCCTCGATGGTCTCGACCTCGCCGGCCGAGCCGGGAACGCAGGGAATGCCGGCTTCCAGCACGGTCTGCTTGGCGCTGATCTTGTCGCCCATGACCCGGATATGCTCCGGCTTGGGCCCGATGAAGGTCATGCCGTGGGCTTCGACGATCTCGGCGAAGCGGGCGTTCTCGGACAGGAAGCCGTAGCCGGGGTGGATCGCCTGGGCGCCGGTGATCTCGGCGGCCGCGATGATCGACGGGATGTTCAGGTACGACTTGGCCGCCGGGGCCGGGCCGATGCAGACGCTCTCGTCGGCCAGGCGCACCCACATGGCGCCGCGGTCGGCTTCGGAGTGCACGGCGACGGTCGAGATGCCCATCTCCTTGCACGCGCGGTGGATCCGCAGAGCGATTTCGCCGCGGTTCGCGATCAGGACTTTGCTGAACATGGCTTACGCCTCGAGCAGGACGAGGGGCTCGCCGAACTCGACCGGCTGGGCGTCGCCGACCAGGACTTCCTTCACGACGCCGTCGCGGGGGGCCTGGATCGGGTTCATGGTCTTCATCGCTTCGACGATGAGCAGGGTTTGGCCCTTCTTGACCTTGTCGCCCGGCTGGACGAACGGCGGGGCTTCCGGCGAGGCCTGCAGGTAGGCGGTGCCGACCATGGGCGACTTCACCTCTTCGCCCGACTTGGCGACGATGGTCGCCGGATCGGACGGCATGGCGGCCGCGGCGGCGGCAGCCGGGGCCGGGGCAGCGGCGGCCGGAGCGGCGGCCATCGGCGCGGCGGCGTACTGCATCACCGGGGCGGCTTCGCGCGCCACGCGGATGCGCAGTTCGCCACGCTCGACCTCGATCTCGGTCAGCGAGGTGTCGTTCAGGATGTCGGCCAGCTGGCGCACCAGGGTGGTGTCGACTTCGGCTTCGTTCTTCAGCTTCTCGGCCATGGGAGCCTCTTGTTGTCCTTTAAACCGAACGGTCAGCGGACCGGCTGCGTTCCTGCGCCAGCCCGAGGGCGGCCTTGACCGCCAGTTCGTAACTCATCGGGCCGAAACCCGAAACCACGCCGGCGGCGATCGCCGACACATAGGTGCGATGCCGGAAGCGCTCGCGCGCCGCCGGATTCGACAGATGACACTCCACGATCGGGACTGTCAGGGTCTTGAGGGCATCCAGCAGGGCCACGGAGGTGTGGCCGTAGCCGGCGGGATTGATCACAAGCGCGTCAGCCTTCTCCCGGGCCTCCTGGACCCAGTCGATCAGCTCGCCTTCGTGATTGGTCTGGCGGAACACCACGGTCGCGCCCTGGGCGGCCCGTTCGCACAGCGCCTGAACGTCCGCGAGCGTCTCGCGCCCGTAGATTTCAGGCTCTCGCACCCCAAGCAGGTTGAGGTTCGGGCCGTTCAGGACGTAGAGGACAGGACTGTCGGGCATTCGCTCGCAGAGGTGACGTTCCGACCGGAATCGGACCGGCCTTTTAGCTCAGGCGTGGCCGCAAGCAAGCCGCGCGCCACAAGAGATTGACGCAAGGTCATGCAAATCCAGCTCAACGGCGAGCCCCGCGAGGTCCATGCGGCCACCATCCTGGCCCTGGTGGAGGAGCTGGGACTGGACATCCGCAAGGTCGCGGTCGAGCGCAATCTGGAGATCGTGCCCAAGTCCCAGCACGGCGTGACGGCGATCGCCGCCGGCGACCGGATCGAGGTCGTCCAGTTCGTCGGCGGCGGCTGAGTCCGGCCTATTTCGGGGTGCAGACCCCGTCGTCATACGGCCCGACCGTGCGGATGACCTCGTTCTCGGTCGGTTCGATGCGGCGACCCGAGATCTGGCTGTCCAGGACCCGGCGCAACAGGCTGTCCAGACGGGTCACGACGTAGCATTTCACCTCGGGCGTCGCGTGCGGATTGCCCACGCCGCTGTCGTCGGTCAGGAACAGATAGCGGCTCTGGGTCGCGGCGGCGGCGGCGCGCATGACGAACTCCGCCTGATCGCCCACGCCGCTGGCGGCGACCGGGGTGATCTGGATGCGGCGGGCCCGCGCCTCCTGCACCTGTTCCCAGGTCGCGGCGATGCGGTCGTCGTGCGGCGGGGCGTCGGCGACCAGCACCACCGAGCGCACGGCGTTGTCGCGCCACGGATAGTCCATCGCCCGGTCCAGCGCCTGGTCCATCGCCTCGGGATAGTCGCCGCCGCCGTCGGCCCGCTGGGCCTCCAGCTGCCGCACCAGCGCGTTGACGTCGCCGGTGAAGGGGAAGTCCCGCACCACATACTGGTCGCCGTTGTCGCGATAGACGATCAGGCCGATGCGGGTGTCGACGTTCGGATGGCGCTCGGCCAGCGAGGCCATGATCGAGGCGATCTCGCGCTTCAGATACTCCATCTCGTCGCCCATGCTGCCCGTGGCGTCGATGACCATCAGCAGGTCGAAGGCGCGCACCTGGGCCACGCGGTGCGAGGTGCGGATCTCCAGCCGGCGGTCCGGACCGACGGTCAGGCGGCGCGTGCTGCGGCCCTCGGCGTCCTCGACCGCGACGTCAGCCGTGCGGCCCAGCCGATCCAGGCCGGGGAACAGCACCACGGTCCCGTCGGCCAGGGTGCGCAGCTTCAACGGCCCGCCTTCCGGCCGTGACACCGTCACCTCCACGAAGGGCGCGGGCCGCCCCTCCACGTCCCTGACCGCGATGGTGATGGCCTCGCGGGTGTCGACATAGGGCAGGGCGCTGTCGCGCTGCTTCTGCAGGTAGCGACCCACATAGTCGGCGTACCAGGTCGGGTTCAGCAGGTCGTCATAGTCGCCGGCGGTCAGCAGTCCGGCTTGCGGGACCGGCGGCTGAGCCGGGCGGGTATCGGGCGTGGCGATGGGGGTCGGGGCCGCGATCCGGGCGTCCTCGCCCGAGATGACCGGGGCTCCTGAGGTTTCGCCATCCCTGCGGATGCGGCTGCCGGTGACCACGATGTCGTCGACGCCTTCGCCCGTTCCTCCATCCGCCACGCCTTCCGCCGGAGCCGGTCGCGCGGGCGGCGGGGGCGCCATCGGGGGCGGGGGAGGCGGCGGAGGCGGCGGTGGAGGAGGCGGCGGCGCCATCGGCGGGGGCGGGGCCGTCGGCGCATATTCGCCCCCGGGGGTGCTGCAGCTGATCACCGTGATCGCCGTGGAGGCCAGCAGCAGCGCCACCGCGCTCCGCGTGACGATGGATCTGATCCGCATGACGGCACTCCTTCACTGACGACTCGGGAGCTTAGTCACACATGGCGGCCCGTCGGCGGGAAACTGACGAAAGGCGCCGGGACCTGACGCGCAACGGATTGTGATCGCCCCTCAGGCAGGGGCACGATTTTCACCGGAACCCTCACTCCGGCGGGGTGTTGCGCTCGCAAATCCCTAGTCACGCTGGAGTGTTTTCATGTCCGTCGAGCGCAAACCGGGAGGCCTCGCCGGGGGGCTCATCGTGACACTGGGGGTTATTCTGGCCCTGATCGGGCTGACCCTGACCATCGGCGGCGGCTGGCTGATCAGCCTGGGCGGGTCCTGGTACTACCTGCTGGCGGGGCTGGGCCTGATGGCCAGCGGCGTGATGCTGATCCGGCGCAGCCGGCTAGGCGCCTGGATCTATATCGGCGTCTTCCTGCTGACCGTGCTGTGGGCGGTGTGGGAGGTCGGTCTGGACGGCTGGGGCCTGCTGCCCCGGGTGGTCGCGCCCGCGGTGCTACTGGCCTTCGTTCTGGCCGCGCTTCCGGCCCTGTGGCCCGGGCGGGGCAAGGTCTGGGCCGCCGGCGGGGCCGTGGGCCTGCTGGCCCTGCTGATGATCGGCGGCGTCGCCTCGGCCAATTCGGCCAAGATCCACGTCAATCAGGACCTTCCCGCCGCCCAGGCCGTCGCCTCCAGCGATCCGGACGCCATCCCGGTCGGCGCCGACTGGCCCGCCTACGGCGGCAGCTACCACGCCCAGCGCTATTCGCCTCTGACCCAGATCACCCCCGAGAACGTCGGGCAGCTGGAGCGGGTCTGGACCCTGCACACCGGCGA
>Ga0209676_1002980_pt1 | contig 11012 bp, 9 predicted proteins | sample AraplaCvi_mLB_r2_FD_184282 | JGI IMG/M metagenome (GOLD analysis project Ga0209676, IMG submission 184282) | Arabidopsis root microbial communities from North Carolina, USA - plate scrape MF_Cvi_mLB_r2 (SPAdes) (version 2) | ecosystem: Host-associated > Plants > Roots > Endosphere | place: USA...
TCGCGATGGAAATCCTGCTGGGCACGCCGCTGGTGCAGGACTACATCCGCGACGGCGAGATCCACAAGCTCAAGGAGCTGATGAAGGAATCCGTGCAGCTGGGCATGAAGACCTTCGACCAGGCGCTGTTCGAGCTGTACCAGGCCGGCGAGATCTCCTACGAGGACGCACTGCGCTACGCCGACTCGCAGAACGAAGTACGCCTGCGCATCAAGCTGGCGCAGGGCGGGGACGCGAAAACGCTCGCGGCCGGCCTGGATGGCGTGGAGCTGGCCCAGGTTCGCTGAGTCCGACTGCCGCGACGTCGAAGAAGGGGCCCCGCGAAAGCGGGGCTTCTGGTTTCTGGAGGCTGCGGTTGGCCGGGCGCCCCGATCCTGCTCCGGATCGAGCGGGTCGCTTACGGCCCCCTCACGTGGCGCGAATGGTCCGGACGCCTCGCCGGTCGCGCCACGCGTCTACCCCCGGGCCTTGCGGCCGAAGTTGCACCGCGCGCCGCCCAGGCCACCGTGCGCGTTGACGCCGCCCTGAACCGCGATGGCACAGCATGGGCTCATGTATGTTCCGAGGAATCCCGCCGGATGGGAGTAACCACGCAGACCGGGCGACGCGACGATCCGGCGCGGACGAGCGATCTGCGGATCCAGCTCGCGCTGGACGCCGCCGGGCTGGGCAGTTTCATCTGGTACCCGCTGGACGATTACAGCGAGCCCGATGCGCGCCTGCTCGCGCTGTTCGGCCAGCCGCCGGGCACGGTGATGAGTCTGTCGCGCGCGCTGGCGACGCAGGTCCATCCCGATGATCGCGACGCCTACCGCGACGCGATCGATCGCGCGCTCGATCCCGCCGGGGCTGGCCTGTTGAAGGAGGAATTCCGCATCCTTCGCCCCGACGGCGTGGAGCGGTGGATCGCGGTCAGCGGACGCACCTCGTTCGAAGGCGCGCCGCCGCAGCCGGTGCGCATGGACGGCGTGGCAATGGACATAACCGAGCGCAAGCAGGCCGAAGCCACCCTGCGCACGGGCGCACGCACGCAGCGGTTCCTCGTCGCACTGGGCGACACGCTGCGGCCGCTGGACGACGCCGGCGCGATCATGCGCACCGCGATGCGAATGCTGGCCGACCACCTCGACGTCAACCGCGGCTACTACGGCGAGATCGAGCGCAACGGCGTCTACTGCCGCGTGCGCGACAGCTTCAACCGGGACGTGCAGAGCCTCGACGGCCGCTATCGGCTGGACGACTACAGCCCGTCGAAGATGGACATGCTGCGCACGGCGCACGATCTGGTGATGGCCGATGCGCAGTGCGACACCGAGGTCACGCAGGCCGAACGCGAGCGCTATCGCGCGTTGAGCATCCGTGGCCTGGTGAACGTGCCGCTGGTGAAGAACGAGCGCTTCATCGCCGTGCTCGGTGTCAGCGACGTGCGTGCGCGGCAGTGGTCGGAAGAAGAGGTCGAAATCGTGCGCGAGACGGCCGAGCGCACGTGGGCCGCCGTCGAACGGGCGCGTGCCGAAGCCGAGCTTCGCCGCAGCGAGGAGCGCTTCCAGCAGGTCGCGCACAACGTCGATGCGTCCTTCTACGTCGTGGACACGGCGCAGGATCGCCTGAACTTCCTCAACGACGCGCATCGCCGGCTGTGGTCGATGGAGCCCACGCGCCGCGAGGCCTGGTTCCAGCGCGTCCATCCCGATGACATGCAACGCGTGCGCGCACTGCATGACGCATTCGTGCAGGGCAAGGCGCCGGCCTTCGATGCCGAATACCGCATCGTGCTCGACGAGGGCACGCAGCGCTGGATCCACGACCGGGCGACCGTTGCCCGTCGCAACGAGGACGGCCGCGTGCGCAACATCAGCGGCATGGCGCAGGACATCACCGAGCGGAAGGCCGCGGCCGACCTGCTGCGGCATTCGGAAGAAAAATACCGCCACCTGTTCGATTCCATCGACCAGGGCTTCACGTTGATCGAGATGATCTACGAAGGCGAGCGTGCGGTCGATTACCGTTTCGTCGAGATCAATCCCGCCTTCGAACGCCAGACTGGCCTGATCAACGCGCTGGGCCGGACCGTGCGCGAGTGCGCACCGGACCACGAGCAGGCCTGGTTCGATACCTACGGTGAGGTCGCACGCACCGGAAAGCCGCTGCGCTTCGAACGCCGCGCCGATGCGCTGGATCGCGATTTCGACGTGTACGCGTTCCGCGTCGGCGCGCCCGGCGCGTACAAGGTCGCCGTCCTGTTCGCAGACATCACCGAGCGGCGCGTGATGGAGGATGCCCTGCTGCAGGCGGACCGTCGCAAGGACGACTTCCTGGCGACGCTCGCGCACGAGCTGCGCAATCCGCTCGCACCCCTGCGTACGGGGCTCGAACTGCTGCGCCGCTGGAACGAACGCGAGGACGCCGGTATCACGCTGGGCATGATGGAGCGCCAGGTGCGGCACCTGGTGCGCATGGTCGACGACCTGCTCGACATCAGCCGCATCAGCCGCGGCAAGGTGGAGCTGGACAGGCGCCGCATCGACCTGGTGCACGAAGTGCGTGTGGCTGCCGAGGCGATGCAGCCGACGTATGAAGCCGCCAACCGCACGCTGTCCATCGACCTGACGCCGTCGCCGTTGATGGTGCTCGCCGATGCGACACGCGTGACGCAAGTGCTCGGCAACCTGCTCAGCAATGCGATCAAGTTCACCGGCGAGGGCGGGCATGTGCGCGTGTCCCTCGCCCGCGAAGGCGACGAGGCCGTGCTGTGCGTACGCGACGACGGCATCGGCATCTGCGCCGATCACCTGGAGCAGATCTTCTCCAGTTTCATGCAGGTGGATACCTCGCTCGAGCGCGGGCAAAGCGGACTTGGCCTTGGGTTGGCGGTGGCGAAGGAACTGGTGTCGATGCACGGCGGCCGCATTCACGCTCGCAGCGCCGGACTCGGTCAGGGCAGCGAGTTCATGGTGCGCCTGCCGCTTGCCGACGTAGCCGAGTCGTCGGGCTATGAAACCATCGACGTGGCTGGCGCGCCGCTGGCGGTCGAACGCACGCACTCGGCCCACGCCTGGAAGCGTGTGCTGGTGGTCGACGACAACCGCGCCTCGGCCGATTCGCTGGCCGTGCTGTTACGGCTGTCGGGGTTCGAAGTTGCCGTGGCGTACGAAGGCCGGCAGGCGGTCGAACGCGCGAAAGCGTGGCGACCCGACGCGGTGGTGATGGACATCGGCATGCCCGACCTCAACGGCTTCGACGCCTGCCGCACAATGCGTGCCGATGCGCAGGGCCGGCCGTTCGTGGCGATGGCGCTCACGGGCTGGGGCGGCAAGGATGCGAAGGCGGCCAGTCGCGACGCCGGCTTCGACGTGCATCTGGTGAAGCCGGCCGAGCCCAGCGCCGTGACCGAACTGCTTTCGATGCGCCTTGCGGCGCTGGCGCAGCAGGCATCGGCGAGTTGAGCGCTACAGCTTGCGCCGCCAGGCCGGATCCAGCGGCGGCTTGAGCTTCACGATCTTCTTCATCACCGGGCAATCCTCGCGATGCGCGCCGGGCAGGTAGCCCAGGCTCATCAGGAACTCATTGGTGATCTCGCCGCCGGTGAAGCGGAAGGTCTTCTTGAACAATTTGATCCAGCCGGCCTTGTCGCGACGCTTGCCGGCGTCGTCCAGCAGGTGCGCATCCAGCCATTGCGCGAAACTGCCGTGCGAGGCGCGCAGCTCGCGGATCACCTTCGCGTTGTGGATCGCGGCGTCCACCTTCAGGCGATTGCGGATGATCCCGGCGTCGCCCAGCAGGCGTTCGCGATCCTTGTCGCCGTATTTGGCGACCTTGTCGACGTTGAAGCCGTGGTAGGCGCGATGGAAGCCCTCGCGCTTGCGCAGCATGGTTTCCCAGCTCAGGCCAGCCTGGTTGATCTCGAGGATCAACCGTTCGAACAGCACGGCTTCGTCGCGCTGCGGGAAGCCATATTCGGTGTCGTGATACGGGCCGTGGAGCGGATGGCCGGGGGCGTAGTCGCAGTAGCCGGACATGTCGCCTCAGTTCGCCGGATTCGTCTTCGGGCTGGCGTACTCCTGCAACCCAAGCGTTTCCAACCCCTGCTCGAAGCGGATGTCCACCGGGATCTTCGCGTCCTTCAACCGCGCCAGATCCGCCGCCAGTTCCGGCTTGATCACGCCCATCGTTTCCGTCATGCGCTTGGCTTCGGCGTAATCGCCATCGCCCTGCACGGTCAGCAGCTTCGCGCTGAGCGCATTCATCGCCTCGCGCATCTTGTCGAAGTCCACGCGATAACGGCCGTCGGCATCGCGCGTGAATGCGCCATGCTCGGCGAAGAAGTTGAAGCGCACCATGTTGGCCTTGCCGTGCGCATCGCTCGCGCCGAAACGCACCGAGCGCAGGATGCCGGCGAGGAAGGTCACGTAGCCGTCCATCAGCTTGCTCTCGTCGAGTTCGCCCTGGCGGCTGAGCGAGTCGATCATGTACAGGCCCAGGATGTCGGCCTTTCCTTCCTCGAAGCTGGAGGAATACTCCTTCAGCGCCTCATCGACCGTGCCCTTGCCGTCGAGCGTCTTCTTGATGCCCAGCCCGTGCGCGACTTCGTGGAACATCACGTCCTCGAAGAACGCATCGAAGGTGACATGCTTGAGCTGGTCCTTCGCGATCAGTTCGTTGGCGATCGGCACCAGGATCGCGTCGAACTTCGCGCGCATCACGTTCTCCAGCTGCAGGCGGCGCGTGCCTTTCTTCAGCTGGACTTCCTCGTCGTTGGGCAGATTGATCGCGATGGTCTTGCCGCCGACGTTGGCGTCGCCGCCGTAGTAGACGACCTGGTACGCGTTGAGGTCGGCGTCCGACCCCGGCATTTCCGCCTTGTACTTCGCGTCCACCGGCAGGCCCTTCTGCAAGGCCGGCAGGAAGCTGGCGAAGCGGGCGAGCTTGGCGCTCCATTCCACGTCCTTCACCAGCACGAGGCCTTCGTACGCGGCCTTGTAGCCGAACAACTGGTCTTCGTAGGTTTCGATGGGGCCGATGACGATGTCGACCGGGTTGGTCTTCATGTCCATCCACGCCATGTCGCTGGGACGGAAGTCGTCGTTCAGCAGCGCGTCGGCGCGCATGTTCAGGTAGCCGGCGAACGATTTGTCGGCGCTGAGCTTCGCCGCTTCGCGCAGCAGCGTCGCGATGCGTTCGAGTTCGGGCTTGTAGGCGATGTGGTACGGAACGGTCACCAGCTTGCCGTTCTCGCGGCGCAGCACGGTGTAGTTCGAGGTTTTGTCCGGCAGCTGGGCCGCTTCGAATTCGGCCTTCGTCATGTCGACCGGGTAGAACGGGCCGCCCGGCGGACGCGGGCCGACGCCGTCGATGAAGGGCGTGTCTTCGTTCAGGCGGTCCCACGGGCCGTAGTTGATTTCCGCCAGCTCGCGCGTGGCCGCATCCGGCGCGCGCGCCAGCAGCGCGGCGCGGTCGCCTTCCCACGACTGCTTCCAGTACAGCTCGTTGGTGACTTCGCTGGCTTGAACCAGCAGCGCGATCATGCGGCGCGTGTTCTCGTCCAGGTGGGAGAGGTCGGCCTTCAGCGGCACTACGGCGTAATCGCCGGCGTGCGCGGCGGCGTAGGACGTCGCGGTCGCCGGCTGCGCGGGTTTGGATGCGGCGGGCGCGGCCTCCGGCGGGTTCGCGCGCTGGCAGGCGGACAGGGCGAGGACGGCCAGGCAGGACAGAACGAGCGGACGCGTGGGGAACGAGGGCATGGCGACGCCGGGGCTGGGAAAAACGCCATCCTACGCCGTGTCGCGATGCGGCGCGCATCACGCGGGGCGGGCTAGAATGCAGCCATGTCCGTTACGCCCACGCCACTGGCCAACCAGCTGCTGATCGCGCTGCCCGCGCTGGCCGATTCGAACTTCGCGCGCAGCGTGGCGCTGATCTGCCAGCACGACGCCGACGGTGCCATGGGCATCGTCGTCAACCGCGCTTCCGAATACACGCTGGGCGAAGTGCTCGGCCAGATGGGCCTGGAAGGCGGCGACGAATCCATGCGCGCGCAGCCGGTGCTCGCCGGCGGCCCGGTGCATCCGGAGCGCGGTTTCGTGCTGCACGACGGCGGCATGCAGTGGGATTCCACGATGGCCATCACCGAGCACCTGTTCCTCACCACCTCGCGCGACATCCTCGAAGCGATGGCGCGCGGCGAAGGCCCCGACAACGCGATCGTCGCGCTGGGCTGCGCCGGCTGGGGTTCGGGACAGCTCGAACACGAACTGACCGAGAACGACTGGCTCACCGCGCCGGCCGACGCCGAACTGCTGTTCGAACTGCCGCTCGACGCACGCTGGCAGGCCGCGGCGGGCCGCATCGGCGTCGATTTCGCGCACCTGGCCGATTACGCCGGTCACGCCTGATGGCGGCCTCGCCCGACAAGCCCAGCATCCGCCGCGACGGCACCGTGCTGGGGTTCGACGTGGGCGCGCGTCGCATCGGCGTCGCCGTGGGCAGCGCGTTCGGACACGGCGCACGCGCGCTGGCGGTGATCGACGTGCACGGCCACGGGCCTGACTGGGCCTCCATCGACCGCCTGCGCAGCGAATGGCGTCCCGATGGCCTGATCGTCGGCGATCCCATGGCGCTGGACGGCAGCGACCAGCCGATCCGCCTGCGCGCGCACGCGTTCGCCCGGGAACTGGCGCAGCGTTACCACCTGCCGGTGGTGCTGGTGGACGAGCGCATGAGTTCGATCGAAGCCGCGCAGCGGTTCGCCTCCGATCGCGCCGAGGGCCGCAAGCGCCGTCGCGATGCCGAAGCGCTCGACGCCGTTGCCGCCGCCGTCATCATCGAGCGCTGGCTCGCCTCGCCCGACGACGCGCTGGACCTTTCCGATCTTCCCGACCCCGCCAAGACGCCCCGGCCGCACCCACCGACCGCATGAACGCATCGCACACGCACCTTCCCCGCCACCTGCTCACGCTCGATGGCCTGTCCTTCGATGCGCTCGACGCGCTGCTCACGCGCGCCCAGGCGTTCGCCGACGGGCATTACGACCGTCGCGCGCTCGACGGCGTCGCGGTGTGCACGCTGTTCTTCGAACCGTCCACCCGCACGCGCATGAGCTTCACGCTCGCCGCGCAGCGCCTGGGCGCGGACGTACTGAACTTCGACGCGTCCACCTCGTCCACGAGCAAGGGCGAGACCGCGCTGGACACGATGAAGAACCTGGAAGCGATGGGCGTGCGCGGCTTCGTCGTGCGCCACAAGGAAGACGGCGCGGTGGCCGCGCTTTCGCGGCACGTCGAGAACGGCACGGCGCTGGTGAACGCGGGTGATGGCCGCAGCGCGCATCCGACGCAGGGCCTGCTGGACATGCTCACGCTGCGCCAGGCGAAGGGGCGCGATTTCTCGAAGCTGAAGGTCGTCATCGTCGGCGACGTGAAGCATTCCCGTGTCGCGCGCTCGGACCTGCATGCGCTGCGCACGCTCGGCATGGGCGAGATCCGCGTATGCGCCCCGGCGTCGCTGCTGCCGGAGGATGGCACGCTCGACGGTTGCGTGGTGTCGCACGATCTCGACGCCGCGCTGGAAGGCGTGGATGCAGCGATGATGCTGCGTCTGCAGCGCGAGCGCATGGAGGAAGGCCTGGTCGCCTCGCTCGACGACTATCACCGCGACTTCGGCCTGACGACGCAGCGCCTGAAGCGCGCCGCGCCCGACGCGGTGGTGATGCATCCGGGGCCGATCAATCGTGGCGTGGAGATCACCGACGAGGTGGCCGATGGTCCGCAGTCGCTGATCCTGCGCCAGGTGAGCAATGGCGTCGCCGTTCGCATGGCGGTGCTGGAGGCGTTGCTGCGCGGGTGAGACCACGCACTTCGCGGGCGACGGCGTCGCTCAGCCCTTGCGCTGCCGGCGGATGTACTCCAGTTCCCGTTCCGCCGTCGTGTTGCCCGGCTCGATCTCCAGCGACTGGCGATACAGTGTCTCGGCGCGATCGAGGTCCTGCAGTTCGATGTAGGTGTAGCCCAGCCCGCGCAGCACCAGCGGCCTGAGGTAGGTGTTGCTTTCGTACTGCTCCACCAGCGCCAGCGCGTGCTGGTAACTCGCAAGCCCTTCCTGGACCCGGCCGAGCTGGTTGAGCAGGTAGCCGCGCTCTGCGTGGGGCTCGGCCCAGTACGGTGCGATGGCGGTGGCCCGCTCGAGCATCGCCAGCGCAGCGTCCGGCTCCTTGGCCTCGATGGCGAGGAAGGCCGCCATCTTGTATGCGCTGGGGCAGGCGGAATCGATCCATTCCACCGGGTTGCCGCGGGTCGAGGCGGCGACGAACGCCTCGTACTCGGCCTCGTCCGCGACGCTCACGACATCGCGCGTGGGCGTGGCAAGTCCGTCGCAGAATGCGATGACCGGCTTCAGCCGCTTGCGCGCGCCGGTCACGTCGCCCTGCTGCGCGGCCTCGGCGGCGGCGTTGGTGTCGGCCCGGAACCGGGCGCCCATCTGTTGCGGCGAATGCGCACGCTGCAGCGGCGTGATGACGGTCTCGACCTGGGCGAGCGCGGGCAAGGACATCGCAAGCAGACAACCGAGCCAAAGGCTTTTCATCGGAATCTCCCTTCCTTGCGCGTTGGTGCGCGAACGGTTTGAACGCCCGGGTCGGCCGATCGGGGTCGATCAGCGCGTCTGCGCGAACGCCCAGGTCCACAGCCCAGGGGTCGCGTACGCCGCGTCCCACGCGTTGTGGCCCAGTTCGGCGAATTCGGTGTAACGCACGTTGCCACCCACGCCGCGTAGCGCTTCGACCATGTGGCGCGACTGGTCGGGCGTGACCACGTCGTCCTTCCCGCCATGGAACGCCCACACCGGCAGCTTCTGCAGCTTCTGCGCGGCGGCGAGGAAGGGATCGGGCGCCAGCGCCACGCTTTCGACCTGCAGGTGTTCCTTCAGCGCCGGCGGCTGCGTGATGCCACCGCAGACCGGCACGAGTGCGGCGAAGCGGCGCGGCTCCATGATCGCCAGCTCGAACACGCCGTAGCCGCCGCGCGACATGCCGGTGAGCACGATGCGGTCTTCATCGCCGTTGAATTCGTCGAGCGAGGCATCCAGCGCGGCCAGCGCCACGCGGGCCTGCGTGCCGGTCCACGACGTGCCATCGGGCGATTGCGGGAACACGACGATCGCGGGAAAGCTGGCCGCATGTTCGCGCACGAACGGGCCCAGGCCCACGTCCACCTGGCGCTGGTTGTCGGTGCCGCGCTCGCCCGAGCCGTGCAGGAACAGCACCGCCGCCGGATGCTTTCCGCCCGCCTGGCGCGAGGGCACGAAGACCTGGTAGCGGTGCGTCGCGCCGTCGACCACCACGCTGCGTTCGACGAACCGCCCCGGCGGCGCTTCGCGCGGCGTGGTGGCGCAGGCGCCCAGCGCGAGCGCCAGCGTGACGACCGCAAGGCGGATCAACGCCCGGATCGGGAATAAGGATGCAACGGGCGCGGGACGCGACGACGAGAACATGGACTGGCTCCTGGCAACGGCCCGCATCATTGGCGCAGCGGCGCCGCGCCGCAATGGCGTGCGTCTCAGATCGCGATGCGCGGTCGAACGATCACCGCAGCAGGATGATCGTCGCAAGGCCCAGGAAGGTGAAAAAGCCCATGACATCGGTCACCGTCGTCAGGAAGATGCCCGAGGCCAGCGCCGGGTCGTAGCCGAAGCGCTTGATCGTCACCGGGACCAGCACGCCGGCCACCGCCGCGAACAGCAGGTTGGCGGTCAGCGCGGTGGCGATCACGATGGACAGCCCCGCGCTGTGGAACCACGCCAGCACGATCAGGCCCAGCAGCGTACCCAGCACGACGCCGTTGAGCAGCGCCACGCGGGCTTCCTTCCACAGCAGCGTGCGCACGTTGGCCGCGCCCACCTGGCCCAGAGCGAGGCCGCGCACCATCAGGGCCAGCACCTGCGTGCCGGCGTTGCCGCCCATGCCGGCGACGATGGGCATCAGCACGGCCAGCGCGACCAGCTTGTCGATGGTGTCGGCGAACTCGCCGACGACGCTTGCGGCCAGGAACGCGGTGCCGAGGTTGATCGACAGCCAGATCAGCCGGCGGCGCATCGCGCGCCAGACGGGGCTGAACAGGTCCTCGTCCTCGTCAAGGCCGGCGGCGCTCAGCGCCTGGTGCTCGGCCTCGCTGCGGATGATGTCGACGACGTCGTCGATGGTGATTCGGCCGAGCAGGATGTTGTTCTCGTCCACGACCGGCGCGCTGAGCCAGTCGTGGTCGGAGAACTTGCGCGCGACCTGGTTCGCCGATTCGTCCACGTCGATGGCCGGCTGTTCGTCGTCGATCAGCTTGTTGATCGGCGTGCCCGGCTCGTGCGTGAGCAGCGCGGCCAGCGCGATCCGGCCCAGGTACTGGTGGCGACGGCTGACGACGTACAGGTGGTCGGTGTGTTCGGGCAACTCGCCGCGCAGGCGCAGGTAGCGCAGCACCACGTCGATGGTGGTGTCGGTACGCACCGTCACCACGTCGGGGTTCATCAGGCGGCCGGCGGTGTCCTCCGGGTACGACAGCACCTGCTCCAGGCGCTCGCGGTTCTCGCGGTCCATCGACTTGAGGACTTCGTCGATGACGGTGTCGGGCAGGTCCTCGACGAGGTCGGCGAGGTCGTCGATGTCCAGATCTTCGACCGCGGCGATGATCTCGTCCGGGTCCATCTCGGCCAGCAGGCCTTCGCGCACGTCGTCGCCGACGTGCACCAGCACTTCACCGTCGTCCTCGGCATCGACCAGGCCCCACACGACCGTGCGCTTGCCCGGCGGGAGCGATTCGAGGAGGTTGCCGATCTCGGCAGGGGAGAGCGTGTTGACCAGCCGGCGCACGGGACCGAGGCGGCCGCTGTCCAACGCATCGGAAAGCAGGCGCAGTTGGCGCGCGGTCTTGTCGTGGCGGACGGCTTCGGCCATGCGGGGCTTCCCGAGCTTCGTGAGAAGCGTGGTCGCGTCGGGCCGCTCGGGCACGACAGGGTCAGGTGTTCATCGC
>Ga0209676_1002982_pt1 | contig 11009 bp, 9 predicted proteins | sample AraplaCvi_mLB_r2_FD_184282 | JGI IMG/M metagenome (GOLD analysis project Ga0209676, IMG submission 184282) | Arabidopsis root microbial communities from North Carolina, USA - plate scrape MF_Cvi_mLB_r2 (SPAdes) (version 2) | ecosystem: Host-associated > Plants > Roots > Endosphere | place: USA...
GCCGATGATCGCCCAGTCATGCGCCTTGCCGGTGTTGAACAGGTCGTCGAGATAGATCGCCTGGTGGGCGCGATGGAAGTTGCCGACGCCGAAATGCAGGATACCGGCGGTCAGGCCCTTGGGATCATAGGCCGGCACGGCGGCAGTGGCCGCAGCGTCGTTCAAGCGCGCCAGCGAAAGCTTCACAGTCATTGTCTTTACTCCAGTCTCGCGCTCAGGCGCGAAGGGCCAGGCCCTTGTCATCGAACCGATGCAGCTTGGCTTCGTCGGGCGTGAGGTAAACCCGGTCGCCATATTGGGCGCCGAACTCGCCGCCTGCACGGGCGGTGACCTGGCCGATGCCATCGACATCGAGATGCAGGAACGTATCGGCGCCGAGATGTTCGGCGACCTTCACCGTGCCGGTCCACAACCCGCTGTCCTTCGAAAGGATCAGATGCTCCGGCCGGATACCGGCGGTCTTGGCGCTCTTCGATTGCGCATAGGAACCGGTGACGAAGTTCATGTGCGGTGAGCCGATGAAGCCGGCGACGAACAGGTTGCGCGGCGTCTTGTAGAGTTCGAGCGGCGAACCGACCTGCTCGATGTTACCGCGGTTCAGGACGACGATCTTGTCGGCCATGGTCATCGCCTCGACCTGGTCATGTGTGACGTAGATCATCGTCGTCTTCAGCTGATGATGCAGGTCGCTGATCTCCAGCCGCATCGTGCCGCGCAGCGCGGCATCGAGGTTGGAAAGCGGCTCGTCGAACAGGAAGGCCGAGGGCTCCCGCACGATCGCGCGGCCGATCGCGACGCGCTGGCGCTGGCCGCCGGAAAGCTGCGACGGGCGGCGCTCCAGATAGTCGGTGAGGTTCAGCACCCGCGCGGCGGCTTCGACCTTCTTGTCGATCGCCGACTGCTCCATCTTCGCCATCTTCAGCGGGAAGGCGATGTTCTTCCGAACGCTCATATGCGGATAAAGCGCGTAGGACTGGAACACCATGGCAAGCCCGCGCGCCGCGGGTGCGGCGTCGGTCACATCCTTGCCGTCGATCAGGATATGCCCCCCGGACACGTCCTCCAGCCCGGCGATCAGCCGCAGCAGCGTGGACTTGCCGCAGCCGGACGGGCCGACGAAGACGACGAATTCGCCGTTGTTGATTTCAAGATCGATGGAAGGAATGACCTTCGCCTCGCCGAACACTTTCGACACTTTTTGGAGCGTGATGCTGCCCATGTCCGTTTTCCTTACTTAACCGCGCCAAACGTGAGGCCGCGAACGAGTTGTTTCTGTGAGAACCAGCCGAGGATGAGGATCGGCGCGATGGCCATGGTCGAGGCTGCCGAGAGCTTTGCCCAGAACAGACCTTGCGGACTGGAGAAGGAGGCGATGAAGGCCGTCAGCGGCGCCGCATTGGTGGTCGACAGCCGGATCGTCCAGAAGGACTCGTTCCAGGCGAGGATGATGTTGAGGAGCAGTGTCGAGGCGATACCCGGCACCGCCATCGGCGTCAGCACGTAGACGATCTCCTGCCAGAGGCCCGCCCCGTCCATCCGCGACGCTTCCAGGATCTCGCCGGGGATTTCGCGGAAATAGGTGTAGAGCATCCAGACCACGATCGGCAGGTTGATCAGCGTCAGCATGACGGTGAGACCGATACGGCTGTCGAGCAGGCCGAAATCGCGGAACATCAAGTAGATCGGCACCAGCACCGCAACCGCCGGCATCATCTTGGTGGAGAGCATCCACATCAGGATGTCCTTGGTCCGTTTGGTCGGCGAAAACGCCATCGCCCAGGCGGACGGGATGGCGATGATCAGCGCCAGGATCGTCGATCCGACCGACAGGATCACCGAGTTCATGAACGGCTTGAAATAGTCGCGCTGCGTCTGGACGGTGATGTAGTTCTCGAACGTCCCGGACGGCCACAGGCTGAAGCCGGCGATCGCCTCCGGCTCCGTCTTGATGCTGGTGATCAGCGTGTAGAGGATCGGGAAGAAGATGATCAGCGCGACGACCCAGGCGGCGGCGGTGGCGGTGACCTTGTGTCTTGTGGTGACGGAACGGGCCATGATCTTCTCCTACCGGTCCAGGTTCTTGCCGACGGCGCGCATCAGGAAGAAGGCGACGATATTGGCGAGCACGACCGCGATGATGCCGCCTGCCGAGGCACCGCCGACGTCGTAGCCGAGGAGCGCCGTGCGGTAGATCAGGAAGGCGAGGTTGGTGGAAGCGTAACCGGGGCCGCCATTGGTGGTGACCAGGATTTCCGCATAGACGCCGAGCAGGAAGATCGTCTGGATGAGGATGACGACCGTGATCGCCCGGGCCAGATGCGGCAGCACCAGGTAGATGAAACGGCTGAGGAAGTTGGCGCCGTCCATCTCGGCCGCTTCCTTCTGCTCGCCATCGAGCGACTGGAGCGCGGTGAGCAGGATGAGCGTCGCGAACGGCAGCCACTGCCAGGCAACGATGACGACGATCGAAAAGAGCGGATAACGCGCGAACCAGTCGACCGGCTGCAGCCCGAAAAACTTGTTGATGTCCGCCAGCACGCCGTAACCCGGGTGCATGATCATGTTCTTCCAGATCAGCGCCGCGACCGGCGGCATGACGAAGAACGGCGAGATGACCAGGATGCGCACGATCCCCTGCCCGAAGATCGGCTGGTCGAGCAGCAACGCAATGGCGATGCCGCCTATGACGGTGATCAGGAGCACGCCGACGACGATGACCAGCGTGTTCCAGATCGACTGGAAGAAGGCGGGATCGGTATAGAAGAACTGGTAGTTGAACAGGCCCGTGAAGCTGACATTCGACGGATCGAGCAGATTGTAGTTCTGGAACGAGAACCACAGCGTCATTGCCAGCGGTACGATCATCCAGACCAGAAGAAGCAGAACGGAGGGCGCCATCATCAGGCGCGCCAACGTCTTGGTGTTTTGCGTTGCCATATCGACGCCCTCCCTTTGGCCGCCTTGATGCGGCTCTTACGCTTTTGGATATGCCATGAGACCGCGGAACCGTAAGCCCCTCACCCCGCCTCCGCTTTGCTCGGCGCACCCTCTCCCCGCAAGCGGGGCGAGGGGAACCATTACCGGAGCGGCATGTCCCTTCTCCCCGTCAAAACGGGGAGAAGGTGCCGGCAGGCGGATGAGGGGCACTCACCATCTGCCGGCGCAACCTCGGGAGGCTTACTTCGGATAACCGGCGCGCTTCATTTCGCGCGCGGTTGCCGTCTGGGCCTGGGCAAGCGCGTCGGCGACCGTGGACTGGCCGGCGACGACCGCCGAGAACAGCTGGCCGACATTGGTGCCGATCGCCTGGAATTCCGGGATCGCCACGAACTGGCCGCCGGTATAGGGCACCGGCTTGACGGTCGGCTTGGTAATGTCGGCAGCGTTCATCGCAGCAAGGGTCGGGACCGCGAAGGCGGCAGCCTTCTTGTACTCCTCGTTGTTATAAAGCGAGGTGCGGGTGCCCGGAGGAACGTTGGCCCAGCCTTCCTTGGAGGCGACGAGCTGGGTATATTCCTTGCTGGTCGCCCAGGAAATGAACTTCTGTGCCGAGTCCGCCTTCTTGGAGGAGTTCGGAACGGCCAGGTTCCAGGACCACAGCCAGTTGCCATGGTTTTTCATCTCGCCCTTCACCGGGAAGAGCGCGTAACCCACCTTGTCGGCAACCTTGGAATCCTTCGGGTTGGATACGAAGGACGCAGCAACCGTGGCGTCCATCCACATGCCGCATTTGCCCTGCTGGAACAGCGTCAGGTTTTCGTTGAAGCCGTTCGAGGAGGCGCCGGCCGGACCGGCATCCTTCATCAGGTCGACATAGAACTGCAGGGCGGCCTTCCATTCCGGCTGGTCGAACTGCGGGTTCCACTTCTCGTCGAACCAGCGGCCGCCAAACGAGTTGGTGAGCGCGGTGATGAACGCCATGTTCTCACCCCAGCCGGCCTTGCCGCGCAGGCAGATGCCGTTGACGTCGCCCTTCCGGTCGGTGATCTTGCGGGCCGCATCGCCGATGAATTCCCAGGTCGGGTTTTCCGGCATCTTCAGGCCGGCCTTCTCGAACAGGTCCTTGCGATACATGATCATCGCCGACTCGCCGTAGAACGGTGCGGCATAAAGCTTGCCGTTGACCGTCAGACCGCCCTTGATCGCCGGCAGGATGTCGTTGGTGTCGTATTTGTCGCCGAGCTTGTTGAGCTCGAGCAGCCAGCCCTGCTTGGCCCAGATCGGAACTTCGTAATTGCCGATCGTCAGGATGTCGTACTGGCCACCCTTGGTGGCGATGTCGGTGGTGACGCGTTCGCGAAGAACGTTTTCTTCGAGCGTGACCCAGTTGATCTGAATGTCCGGATTGGCCTTGGTGAACTCGGAAGTCAGGCCCTGCATGCGGACCATGTCGCCGTTGTTGACCGTCGCGATGGTGAGGGTTTCAGCCGAGGCCGCGGTGGAGAAAAGGCCGGCAAGCGCCAGCGCCGAGCAGGCGCCCAGCAAAATCGTCTTCAATGTCATATCTTCCTCCCAGAAGATGAGTAACGAGCATTCGCTTTGCTCATGGGCAATTACTCACTTATTGGCGCGAAATGTCAATCGCCATTCGTCGCTGCATTGCAGCGCAGAAGGGTCAGGTCGTTGATTTACCTAGAGATAATTTTGCTCAGCGGGCGAGCAATTGCTCCGCCGTCGCTTCGTCGGTGATCACGCCGTTGATGATACCGCCCTCGAGCGCGGCGGAAATGGCCCGCACTTTTTTCCGCCCCTGGGCGATCCCGATGACGGCGGAGGTCTCCCGCGACGGGATGGGCACGCTGGCGACGCGTTCGTTGATGGAATTGGCGAGAAGCCGGCCCTGGCTGTCATAGACCCAGCCGCAGATCTCGCCGGCCGCACCGTCCTGGACGAGCTTCAGCATCTCCTCCTTGCCGAGAAAGCCATCGACGCAGAGCGGCCCGTCGGGCCCGAGTTCGCCGATGCCGACGAAGGTGACGTCGGCCTGCGCGCCGAGCGCCAAGGTCGATCGCACCAGCGCCTGGTCGTGCAGGGTCTCGCGTTCCTCCGCCGACGAACAGAGAACCGGCAGCGGCATGGGGAAATGCCGCGCCTTGATCGCGTCGGCCATCGAGAAGATGACGTTGTAGAAGGCGGCCGATCCGTCCGGCCCGATATTGCCGGTGAGCGACACGATGCGGTGCTGCGGACACTCCATCGGCGGCAACTGGTCGACGGCGGCCTTCAGCGTGCGGCCCGTGCCGACCGCAATCACGATCGGATCCGGCCGCTTCAGCCAGCGCTCGATCTCGGCGGCTCCTGCTTCGGCGATCCCCACGGTGCTGGAAACCCCGGCCGGATCGCTCGGCACCACTTCGACATGCTTCAGGTCGTATTTCCTGCGCAGGCCTTCGGCAAGTTCCAGGCAGGCGGCGATCGGATGGTCGAGCCGCACCTTGATCAGCCGCTCGGCGACCGCCAGCGACACCAGCCGCTGCGCCGACTGCCGCGAAATGCTCATGGCCGCCGCGATCTCGTCCTGGGTGCGCCCGGCGACATAATAGAGCCAGCCGGCCCGTGCCGCATCGTCGAGCCGCCCTTGCGTGTCAGACCGTTTTGCCATGGCAGAAAATTCTCCTCCGCCTGTTGCTGCCATGGTTTCGGATCGTCTGTCAAACGGTGGAACGACGCAGGAGAAGCGAGGCAGGCTTTATGCTGCAACCTTCGTAAACCTCCCGACGATCAGCGCCCTCACGTCAGGCGCAACGCATCGCCTGTCACCCGTCCCATGAGATCGTATCGGGCACGGTGGCCTCTTTCGATCCCTCCAGCCATCCGGCGGGATCGATCTTCGTCAGGTCGAGCGGATGACCCGCCCGCTTGGAAAGCTGCTTCAGATATTGCAGCTGGGTGCGGCCGTTTCCTTCGCGGAAGGGATGGACGTAGTTTACGTCCCCCATGATTCGGGCAGCTTCGGCCGCGAATGCCGATCGCTCCAGACCTCGCAGAAAATCGGATTTCACGACGCGACGGTGAACATCTGCCATTCCCGTTTCGATATATTGCCGGAACTGGAACTGGCTTTCGCCCTTGGAAATCTCGACGGTGCGCACCTGCCCCGCCCATTCGAAGATATCCTGGAAAAGATGGCGATGGATCGCCTTGAGGTGCTTGAGATCAAAGTCGCCTTGCGGGATATCTTCGCGCGCCCGCATCGTAACGATTTCGCGTTCGTAATAGTCGAACTTGCCGGCATCGGTTAAACCAAGCTTGTTTCGCAGAACACCGGTGCCTGGATATAAGTAGGGATCGTCGTTCATTCCGCCGCTTGCTGTGCGGCGGCGGAGCGAGCACGCTCAAGGATGTACGCTCTTTGGCGCTCAGGCGACCATCCCTCGCGATCAAACATCTCAAACATCGCCAACTGTTCCGCATCGAGAGGATTGCCCTCGATCGCCTGAAGATGCGCCGCCTCGAGGGTGCGCTGCCGGATCGTGTCCTTGTCGCTCATGAAAGACCGTTTCCTCGATGCCTGAATTGGCAAATCGCCCGGATTGCAGGCATCCCCAAGATGCCAGAAATCCGGGCGACCGGCAAATTCGAGCATGCAAGAAGCTACGCCACCTGCACCACATGCCCCGCGGAAACCTCGCGGTATTCGCGCTTCGGCGGCACGTAGTTGACCGGGCGGATCGGGCTCTTGATCTCGTCGGTCGACATGTTGCGTCTGATCCGCCGGCGCGACGGATCCGGCACCGGCACCGCCGACATCAGCTTCCTCGTATAGGGATGCTGCGGGTTTTCGAACACCGCCGCGCGCGGGCCGATCTCGACAATCTCGCCGAGATACATCACCGCGACGCGGTGGCTGACGCGTTCGACCACCGCCATGTCATGGCTGATGAACAGGAAGGCGAGGTTCAAGCTCTGCTGCAGGTCAAGCAGCAGGTTGCAGACCTGCGCCTTGATCGACACGTCGAGCGCGGAAACCGCCTCGTCCGCGACGATCACCTTCGGGTCGAGCATCAGCGCCCGTGCGATCGCGATGCGCTGGCGCTGGCCGCCGGAGAATTCGTGCGGAAACCGTTTCATCATGTCGGCGGAAAGGCCGACCTTCTCCATCAGGCCAGCCGCCTTGTCCCGGGCCTGTTGCTTGGTGCCGAGCCCGTGCTCGATATAGGGTTCCATGACCGCCGAACCGACGCTCATGCGCGGATTGAGCGAGGCGAACGGGTCCTGGAAGACCATCTGGATCGACCGGCGCATCTGGCGCAGCGTCGGCTGGTCGAGCTTCATCACCTCGTAGCCGTCAAGGGTGACTTCGCCGCTGGTCGGCGTGATCAGGCGCGTCACGGAACGGCCGGTGGTCGACTTGCCGCAACCGGATTCGCCGACAAGCGACAGGGTCTCGCCCTCGAAGAGGTTGAACGATACCTTCTCGACCGCATGCACCGCGCCGGATTTGCGCCCGAACAGGCCGGAATGGATGTCGAACCGCGTGGTCAGGTCCTTGACGTCGAGGATCGGCGTCTTGCCCTTGGCGACCGTGTCGGTAACGTCGGCAAGCGGCATCTGCTCGCCGGTCTTGATATCGACGATCGGAAAGCGAAGCGGGAGCCTGCGCTCGCCCATCGAGCCGAGCTTCGGCACCGCGGAAAGAAGCGCCCGCGTATAGGGATGCTGCCCACGGTGGAAAATATCCCCGGTAGGCCCCGTCTCGACCGCATCGCCGCGATACATGACGATGGTGCGGTCGGCGACTTCGGCCACAACGCCCATGTCGTGCGTGATGAAGAGAACCGACATGCCCTCCTCTTCCTGCAGCAGCTTGATGAGATCGAGGATCTGGCCCTGGATGGTGACGTCGAGCGCCGTGGTCGGTTCGTCGGCGATCAAAAGCTTCGGCTTCGAAGCCAACGCCATCGCGATCATCACGCGCTGGCGCATGCCGCCGGAAAACTGATGCGGATATTCGTCAAACCGCGAGGCGGCATTCGGGATGCGCACCTTTTCGAGCAGGCGGATCACTTCCGCCTTCGCATCCGCCTTGCTGATGTCGGTATGGACGGTCAGCGCTTCTGCGATCTGCTTGCCGATCGGGAAAATCGGGTTGAGCGAAGTCATCGGCTCCTGGAAGATCATCGAGATGTCGTTACCGCGCACACGGCGCATCTGCTCTTCCGGCAGCGACAGGAGTTCGCGGCCGTTGAGGAAGACCTGGCCCTCGATCCTGCTCGAATTTTTGGGCAGCAGCCGCATGATCGACAGCGAGGTGACGCTCTTGCCCGAGCCCGATTCACCGACGATTGCCACCGTTTCGCGCGGCGCCACGTCGAAGGAGATGTTGCGCACGACCGTGCGCCATTCATCGTTGACGCGGAAAGAGGTCGACAGGTTGCGGACCGACAGGACGGGGGTCACCGAACCGCCGCCCTGTTCCATGGAATTTCCGGAAAGCAGCATGGAGGGTCTCCTGGGTTCGGTCGATCAGGCGGCGAGCGCGGTTTCGGCGAGCGTGACCCAATAGCTGACGCCAAAGGGGATGGCTTCGTCATTGAAGTCGTAAGCTGCGTTGTGGAGGCTCGCGGTATCGCCATTGCCGATGAAGATGAAGGCGCCGGGGCGCTTTTCCAGCATGTAGGAAAAATCTTCCGCGCCCATATGCGGCGCCATGCCTGTCTGCACCGCCTTCGGCCCAGCCACCTTGCCGGCGATCTCGACCGCAAAATCGGTCTCGTGGTCATGGTTGAAGGTGACGGGGTAGCCTCGGCGATACACCACCTCGGCGGTTGCGCCATGGGCGATGGCGGTCGACTGTGCCACCTCGCTCAGCCGCTTCTCGGCGAAATCGCGGGTTTCCGGCAAAAGCGTGCGCACCGTGCCGGTCATCGTCACATGCGCCGGGATGACGTTGCTCGCCTCGCCGCCATGGATCGAGGCGACGGTCACCACCAGCGACTTCAGCGGATCCGTCTCGCGGGAGACGATCGACTGCAGCGCCAGCACGATATGCGAAGATACCAGGATCGGATCGATCGAATTGTGCGGCTGGGCAGCGTGGCTGCCGCGGCCGTGGATGGTGATCTCGAACGTGTCGGCGGCTGCCATGATGCCGCCCTTGCGGGTGGCGAAACTGCCGACCGGAAGCCGCGGCTCGTTGTGCATGCCATAGACCTGCCGGATCCCGAACTTCTCCATCATGCCGTCGTTGATCATCGCGAGCGCGCCGCCGCCGCCCTCTTCCGCAGGCTGGAAGATCACCGCGACCGAGCCCTTGAAATTGCGGGTTTCGGCGAGGTATTGCGCGGCGCCGAGCAGCATGGCGGTGTGGCCGTCATGGCCGCAGGAATGCGCCTTGCCGGGGATCTTGGAAGCCCACGGCTTTCCGGAGGTCTCGAGGATCGGCAGCGCGTCCATGTCGGCACGGAAGCCGATGACCGGGCCGTCCCCCTGGCTGCCCTTGATGATGGCGACGACGCCGGTCCTGCCGATGCCGGTCTCGACGGTGTCGCAGCCGAAGGCCCTGAGCTTCTCGGCGACGAATTTCGATGTCTCGTGGACGTCGTAAAGCAGCTCCGGATTCTCGTGCAGATGGCGCCTCCATTCGGCGACCTGATCCTGCATTTCGGCGACGCGATTGATCACTGGCATTACGAAGACCTCGTTGTTTTTTTGCTGTTTCCACCCTGGCCAAAGAGCGGATGTCGCCCAGATATTGCGACGTGGAGAGACGACTTTGCAAGCTTCAATTTTCCGACTTGAACGGAAAATAGGCCTATGCTTAGATGGCTCAAAATTTGATCATGCTCGCCAAAGGCGGCAGGATTTAACTCGTCCTTAATGTAGTTTCCACGGAGGAAAAGAAGAAGATCACGCTGCGAAGTCAATAAGTTGAGGAAGGTGACTTCGCAGTCCCGAGGCATAAAAAGCCGGCTCGACCGGCAGGCCCAACCACAACTCATAAGAGAACGATAAGGGGAATAGCAGCATGAAAAACCTCAAACTTCTTCTGGCCGGCACGGTTGCCGCCCTTGGCCTGGCCGGCACTGCCGCGCATGCCGAACGGGGCACGGACGGGGATCTGAAGATCCTGTTCTGGCAGGCCGTTTCGACGATGAACCCCTACCTCTCCGGCGGCACCAAGGAAGTCTACGCATCCTCCATGGTCATCGAGCCGCTCGCCCGCTACGACGAGAAGGGCGCCCTCGTGCCGATGCTGGTGTCCGAGATCCCGACCGTCGAGAACGGCGGGGTCGCCAAGGACCTCATGAGCATGACCTGGAAGATCAAGCCGGGCGTCAAATGGTCGGACGGCACGCCTTTCACGGCCGACGACGTCATCTTCACCTGGAAATACTGCATCGCGCCGGACGGCGGCTGCGCCCAGGCCGCCCAGTATGAAGGCGTCAAGAGCGTCGAGGCTCCGGATCCGCAGACGGTCAAGATCACCTTCACCGAACCGAAGCCCTATCCCTACAGCGCCTTCGTCGGCGCCCAGTCGCCGGTCATCCAGAAGAAGCAGTTCGAGAACTGCGTCGGCGCCAAGGCTCCGGGCTGCACTTCGGCCAATTTCGGCCCGATCGGCACCGGCCCGTTCGTCGTCAAGGAATTCAAGCCGAATGACGTCATCACGCTGACTGCCAACACCAACTACCGCGATGCGGCCAAGCCCGCCTTCGCGACCGTCACGCTCAAGGGCGGCGGTGACGCAGCATCTGCCGCGCGCGCCGTTCTCGAGACCGGCGAATACGATTATGCCTGGAACATGCAGGTAGAGCCGGAAATCCTTGCCAAGATGGTCGCCGCCGGCAAGGGCAAGCTCGAAACCGCCTTCGGCACCCAGGTCGAGCGTATCAACCTCAACCACTACAATGCCGATCCGTCGCTGGGCGCCAAGCGCTCCACCAAGGAAGCCGGTCCGCATCCGTCGCTCTCCGATCCGGCCGTCCGCCGCGCCCTGTCGCTCGCCATCGACCGCAGCATCATCGTCGAAGCCGGTTACGGCGCTGCCGGCAAGGCAACCTGCAACA
>Ga0209676_1002985_pt1 | contig 11008 bp, 9 predicted proteins | sample AraplaCvi_mLB_r2_FD_184282 | JGI IMG/M metagenome (GOLD analysis project Ga0209676, IMG submission 184282) | Arabidopsis root microbial communities from North Carolina, USA - plate scrape MF_Cvi_mLB_r2 (SPAdes) (version 2) | ecosystem: Host-associated > Plants > Roots > Endosphere | place: USA...
CCTGATCAATGCTGTAGATGTCGTTGCCTTTGCCGCCGATCAGGGTGTCGAGGCCAGCCCCACCGATCATCCGGTTGTTGCCGTCGTTGCCGGTGATCACGTTGTTCTGGGCGTTGCCGATGCCGGACAAGTCACCGTTGCCGGTGAGAATCAGGTTCTCGACGTTGGCGCTGAGCCCGTAGGTCACGGAAGCACGAACGGTGTCGATTTCGCTGGCCAGGGTGCTGGTTTCGCTGATCACGTCACCGATGTTGTCGACGATGTAGGTGTCATTGCCAGTGCCGCCGACCATCAGGTCCGCGCCTGCGCCGCCGTCCAGCACGTTGTTGCCGGCGCTGCCGTACAGCGAATTGTTCAACGCGTTGCCGGTGCCGTTTACGGCGTTGCCGACCAGGTTGAGCACCTCGACGTTAGCCCCCAGGGTGTAGTCGACATAGGAGTAGACCGTGTCGATTTCCGCGAGCGAGGTGCCGGCTTCGGTAACGATATCGCCGATATTGTCGACGATGTAGATGTCGTTGCCAGCGCCACCGTTCATGGTGTCGGCGCCATTCATGCCGTTGATGAAATTGTCGAGCGCGTTGCCCGTGAGGATGTCATCGAAATTCGAGCCAGTGGCGTTTTCGATTTTGGCGCCATATGCAATCGCCAGCCCCTGGTTGAAATCGTTGCCACCCTGATCGGTGAATATCTTGCCGATTTTGCTGTATTGACCTTCATTGAGGTCGATCGACACAGCTGCCAACTGGTTGCTTGCGTCGATCGTATCGATGCCGCCAGCGTCCCAGATCGTCTCGAAAATGGATTGGTTGGGGGCCCACGAGTAATTGTTGTCGCCGGTCATCCAGTATTTGTTGATGCCATACAAACTCTGGATCGCCAGAATGTCGAGCACCATGGGTGTGGTCGGCAGATAGGAATAATTGTTGTTGTAGCTCATGACGCTGAATGCGACATCGTCAAGCGATGGATCGATGGTGAGACTATTGTTGGCTGACGGTGCGAATGTATGTTTCAAGCCAATCGCGTGTCCGATTTCATGAACAAACGTCATGAAGTCATAAGTGCCTTTGACGGGCGCAGGATTATTGGTGTTCGGGCCGAGCCAGACATCACCGGCGTTGGGAGTTTCGGCGGGCGTGTAGGCCCATGCCGCGGCATCGGCATCCATGAGCTGGTAGCCGCCGAATCGCATGTCACCTACGCTGGAGGACGTCTCAGGGGCCAGCTGGAATGTGATGTTGGCCACGGCTGACCACGTGTCGAGTGCGGTCATGATGCCCAGTTGCTGCGCACCAGTCAGCGCATACGCCGCTTTGTACTCGTTATCGGCGCTGTAGTTGGGCGCAAAGACAGAAACGCCAGGCGTAATGAAGCTGTAAGTCAGACTGGTTACAGCGTCTGGCGAGTACCACTTGGTACTTTCCCATTTATAGCCGGATATCAGGCTGTCGACGGGGTTGACGCCGGTGGAGTAGGCGCGCGTAGCGTAGGTGTAACCAGTTGGGCGTGGCATGCAGAGTTCCTGATAAATTCTGCGGCCTGTCCTGGAATGTGGCCGCTACAAGGGATCGATTTTGCACGAAAAACGGGTGCGCTGGCATCATTGTGCCATTACTTTCTGATCAATGGCGCCAATTTCCCGTCCTGGTAATCTATATCGACGTGTACGGTACAATCCTGAACCGGATTTTTTCCCTGCCTGCTTCAGGATTCTTGTCATGTCTGTCCCAAGCCCGTCGCTGATCCGCGAAACCTTCCCCGTCGGCCCTTTGCAGTGCAACTGCACGATCATCGGCGACCCGATCAGCAAGAAAGCCATCGTCGTCGACCCGGGCGGCAACCCTGACCTGATCATGGCCCGCCTCGACGTCCATGGCTTGAAGGTCGTCAGCATCATCCACACCCACGCGCATCTCGATCACTTCCTGGCTTCCGGGCAGATGAAAGAGAAAACCGGTGCGACCCTGCATTTGCACAAGGAGGATCAATTCCTCTGGGACAACCTCGAAATGCAATGCCAGATGTTCGGCGTGCCTTACATCCCCGTACCCTCGCCGGATCGCTGGTTGAGCGATGACGAAGAACTGGCCTGTGGTTGCGGCGTCGCGCTGCACACGCCGGGGCATACGCCAGGTTCCATGAGCTTCTGGTTTTCCGAGGCTAAGCTGTTGATTACCGGAGACACGCTGTTTCGTCGCGGAATAGGGCGCACGGACTTATGGGGCGGCGATCAGGCGACCATCGTGCGTTCGATCAAGCAGCGGCTATATACGCTGGACGAGGATGCAACCGTTGTTACCGGGCACGGTCCGGACACGCGTCTGGGTGACGAGATGCGAGAGAACCCGTTTGTGCGTGCCTGAATTTTTTGTCACGGGCGGCGGGCGGAATTTTTAGGCATTGTCATGATCCAACGCCCGCACAGGTCCATTAGTTGATCGGTGGCCGCTGCACCAAAGAATGCAAAAAAAACCAGGAGCTCTCCATGTTCACCACGCGTCGTTTGATTATTGTCGCTACTGCCGTGGCCGTGCTGTCCGGCTGCGCCTCGCCCAATCCGTATGACAATCAGGGTCAGGCCGACGGTGGCTCGCAGGGCATGAGCAAAACCGCCAAATACGGTGGCCTCGGTGCGCTGGCCGGTGCACTCGCCGGCGCTGCCATCGGCCACGACAACCGTGGCAAGGGCGCCTTGATCGGCGCCGCTGTTGTCGGTGCATCCGCTGCCGGCTACGGTTACTACGCCGACCAGCAGGAAAAGAAACTGCGCGCGAGCATGGCCAACACTGGTGTTGAGGTGCAGCGTCAGGGTGATCAGATCAAGCTGATCATGCCGGGCAATATCACCTTCGCCACCGACTCGGCGAACATCGCGTCCAGCTTCTATCAACCGCTGAACAACCTCGCCAGCTCGCTGAAAGAATTCAACCAGAACCAGATCGAAATCGTCGGCTACACCGACAGCACCGGCAGCCGCCAGCACAATATGGACCTGTCCCAGCGTCGTGCGCAGAGCGTGGCGACCTACCTGACCTCGCAAGGCGTCAGCGGTGCCAACCTGTCGGCCCGTGGCGCCGGCCCGGATAATCCGATCGCCAGCAACGGTGACGTCAATGGCCGTGCGCAGAACCGCCGGGTTGAAGTCAACCTGAAGGCGATTCCGGGCCAGCAGTATGGTGATCAGCAACAGCAACCGGGTACGGTTCAGCAGTACCCGTAAGCGACTGCCTGAAAGAACCAATGCCCGGTCCTGTGATCGGGCATTTTTTGTTTGCTCTATGTTGGCCCTTTCGCGAGCAGGCTCGCTCCCACAGGTATTGGTGGTGTACTCACCTTGTGGGAGCGAGCCTGCTCGCGAAGAGGCCGGCACAGGCACCGAAGATCCAGACACAAAAAAGCCCCCGGACACATCAATGTCCGGGGGCTTTTTGTTTGCCGCGAAGACTGCTTACTTCTTCAAACCATAGTGCTCATCGAGCATGCCCGGCGAGTTCGGATTCTTCGGTGCATAGTCACGCGGTGGTTCCTGATCGCGCGGTGGCGTCAGGCGTTCGCGGGGGGACTGCGCTGCGTCGGCGTGCAGGGCGGCGATCAGGCGCTGGCGGGTCTGCTCGTCCAGGGCCAGACGGTTGGCGCCCTCGGCGAGATGATCCTGCACTTCCTGATAACTTTGGGTCAGCTTCTTGACCAGCATCGCGGTGCTGTTGAAGTGGGTGACCACTTCGTTTTGATAACTGTCGAAACGCTCCTGGATATCATCCAGTTGACGCTGCGTGCGGCTCGGTGCGGCGTTCGGCGCAACGCGCGCGATCAGGAATCCAATGGCGACACCCACAACCAGGGCAAGAGTCGGTAACAACCAAACTAAGAGCGAGTGTTCCACGAGTCCTTCCTCTATAAACGGCTTTGCTTTACGTTAACGGCTCGAACCTGCGCTGTATACCGCGATTCACTCGCAATAGATTGGCACAGACAATTTGCTAGACGAGTCGACCCGATTCGAGGTCACGGAGTTCCTCCCTTGCTGATGCGTGAAACCCCTGTAGTGATTGACGGCCCGGTGGGTCAACTGGAATCCCTGTACCTGGATAACGAGCAGCCGCGCGGCATTGCGCTGATCTGCCATCCGAACCCGGTACAGGGCGGCACCATGCTCAACAAGGTCGTCTCGACCCTGCAGCGCACCGCGCGCGACGCAGGCCTGATCACCTTGCGTTTCAATTATCGCGGCGTCGGCGCCAGCCAGGGCACGCACGACATGGGCACCGGTGAAGTCGACGACGCCCAGGCCGCCGCCGCATGGCTGCGCGAAAAACACCCGGACTTGCCCCTGACCCTGTTCGGTTTCTCCTTCGGCGGATTTGTTGCAGCAAGTCTCGGCGGCCGTCTCGAAGCCCAAGGCGTGCAGCTTGCACACCTGTTCATGGTCGCCCCGGCGGTGATGCGCCTGGGCGAGCAGGATCAACTGCCGCAGCACGGCGCGTTGACCGTGATCCAGCCGGAAAGCGACGAAGTCATCGATCCGCAACTGGTCTACGACTGGTCCGACGAACTCCAGCGCCCCCATGAGCTGCTGAAAGTGGCAGAATGCGGACACTTTTTTCACGGCAAGCTGACCGATCTCAAGGATCTGCTGCTGCCGCGTCTCTCGAATTGATTGCAGTCTGACAAGCGATTACCCATGACCAACCGTACCCGCATTCTCACCGGCATCACCACCACCGGCACGCCGCATCTGGGCAACTACGCCGGCGCCATCCGCCCGGCAATCCTTGCCAGCCGCGACAGCCAGGCCGATTCGTTCTACTTCCTCGCCGACTACCACGCCCTGATCAAATGCGATGACCCGCTGCGCATCCAGCGCTCGCGTCTGGAAATCGCTGCAACCTGGCTGGCCGGTGGCCTCGATGTCGATCGCGTGACCTTCTACCGCCAGTCCGACATCCCGGAAATCCCCGAGCTGACCTGGCTGCTGACCTGCGTTGCCGCCAAGGGCCTGCTCAATCGCGCGCACGCTTACAAGGCGTCGGTGGACAAGAATGTCGAGACCGGTGAAGACCCGGATGCCGGTATCACCATGGGCCTCTACAGCTACCCGGTACTGATGGCCGCGGACATCCTGATGTTCAACGCGCACAAGGTGCCGGTAGGTCGTGACCAGATTCAGCACGTCGAGATGGCGCGCGATATCGGCCAGCGTTTCAACCATCTGTTCGGTCAGGGCAGAGAATTCTTCACCATGCCCGAAGCGCTGATCGAAGAAAGCGTGGCGACCTTGCCGGGCCTCGACGGTCGCAAGATGTCGAAGAGCTACGACAACACCATCCCGTTGTTCTCCAGCGCCAAAGAGATGAAGGACGCGATCTCGCGGATCGTCACCGACTCCAAGGCCCCGGGCGAAGCGAAAGATCCCGACAACTCGCACTTGTTCACCCTGTTCCAGGCCTTCGCCACACCGGCGCAGGCTGACGAATTCCGCCGCGAACTGCTCGGTGGTCTGGGCTGGGGCGAGGCGAAGAATCGTCTGTTCCAGTTGCTCGACAATGAGCTGGGCGAAGCGCGCGAGAAGTATCACCAGTTGATCGAGCGTCCGGCGGACCTGGAAGACATTCTGCAGATCGGTGCGAAGAAGGCCCGCGCGGTTGCCACGCCGTTCCTCAATGAGTTGCGCGAAGCCGTTGGCCTGCGTTCTTTCGTCAATCAGGTTCAGGTCGCCGCGACCACCAAGAAGAAAGCCGCGAAGGCTGCGCGTTTCGTCAGCTTCCGCGAAGAGGATGGCAGCTTCCGTTTCCGTCTGCTGGCGGCTGATGGCGAGCAACTGCTGCTGTCGCGCAACTTCGCCGATGGCAAAACCGCCGGACAGGCGACCAAACAGTTGCAGTCCGGCGAACCGCTGGACGTGCGCACTGAAGACCTGAGCTTCAGCGTCTGGCTGGCCGGTGAGCGTGTGGGTGACAGCCCCGCATTCGCCGATGCTGCAGCGCGAGATGCCGCCATCGAGGCGTTGCGCGTAGCGCTGACCCCAGCGCAGGACTGATCGGCGGCACGACCCGACCAAGGGCCGATTGCCATTCCCACAGGCCGTCGCTACAGTGACGGCCCGTTTTTGTTGCCTTGCTAACGAATTATGACGCCCCTAGAACGATATCAAGCTGATCTGAAACGCCCGGACTTCTTCCATGACGCCGCGCAGGAAACTGCTGTGCGTCACTTGCAGCGTCTGTACGACGACTTGATCGCCGCCGACCAGAACAAGCCGGGATTTCTCGGCAAGCTGTTTGGCAAAAAGGATCAGGCACCGGTCAAGGGCCTGTATTTCTGGGGCGGCGTCGGTCGCGGCAAGACTTACCTGGTCGACACCTTCTTCGAAGCGCTGCCGTTCAAGGAAAAGACCCGCACGCACTTCCACCGCTTCATGAAGCGTGTGCACGAAGAAATGAAAACCCTCGGCGGCGAGAAGAACCCGCTGACCATCATCGCCAAGCGCTTCGCGGCCGAGTCGCGGGTGATCTGCTTCGATGAATTCTTCGTCTCCGACATCACCGACGCGATGATCCTCGGCACGCTGATGGAAGAGCTGTTCAAGAACGGCGTGACCCTGGTTGCGACCTCGAACATCGTGCCTGACGGTCTGTACAAGGACGGCCTGCAACGCGCGCGCTTCCTCCCGGCCATCGCGCTGATCAAGCAGAACACCGAGATCGTGAACGTCGACAGCGGCGTCGACTACCGTCTGCGTCACCTCGAGCAAGCCGAGCTGTTCCATTATCCGCTCGACGAAGCGGCGCACGAAAGTCTGCGCAAGAGCTTCAAGGCACTGACGCCGGAGTGCACGGCGGCGGTGGAGAACGATGTACTGATCATCGAGAACCGCGAAATCCGCGCCCTGCGTACCTGTGATGACGTGGCCTGGTTCGACTTCCGCGAACTGTGCGACGGCCCGCGCAGCCAGAACGACTACATCGAACTGGGCAAGATCTTCCACGCGGTGCTGCTCAGCGGCGTCGAGCAGATGAGCGTCACCACCGACGACATCGCCCGGCGCTTCATCAACATGGTCGACGAGTTCTACGATCGCAACGTCAAACTGATCATTTCTGCCGAAGTCGAGCTGAAGGATCTGTACACCGGCGGACGCCTGACCTTCGAGTTCCAGCGCACGCTGAGCCGCCTGCTGGAGATGCAATCCCACGAGTTTCTGTCGCGGGCGCACAAGCCTTAAGCGGAGTTTCGGCAAAAAAAAAGGGCCTGCGATTGCAGGCCCTTTTTTTTTGTGTGCGCTGAGGTTTTTCCCTGTGGGAGCGAGCCTGCTCGCGAAGGCGGTGTGGCAGCCAACAATTTTGTTGAATGTGAAACCGAATTCGCGAGCAGGCTCGCTCCCACATTGGAATTGCGCTGTTGCAGGAAAATTAGGCAGCCTGCTGAAACTGCTGCCGATACTGGTTAGGCGACAGTTCTGTGTGCTGGCGGAACAGTCGCGCAAAGAAGCTCGCATCGTCGTAACCGACCTCATAACTGATGGTCTTGATGCTTTTGCGTGTGCCCGAAAGCAAGCCCTTGGCGGTCTCGATGCGCAGGCGCTGCAAGTAGTGCAGCGGCTTGTCGCCGGTGGCGGTCTGGAAGCGACGCATGAAATTGCGGATGCTCATACCGTGCTCGCGGGCGACGTCTTCGAAGCGGAACTTGTCGGCGAAATGTTCTTCGAGCCAATGCTGGATCTGCAGAATGATCACGTCCTGGTGCAGTTTCTGCCCGCCGAAACCGATGCGTCCCGGCGAATAGCTGCGCTGCACTTCGTAAAGAATGTCGCGAGCCACGGCCTGCGCCACGTTCGAGCCGCAGAAGCGTTCGATCAGGTAGATATACAAGTCGCAGGCCGAGGTGGTGCCGCCGGCGCAGTAGAGATTGTCGGCATCGGTCAGGTGCTTGTCCTGATTCAGATAGACCTTGGGGAAGCGCTCGGCGAATGCATTGAAGAAGCGCCAGTAGGTGGTCGCTTCCTTGCCGTTGAGCAGGCCGGCTTCGGCGAGCCAGAACACTCCCGTGGCTTCACCGCATAACACCGCGCCGCGCGCATGCTGTTCACGCAGCCACGGGAGGATCTGCGGATAACGGCTGCACAGCGTGTCGAAATCGTCCCAGAACGCCGGGAGGATGATCACATCGGCGTTTTCCAGGCCGCCGTCGACCGGCATGACTACATCGCTGAAGCTTTTTACCGGTTTGCCATCAGGGCTGACCAGGCGCGTTTCGAACGCCGGCGTCAGGCCATGGCCCAGTTGTTTGCCATAACGCAGGCTGGCCACATGGAAAAAATCCTTGGCCTGCATGAGGGTGTAAGCGAAAACCCGGTCGACGGCCAGGATGCTGACGCGCCGCAAGGGCGGGGAGACGTGCTTGGACATAATTCAACTTTTGTTTTGTTTTTATAAGGGAAAGTGGTCACCAGACGGCTGGATCGTCTTATTTTTTGTCGGATGTGTCCAGTGTCGCGTAGCGGGAGTCGGGCTTAGTCTCTGAATGCCGTATCCCTCCAACAAAAACAAAGGTGCCGCATGATCCCCAGAACCCTGTTCAGCTCCGAGCACGAATTGTTCCGCGACAGCGTACGAACTTTCCTCGAAAAAGAGGCCGTGCCGTATCACGCTCAGTGGGAGAAGCAGGGGCACATCGATCGCGCACTCTGGAACAAAGCGGGGGAGGCGGGGATGCTCTGTTCGCATCTGCCAGAGGAATATGGCGGACTGGGCGCGGATTTTTTGTACAGCACCGTGGTGATTGAAGAGGTCGGTCGCCTGGGCCTGACCGGCATCGGCTTTTCCCTGCACTCGGACATCGTCGCGCCGTACATCCTGCATTACGGCAGCGAAGCACTGAAGCACAAATACCTGCCGAAGCTGGTCTCGGGCGAAATGGTCACGGCGATTGCCATGACCGAGCCCGGCGCCGGTTCCGACCTGCAAGGGGTCAAGACCACAGCGGTACTGGAAGGTGACGAATATGTGATCAACGGCTCGAAAACCTTCATCACCAATGGCTTTCTGGCTGACCTGGTGATTGTGGTGGCAAAGACCGATCCGAAGGCCGGCGCCAAGGGCACCAGCCTGTTTCTGGTGGAGGCAAATACGCCGGGCTTCGAGAAGGGCAAGCGCCTGGAGAAGGTCGGCATGAAAGCGCAGGACACTTCGGAATTGTTCTTCCAGGACGTTCGTGTGCCGAAGGAAAACCTTCTCGGGCAGGCGGGTGCCGGGTTTGCCTATCTGATGCAGGAATTACCGCAGGAGCGCCTGACCGTGGCCATCGGCGGGCTGGCTTCGGCCGAGGCAGCGCTGCAATGGACGCTGGATTACACCCGCGATCGCAAGGCGTTCGGCAAGGCGATTGCCGACTTCCAGAACACCCGCTTCAAACTGGCCGAGATGGCTACCGAGATTCAGATTGGCCGAGTCTTCGTTGACCGCTGCCTGGAACTGCACCTGCAAGGCAAACTCGATGTGCCGACGGCGGCGATGGCCAAGTATTGGGGCACCGACCTGCAGTGCAAAGTGCTCGACGAATGCGTGCAACTGCATGGTGGCTACGGCTTCATGTGGGAATACCCGGTAGCCCGGGCGTGGGCGGATGCGCGGGTGCAACGGATCTATGCCGGCACCAATGAAATCATGAAGGAGATTATTGCGCGGTCGCTCTGATCTTCGGTGTATTGGCGGGCCTCTTCGCGAGCAGGCTCGCTCCCACAGGGGGTCACCGTACCTGTGGGAGCGAGCCTGCTCGCGAAGCTTCTAGCGGTCATTCAAGGTGCAGGGTTCGGATGATCCTTGTGGATCGCTTCGATCCCGGCCAACACCTCCTCAGACAGTTTCAGATCAAAACTGGCAATGTTGCTGTCCAGCTGTTCCAGCGTCGTCGCGCCAATGATGTTGCTGGTCACGAACGGTTGCTGGGTCACGAACGCCAGGGCCATTTGCGCCGGATCCAGACCGTGCTCACGGGCCAGTGCCACGTAACGGCTGCACGCCGCTTCCGATTGCGGGTTGAAATAGCGGCTGAAGCGGCTGTACAGGCTCAGGCGGCCTTTCGGTGGGCGGGCGCCGCCTTCGTACTTGCCGGAGAGGAAGCCGAACGCCAGTGGCGAATAGGCGAGCAGGCCGCACTGTTCGCGGATGGCGATCTCCGCCAGGCCCACTTCGAAGCTGCGGTTGAGCAGGTTGTAGGGGTTCTGGATCGACACGGCGCGCGGCCAGCCACGGGCTTCGGCCAACGCGAGAAAACGCATGGTGCCCCATGGCGTTTCGTTGGACAGACCGATGTGGCGGATCTTGCCGGCCTTGACCTGCTCGTCGAGAGCCTCGAGAGTGTCTTCGAGCGGGGTCAGGTTGGCTTCGATCTTGTGCTTGTAGCCCAACTGTCCGAAAAAGTTGGTGCTGCGTTCCGGCCAGTGCAGTTGGTACAGGTCGATGTAATCGGTCTGCAGGCGCTTGAGGCTGCCGTCCAGTGCTTCGGTGATGTGTTGACGGTTGTGCCGCAGGTTCTTGTCGCGGATGTAGTCGATGGTGTTGCCGGGGCCGGCGATCTTGCTGGCGAGGATCCAGTCGGCACGGTCACCGCGACTCTTGAAGTAATTGCCGATGTAGCGCTCGGTGGTGGCGTAGGTTTCGGCTTTTGGCGGCACCGGATACATTTCGGCGGTGTCGAGGAAATTGATCCCGGCTTCCTTGGCCCTTTCGATCTGGGCGAAGGCTTCAGCCTCAGTGTTTTGCTCGCCCCAGGTCATGGTGCCGAGGCAGATTGCACTCACGTTCAGGTCGGTACGGCCTAGCTGGCGATAGTCCATCGGGTGCTCCTTGGGCAAAACAATCATAAAAGCAGGTTGAAAAATTTTTCGCAATCTGCATAATTGCCGACCTCTTTCTGCAGTGGAAGTGATGCGCCGCCGCCGAAGAATCTTGCCGTTGAACGGACGCGCCGACCCGAGCCCCCGAAAGCGTCTGTATCCGGCTGCCTT
>Ga0209676_1002986_pt1 | contig 11005 bp, 7 predicted proteins | sample AraplaCvi_mLB_r2_FD_184282 | JGI IMG/M metagenome (GOLD analysis project Ga0209676, IMG submission 184282) | Arabidopsis root microbial communities from North Carolina, USA - plate scrape MF_Cvi_mLB_r2 (SPAdes) (version 2) | ecosystem: Host-associated > Plants > Roots > Endosphere | place: USA...
CCCCGGCGCAACGTTGCCGATCATCAGGCGCGTGCCGGCCATGACGCCTTCCGCCAACTCCAGCTGCACGCGTTCGGCGTCGCGGCGGCGAACCTCGTCGACGATCTCCAGCGCCTCGTCCTTCGGCACGCCGAGCTGGCACAGCGCGTGGTGGCCAAAGCGGATCGCCGATTCGAACGTCTCGCGCACCTGCACGTCGACGCCGGCGTTGATCAGCTCCAGCGAATGCTCGCGATCGAACGAGCGCACGAGCAGCTTCGCCTGCGAGAACTCGGCCTTCGCCAGCTCGACGATGCGGTTGGCGGCGTCCTTCTTGTCGACGCACACCGCGATGACCTGCGCCTTGTCGGCGCCGGATGCGCGCAGCACGTCCAGGCGCGTGCCATCGCCGTAGTAGATCTTGAAGCCGAACGTGCCGGCGCTGCGGATCATTTCGACGTCGGTGTCGATGATGGTGACGTCCACGCCGCGCGCGAGCAGCGACTGGCTCACGACCTGGCCGAAGCGGCCGAAGCCGATCATCAGCACGCTGCCGGACAGGCCTTCGGCGACGTCGAGATCGTCGATCTTCTCTTCCTTGTGCTTGAGCCACGGACGCACCGCGAGCACGACCAGCGGCGTCAGCGCCATCGACAGCACGACGATCGCGGTGAGGTTGGCGTTCTGCGACGCGGCGATCACGCCGCTCGCGGCCGCGGTGGAATACAGCACGAAGGCGAACTCGCCGCCCTGCGCCATCAGCGTGGCGCGGTCGAGCGCTTCGTGATGGCTGGAATCCATCAGGCGCGCGACGGCGTAGATGCACAGCGCCTTGACGAGCATCATCGCGAGCACCGCGCCGAGGATCGGCATCCAGTTCTCGCGCACCACCGACAGATCCAGCGCCATGCCCACGCCGAGGAAGAACAGCCCGAGCAGCAGGCCACGGAACGGCTCGACATCGGCTTCCAGCTGGTGGCGGAACGTGGATTCGGACAACAGCACGCCGGCGAGGAACGCGCCCATCGCCATCGACAATCCACCCAGCTGCATCAGCAGTGCCGAGCCGAGCACGACCAGCAGCGCAGCGGCGGTCATCACCTCGCGCGCCCGCGCCGCGGCGAGCAGGCGGAATAGCGGATTGAGCAGCCAGATGCCGGCGGCCAGCAGGGCGAGCAGCACGCCGGTGGCGATGCCGATCGACGTCCAGCGCGAGGCATCGCTGCTCGGCTCGCCGGGCGCCAGCAGCGCCACCAGCACCAGCAGCGGCACGATCAGCAGGTCTTCGAACAGCAGCACCGACACGATCTTCTGGCCGTGGGGCAGGGCGATGTCGCCGCGTTCGGCCAGCAACTGCATGACGATCGCGGTGGAGGTCAGCACGAAGCCCATCGCGCCGATGAACGCGACGACCGGCTCGTAGCCGAACAGCAGCCCGACGCCGGTGAGCGCAGCGGTGCAGGCGGCGATCTGCAGCGTGCCCAGCCCGAAGATCTGGCGCCGCAGGCTCCACAGGTGCGACGGCCGCATTTCCAGGCCGATGACGAACAGGAACATCACCACGCCCAGCTCGGCGACGTGCAGGATCGCCTGCGGATCGGAGAACCAGCCCAGGCCGAACGGGCCGATCACCAGTCCCGCGGCGAGGTACCCAAGCACCGAGCCAAGGCCCAGCCGCCTGAACACGGGCACGGCGACCACCGTCACGCCGAGCAGCGCAACCACCTTCACCAGATCGATCGATGCCGCATCCGCCATCTGTTTCCCCAAATCGTGTGAACCGTACCGGCCCATGAAGCCTACACGGGTGGCAAGACCGGGCGCTTTCGCGTAGAGTCCGCCCTGTTCAGCGCACGGCTGCCTCCCCGCAAGGGTACGTTTCCCAGGTATGCCCGCCGTGGACCGCGATCGCGGTCCGAGCAAACGGCTTCTATCCCGCACGTCTTTCGTAGCGCAGACACGGCCCGGATCGTCCGGACGCCGTCCAATCAGATCGCCGCCGGCGCGGTTCAGGGAACGCCGGGGCCATCACGCGACGTAACTTCGTCGCCGCCGTTGTTCACGGCGGTGCGACGCGATGGCGCGCGACAAGGAGCAACACCCGCATGACGTTCGAAACGATCGGGCTTTCGCCCGCGCTGCTGCGCGCCCTCGCAGAGCAGAACTACACCACCCCGACCCCCATCCAGGCCCAGGCGATCCCGCTCGCGCTCGCCGGCCACGACCTGCTGGGCGGCGCCCAGACCGGCACCGGCAAGACGGCGGCGTTCGGCCTGCCGCTGCTGCATCGCCTGTCCAAGCAGACCGCGCCGAACGGCTTCCGTCGCCCGCGCGCGCTGGTGCTGGTGCCCACGCGTGAGCTGGCGGTGCAGGTCAACGACAACCTGCGCGGCTTCGCCAAGCACCTGCGCATGAACATCAGCGCGATCTTCGGCGGTGCCGGCATGGGCCCGCAGGTCGAGATGTTCCGCCGCGGCGTCGACGTGCTCGTCGCCACGCCGGGCCGCCTGATCGACCACCTCGACCGCGGCACCGTCAAGCTCGATTCCATCGAACTGCTGGTGCTGGACGAAGCCGACCGCATGCTCGACATGGGCTTCCTGCCGGCGATGAAGCGCATCCTCGGCAAGCTGCCGCGCGAGCGCCAGACGATGATGTTCTCGGCCACGTTCGAAGCGCAGCTCAAGGCGCTGGCCGTGGAATTCATGCGCACGCCCAAGCAGGTGCAGGTGGCCGCGCAGAACACCATCGCGCAGACCATCAGCCATCGCGTGCATGTCGTGGATGCCGGCCGCAAGCGCGACCTGCTGGTCAGCGTGCTGAGCTCGCGTCATACCGATCAGGCCATCGTGTTCGGTCGCACCAAGCACGGCTGCAACCGCCTCGCCGAACAGCTGGAAGAAGCCGGCCTGGCCGCGGTCGCGATCCACGGAAACAAGAGCCAGGCGCAGCGACAGAAGGCGCTCAATGCGTTCAAGGCGGGCAAGGCCCGCGTGCTGGTCGCCACCGATGTCGCCGCGCGCGGCCTAGACATCCCGAACCTGCCGCTGGTCATCAACTTCGAACTGCCGATGGTCGCCGAGGACTACGTGCACCGCATCGGCCGCACGGGCCGTAACGGCGCCAGCGGTGAAGCGCTGTCGCTGGTCGCGCCGGAGGAGGGCGGCCTGCTGCGTCAGGTGCAGAACATGCTCAAGACGGAAGTGGAGCTGGTCGAAGTCGAAGGCTTCGCGCCGAGCCGCCCGATCCAGATGAACGCCCCGCTGCCGAACCCGCGCCAGAAGGCGCCGGCGCAGCGTCGTCCGGCGAACCGTCCGCACGGCAAGCCGGCGCAGCGCCATGCGCATGCCGGTCCGAAGCAGCACCGCAGCGGCGGCCAGGGCCGCGGTTCGCGCAGTGGTGTCGCGAACGGCTGATCGCCTGCCTCGTCGACGTGTTCGATGGAAGCGAAGCCCCGGCCAGTGCCGGGGCTTCGTCGTTTCAGGACTGATTTTCAGGCCCGATTCTTTCAGGCCGGACGCTGCAGGATCGCCTTGAGCGTCGTGTGCTCGATCGGCGCCGACGTGTGTTCGTGCACTACTTTCCACGCCCCGTTGCGTCGCTGCAGCACGACGGTCATGCGGTTCGACAGCGAACGCAGTTTGCTTCCGTCGATCGCAAGCGCCGTGTAGGTCACGGTGGCATGCCCGCACACCATGTCGTCGGCGATGAACGACGTTACGTCGTCGAACTCGACCTGCACGCGCTCGTCGCCGAGCGATCCGAACCACGTCTGCGCCATGCGTCGCCACGACGCGAGGCCCTGCATCGACCAGTCGTTCCACATGTCGAACACGTGCACGTCGTCGGCGTACGGCGCCACGAAGGCCTCGACGTCCTTCGCGAGCGCGGCGTCGCGGTAGCCATCGAGGAATTGGCGGAAGACATCGTTCGCGAGGTTCATGGCGTCTCCGAGGTGTCAGCTTTGCGGCGGATCGGAATCGAGCACCTGCACCGGCGCGCCGCCGGTCGTCTCCGGTCGCACGTTCGCGTCGGTCACCAGCATCACCACGCCGGGCGTGAGCAGCGGCAGCACAGCGGCGACGAAATCGTGCGGGATCACGACGCGGTCGATCGTCTCCGGCCCGAGCAGGCGGCCCGCATCCGGCCCGCTGCCCGGAATGCCGATGGTGCTCCAGTTCGGCATGCGCGTGCCGGGCAGCAGCGGGTTGTCGCCGGCGATGAAGCCGTCCTTGACGATGTAGGCACGCGTGCCGAGCGGCTGGTCGGGCGTACGGATCAGCACGCGCGAGCGACCGATCTCGATGCCGTTGCGGAACACGATGACCTCGCCGTCAGCGGCGCTGAGCAGGATGGACACCGGGCCTTCCGTCGAAAGCTCGGGATGCCAGCGGTATTTCTGTCCGGCCTCCAGCGGTGGAATGGCCGCTTCGGCGCCCGTGTTCGGATTGATCGGAATGAGCGCGCCCGGATGCGTGACGTCCTCCGGCGATCGTCCTTCCTGCGACACCACCACGACCATGCCCATGTTCGATGCGTCGAACAGCAAGCGTGCGAATTCCGATGGAAGGTGCACGCAGCCGTGCGATTCGGGATAGCCGGGCAGGCCGCCGGCATGCAGCGCCACGCCGTCCCACGTCAGCCGCTGCATGTAGGGCATCGGCGCTGCGTTGTAGACGCTGGAGCGGTGGTCCTTGTCCTTCTGCAGGATCGTGAAGACGCCGGTCGGCGTCTCGTAGCCTTTGCGGCCGGTGCTGACCGTCGTGACGCCGATGGGCAGGCCGTTGCGATACACGACGGCGCGCTGCTCGGTCAGGCTCACGACCACGGCCAAAGGCCCTGCGCGGTTGTCGCCGCCCCAGATCCATTCGCCGGGCTTGAGCTGCGTCACCGGCGTACTCGCCGGACTCGATTGACGTGCGCCCCAGACGGGAACCGCGGATAGCGCGGTGCCGCAGAGCAACGACAGCGACAGTGCCAACAGGAGACGGGCCATTGCGGAATCCATTCACGAAAGACGGGTCGAGCCTAGCCTGAAGAGAAGGTTTCCCGCCATCGGGGCATGAGGTTTTTTCAGACGGTTCTCATTCTGCCGGGCGACGCCGGCCGCCAAGATTCCACCCATGACGCAGGGCTCGCGGGCCCTGCCATCCAGTGGCTTTCCATCGAGGCGCACCACCATGAACAACCTGCACAGTCCCGCCGAAGCGGTCCCGCAATTGTGGAAGACGCGCTACGGCGTCATGAATTCCGTGCCCGGCCGTTGCCCCGCATCGCGCTCGCTCGCGCAGTACGGCGAGTGGATCGAGCAGGAGCTCGACCAGTTGAGCGAGATCGTCGCCGACGACCAGCACGTGCTCGAGTTCGGCAGCGAGTACGGCGCGCACGCGCTGTGGTTCGCACGCGCCGTGGGCGATCGCGGCAAGGTCCACGTCATCGAGCCGCGCCGCATGGTGATGCAGCAGCTGTGCGCGAACGTCGCGCTCAATGGCCTGCAGAACGTGCACACCCATCCGATGTGGCTGGGCCGCAACAGCGGCACGGCGGAACTGGGCTCGATCCTGTCCGACGTCGAAGGCGCCGAGCGCAAGGAACGCGTGCCGGTGCGCACGCTCGACGAGCTTGACCTCGACGCGCTGCACCTGATCAAGATCAATTACGCCGGCGAACTGCTCGCGGTGCTTGAAGGCGCGGGTGGCACGATCCGCCGCCTGCGCCCCAATCTGTACTTCCGCATGGGTGAGCAGGATCTCGCCGAAGAGGAAGTCCGTCGCGTGAAGGACCTGGGCTATCGCGTGTGGTCGCACCTGCCGTACCTGTATTCGCGCAACAACCAGGTCGGCAACACCGTCAACATCTTCCCGGGCCGCGTGTACCAGAACGTGATCGCGACGCCGCAGGAAGGTGGAGTCGCCTTCGAGCGCCTGATCGAACTCTGATCGCGCGACGTCGGGGCGGGCGGCGATCATGGACCGGATCGACGGAAGGCGCACGACGCACGCCGAGCGCATGCGTGCGTTGCGCTGGCGATTCGGCGCGGCGACCGTGCTGCTGCTCGCCGCATGCGCGCGCTGGCCGCTTTCCGCGGTTTCCAACAAGGATGCGCCGCAGCCGGTTTCATATGCCACGCATGGTGGTTCGGAGATGCCGATTAGTGCCATGGCGGGGCGCGCGGACCACAACGACGTACTGCGCACGCGGGCAACCGCGTCGCGCGACCCGCGCGCTTCACATCGCGGGGCGCCTCGGGCTTCGATCGGGGCTTCGCGTCGCCACGCGGTTCCACGAGTGGGCGCGGGGCGGGGGCCCGAAGAGACGGTGCAACGTTCCGCGAGCGACGTTGATTCCGAAACTTCTGCGCTGACGCGAGGCAATCGCGAGCTGTCGCCAGAGATCGTGGGCGGCAGCGTTTTGACTGAAGTTGCGCCCGATGCGGTGGCGCCGCCATCGGAAATGGCGGTGCCCGCTGCGGCGGATATTGAAATTCGTCACGCCGCGCTTCATTCCGTCGGCGCCGCGGTCATCGCGGATCCCCGTGATGAAGCCGGCGCGTTCCAAGAGAACAACCAGCAGGTGTGGCGATGGTTGGCGGTGATGCCCGCGATCTTGCTGCTGCTTTTGATCGCAAGACGACGCATGCGCCCTCGGAGGGTCAGGAAGATGAACACGCAACGAGCTGAACTGACCGGGCCGCGTCCCTCGATGCCGGCCCCAACGTCGCGCGAGGCCGAGAAGGCGCGCGTGCGCATGTTCTCCGCCCGCGAGATCTACGCGCCTACGCATGAGTCGCATCGTGGTCCCTGGGAGGCGCCCGTCACGACGGAACGCGGCTTCGCCCATCGTTATGAAGTGAGCGCACAGGTCGGCGACGGACTGCTGTTCGTGCCCGGATTCGAAGCGCATCCGTTCGATGCGCAGGTGCCGTCAAGAACAGGGGAAGCCGTGGCGGACTCCGCGGCGCTCATCGCTCCCATGACAACGCGGCCGGCGATCCCGTCCGCGTCGCCCGACGCCGCGCTGCCACTGGTTTTTGCCGTCGTCGCGGAATCGCCTGCCGAAGCCGCCCGTCAGAACGATGCATCCTTCGACAGGCACGTCTCCCGCAATACGCCCGGCTTGCGCAATACGGCGCCGGCACCGGCAATGGCCTCGCCGGAAGCGATGGCACCAGCCGTAGCAAAGATCGCCGGGCAGGGCCACGTGATTGATGCGCCAGTCACGTCGGTGATGACGACTCCCGCGTCGGGGCGGCCTCTGGAAAAGGACGCGAAGCTGGCGTCGCCGCAGCGAGCGGAAACGCCCAAGTCCAGCGGCACGACCGTGCTCGATCCTGCCGAGTTCTTCTCGAATGCCGCTCGAATGCCTATTGCCGATCATTCGGACGTGGCGCCCGCGGTAACGCAACAACCGTACGCACAGCCCACGGTGGCGCAACGGCCGACCTCCGCACAGCACGATCCCGTCGGCGAAGCGCGCAGGCTTGTCGAAGCAGGCGATCATGTCGCGGCACTGAAGCATTTGGAAGTCGCGATGCAGTGCGCGCATCCGCAGGATGACGTGTGGATGCTCGCCGCGTTGTGTTGGTGGCATGTCGCGCGTGCCGATGGCAGTCCGAAGGCGTACGCCAAGGCGGCGGACGCCATGGACCGCCTGCTCGTACGCGATCCGTCCCAGGCCGAACTCTGGTACCGCACCGGAAGCTGCCGTTTGCTCCAGGCCTCCGGTGAGCGCGGCGCAGCGCAGCGCGCGACGCTGGATGCCGCTATCGCCGCACTGCAACGTGCGGCGATGGAAGGCGGCCGTGTCGATCCGCTTCGCACCCAGACCCTCGGCGACGCTTTGTTCGAGCGCGCCGTCGCCGCAACAGACGAGCACCTGCTCGCACGGGCCCAGCGCATGGGCGAAGCCGTGCAGGTCCTGCGCGACACCGCGCGAAGCCTGCGCGCGCCGGCGTCGTCGGCGGCCTGGAAGCTCCAGCAGGCCCTCCAGGCACAGGCGATCCTGTTGTCGGGCACCGGAGCGTCCCGTCTGCGACTGGAGGCCGACGCCGTGCTCGCCGCAGGAGCCGAGGGCGCGACTGCGCAGGAACGCGTCGCATGGATTGCAGCAAAGGCCGAGAACGAACTCGCACACGCGGAACTCGCCGAAGGCGCAACACGCACGCTGCATCTGCGCGCCTTCCGCGAGAACTATCGCGATCTTCTGACCGGTCCGGATGCCTCCCCGGAGCTGCTGCTGAGCTGGCTCGAGCTGCTGGCATTGGAAACTGCGCATTTGCGCGGCGACGCGGCGCGTTCCCGCTTCGACGAGGGCGAGGCCATCCTGAAGCGTCTGGACGACCTGTTGCCGAATGACGCGCATGTGGCGCTCGCGCGCGCGCGGCTCCTGCATCGTCGCGCCGCGCAATCCAGCGGTAGCGTGCGGCACGCCGTGCTGTCCGACGCGATCGCGGGACTGATGCCGATGGTCGAACGCGGCGATGCGCCGCACCTCCAGATCGAGGTCGCCGAACTCCTGCTTGATCGCGCTGCCGGTGCCTCAACGACGCAGGCGGCGGGGGAGTACGCCGGTGCCGAGAAGATGGCCTCGGGGCTACTCGATCATCCTGTCTTCGCGATGGCGGCAGCGCGTTGCGTACTGCAGGCGCGACTTGGCCAGTCGTCCGGCACTGTCGAGCCGCGGCTGTGTCAGCAGCTCGAGGCACTGGCAGGCGATGACCTCCGTGCGCGCTGGTTGCTTGCGCAGGCCGCACTGCGCAATGGCGCTCCGCGCGACGCTTGCGGACACTGCGAGGCGGCCGCGCGATCCGGTATGCGTCTGGATCAGGCGTTCATGCAGTTGTGGGATCAGGCCAGTCGCCAGTGGAGTGCCACGCTGCACAACCCGAAGGATCCGGCGTGGATGTCCAACCGGCAGCGTCTGCGCTCGGCGACGTGATCGGCCAATCGCTGGGGTGTGCGGGAATTCGCGAGCCGGCGGGCCCGCGGCATGGTTGTTTCGTGCCGGCGCGCCGGGCAGCGCGCAGTAAGGCGAAGTCGCGTATCGATCACTTTGTGTCTTAGATCGACAGCGCGGTCATCCCGACGTGGACGTCATCGCCTTGGGCTCGCGTGCAAGCGTCTTGCGCGCCGCGGGGCACTTGAGCAACGTCGAGCGCGTCAGCCAAGCCTGGTCGGGGTAATACGAAAAGACGAACTGGCCGTCCTTCAACAGATCGATCATCGGCTTCGCAACCGCGCTGCGTACCGCGGGACATCCCCAACTGCGGCCCAGTCGTCCCATGCGCTGGCCCTGCGTCGGATCGACGTACGGCGCGCCATGCATGACAATCGCGCGCGCCATCGCCGCGTCGTTCACGCCGGGTTCCAGCCCTCGCATGCGCAGCGAATAGCCGTTCTTGCCGGTGTAGGTATCGGCCGTGACGAACAGGCCGAGGCTCGACTGATGGCTGCCGTCGAGATTGGAGAAACGCGTCGCCATGTTCTCGCCCGAGCCCTGGCCGTGCGCAACGACTTCCTCGTAGAGGAGGCGGCCGGCCGCCAGGTCGAACACCCACAGCCGCGGCTTCAGCGACGGACGGCTGTAGTCGATGACGGCGAGGCGGCGCGCCTCGACGCCGACGCCGCTTGCCTGTGCGCATTGCATCGCCGAAACGGCGAGTTCGAGGACTTTCGGATTTGCCGTCGGCGCGAGCCGCGAAAGCCACACACCTCCAGGCTGAAGACTGGATTGCACCGTCGGTGCCGATGCCATGGTCGTGTCGGATGACGCATGGCGACCGGCCCCCGCGGCGAAGGGCGCGGACAACAGGACGGCGGTAACGGCGAGAAGGCGCGGCAGGACGGGCATGGCAGATCACGGGGTGCGAGGCCGGCGCGTCGTCCGGCGGGGCACCCGGAGCAGCAGTGGCCCAGGCGCAGGAATGTCGAAATATAAGGGGCGAGGGCGGGTTCACAACCCGAGCCGCGTCTGTGCGTCCCGCTCGTTCAGGTCCGCGGCGAACTGCTGCCAGCGATGGAACGATGGCCGGCTGCGGCGACGGATCAGGCGGCATGCATATGCAATTCGACGTGGCGGCCCGGCCGCGTGCGGGGCCGCGCTCGCTCTAAGTGGCGAGCGCCCGTCGCTGTCGCTCGTGCGACCACGCTCGTCCAGGCCGTTCATCACGGCGCTCCGTGGCAAGCTGGCGCATGCGCGGAACATGACGCTGGAAGACGTGCTGGCGTATCGAACAAGCAAAGTCACTGGATTCCCGCCTGCGCGGGAATGACGAGCAAAAGAAGCTCGCTCGCGCTTGCCAACAGGTCCTGTGCGCGTGTCTACCCCCACACGCAGGCTCCCCGACGAGCGTAAACAGAAAGGCCGGACCTAAGGGCCCGGCCTTTTCAGTTTGGTACTCGCGATATCGAACTCGCGATCGGCCGGGAATCAGCCCTTCTTGCTCGCGATCCAGCGATCGATCTTCTGTTCCAGCACGGCCAGCGGCACGGCGCCGTCCTTGAGCACTTCGTTGTGGAACTCGCGAACGTCGAACTTGGCGCCCAGTTCCTTCTCGGCCTTCGCGCGCAGTTCCTTGATCTTGAGCTCGCCGATCTTGTACGCCAACGCCTGGCCCGGCCATGCGATGTAACGCTCGGCTTCGGCGATGGCGGTGGTGTCACTGACCGCGGAGTTCTCCTTCATGTACGAAATGACCTGGTCGCGCGTCCAGCCCTTGCTGTGCAGGCCGGTGTCGGTGACCAGGCGGATCGCACGCCACAGCTCGTTCTGCAGGTAACCGAAGTACGAGTACGGATCGGTGTACACGCCCAGGTCCTTGCCCAGCGACTCGGCGTACAGGCCCCAGCCTTCGGCGAACGCGCTCTGGATGCTCCAGCGACGGAACGCCGGCATGTCCTTCAGCTCGATCTGCGTGGCGATCTGGAAGTGATGGCCCGGGATCGCTTCATGCAGGTACAGGTCTTCGGCGTCCCAGATCTTGCGCGAGGGCAGATCGTAGGTGTTGACGTAGAAGATGCCCGGACGC
>Ga0209676_1002987_pt1 | contig 11004 bp, 8 predicted proteins | sample AraplaCvi_mLB_r2_FD_184282 | JGI IMG/M metagenome (GOLD analysis project Ga0209676, IMG submission 184282) | Arabidopsis root microbial communities from North Carolina, USA - plate scrape MF_Cvi_mLB_r2 (SPAdes) (version 2) | ecosystem: Host-associated > Plants > Roots > Endosphere | place: USA...
GGAAGTGTCGGCGCTGACCAGCTCGACGGCGGGCTCGGGCTTCGGCTCGCAGCTGAGCCTGAACCCCAACGAGCCGAGCAGCAGCACGGCGCGTTACGAGATCCGCGATCGCATCACCGGCTCGTTGAACTGGGACCACAAGTTCTTCGGTGACTACAGCACCAGCGTCGGCCTGTTCTACGAAGGCCGCAGCGGTCGTCCGTACAGCTACATCTTCAGCGGCGACGCGAACGGCGACGGTCGTACCTTCAACGACCTGTTCTACGTGCCGGCGGGCCCGGGCGACGTGCAGTTCGGTACGCTCAGCGCCACCGGCGTGTTCACCGCCAACGCGGCGATGGAGCAGGCGTTCTGGAACTGGATGGGCACGCAGACTGACCTGCAGGCCTACCGCGGCCAGGTTGCTCCGGAGAACGGCTTCCGCGCCAACTGGGTGAACACGTTCGACGTGCGCATCAGCCAGGAGCTGCCGGGCTTCTTCAAGGGCCACAAGTCGCAGATCTGGTTCGACATCCAGAACGTCGGCAACCTGCTGAACAAGGATTGGGGCCATGTGATCGACTACGGCTTCAACGCCAACCTCGCGGCGGCGACGCTGGTGGGCATCGATCCGGCGACCGGCAAGTACGTCTACTCGTACCGCAGCGGCACCGAGTTCGGCCAGGCTACGGCGAAGGGCATCCCGACCAACGCAGACGGCCAGACCAACGGCATCTCGCAGTGGTCGATGTCGATCGGCGTGCGCTACGAGTTCTGATCCAGCAGCCTGATGTACTGAAAACGGCCGGGGAAACCCGGCCGTTTTCTTTTTACGGGGGAGGGGGCTAGAGTCGCAGGGCTAAAAAACGAAAGAAGAGACAGACAGGTTCATGAGCACCGCCACCCCCATCGAAACTACGCTTCCCACCGTCAACGCCCGCATCTACCCGAAGGGCGGGCTGGACGTCCTCTCGCACAACGAAGTCGCCCGTCTTCGCGACGTGTCCACCGGCATGCACGACCTGCTGCGCCGCTGCGCGCTGGCCGTACTGACCAGCGGCAGCGCGTCGGACGATCCGCGTGCCGCGCGCGAGCTGTATCCGGAATTCGACATCGAAGTGCACCAGCAGGATCGCGGCATGCGCATCGATCTGCACAACGCGCCGGCGATGGCGTTCGTCGACGGCGAGATCATCCGCGGCGTCGCCGAACTGCTGTTCGCCGTGGTGCGCGATCTTGCCTACACCGCGATGGACCTGGGCCCGGATTCGCCGCGCGACCTGGAGACCAGCGACGGCATCACAGATGCCGTGTTCGGCCTGCTGCGCAACGCGCGCATCCTGCATCCGACCGATCCGAACCTGGTCGTGTGCTGGGGCGGTCATTCGATCTCGCGCGACGAGTACGTCTACACCAAGCAGGTCGGGTACGAACTGGGCCTGCGCGGGCTGGACATCTGCACCGGCTGCGGCCCGGGCGCGATGAAGGGCCCGATGAAGGGCGCGACGATCGCGCACGCCAAGCAGCGCCGTTTCAAGACGCGCTACATCGGCATCACCGAGCCGGGCATCATCGCGGCCGAATCGCCGAACCCGATCGTCAATCACCTGGTGATCATGCCGGACATCGAGAAGCGCCTCGAGGCCTTCGTCCGCATGGGCCACGGCATCATCGTCTTTCCGGGCGGCGTGGGCACGGCGGAGGAAATCCTCTACCTGCTGGGCATCCTGCTGCGCGAGGAAAACGCGAACCTGCCGTTCCCGCTGATCTTCACCGGCCCGGCGTCCGCCGCGCCGTATTTCGAACAGATCGACAAGTTCATCCGCCTCACGCTCGGCGACGAAGCGACGAAGCGTTACGAGATCATCGTCGGCGACCCCGACCAGGTCGCCAAGCGCATGTCGGCGGGCATTCGCAAGGTGCGCGAGCATCGCATCGCGCAGAAGGATTCGTTCTTCTTCAACTGGTCGATCGACATCCCGCTGACGTTCCAGCGTCCGTTCGTGCCGACGCACGAGGCGATGGCCGCGCTCGACCTGCATCACGGCCGCAAGCCGCACGAGCTCGCGGCGGATCTTCGCCGCGCGTTCTCCGGCATCGTCGCCGGCAACGTGAAGGAAGACGGCATGCGTCGCATCGAGGAGTTCGGGCCGTTCGAGATCCACGGCGATGCGGACATGATGCAGTCGCTCGACGCGCTGCTGCGCGCGTTCGTCGAGCAGCGCCGCATGAAGATCGCCGGCGAATACAAGCCCTGCTATCGCGTGGTGGCGTAAGCCGTCAGGAAAGGCCGGTGCGGATCGCTCCGGCCTTTCTGGTTCATCGGGTCACGCGTTTGTCGGCAGGCGCACGGTCGCGATGAAGCGGCGTCCTTCCTGCTGCGTCAGCACGCTGCCGCGACCGCCGGTCAGCGCTTCGATGCGCACCTGCGATGCATTCAATCCCACGTGGTGGCCGGGCCGGTTCTCGCCGCCGCTCGCCAGCGGATTGATGATCCGCACGATCACCGTGTCGGGCATTGTCGATACCGCGATCTCGACCTCGCCGCCTTCCGGGCGTCGCTCGATACCGTGCCGGATCGCGTTTTCCACCAGCGGCTGGATCGACAGCGAGGGCACCATCACGCGCGGGATCTCGCGCGGCAGCTTCCACTCGATGCGCAAGCGCTCGCCGAAGCGAAGCGATTCGATTTCCAGGTAGCGGCGGGCGAGTGCCAGTTCGTCTTCCAGCGTGATGTCGCGCGGACCGGCAAGCGCCGCGCGGAACAGGTCCGCCAGGTCGAGCAGCAGGCGTTCGACTTCCTCCGGCTTCCGGTGCACCAGCGCCGCGCCGGTGTTGAGCGTGTTGAACAGGAAGTGGGGGCGGATGCGGGCCTGCAGGGCTTCCAGTTCGAGCTGTTTGGCGCGCAGGGCGAGCTGCCGCGTGCGCCACTGGCTCTGGAACACGGCGATGCCGAGGGCGCCGATCGTCATCACCATTCCGATCAGGCGCCACTGCGTCCAGTGCCAGTCGCCCAGGTCCATGCCCCAGCCTTCGCGGAAGAAGAAGCCGATCGCGGCGGTGATCACCCAGGTGCTGACCAGCAGGATCGCGAGCACCACGTAGGCGATGCGATGCGGCGGCAGCGAGCGCAGGGGGCGGCGGACGAGGTACAGCGAGGCGATGCTCCACAGCAGCACCCACTGGATCGCCACCGACATCAGCCCGAAGTAGCGCAGGCGTTGCTCGTCCAGTCCGGGCGCGAGCGCGAGCAGCAGGGCCAGGGCCTCGCCCGACAGCATCGTCCAGATGATCGCCGTGGGTTGCCACAGGGCGTCCAGCGGACTGTGTGCGGGTTGCGAACTGGGCATTGGAGCACTGCACTGGAGCGGCCGCCGGGCCACCATATTGCCTGCCGGCCCGTGGCGGGGGCCATAGCCGGCAGGCCAGGGGCAGCCGGGCGAGATGCGCGTCACAGCGCCCGCCACGCCCATCGGCCGATCCGACCGCTCATCCCCGGTGCGCTTGTCCGGGAGCGGCGGTCAGGGAAACATGCCCTCGGGGTGTAAGGGGATTTCCAACTCATGACCAGTTCCACGAGCCGGGGGTTCACCCTCGTCGAGCTCATGATCACGATCGCCGTGCTCGCCATCGGGTCGATGCTCGCGTATCCGTCGTTTTCGAACGTGATCAAGTCCAATCGCGTCGCTACGTCGACCAACAACGTCATCGCGGCCTTCAACCTGGCGCGCAGCGAAGCCATCCGCAGCAACCGCGGCGGCGGCGTCTGCCCGTCGAAGGATGGCGCCAGCTGCGAGGGCGTCGACTGGAACGAGGGCTTTATCGCCTTCACCGACCAGGACGCCAGCGGCACGTGGTCGCCGGGCGACAAGGTGATCCGCTACTTCGAGCCCAACGACGCCCTGGAATTCTCCGCGGTGCCGGTGGGCGCAGCGGGTACGACCGTGGAGGTGATGGCGTTCGAGCGCTCCGGCCGGGCGAAGCAGGGCGCCAAGCTGACCGTCAAGGCGGCCAGCTGCAAGACGGGGCAGGAATATGTCCGCGTGATCGAACTCACCAAGCCCGGGCAGACCCGGATGAAGAAGGAAGCCTGCGCATGATCCGGCGCTCCACCTCCCGCCGCGCGCAAGGCGGCTTCTCCCTGATCGAAGTGCTCATCGCGCTGCTGGTTCTGGCGCTGGGCCTGCTCGGCCTGGCGTTCCTGCAGGTGTTGAACGTGCGTTACACCAACAGCGCCGAGCACCGCACGATGGCCACCAATCTGGCGTCGGAAGTCATCGACATGATGCGCTCCAACCCGCGTCACCTGGTCGTCTACAACCGCCTCGACAAGGCTTCGTTCGCGAACTTCGCCGTGCCGGCCACCGGCTGCAGCAAGGCGGGCGATAGCGAGGCGACGGCGCAGAACAATGTCGCGCGCTGGCGCTGCGACGTGGTGTCGCAGTTGCCGGGCGGCGTCGGCAGCGTGGTGGTGGTCGGCAACGACGCCATCGGCTACACCGCCACCGTCGACCTGGAATGGACCGACGACGTCGGCGCAAAGGACGACAACGATGCCGTTCGCGGCAAGACCGCGAAGTTCCAGGTGGTGACCACGCTATGAAGAACCCGCACCCTTCGATCGCACGCAAGGCCGCTGGCCTCTCGCTCATCGAGCTGATGATCGCGATGGTCATCGGTCTAATCCTGCTGATGGGCCTGGTGCAGGTGATGAGCGCCTCGCGCGCCGCTTACCAGCTCTCCACGGGCGTCGCGCGCACGCAGGAAAATGCACGCTTCGCGATGGATTTCCTGCAGCGCGACCTGCGCATGGCCGGCCACATGGGCTGCGTCAACGACCAGTCGCACATGGCGCCGGAAAGTCCCGGTTCGAGCGACGCCAGCCGCCAGGGCATGAACCTGTGGTTTCTCACGAAGGCGCAGCGCGACGCGCGCACCTTCACCGCGCTCAATGGCGACGCTTACGCGCTGCGCTTCGACATGGGCGTGCAGGGCTTCGAGGCGCAGAACACCGGTCCGCAGGACACGGTCACGCTGACCGACGGCACGCCGGTGGCGGGTAACGCCAACCAGTGGGTGCCTGCCTTGCCGGCGAAGGTCGCCGCACTGCAGCCGGTCCCCGGCAGCGACATCGTCGTGATCCGCTTCCTCTCGCGCGATGGTGTACCGGCGACGCTTGCCTCGACCTCGGCCACGGAATACACGGTCACGCCGGATGCTTACGGTGCGAGCGTTGCGACCACGGATTCCACCGGCCTGTTCGCTCTGGCCGATTGCCAGCAGGCGAGCATCTTCGCTGCCGATTCGGTCGATGCAGCGGGCAAGCTGACGGTGTCGGTCAACGGCCTCAACAAGAGCGGCCTCGTCGGGGACGAATGGAGCTTCGAGAGCACGCAGAACAAGCCGGTGCTCTATCGCGCGGAAACGGTCGTCTATTACGTGGGCGTCGGCGAAGGCGTCAACGTGGACGGTACGAAGGCGCCTTCTTTGTGGCGCGCTCGTGCCATCGTCAAGGCGGGCAACATCGAATTCGAAAAGGAAGAGCTGGTCGAAGGCGTGGATTCGCTGCAGCTCCTCTACGGCATGGACGAGAACCTGCCCGTCGCCCTGCCACGCGGCAACATCGAGCGCGTGCGCACCGCCGCCACGGTCAACACCGTCGCCACCAACAACCCGAGCAACGCGCAGGCGGACGAATGGCGTCGCGTCGGCACGCTGCAGATCGGCCTTCTGATGCGAAGCGCCGATCGTTCCGCCGCAGAGCAGGCTGCCATCACGCCGATCCTTCTCGGGGTGAAGATGCAGCGCGGCCCTGGCGACACCCGCTCCGATGGCCACTACCGCTCCGTCTACGAGACGACGGTGGTGATGCGTAACCGCCTGTTCGGCAACTGAGGCCGCACTCCATGCATCGTGTTCCTTACCGTTCTCCTCGCCAGCAGCGCGGTGCCGTGCTGTATGTGGCGCTGATCTTCCTGGTGCTGCTGTCGCTGCTGGGCGTGGTCGGCATGCAGGTCGCCGCGCTCCAGGAGCGCATGGCATCCAACTACCGTGCGGTGAACCTCGCCTTCCAGCGCGCCGAAGGCCTGGCCCGGACGGTGGAAGTGCAGGTCAATGCAGACAGCCGCTTCACCCCGCGTCCGGATGAACGCGACGAGGAGCGGCGTTGCGACGATCCCGCGCCGGTCCGCGGCAGCGCCTGGGCAAACCTTCGCTCGAACGACGAAGACCCCGATACCGCGCTTGTCGCCACCCGCCTCAACGAATGCACGCCCGGTTTCTCGATCGCGCAGGGCACCGCGCCGGTGAACGAGAAACCGATGATCTGGCAAGTCTCCGCATTCTCGACCGACCAGGCGGCGTCCCCGACGTCCGACGCCGCGGTCGAAACCGTCTTCATGCCTTAAGGGCTTCATTCCATGAACCTCGAACGATTGCTGATCGTCAGCGCGGTGGCCGCGGCCACCGCCGGCCTGTTCGCTCTCACCGACGTCGGCGCTAACGCCACGCGCCAGGGCGACGGCACGCTCGCGCAGGAGCCGATGCATCTGGGCTCCACGGTCAACCCCAACTTCATCATGGCCATCGACGATTCCGGTTCGATGACCTTCCAGACCATGTTCCCCGGGAAGGACGGCGAAGGCTGCTGGAGTACCAGCGCCAAGAGCTTCTTCAACGGCACCGCACTGCGCACGAGCGGCACCTGCGACTACCTGTACGTGCTTCCCGGTCCGCGCATCAACAACTATTACGGCATCCCGCCGTTCGACGCCTATGGCTTCGCGCGTTCGCCGAACTACAACCCGACGTACTTCAACCCGGACGTGACCTACGAGCCTTGGATTAAGGAAGATCTGACCGACTATGCGCTGCCCGATTTGAAGGACCCGAACGGTGTGCTGATCGACCCGCGCAACACCGGCAAGGTGAAGTTGTTCGCGCTGCGTTACGAACAGACAAATTTGAACGAATCCTTCTTCATCTCGCCTGGCATGATCTTGCCGGCTGGCACGAAGTACAACACGTTCAAGTGCGACCAGACCAACAACGGCAACTGCACGCGTTGGGGTGGCGGTGCGAACAACACGCAGACGGTAGGTAACACTCCGTTTGAATGGACGGCTCAGGCACAGCCTCTGGCCATCGAGTACATGCCGGCCGTTGTTTACCTGAAGGCTAATCGCACCATCGCAGGCTACACGGCGCCCGTTGAAGTGAAGAACGCCTGCGGTACGGGCTGCTCGCTTTACAAGTACGAACCCAACACGACCGCGACGATGCAGAATTTCGCGAACTGGTTCACCTTCTACGGCAACCGAAACCGCGCCATGGTCGCGGGCCTGACGCGTTCGCTCAAGGAGGTGGAGAACCTGCGCGTCGGCTATTTCACCATCAACTCCACATATGCCAATCTCAAGATGCGTGAGATGAGCAACCTGGATGAGAAGAAGGACCTCTACAGGGACGTGGTGAAGTTGACCGCGAACGGCAGCACGCCGAACCGCAAGGCGGTCGCGCACATCGGAAACCAGTTCAACAACAATCCCAACATCATTCAGAACGCCTGCCAGAAGAATGCAGGCATGCTGTTTACCGACGGCTACAGCAACCAGGGCGGGCCGACCAACGCCCTGAAACCCGATGGTAAGGACGGCGATGCGTATGGCAATGCCGACGGAAGCATGGGCGCGCCCTTCAATGATGCCCACAGCAACACGCTGGCGGACATCGCCGCCTACTTCTACAACACGCGCCTTCGAGCGACGACGCTTGCGGCAGGCAAGGTGCCCACGTCTAACCCGACCTTGTGTGAAGGGACGGGCGACAAGCGCGGGCTGGATTGCAATACGAACCTGCACATGAACTTCTACGGCATCACGCTGGGTGCCAAGGGCAAGCTGTTCGGCGTGACCTATGGCGTCAAACCCGATGGCACCAACGACGGCGCGCTGGCCACGAAGCAGGCGCTGGCACTGGCGACTTCGCCAGCGTGGGAACAGCGGACGGACGACAACGAGAACACCGTCGACGAGATCTGGCACGCGACCATGAACGCGCGGGGCCAGTACATCAACGCCCAGACGCCTGCTGACATCACCACGGCGATGCGCAACGTGCTCGCGTCGGTGGGCGTGGGCGGTGGCGTGTCGGGCAGCCTCGCGATCACCGGATCCCGGCTGGGCGACAGCTCGTTGTCGGTCACGCCCCGCTTCAATCGCAACGGCGTTGACTGGTACGGCGATGTCGTCGCGTCCAAGCCTGCCAGTTCGACGGATACCGACGGCAAAGTGACCTTCACCTACACCACCATCTGGAGTGCCAGCCAGAAGGTGCCGGCGGCCGCGAACCGCAACCTGTTCTACGCGACCACGACCGACGACAGCACGCCGGCGGTGGCGAATTTCTACACCGCCGGCCCGAGCACGCTCGCGGCACTATGCGCGAACTACCCCAGCGGTACCTGCGCCCCGCTGTCCGGCGCAGACGTCAACGCGCTGGGCGTCACCGCGACGCAGGCTGTCCAGTACCTGGCTGGCGACGACTCGCTCGAGGGCACCAAGCTGCGCGACCGCACGACGGTGCTGGGCGACATCATCAACTCCACGCCGATCGTGGCCGCACCGACGGATGACTACGGCTATACGCTGATCCGCAAATCCGACGGCACGTTCGAGTACGATCCGTACGCTTACACGAAGTACCTGGACACCAAGAAAACGCGTAAGCGCACGGTATTCGTGGGCGCCAACGATGGCATGCTCCACGCATTCCATGGCGACACGGGCGTGGAACTGTTCGGCTACATCCCGTCGGCTGCCGTGGGGTACATGGGCAACCTGCTGTTTCCATCGAGCCCGAACTTCGAGCATCGCTACTACGTGGACGGCCCGGTCGTCGTTTCGGACGCTCGCCTCGGTACTACCTGGAAAACCGTGCTTGTTGGTACCGCAGGTGCCGGTGCCCGCAGCGTGTTTGGCCTGGACGTGACCAACCCGTCGAGCTTCGCTGCCAGTAACGTGCTGTGGGAAGTCAACGACAAGATCCCTGGAAATATTGGCAACCGCATCGGCTATGTACTGGGCAAGCCGGTCATCGTTCCGGTGCGCGGTGCCGACGGCAAGCCGGTATGGAAAGCCATCTTCGGCGGCGGCTACGGCAATCGCCTGAATGCCGACGGCGCGGCCAATGACGCGACACGCGGCACCGTGACGCTGTTCGTCGTCGACATGGCGACCGGTGACGTCGATTACATCGATGCCAAGGAAAGCAACTACAACCTCGCCAACGGCCTTGGCAATATCGTGGCCATCGATCGCTATCAGTACGACAGCGCGGCAAAAGGGTACATCCTGGGTTCCGACGGCATGGTCGACACCGTGTATGGCGGTGACCTGCAGGGCAACGTGTGGCGCTTCGAACTCACCAGCAATACCGTCGGGCTCGGCGGCAAGCCGCTGTTCCGTGCAACGAACGGCACCACGCGCCAGGCGATCACGGGTGGCTTCGAAGCAGCTGTCGGTCCTCGCGGTGGCGTGATGGTGCTGTTCGGTACCGGCAGCTTCTCGTTCAACTCCGACAAGCTCAACACCGACGTGCAGACCATGTACGGCGTGTTGGACATGCCGAACGAGACGATCAGTCGGCCGCTCACGCGCAGCAACCTGCAGGCGCAGACGATGAACGACAAGTTCGTCATCACGTCGACCGATGTGAACTACTTCACGCAGCGCGGCTGGTATCTGGACTTGGGCGTCACCAAAACCGATGGCACGTTCGACAAGGCCGGCGAGCGCATGGTGGGCTACCCGAAGATCGAAGGCGGCATCCTGTACTTCACCACGTATGCCCCGAGCGGCGGTGATGTATGTACCGGCGGTGGTTCCAACTACCTCTACGGCCTCTCCACTCTCAGCGGTGGCGGTGCGCTCGGCATCGTGAAGGTGGGCTCGCCGACCGCGAACGGCCTTGGCGAAGGAACCGGGCGACTGGCGCTGGCGACCGACGGATCCGCGCCGGTCAAGGACGTGAGCGTGTTCACCACCGGCAAGCAGGGCGGCCTGAGCGGCACTCCGGACGATGCCGCGATCGCGAAATACGACGCGCAGGGCGACCAGTACTGCATGGCGATCGTCTCGGTCGCTGGTTCGCAACCGCTTTACCGTGTGCGACCCTGCGGTCGTCAATCCTGGAGACAGATCCGATGAGCAAGGCATCCGGCCGTAGCGTCAGGACGGCGCGCGGCTTCACCCTGATCGAACTGATGATCGTGGTTGCGGTGGTCGCGATCCTCGCGGGCATCGCTTACCCGGCGTACAACGAAGCCGTTCGCAAGGGACGTCGTGGGCAGGCGAAGGCCGACATGATTGAACTGATGCAGCTGGCCGAGCGCTATCGCTCGGTCAACGGCACCTTCAAGGACTTCGGCAAGCCAGGTGGCGATGGCACTCTCGCCGACGCCTGGGGCAAATCGCCGCGCACCGGCACGCAGTACTACACGATCAAGGCAACCACACACACGGTCGACGCGCTGGTGCTGGAAGCCCAGCCGGTTGCCGGTGGTGGCCAGGACAAGGACAAGTGCAAGACGCTGACGATCGACGCGACCGGCAAGAAGGATGCGACCGGCAGCGACCCGATCACTTGCTGGTGATGATGAAGGGCCGCGTGGAGACGCGGCCCTTCGGATCGACGCCTGCCGAGCCGCCGCCGGCAACGGTTCGGGCGCATCACGGAACTGGTAGAAGACAAACAAAGAAAAAGGGCTGCGATTCCTCGCAGCCCTTTTTCTTTTGTCTGGCGCCCGAAGTTGGACTCGAACCAACGACCCCCTGATTAACAGTCAAGTGCTCTAACCGGCTGAGCTATTCGGGCGGGGACCGGCATTGTAAAGCCTCGGGCGACAACGTCAAGACATGGCCGCTCAGAAAACGCATCCGGCGTTTGCAGCGCGCGGCCGCTGCGTGCGGATGCGTCCAGGTCGGCTTACCACCACGCGGCCTACTTCGCGTTGAGGGCGGCGTTCGC
>Ga0209676_1002991_pt1 | contig 10998 bp, 10 predicted proteins | sample AraplaCvi_mLB_r2_FD_184282 | JGI IMG/M metagenome (GOLD analysis project Ga0209676, IMG submission 184282) | Arabidopsis root microbial communities from North Carolina, USA - plate scrape MF_Cvi_mLB_r2 (SPAdes) (version 2) | ecosystem: Host-associated > Plants > Roots > Endosphere | place: USA...
AGGCCCTGAAGAAGGAACTCGAGTGGTCGCGCCAGAACCCGAAGGCACGCCAGGCCAAGAGCAAGTCGCGCCTGGCCCGCTTCGAGGAGCTGAGCGACGTCGAATACCAGAAGCGCAACGAAACGCAGGAAATCTTCATTCCTGTGGCCGAGCGCCTGGGCAGCCAGGTCTTCGAATTCAAGAACGTCAGCAAGTCCTTCGGCGACCGCATGCTGATCGACAACCTGAGCTTCAACATCCCGGCAGGCGCCATCGTCGGCATCATCGGCCCGAACGGCGCCGGCAAGTCGACGCTGTTCAAGCTGCTGGCGGGCAAGGAAAAGCCGGATTCGGGCGAGGTCATCATCGGCCAGACGGTGAAGATGGCCTTCGTCGACCAGTCGCGCGACGCGCTGGGCGACCAGAAGACCGTGTGGGAAGACATTTCGAACGGCCTCGACATCATCAACGTCGGCAAGTTCCAGATGGCCAGCCGCGCCTACGCGGGCCGCTTCAACTTCAATGGCGCCGACCAGCAGAAGAAGGTCGGCACGCTGTCGGGCGGTGAACGCGGCCGCCTGCACCTGGCCAAGACGCTGATCGCCGGCGGCAACGTGCTGCTGCTTGACGAACCGTCGAACGACCTGGACGTGGAAACCCTGCGCGCGCTCGAAGACGCGCTGCTCGAGTTCGCCGGCACGGTCATGGTGATCAGCCATGACCGCTGGTTCCTCGACCGCATCGCCACGCACATCCTGGCTGCCGAAGGCGACAGCCAGTGGACCTTCTTCGACGGCAACTACCAGGAGTACGAAGCCGACAAGAAGAAGCGCCTGGGCGAAGAGGGTGCCAAGCCCAAGCGCATGCGCTACAAGGCCCTGAAGTAGGGCTCGCCCCCAGGCTGCGCGCACTTCGTGTCGCTTCGCCAACCCCCGCCGGGGGCAACACCGGAGGCCCGGCAAAGCCGGTTCCTCGGTGTTCCTGGAATGGGATTCAGGTCATTTCAGCAAGAGCGCGTGGTTCCGCAAGGGGCCGCGCGCTTTTTTCATCGTCCGCCGCGAACACGTCGCGCGCCGCGAAGAGGCCGTTGAGCGCTGCCGGAAAGCCTGCGTACACAGCCATCTGCATCATGATCTCGACCACCTCGTCGCGCGTCACGCCGACGTTCAGCGCGGCCTGGATGTGCACCTTCAGCTGCGGCGTGGCATTGCCCATGGCGGCGAGCGCGGCCACCGTCGCGATCTCGCGGGAGCGCAGGTCGAGGCCGGGGCGCGAGTAGATGTCGCCGAACGGAAACTCGATCACCAGGCGGCCGAAGTCCGGCGCGATGCCGGCCAGGCTCTCGACCACCTTGACGCCGCCTTCGCCGTCGATCTCATGAAGTTTGGCCAGGCCACGCGCGTAGCGCTGGTTGTCGCTCTGAACCTGGTCTTGCTGTTGTTGTGTGTTCGTCATTGCTCGTCTTTCCTTTCCGGGCCTTGCCCGACAGAGGAGGACGCTCGTTCGTCTTCTCGACCTCGCGGTAGTGGTCGATCTTGAGCGACAGCGCCTGCATGGATTGCTGCAGCGCCGCCACCTTGGCCTGAACTTCTGCGAGGTGCCGCTCGAGCATCTCGCGTCGTTCGCCAACGCTGGCGTCCCCCTGGCTTCGAAGCCTGACGAAGGCCTGCATGCCCTGGATGGACATACCGGTCTCGCGCAGGCGCAACAGGAAATCCAGCAAGTCCATGTCGGCGCTCGCATAGCGCCGCTGGCCGCCCGGTGCACGGGGCACCGCGGCGATCAGCCCGATGCGTTCGTAGTACCGCAGCGTGTGGGCCGTGAGGCCGGTCCGTTCTGCGACTTCCGCGATGGTCAGGCTGGTTTCCATGGCATTGATTCTCGAAATTAGAGCGCGCTCTAAGTCAAGCGCCGTGTCGAACTATTTTTGAAAGCCTTCCAGGTCGGCATCCAGCCAGCCGCGCAGGCTGTTCACGAAGGCCAGGGCCTGCACCCGGGGCAGATCGTCCACCCGCACGACCGCTTCGGCGAGCTGGCCGTCGCGCACGCGGTTGGCGCGGCCGATGCCGTTCAGCAATCCGCAGCGCAAGGGCGGCGTGACCCAGCGGCCGTCGAGCAGCAGGGCGATGTTGCCGCGCGTGCATTCGGTGATTTCGCCATCGCGGTTCCACAGCAGCGTGTCGAAGGCGCCGGGCTGCGTGGGCGCGAAGGCTTCGTAGTGGGCGCGGCGGGTGGTCTTGAAGCGGGTGAATTCGCCGTGGGCCTCGTCGAACGGGCGCGTGGCGAGCTGCAGGCGCACGCGCGCGGGCGGCGCCTCCATCGCGAAGGCTTCGGCGCGCGGCGTGCCGTGCGCATCGAGCAGCAGGCGCACGCGCCAGCTACCGGCGGTGTGCCGCGCCCTCAGTTCGTCGAGGCAGGAGGCAACCAGCGCCTGATTCCACGGGCGCCCGAAGTGCGCGGCTGCGGCTGCCATGCGCGCCAGATGCGCCGGCGCGTCGCGCAGTTCGCCGTCTGCCAGCGCCAGGGTTTCGAGCAGGTCGAACGATGGCGTCGCGGCCCGGGCTGCCCGGTCGAGGAAGGCCCGCTTGTGGCGCCACTCCTCCCACTCGGCGTCGGCCCGCGCATCGGCGGTGATGCCGCTGCCGATGCCGCAGCGGGTCTTGCCGTCGCGCAGCGTCACTGTGCGTATAGGCACGTTGAAGGTCGCGTGCCCGCCCGGGCGCACGACGCCCACCGCACCGCAGTACACGCCGCGCGCCCCGGGCTCCAGCTCGCGGATCATGCGCATCGCGCTCACCTTCGGCGCGCCGGTGATCGAGCCGCACGGGAACAGCGCCGCGAACACGTCCGCCAGCGTGGTGCCTTCGCGCACCCGGGCTTCGACGTCGGAGGTCATCTGCCACACCGTCGGCAGCGCCTCGGTGTGGAAGAGGCGCGGCACGCGCACCGAGAAAGGCCGGGCGATGCGAGACAGGTCGTTGCGGATCAGGTCCACGATCATCACGTTCTCGGCCCGTTCCTTGGGCACGGTGCGCAGCCGCTGCGCGAGCGCCTCGTCTTCCGCGGGCGTGGCACCGCGCGGGGCGGTGCCCTTCATGGGCCGCGTCAGGATGCGGTCGCCCTGCCAGTCGAAGAAGAGTTCGGGCGACACCGACAGCACTTGTTCCTCGCCGGTGTCGATGAAGGCGGTGTAGCCGTCGGGCTGCGCCTGCCGCAGCGCCATGAACAGGGCCTGCGCGTCGCCGTGGAAGCCGGCGTGCAGCGCGGCGGTGTAGTTGAGCTGGTAGAGCTTTCCGTCCGCGATCGCGCGATGGATGGCTCGCATGCCGGCATCGAAGTCGGCGCGCGAGAGATCGAGTTGCCAGTCGATGGGCGCAAGGGCGCTGTCGCCCGTGGCTTCGGGCCACGGCAGGGCTTCGTCGTGCACGCCGAACCATGCCAGGGGCCCATCCGCCGCATGAACGGCGAATGCGCGGTCGAAGGCTGCCGCTGCCTCGTAGCGCAGATAGCCCACGCACCAGCGCCCCTCGCGCGCCAGTGCCTCGACGGTGTCGAGCACGGGCCGCACATCGGCCGCGGTGCGCGCCACGAGCACGCGCGAAGGCGCGCCGAAGCACAGGCGCAGCCTGCCCGCCTCGCCGTGCGGCTGCGCGAAGTCGATCAGCGTGCGCGGGGTCGCGGGCCGGGTCTTTCGGGTGTTGTCAGACGGCATCGTTCGCCGCTGCCGTGGCCGCGCCGGCCACGCCCGCCTGCGGCGCCTTGGCCAGCACCCGCTTGCGCACCGCGTAGATGTTGTTGCGCAGCGCATAGAGCTCGTCGGCGTACGACAGCGGCACGGCCACCTTGTTGACCACGCGGTCGAGCTGGTCGAGCTCCTCGAGCAGCGACTTGCGCTCGTCCTCCTTCGCCAGCGCCTGGGTATCGACCTTCGCCTCGATGTCGCGCAGCCGCGCATACCAGCGGAACACGCGCCGGCGCACGCGGAACTGGTACAGCGGCGGCACCACGCGGCTCAGCGGCAGCATCAGCACCAGCAGGCCGCCCAGCACCAGCCACATGCGTTCGACGAGGTTGCTGGCCCAGAAGGGCAGGTAGCGCTGCCACACCGGCGGCGTGCCGTTGATGGCGCGGTCGCCTTCGGGGCTCACCGGCAGTTCGCTGGTGCGGGTGTTGGGGAAGTCGCGCGCGCGGTTGAACCAGCCCGCGCCGCTGTGCACCGTCTGCGCGGCCTGCGCGAAGAGCTGGCGCAGCGCGGGGTGGGTTTCGTCGCGCGACAGCAGCGAGGTGGTGGCCGCGAGCAGCGACACGTCGTGCGGCGGCGAGTCCTTCGACAGGTCGATCATTCCGCGCGACAGTGTCACGGCCGAGAGGAAGGGAAAGCGCCGCGAATAGGCGTCGGCCTGCCCGAAGTCCATGAGCTTGATCGAGTCGGAGCGCAGCAGCCGCTGGACCTGCGGCGACTGCGGCGCGGAAGACAGCACGATGGCGTCGAGGAGGCCCGCCTCCAGCGCTTCGGCGGCCGAGGCCTGCTCCAGGTTCGACAGCAGCAGGTCGTCGGGTCCGAGCCTGTTGGCCTTGAGCATGCGCTCCATGATGTCCGGCAGCCCGCTGCCGGGCAGGTCGACGTTCACGCGCAGGCCGCGCAGCTGGGTCAGCGATGTCAGCGTGGCGGTCTTGCGGTCGATCTTCTGGGCCGAGTCGGTGCGGTAGAAGAGCCAGATCGGCTCGTAGAACAGGCTGCCCAGCGAGGTGAGGCCGGCTTCCTCGTCGGCCACCGGGTCGGCGCTGCCGCCGCGCACGAAGCCCACGTCGGCGCCGCCGGTGCGCAGCAGCTGCAGGTTCTCGGTCGAGCCGGAGGTGGGCTTGAGCTCCACCTCGATGCCGTTGTGGCGCAGCGCCTCGGCATAGCGCTTGCCGAACTGCGCGTAGGCGCTGCCCGTGGGGCCGGTGGCCAGCGTCACGTGCTTGGGCGGCTGCGGCTGCAGCCACCAGTAGGCCGCGACCAGCAGGCCGATGACGATGAAGACGATCGGCCCCGCCGAAGCGATCAAATCGCGGATCGACAGCAATATCAGCTTCAGGGTTCTGGGGAACGCCATGGTGTCGCCTCCCGTGGTCAGTCGCGCGCCTTGCCCAGGTCCGCGGCGCAGGGAATGTGCAGCTCGCCCACCGTCACCGTGCGCGCGGCCTGCACCGCGCGCAGCGTGGCGACGGCGACGACCTCGGCGGCCATGGTGCTCAGCACCGTCATGCCGGGCGCATCGCCCTCCAGCGGCACGCGGCCGGTGGCCAGCGCGAAGAGGGTGTCGCCGTCGCTCATGGTGTGCACCGGGTTGATGGAGCGCGCCAGCCCGTCGTGCGAAACCGTGGCGAGCCGGTTGGCCTGCACCTTGGTCAGCACCGCGTCGGTGGCGATCACGCCGATGGTGGTGTTGGTGCCCGCCAGCAGCGGCTTGGGGCTGTCGCCGCGAAGCAGCGCGCGCCGGGTGTCGAGCAACCGGGTGCCGTCCTCGGTGCGCGCGCCGGCCACGGGCTGGCCGGTGTCGGGGTCGATCACGTCGCCCAGCGGGTTCACCGCGATCAGCGCGCCCACGGTAACGCCGCCGACCTTGACCGATGCGGTGCCGACGCCGCCCTTCATCGCGCGATGCACGCCGAAGAGCTTGCCCACCAGCGCGCCCGTACCGGCGCCCACGTTGCCCTCGGCGGGCGCGGCGGTGCTGGCGGCCTCGCAGGCGGCATAGCCGGCGGCGGCGTCGGGCCGGATGCGCGCGTCGCCCATGGGCAGGTCGAACAGCACGGCGGCCGGCACGATGGGCAGGGTGCCGAAGCGCACGTCCATGCCGATGCCGCGTTCCTCCATCCAGCGCATCGCGCCTTCGGCCGACGCGAGGCCCCAGGCGCTGCCGCCCGCGAGCATCACCGCGTGGATCTGCTGCACGAGGTTGCCGGGCGAGAGCAGGTCGGTTTCGCGCGTGCCGGGCGCGGCGCCGCGAACGTCCACGCCGGCCACGGCGCCCTCGCGCGCCATGATCACGGTGCAGCCGGTAGGGCGGCGCGTTTCGGTGAAATGGCCGACCTCGATGCCGGCGACGTCGGTGATGGCACCGGCGGAATGGGAGAGGAGAGAGGAAGACGGTGCTGACATGGCGGCCGATTATGAGACCGCACCCTCTACCATCGCCGCCCATGACGGTTGCAAGAAGTTTCTCTTCCCCCGGCGGTGATCGCCACGTGGTCGTGATCGGCGCGGGCGCAGTCGGCAGCGCCACTGCCATCGAGGCGCTGCGCGCGGGACTGCGCGTGACGGTGCTGGAGCCCGGCGAGCCGGGCGGCCCGCACGCCACCAGCTACGGCAATGCCGGCTGGCTCTCGTCGCACTCGGTGGTGCCCCCCGCGCTGCCGGGCGCATGGCGCAAGGTGCCGGGCTGGCTGGCCGATCCGCTCGGCCCGCTGGCCCTGCGCTGGCGCTACCTGCCGCGCGCCATGCCGTGGCTGCTGCGCTACCTGGCCTCGGGCTGGACCGAGGCGCGCGTGCAGCGCACCGCCGACGCGCTGCGCACGCTGCTGGCCGATGCGCCCGCGCTGCATGCGCGGCTGGCAGCCGAGGCCGGCGTGCCCCAGTTGATCGAGCAGCGCGGCCTGCTGCATGCCTACCGCTCGCGCGCCGAGTTCGATGGCGACGCGCTCGGCTGGCGGGTGCGCCGGCGCACCGGGGTGCAGTGGGAGGAATGGCCGCAGGACGAACTGCGCCGCCGCGAGCCCGACCTCGACGCGCGCTACACGCTCGGCATCTTCGTGCCGGAGGCCGGCCATTGCCGCGACCCGGGCCGCTACGTGGCCGCGCTGGCGCGGCATGCGATCGATTCGGGCGCCGAGCGCGTCGCGGCCCGCGCAACAGGCTTCCGCATCGAGGGCGGCCGGCTGCGCGCCGTGCTCACCGAGGCCGGCGAGATCGCCTGCGATGCCGCCGCCATCTGCGCCGGTGCGCGCTCCGGCCCGCTGGCCGCGGCGGCCGGCTCGGCGGTGCCGCTGGAGTCGGAGCGCGGCTACCACGTGGTCGTCGAGGACGCGACGGCCGGCCCGCGCACGCCGACCATGGTGGCCGACGGCAAGCTCATCGCGCACTGGATGGACGGCGGCCTGCGTGCCGCCGGGCAGGTGGAGATCGCCGGCCTCGAAGCCGCGCCCGACTGGCGCCGCGCCGAGATCCTGCACGCGCACCTGCGGTCGATGTTCCCCTCGCTCGCACCAGCCGCGCCGGGCTCGACCGCGGTGAAGCACTGGCTCGGACACCGCCCGAGCCTGCCCGACGGCCTGCCCTGTATCGGCCCGGCGGCAGCCACTTCAGACGTGGTGCTGGCCTTCGGGCACGGCCACGTCGGCCTGTGCGGTTCGGCGCGAACGGGGAGGCTGGCTGCGCAACTGCTCGCGGGTGCCGCGCCGGAGATCCCGCTGGCGCCCTTCGACCCGGCGCGCTTCTAGAGTTCGGCGCGTTCCAGCTCGGCGAGCAGGGCGCGCGTGGCGCGACTGAGAAAGGCCGAGCGGCGCACCACGCAGGCGACGGGAACGCGCACGTCCAGGTCGTCGATGCGGATCAGCGCGAGGCTCCTGCGCGCGACTTCTTCGGCAATGCCGCTTTCCTGCAGGAACGCGAGCCCGAAGCCCGCCTCGACCAGCCGCTTCTGCGCCGTGAGGCTGTCGACCGCGCTCCAGTCGATGCGCTCCACGCCCCGCACCAGGAACTGCGAAAAGATCGCCTCCGCATGCGGCTCGGTGCGCCGGGGCGGCTGCGGAAAGGCCAGCCACCGTTCCTTCGAGAGCCGAACCAGCGACTTCAGCCGTGCGCCCGCGAGCGGATGCGATGGCGCGCAGGCGACCACCAGCTGCTCTTGATGGATGACCTTGCACAGGAGGTCAGGCGACGGGTCTTCGTAGTAGCGCAGGCCCACCGCCACATCGCTGGCGCGCACCTTCTCGCTGACTTCCGCGCTGGTGGCCGTCTGCAGCCGGACGTCGAGGCCCGGCAGCGATTGCCGCAGCTTTGCGAGCACCGTGGCGAGGCCCGAGCTCGCCAGCGTGCCGACGGCGGCAATGTGCACCGTTCCCGCGGCGTCGGACTTCGCGGCCTGCACGGCGGCCACCGCGTCGCCCATCGCTGCAGCCACTTTCTCCGCGTGCGGCAGCAGCGCCTCGCCCGCCTGGCTGAGCCGCAGGCCCCGACCCACGCGCTCGAAGAGGGGCGCGTCGAGCTCCTCTTCGAGGAGCGCGAGGCGGCGGCTGATGGCCGACTGCGTGCGCGAGAGCGCGGTCGCGGCGGCAGATACGCCGCCTTGCCGGTGGACCGTCAGGAAGGTGGCGAGAGCTTCGGAATCCATGTGGCAAATCCATGCAAAAGATCGATGGGTTCGAGAAATATTATGCGTTTGACGCGTGTCATCACGGTCGCGACGATCGAGCCTTCATCGATCAAGCCGGAGCTGGAATGGACCCGAAGACACGCATGGCGCGCGGCCGCGCCTTTCTCGAACTGCACCGCGCGAACCGCGGCTTCGTCATGCCCAATGCCTGGGATCCGGGCAGCGCCGTGCTTCTCGCGGCGGAGGGCTTCGAGGCGATCGGCACCACCAGCGCGGGCATCGCGTTCTCGCTGGGCAGGCCCGACTACAACGTCAGGGACTCGCGTCTGGCGGTGGGGCGCGAGGAAATGCTCGAGGTGGTCGGCAGGATCGCCGAGGCGGTGGACATTCCCGTGAATGCCGACCTGGAGGCGGGCTATGGCGACGAGCCGCAGGACGTGGCCGACACCGTCCGCATGGCGATGGATGCCGGCGCGGCGGGCGGCAACATCGAGGACACCGACGCCGCGCACGGGTGCCTGTTCGACGAAGAACTGGCCGTCGCACGCATCGCGGCGGCCCGCGCGGCGATCGGCGCGGCAGGCGGCGGCTTCGTGCTGAACGCGCGCACCGATGCCTTCCAGCCGCCCGGCGACGGCGCGCTGCGCATCGCGATCCAGCGCGCCAACCGCTTCATCGAGGCGGGCGCGGATTGCGTGTTCGTGCCCGGCGTCACCGATGCATCAGTGGTGGCGACGCTGGCGCGCGAGATCGCAGGGCCTCTCAACATCGTGATGGGGCTGAACGAAGCCGGCGCCAGCGCCTTCAGCCTGATCGAGGTGGGCGCCCGGCGCATCAGCGTGGGCGGATCGATCGCGCGCTCGGTCATGGCGCTGGTCAGGCGCAGCGCGCAGGAACTGCACGCGCTGGGAACGGTGTCCTACGCGAGCAGCCAGATCCCGCAGCGCGAACTCAATGCCCTGTTCGAGGCCGCGCTGCGCAAGAGCCTCAGTTCGCCGGCGCGATCGACAGCACAGTGAGCGCGCCGTCGACCTTGTCGGCGGTGAACTGCACCTTGTCGCCGGGCTTCACCTTCGTGAGCAGCGCGGGGTCCTTCACGCGGAAGACCATGGTCATGCCCGTCATCTCGAGGTTGGGAATGTCGCCGTGCCTCAGCGTGATCTTGTTCGCGTCGGTGTCGATCTTGCGCACCTCGCCTTCGACCGAGGGCAGGGCGGATTGAGCGAAGGCGGCGGCGGCGAGCAGGGCGGCGCAGAAGGCGGTGAACAGTTTCTTCATGATCGGTTTGCTTCCTTGTTTCTGTTTCGAGGTTTGATTCAGCGATAGCTCTGGTAGACGCGTGTGCTGCCGTCCGCCAGCACCAGCAGCACGTCGTAGGGATCGCGCTGGTCGCCGTAGGCGGGCCCGTCCATGCCTGGGGAGCCGACCGGCATGCCGGGCACCGCGAGGCCCACGGCCTTGGGCTTTTCCTTCAGCAGCCGCTGAACCTCGCGCGCGGGCACGTGGCCTTCGATGGCGTAGCCGCCGACCAAGCCGGTGTGGCACGAGCCCAGCTTGGCGGGCACGCCCAGCCGGTTGCGCGCGGCCGTGTTGCCTTCGTCGTGCACGCGGGTGGCGAAGCCGTTCTTGTTGAGGTGCTTCACCCAGTCCTGGCAGCAGCCGCAGTTCGGGTCCTTCCAGATCTCGACCATCGGCGCGGCGGCCTGCGCGGTCGTCGTGGCGAACGGCAGGGCCGCGGAGGCCAGTGCCAGCAGGATGTTCCTTCTGTGCATGGCGTTCTCCTTCAGGACTTGCCGCCGGCTGCAGGCAGCACGCGGACGCGGCCGGCCATGCCGAGCTCGTAGTGGTCCTTCACGAGGCAGGCGAAGTCGAAGTCGCCGGCGCGGTTGAAGGTCCAGACCATGCTGCCGGTCTTGCCGGCGGGCACGTGGACCATCCACGGATCGTCGTGCTCCATGTCGGGAAACTTCTTCATCATGGCCGCGTGGGCCTCGATCTCGGCGGTGGTGCCCAGCACCAGCTCGTGCAGTTCCTTGCCGCGGTTCTTCAGCCGCAGGCGGACGGTATCGCCCTCGCGCACCTCGATGACCGAGGGCGTGAAGCTCATGTCGTCGGCCATCGCGATGTCGATGGTCCGCTTCACCGCGCCGCTCTTGCCGGCGATGCCCCAGGGCTTCTGTTCGGGCGCGAGTTCGGCGGCGCCCTTCGGCTTGGGTTTGTTATGGGCCTCGTGCGCGAACGAGGCGCTGGCGAGTGCCGCGAGCGCAAGGCCCGCGGCGATGGACTTCAGGTGTGTCTTTTTCATGAGGTGAGCTCCGTGAGAAAGGAGGACTAGATGGAAGAGGTCAGTGGTTGTGCGCGTCGTGCCCGGAGGGCTTGCGCACGGTCGCGTCGGGCTTGGCGCCCGTTGGCGAGGCTGGCGTCTCCTTGCGGGTCGCCGGCGGCACGTTCGCGTTCGGCACCTCGCGTGCCACGGTGCCCGCCGGGTGCCTGAACCAGCCCGGGTCGCGGTAGTCGCCCGGCTTCTGGTCGTGCCGCACCTTCAGCAGCGTGAACATGCCGCCCATCTCGGCCGAGCCGAAGGGGCCGGTGCCGGTCATCATCGGCACGGTGTTGTCGGGAATGGGCATCTCCATCTCGCCCATGTCGGCCATGCCCT
>Ga0209676_1002992_pt1 | contig 10997 bp, 15 predicted proteins | sample AraplaCvi_mLB_r2_FD_184282 | JGI IMG/M metagenome (GOLD analysis project Ga0209676, IMG submission 184282) | Arabidopsis root microbial communities from North Carolina, USA - plate scrape MF_Cvi_mLB_r2 (SPAdes) (version 2) | ecosystem: Host-associated > Plants > Roots > Endosphere | place: USA...
CAGGAACAGGACCCCCAATGACGTCTCTGAAAAACAGCCAGGGCTTCTCGACCCGCGCCATCCACGCCGGCCAACGGCCCGACCCGACGACGGGGGCGGTGATGACGCCGATCTACGCCACCTCGACCTACGCCCAGGAAAGCCCGGGCGTGAACAAGGGCTATGAGTACGCTCGCGGCAAGAACCCGACGCGGGAGGCCTTCGAGGCCTGTCTGGCGGATCTGGAGGGCGGGGTGCAGGCCTTCGGCTTCGCCAGCGGGATGGCGGCGACCTCGACGGCGCTGGAGCTCTTGGACGCGGGGTCGCACATCGTCACCGGCGATGACCTGTACGGCGGCTCGTGGCGGCTGTTCGAGCGGGTGCGGCGGCGCTCGATGGGGTTGGATTTCAGCTACGTCGACATGGCTGACCTGGGCGCGGTCGAGGCGGCGATCACGCCCAAGACGAAGATGATCTGGGCCGAGACGCCGACCAATCCGCTGATGAAGCTGGCCGACATCGCGGGCCTGTCGAAGATCGCCAAGGCGCACGGGCTCAAGCTGGTGGTGGACAACACCTTCGCCACGCCGTGGAGCCAGCAGCCGCTGAAGCTGGGCGCCGATGTGGTGATGCACTCGGCCACCAAATACCTGAACGGCCACTCCGACATCATCGGCGGGGCGCTGGTGACGGGGGACGCCGAGCTCGCGAAGGAGATCAAATTCCTCCAGAACTCGGTGGGCGGGGTGATGGGGCCGTTCGACGCCTTCCTGGCCAACCGGGGGCTGAAGACCCTGGGCCTGCGCATGAAGGCGCACAACGAGAACGCTCTGGCCGTGGCCCGCTGGCTGGAGAGCCGCAAGGGCATCGCCAAGGTCATCTATCCCGGCCTGATCACCCACCCGCAGCACGATCTGGCCTCGCGCCAGATGAATGGCCGCTACGGCGGCATGGTCACGGCCATCATCGACGGCGACCTGTCGCGGACCAAGCAGGTGCTGGAGCGGGTGCAGGTCTTCACCCTGGCGGAGTCGCTAGGCGGGGTCGAAAGCCTGGTGAACCACCCGGCCATCATGACCCATGCCAGCGTGCCGAAAGAGGTGCGCGAGGCGGGCGGGGTGACCGACAACCTGATCCGCCTGTCGGTCGGGGTCGAGGACCTGGACGACCTGATCGGCGACCTGGATCAGGCGCTGGGATGATCGACAAGGTCCCGCTCGCGGTTTGGGTGATCGGGTTGATCCTTGTCGGGATCGTCGCGGCCTACCCCGTGCAGCGCTTCGGCTTCGGCAAAGCAGCCGTGAGCGGTTACTGGCCGCGCGCCGTGGTATTCGCGCTCCTGCTGGGCGGAGGCGTCAGCCTGATCCTTTGGAAGATGCTCTAGGTCACTCCGCCGGGAGGGCCAGGGTCCAGCCGGCGTTGGGCTCGATCCACAGGACGGTGCTTTCGAACTCGGGGCGGGTCACACCATCAATGGTGACGGTGGCGCGGAACGAACCGTCCGGGTTCGGATGATAGGTGCTGCAGAACTCGCCGTTGCCGAGGACGGTGGAGATGTTGGCGGCGATCTGCTGGCGCGCGCCCTCGAACTGGGCGCCCTGGAGCGGGGTTCCGTCGATCTCGATGGCGGTGATCTCTTCGGCGCGGTTCTCGGGCCGGGCGCATTCGGCGCCGTCCTTCACATAGACCTTGCCGGTGGCGTGCAGGATCACGGCGGGGGCGGCGTTGATCTGGTTGCGAGCGTCGTTCCAGATCGTGCCGTCCGCGTCGAAGCGGTAGGCGCCGATGGCTGTGCAGGTCCTGGCCGCGACATTGGGGCCGTAGCACTGCAGCTTGCCGGCGCGGCCGGGCTCCAGCGGGCCGGCGTCCTGGGGAGCGGCGGCGAGCGCCAGCAGGGCCATAAGCAGCATGATCTCACCCTCGGGATGTCACCCGCCGGAACGGTCCCGGCGGGGCATCATCGCATAACGCGGAAAGACCGCGAAAGGCTCAGGCGGCCTTGGAAGGCAGGGCGGTCTGGTGACCAGTTGCGGGCGGAGCCTTCTTCTTGGCAGGAGCCCGGGTCTTCTTGGGAGCGACGGCGGTCGGCAGGGCCGCGCGGCGGGCCGTCTCGGCGTCGATCAGGGGCAGGATGTCGGCGGCGGTGGCGGCCTGGACCGGCGAGCCGCTGGAGGACAGGCGCTCCGCGTTGGCGCGCAGGGCCTTGAGGTCCGGATCGGTCATGGCGGGGATCATGTCGGCGAGCGGGGTCATGGGACTCTCCTGATGCTCTGGAAGACGAAAGGGCCGGCGCCTGTGGGCGGCCGGCCCTCCGATGGGGTCGAAACCTATTCGGCGGCCTTCAGGCGGCCGGCGGATTCCTTGCCCGAGCGCTGGTCGCGCTCGATCTCGTACGAGATCTTCTGGTTTTCGCTGAGCATGCCCAGGTCGGACGTTTCGACGGCCGAGGCGTGGACGAAGACGTCCTTGCCGCCGTCATCCGGTTGGATGAAGCCATAGCCCTTGGTGGAGTTGTACCATTTCACAGTGCCGGTAGCCATTTTCAGGACCTCCGCAAGCATTGGCCGCGGGAAGGATATCCCGGTCGGCCTGTCGGGTCTGATTGGATCGGCTTTGGACCTCGGTGCGCGATGCAAAGGGCAGCAGCGTTTCGCAGAGAGATCGACCCGACTGAAGTGGGCGCTTTGGCCGGGAATAGCAAGGATTCATTCCCAAGCGAAAATATCGAGCAAGCTTTTTGCTTTAAGCGCCGAGGTCTGGAAATGAAAACGGCGGCGCCGGTCCGAGACCCGCGCCGCCGTTCGAAAGTCATGCGTCGGAGACCGACGCAGGAATTCAGCCTTCGGTCTTCAGCTGACCAGCCGATTCCTTGCCCGAGCGACGGTCGCGCTCGAGTTCGTAGGAAACCTTTTGGTTTTCATCCAGGCCGCGCAGGCCGGCGGCTTCGACAGCCGAGATGTGGACGAAGACGTCCTTGCCGCCGTCGTCCGGCTGGATGAAGCCGTAGCCCTTGGTGCCGTTGAACCATTTCACAGTGCCGGTAGCCATTTTAGACCTCCTTTTGGCGTTGGCCGCAGGCAATAGCGCCTGGAGGCCTGTCGGGTCTGAAAGGAGCGGCTAGACCTCGGGCGAAAGCAGAGGGGTGGCGTTTCGCAAAGAGATCGACGTCCGCCCTTTTGAACCGGACGGAGGGCGAAAGCAAGGCGGACGCGTCAGCCCTCGGCGTTCTCATCCGGCGGCGCGACGTAGTTGGCCTGGCACAGCTTGCGCAGATCGGCGCTCAGCGTCGGGCCGTAGAGGGAGTCCTGGATGCGATCATAGCCCTCGGACGAGAGGGCCTGCTTGATGTCGCTGACGGTGCGGCAACGGCCTTCGCGCGCCAGTTCGTAGGCGCGTTCCAGGGTGGTCGGTCTATGGGAGCTCATGACCCGCATATGGGGATGCGAGGCCCCGATTTCTAGAAGGAGAAGCTCAATCCGGCCACGACGGCGTCGGCGTACTGCGGATTGTTGGGGTCGGCGTCGGTGTCGTAGTACCGGACCTCGGCCTCGATGTTGCGGGTCAGGGCGTAGGTGAAGCCCGCGTTCCAGCCGGTGTAGTCGACGCTGTTGTCCTGCTCGCGGCGGCCGATCTCGGCGTTGGCGGTCAGCTTGTCCGAAAAGTCCCAGCCGCCGCGCAGGGCGACCCAGGTCCAGGCCTCGGTCGAGCCGGTGCTGTCGGGCGAGTACTGGACGCGGAAGCGGGCGTTGGCCGGGCCGATGGAGCGTTTGACGTCGGCGGTGAACTCCCAGGCGTCATCGTCCGTGCCCGGATCGGCGTCGGTCTGCCATTTGTGCTCGACGCTGAGATCCAGGTCGAAGCCGGCCACTTCCGGGCGGATGCCGGTGGCGACGGCGATCTCGAGGTTGGAGCCGTTGCTGGCCTTGATCGTCTCGAACGAGGGCGTGATGTAGAAGAAGCCGCTCTCGCTGGCCCATTCGGCCTGACCCCAGACGAAGGCGTCGCCCTGGGACTTGGAGGCGTCCTTGGAACGGTTGTCAGTGGCCGCGCCGAAGGAGAAGGACCAATTGCCGTAGCCCGGCGCTTCATCCGGCGACGCGGTCTGGGCCTGAGCGGCGCCGGCGAGGACGAGCGAGGCCGCGAAGGCCAGCGACAGAGAGCGGATCATGGAATCTCCAGACGCGTGGGAGCGCGGGGAGTTCCTAGACGAAAGACGTCGCCTTGGCGAACCGGTCCGTGGCCTGAGCGAATTCTTGTCGCAGGCGGCCGACCAACTCGCCGGCGGGCAGGATGTCGTGGATGGCGCCGGCGCCCTGACCGGCGGACCAGACGGTCTTCCAGGCCTTGGCCTCGTCGGCCATGTCCAGCTTGTGCTCGGGCAGCTGCTTGGGATCGATGCCGTTCTCGACCAGCGACTTGATCATGAAGTTGGCCGGGATGCCTGATACCGCCGGGGTGTGGACGATGTCCGCCGAGCCGGAGTCGATGATCATCTCCTTGTAGTGCTGCTGGGCCGAGCTCTCGGTCGTGTTGATGAAGCGGGTGCCCATGTAGGCGAAGTCGGCGCCCATCATCAGGGCGGCGGCGACGTCGGAGCCCGTGGACAGACAGCCGGACAGGATGATGGTCCCGTCGAAGAAGCCGCGCACTTCCTCGACCAGGGCGAAGGGGTTCACAATTCCGGCGTGGCCGCCGGCGCCGTTGGCGACCAGGATCAGGCCGTCGACACCCGCTTCCGCCGCCTTGCGGGCGTGGCGGACGTTGGCGATGTCGTGGAAGACCAGACCGCCATAGCCGTGCACCGCATCGACCACGTCGCGGACGGCGCCGAGCGAAGTGATGATCAGCGGCACCTTTTCCTCCACCGAGACCATCATGTCGGCCATCAGGCGGGGGTTGGTCGGATGGACGATGTGGTTGACGCCGAAGGCGGCGGCGTCGGGGTTCAGGCGGCCCTTGATCTCATGCAGCCACTCCCGATAGCCCTCGGTGGTGCGCTGGTTCAGCGACGGGAAGGTGCCGATGGCCCCCGCGTTGCAGGTCTCGACCACCAGATCCGGTCCGGAGACCAGGAACATGGGCGCCGCGATGACCGGCAGCTTGAGACCCTTTTGCAGCGAAGCCGGAATGGCCATGACGTTTCCCCGGGTTGTCTTTCGCTACGGATAGCGGGCTGTCCCCGGGGAAGGCAAACCGGAAAACAGGGTGTGAAGAGTGTGAAGAGTGTGAAGCGGCCGGATCGGCGCTTCCGGCCAGACTAGCGCCTGGGTGCGTCAGAACTGGACGTAGGGGCGGGGATCGTTCCGGGCGGGCGGATGATTGGAACCGCGCCCGGGGGCGTTACGGGACCCGGTGAGATATAGCGCGTGGTGTACTGCACCCGCGATTCCATCGGAGAGTCCCGGACGATCTCGTTGGACAACTGGCCGCGGCGCGCACCGAAAAGGGTGAAGAGGCCGAAGCTCATGTCCGCGGGCTCCTCTTCCACCACGCGGCAATCGACGAGGTCGCCGTTCGATATGAAGCCGCAGTTCACGACCGCGCGGCCGCGATCGACGCCCGCGGCGGCGGCTCTTTCAGGATATTCGGTGAGCGGAGGACGCGCCCAGCGCGGCGGGGAGATCAGGATCGGTTCGCCGGGCGGGGGCGCGGGCACGGGCAGCCGGACGATGGGCGGCTGCGGGTCGCGACCGAACAGTATGGAGAACCGGACGGCGCTGGCCTCAGCCACGCCATCCACCGCTCGGGGCGCCATTCGCGCCGGGCCGACGGCGGCGAGCGCCACCGCCCCTAGACCCACCTCGTTCGGCGTCTCGAACGTGATGGCGCAGTCGGTCAACTCGCCGGTCGGCTGGGAGGTGCAGGCCAGGTCCACGACGCCGCCCAGGTATGCGGGCGAGTCGGTCGGCGCGATGGGACGCGGGCGGGTGGTCCAGGAGGGAAGGACCACGACACCGGGATGGGTGATGGGCGGCGCGGCCGTCTGGGCGGCCGCCGGGACGGCGGTCAGCGCCGAAGCCCCGAGGAGAGCGCCGAGGGCGCACCGATGAAAACGTCCGCGCATGCCGCCTCAGCGCCGGAAGCGGATGGTCACGCGGGCGTGGGTGTTGGGGCCGGCGCGGCGCAGCCACTCGGGCGAGATCTCGGCGCCGCGGACGGCCTGGATGGCGGCCTCGCCGAAGCCGTGGCCCTCGGGGCCGTCCTGGATCACCCGGCAGTTCCGCAGGCGGCCGAAGCCGGGGACGATCTCGCAATCCAGCCGGACATCGGCGGAATAGATGCGGGCAGGGCGGGCGCTGCGCGGCATGACCGGGCGGGGCGGCGTCGCCCAGGTCGGCTCATCCAGCACATCCAGGGCGGGCGAGACATAGCGGATCGTGAACTCGACCCGGGCGCCCAGTGCGGCGCCGCCGACGGTGCGCGGCGCCAGCCGGGCGCGGGCGGCGCCCTCCAGGGCCGAAGCGGCGAACCCTTGACCGGCCGGGGTTTCCTCGAGGACCTCACAATCGATCAGGACGCCGCTGGCCGTCGTGATGCAGCGCAGGGCGACTCGTCCCTCGGTGACGCCGTTGCTCAGGGCTTCGGCGGGAAACGCAGGCGCGGGCTGACGCGACCAGGAGGGGTTGGTGATCACAGCCGGCCGGGCGTTGGAGCCGGTCTCCTGGGCCAGGGCGGGCGCGCCGGCCAGGGTCAGGGCCGTGGCCATGAGGAGCAGCGCAGCGGCTCCCCGGCTTTGAAAACGTCCGCTCATATCTCTATCTCCCCCAGATACTTCCGCCCTCATGCCCCGGCGCACCGGGGAGTCGCAAGTCGTTCCGCGCATCGGAGACGCCCATGAACCCGCCGCCGATCACCCTTCAGGAACGTCTTCAGCGGCTGGCGCGGCTGGAGGCCGCGATGGAGGCGCAGGGCGTGGCGGCGGTGCTGATCGATGCGACGTCCAGCCTGCGCTACTTCACCGGCCTGGTCTGGTGGCGGTCCGAGCGGATGATCGCGGCGCTGGTGCGGCCCGGAAAGCCGCTGACCTACATCTGCCCGGCGTTTGAGCTGGACAAGGTGGGCGGCTCGGTGGGCGCGCCGGGCGAGTTCCTGACCTGGGAAGAGCATGAGAGCCCCTATGCCCTGGTGGCCGACGCGGTGCCGACCGGGGTGCTGGCGGTGGACGAGCAGGCGCCGGTGTTCGCCTGGCTGGGTCTGGCCGAGGCGCTGGGCGTCGAGCGGCTGCGCGGGGCGAGCGCGCTGATCACGCCGCTGCGGGCGCGCAAGTCCGAGGCCGAGATCGCCCTGATGGCCCGGGCCAAGGCGCTGACGCTGGAGGCGCACCGCCGCGCGCAAGGCAGCCTGGAGGCGGGGATGCGGGGCTCGGACGTGGCCGCCTTCATCGACAAACAGCACCGGGCGCTGGGCGCCGACGGGGGCAACACCTTCTGCATCGTCTCGTTCGGGGCCGACACCTCTCTGCCGCACGGCGGGGAGGGCGATCCGGCGCTGAAGGAGGGCGACGTGGTGCTGATCGACACCGGCTGCGCGCTGGACGGCTACAACGCCGACATCACCCGGACCTATGTGTTCGGCGAGCCGACGGCCGAGGTGCGCCGCATCTGGGGCCTGGAGCACGCGGCGCAGGCGGCGGCGTTCGAGGCGGCGCGGCTGGGTCAGCCGTGCGAGTCCGTGGACGCGGCGGTGCGGGTGTTCCTGAAGTCGAACGGGCTGGGCCCCGACTATCAGCTGCCAGGGACGCCGCACCGGACGGGGCACGGCATCGGCCTGGACATCCATGAGGCGCCCAATCTGGTGCGCGGGGACGGGACCCTGCTGGATGTCGGCATGTGCTTCTCGAACGAGCCGATGATCGTCGTGCCGGGCCGCTTCGGCATCCGGCTGGAGGACCATTTCCACATGACCGCCGACGGGCCGAAGTGGTTCACCCAACCGCAGCCCAACCTGGACGAGCCGTTCCGGGGCGTGTCGCCGCTGACGGCGTGACGGACGGGCTCGAAATCGCTAGAGCGACCCCATGACCACTGACACCTCGGGCCTGCACCAGCTGGGCCAAATGACTGCCGCCCCGACCAGCCCGGAAACCGCCGTGCTGGAGCGGGTGCCCAACCCGCACGCGGACACCCTGTACCTGGCCCGCTTCACGGCGCCGGAGTTCACCAGCCTGTGCCCGGTCACCGGCCAGCCGGACTTCGCCCATATCGTCATCGACTACGCCCCCGGCCCGTGGCTGGTGGAGAGCAAGTCGCTGAAGCTGTACCTGACCAGCTTCCGCAACCACGGCGCCTTCCACGAGGACTGCACCGTCGCCATCGGCCGCAAGCTGGCGGACCTGCTGGACCCGAAATGGCTGCGCATCGGCGGCTATTGGTATCCGCGCGGCGGCATCCCCATCGACGTCTTCTGGCAGACCGGCGCGCCGCCGGAGGGGCTGTGGCTGCCGGACCAGGGCGTGCCGACGTATCGCGGGCGGGGCTGATCCCACCTGCACCAAATCTCCACGCGCCAGCGGGGACGACGCCCTCTAGCCTGCGAGCATGATCACCACCCGCCGCCTCCCGCTTGAAGCGCTCGGCCGCCGCTGGCTCACCCATGCCGAGGCGTGGGCGGACCGGTCGCCGTGGCGGCGGGCGGGCTATGAGTTCCTGTGGTTCGGGCTGAAGCAGGGCTGGGCCTGCCTGTTCGGCGGGCTGATGCTGGCCCTGATCGTGGGGACCTTCCTGTTCTGGCCCGACGGGGCGCCGGTGTCGCGCTACGACTTCCTGGTCGTGGGGGCGGTGATCATCCAGATCGCCATGCTGGCGCTGAAACTGGAGAGCCGGGAGGAGGCGGCGGTGATCCTGCTGTTCCACATCGCCGGAACGATCATGGAACTGTTCAAGACCGCGCACGGGTCGTGGATCTATCCGGAAGACTCGGTGCTGCGGATCGGGGCGGTGCCCCTGTTCTCGGGCTTCATGTACGCGGCGGTGGGCAGCTATATCGCGCGGGTGCAGCGCATCTTCCACATCAAGGTGCGGCGCTATCCGCCGCTGTGGACGACCTGGCTGTTGGCGGCGGCCATCTACGTCAACTTCTTCGCCCATCACTGGCTGCCGGACGCGCGGCTGGTGCTGTTCGCGGCGACGGCAGTGCTGTTCGGACGGGGCTGGTTCTACTTCACCGCCGACCGGAGGCGGCGCGGGATGCCGCTGCTTCTGGGCTATTTCCTGGTGGCCCTGTTCATCTGGTTCGCCGAGAACCTGGGCACCTTCGGCCGGGCCTGGGTCTATCCTGGTCAGCAGGCGGGCTGGGAGATGGTCGGGGTGGAGAAGCTGGGCAGCTGGTTCCTGCTGATGATCATCTCGATCGTGCTGGTGTCGCTGGTGCACCGGCCGGAAGAGGAGCCGGCGAGGGTCTGAGCCCCCGCCGTCCACATGCCTTACGCCGGCAGGGGCGTGTCCGGATGGACCAGACCGGCGGCGCGGAGATCGGTCCAGAAGGCGGCCGGGATGGTCTCGTTCAGGGCCGCGCCGTCCTCGGCGATGCGCGACGGGCGGCTGGCGCCCGGGATGACGGCGGCGACGGCCGGGTTGGCCAGGGCGAACTGCAGGCCGGCGGCCTTGATGCTGATGCCATGCTTCTCCGTCAGCGCCTTGATGCGGGCGACCTTGTCGAGGATGGCCGGGGTCGCTGGGGCGTATTCGAAGTTCGGCCCGCCGACGAGGGCGCCCGAGCTGTAGGGGCCGCCGACGACGATGCCCAAGCCGCGCTCGGCCACCTTGGGCATGACCCGTTGCAGGGCGCGGTCGTGATCCAGAAGGGTGTAGCGGCCGGCCAGCAGGAAGACGTCGGGCTTGGGTTCATCGAGGTCCAGCAGCAGTTCGATGGGTTCGACCTTGTTCACGCCCAGCCCCCAGCCCTTGATCACGCCCTCGTCGCGCAGCCGGTCCAGGGCGCGGAAGGCGCCGGTGCGGGCGATCTCGAACTGACCGATCCAGCGGTCGCCCCAGAAGTCCTGGGCCAGGTCGTGGACGAAGGCGATGTCGATGCGGTCGGTCCGCAGGCGCTTCAGGCTGTCCTCGATCGACTTCAGCGTGGCGTCATAGCCGTAGTCATTCACGATCTTGTTCGGGCGGCCGTATTTGAAGACGTCGCCCTTTTCGCCGTTGTCGCGGGCCGAGACGTCCTCGACCTCGTCCAGGATGACGCGGCCGACCTTGGTGGAGAGGACGTATTCGTCGCGCGGCTTGCCCGCCAACGCCTCGCCCATGCGGATCTCGGCCAGGCCCGCGCCGTAGAAGGGGGCGTTGTCATAGTAGCGGACGCCGTCGGCCCAGGCGGCCTCGACGGTGGCCAGGGCCTCATCCTCGGGAATGTCGCGGAACATGTTCCCCAGCGGGGCGGCGCCGAAGCCGAGACGGCTGGGCAGAAGGGTCTTGATCGACATCGGGCGGTTTCCTTGAAGACGGGGAGGGGCGGCGGGGCGTGGTGAGCTCATGTTGTGTCCGTCGGGGCCGAACGGAAGATGGGCCGGCGCGTCCGCTGTCTTCACGACCCGTTTCACCGCTGGTGGCGGCGGTAGCGACGGAGGTGTCGGGGGGCGCCGCGATCCGCTAGACCGTCCCTGAAGGACACGGCAGATGTCCATGCGCGGAGGGACCATGACCACCACCAACACCGACGTCGTCATCCTGGGCGGGGGCCACAACGGGCTGGTCTGCGCCTTCTATCTGGCCAAGGCCGGGCTGAAGGTGACGGTGCTGGAGCGGCGGCATGTAGTCGGCGGGGCGGCGGTGACGGAGGAGTTTCATCCGGGCTTCCGCAACTCGACCGCCAGCTACACCGTCAGCCTGCTGAACCCCAAGGTGATCGCCGACATGGAACTGGCCCGGCACGGGCTGACGGTCGTCGAGCGCAAGGTCTCCAACTTCCTGCCCTTCGACGACGGCCGCTATTTGCTGGCCGGAGAGGGGCGGACGCAGGGGGAAGTGGCGAAATTCTCGGCGCGGGACGCGGAACGCCTGCCGGAATACGAG
>Ga0209676_1002996_pt1 | contig 10991 bp, 8 predicted proteins | sample AraplaCvi_mLB_r2_FD_184282 | JGI IMG/M metagenome (GOLD analysis project Ga0209676, IMG submission 184282) | Arabidopsis root microbial communities from North Carolina, USA - plate scrape MF_Cvi_mLB_r2 (SPAdes) (version 2) | ecosystem: Host-associated > Plants > Roots > Endosphere | place: USA...
CGCCGGTGGACATGGCGATGACGTCGCGGCTGAACAGCGACAGCTCCATGCCGGGGCGCCCTTGCGTGACGCCGTCGCACATGGCGGGCGTGCCGCCGGCGACCTGGGCGGTGGCGTTCACCTCGCGCACGGCGGCGCGGATGATCTCGGGGAAGCGCTCGAACGGCTGGTGGGCCGAGAGCATGTCGTTGAAGGCGGTGACGACGCCGACGTTGGGCTGCGAGCCCGACATGGCGTGCAGCTTGTCCTTGATCGGCGCGCCGGCGAAGGCGTGGGCCCAGTTGGCGCACGATAGCTTGGCGCGGCCGACGCCGCTGTCGCGGGCGGCGTCCATGCGTCGCAGGTAGTCGGAACGGGTCGCCTTCGAACGCTCGACGATGCGGGCGGTGACCTCGGCGACGACGGGGTTGAGTTTCGTCATCAGGCCTTCTCCACCCAGAGCACTTCGAGCGGGACGTTCGCGGCCAGCAAGGCGGCGATGGGCTGGATGCGGGGATCGCCCGCGGCCTCGCGCTCATAGACCGCGCGCTTCTGCTTGCCGGTCAGGGCCAGGACGACGCGGCGGGCCTGCGCCAGATAGGGCAGGTTGATCGACAGGCGCTCCAGGCTGGGCGCCATGCCGTCGCGGCCGTGGGGCACGCCCAGCACGGTCGGCGGCAGGGTGGGGGTGAGCAGGGTCTTCAGCGTCGGGCTTTCGGGGAACATGGAACAGATATGGCCATCCTCCCCCATGCCGAGAAGGACCGCGTCGAGACGGCCCCCTTCGGCGGCCAGGGCATGGGCGGCGACGATGGCGGCGCGGTCGACGGTGACCTCGGGCGTGCACAGCGGCACGAAGCGGGCGGCGGCGGCCGGGCCGGTCAGCAGGGTCGCCTTCATCAGGGCGGCGTTGGAGTCCGGCGAGGTCTCCGGCACGTAGCGCTCGTCGACCAGGGTGACGGCGGTCTTGGACCAGTCGAGGCTCGCGGCGGCCATCAGCCGGTAGATGGGCGAGGGGGTTGAGCCGCCCGCGCCGGCGAACATCGCCTTGCCGGTGTCGGCGATGGCCGCGGACAGGGTGTCGGTCAGACGCGCGGCGCAGGCGTCGGCCCAACCCGCGCCGTCAGCGAAGACTTCGATCTCACGCATCCGACGAGTTCCACTCCCGGCCCGTGCGCGCCATCAGCATGTCGGCGGCGTCGGGGCCCCAGGTTCCGGCGACGTATTCCTGGGGCTTCACGTGACCGTCGGTCCACGCCTCGGAGACCTCGTCGACCCATTTCCAGGCCTGTTCCGCCTCGTCGCGGCGGACGAACAGGGTGGAGTCGCCGTGCAGGGCGTCCAGCAGCAGGCGCTCATAGGCGATGCGGCGACGGGGCGGCTTGTCGCCCTTGCCGCCGACGCCCCAGGAGAGGCTCATCTTGATCGGCTGAAGCTGCATGCGCTGGTCCAGGCCGGGGCGCTTGTTCATCACCGTCAGGGAGATGTCTTCTTCGGGCTGCAGCTCGATGACCATGCGGTTGGCCTGCACGTCGCCGCGGTCGTCGCGGTCGAAGATGGAGTGCGGCAGCGGTTTGAACTGGATGACGATCTCGGTGCGCTTCTCGGGCAGGCGCTTGCCGGTGCGCATGAAGAAGGGCACGCCCGCCCAGCGCCAGTTGTCGATGTCGGCGCGGATGGCGACGAAGGTCTCGGTGTCGGAATCCTGGCCGCGCTCCTCGTCATAGCCCTTGGCCGGCTTGCCCTCGCTGGTCCCGGCCACGTACTGGCCGCGCACGGTGACGCGCTCGGCCTCCTCATGGGTGATGGGGCGGAGCGAGCGAAGAACCTTGACCTTCTCGTTGCGGACCGAGTCCGGATCCAGGTCCGACGGCGGCTCCATGGCGACCAGGCAGAGGAGCTGCAGCATGTGGTTCTGCAGCATGTCCCGCAGGGCGCCGTACTCGTCGTAATAGGGCCAGCGGTCGCCGACGCCGACGGTCTCACCGATGGTGATCTGGACGTGGTCGATCGACAGATTGTTCCACAGCGGCTCGAACACCGTGTTGCCGAAGCGCAGGGCGATCAGGTTCTGGACCGTCTCCTTGCCCAGGTAGTGGTCGATGCGGAAGACCTGGTTCTCGCGGAAGGCGTGGGCGACGGCGTCGTCGATCTCGAGGAAGGATTTGAGGTCGCGGCCGACCGGCTTCTCCAGCACCACCCGGTCCTTGGGCCCGGCCATGCCGGCGTCCTTCAGGGCGGTGACGATGCGGCCGTAGAGCGAGGGAGAGACGGCCAGGAAGGAGGTGACGCCGTCGTCGCCGACCTTGTCCTTGAGCGGCCTGAGGCTGTCGGCGCTGGTGGCGTCGACGGGCAGGTAGTCGAGGCGGGCCTCCATCCGGGCCCAGGCGGCGTCGGACCAGGCGTCGTCGGCCTTGGCCTTGCCCTCGACCGAGGCGCGGACCTTGCCGACGTATTCATCGCGGCTTTCGTCCGAGCGGGCGGCGCCGATGATCTTCAGATCGTCGGGCAGCAGGCCGTCGTGCTCAAGGAAATAGAGCGAAGGCAGAAGCATCCGCATGGCGAGGTCGCCGCCGCCGCCGAACAGCACTAGGGCCGCCATTCGTGCTCCTTCACTCGTTGAACCCTTCGGGATGAAGGGTCTTTGGCCGCTTCCGCCCGCATAGCCAACCGCTAGGCAGGGCGCTGAAACACCATGTGACGGTCAAGGTGGAATGCAAAACGGGCGTCAGGGTCAATCCCCGACGCCCGTCAGCGGTTCCGGAACGGAAGAGGCCGAGGCCTACGGCACTTCCGTGATGTTCAGCGTCGCCGGCTGGTGGCCGCCGCCGTAGGTGCCGACCCAGATGTCGTAGGTGCCCGAGGCGGGCTTGGCGAAATAGACCTGGGCGTTGGTGCCGCCGCCCGAGTCATCGTCGCAGTACCATTCGCCGTCGGGGCCGTTGACCACCAGGGTGGTGTCCGAGCTGGCCTGGGTGCGGATGGCCAGGGGCAGGGAGCCGGCGGTGTAGGTGATCTGGTAATCCGGCGCGACGGCGATGGAGCCCTGGCAGGACGAGGAGACCACCGAGGCCTGGATGGTGCCGCCGGCCGTCAGGCTGACACGGTGCGGGTCGGGGGTGAAGCCCGAGCTGAGATAGGTCTCGCCGTAGGTGGCGGTCCGGCTGGTGTCCGGGTAGCCCGAGGTGGGGGCGGGCGAGTCGCCGGCCCGTTCGGTGATGTGCAGGACGGCCGAGGCCGTGCCGCCGCCATAGGTGCCGACCCAGATGTCATAGGTGCCCGAGCGCGGCGTGTTGAACGTGACCTGCGGGTTGGTGCCGCCGTTGGAGTCGTCGTCGCAGTACCACTGGCCGTCCGGGCCGTTGACGACCAGCGTCGTGTCCGAGTCCGCCGTGGCGTAGATGTAGAGCGGCAGCGAGCCGGACGAATAGGTCAGCTCATAGTCCGGGGCGCGGGCGATGGAGCCGCGGCAGGGCGAGCCGATGGTGGCCGCGTCGATGTTGCCGCCGGCGGTCAGGTTGACGTTGTGCGGATCCGGCGTGAAGCCCGCGTTCAGATGGACCGAGCCGTAGGTGGCCGTCGCCGAGGTGTCTTGCGCCTGGGCGGCGGGGGCGATGAGCAGCAATGCGGCGGTGGCCGCGATGAGAGACCTGACCAGCATTTCTTTATTCCCCCGGGAATAGTTGAGCGAACGACGTTTGCACGACGCGACCTGTCCGACAAGACGGTCGCCGTGCAGGGAGACTCTTGGCGGAACGGTGTGGATCGCACTACTTGCGAAACATGACAAAGGTTCTGATCATCGGCGCGGGACACGCGGGCGGGACGGCGGCGGCGCTGCTGCGGCAGTACGGCCATGAAGGCCCCATCGTGCTGGCGGGCGAGGAGCCGGCGCCGCCCTATCAGCGGCCGCCCCTGTCCAAGGCCTGGCTAAAGGGCGAGGCGGACCTGGAGGCGCTGCTGCTGCGCCCTGAAAGCTTCTACGCCGAACAGGACATCGACCTGCGCACCGGCGTGACCGCGACCGCGATCGATGCGGCGGGCAAGACCGTCACCTTCGCGGACGGGACGACCGAGGCCTATGACGCCCTGATCCTGGCGACGGGATCGACGGCGCGGCGGCTGGCCCTGCCGGGCGCGGACCGGCCCGACCTGCTGGAACTGCGGACGCTGGCGGACGCCGAGAAGCTGAAGGCGGCGCTGGGGCCGGGCAAGCGGCTGGCGGTGGTCGGCGGCGGCTATGTGGGCCTGGAGGCCGCGGCCTCGGCCCGGGCGCTGGGCGCCGAGGCGGTGGTGATCGAGCGGATGGACCGGGTGCTGGCGCGGGTCGCCTCGGAGACCCTGTCGGCGTTCTTCACCGGCTATCACCGCAAGCACGGGGTCGAGATCCTGACCTCGGCGGAGGTGACGGGGTTCGAGGACGCGGGGGTGCAGCTGGCGGACGGGCGGCTGATCGAGGCCGACGCGGTGCTGGTGGGCGTGGGCGCCCTGGCCTGTGAAGGGCTGGCGCGGGCGGCGGGGCTGACCTGTCTGAACGGGGTTGTGGTGGACGGCGAGGCCCGGACCTCGGACCCGTCGATCTGGGCCGTGGGCGACGTGACCTACCGGCCCGTGCCCGTGCACGGCGGAGCCATGCATCGGCTGGAGAGCGTGCCGAACGCGCTGGAGCAGGCCAAGCAGGCCGCCTCGGCCATCGTGGGCCGGGCCGCGCCGACGGCGGAGGTCCCGTGGTTCTGGTCCGACCAGTATGACCTGAAGCTGCAGATCGCCGGCCTGCCGAACGACGCGGACCGTCAGGTGGTGCGGGGCGACGTGGAGGCGGGGACCTTCGCGGTCTTCCACCTGGCCGGCGACCGGATCGTCTGCGTGGAGGCGGTGAACGCCCCCGCCGAGTTCATGGCCGGACGGATGATGATCGGCAAGCAGACGCCGGTTGATGCCGGTAAGCTGGCCGACCTGTCGGTGACGATGAAGGCGGTGGCGGCGGGCTAGCCGTCAGGCGGCGACGACCTGATCCTCGACCGCCGGGCCGTTCAGGCGCTCGATCAGGGCGTCCAGCGGCTTGGGTTTGCCGATCAGATAGCCCTGGGCCATGTCGCAGCCCATGCCGCGCAGCAGGGCCAGGGCGGTGGGGGTCTCGACCCCTTCGGCCGTGACCTTCAGGCCCAGGCTGTGGGCCAGGTCGATGGTCGACTTGACCAGCAGGGCGTCACGCGCGGACTGGTCCAGCCCCATGACGAAGCTCTTGTCGATCTTCAGCTCGTCCGCCTGGATCCGCTTCAGATAGGCCAGCGACGACAGGCCGGAGCCGTAGTCGTCCAAGGAGACAAAGACGCCGGCGGCGGACAGGCGCTCGATGATGGCCAGCGCGCGTTCCGGATCGTCCATGACCGCCGTCTCTGTGATCTCGAAGCACAGGCGCGCGCCCGAGGCGGCGATCTGCTCCAGGGCGAAGTCGGCGAAGCTGTCGTCGGACAGCAGGCGGCCCGAGATGTTGACCGAGACCATGACCTCATGCCCGGCGGCGGCCATGACCTTCTGGTCGAGGATGGCCTGGCGCACGACCCATTCGGTCAGGGGGCGGATGTGGCCGGTCTCTTCCGCCATGGCGACGAACAGGTCGGGCGGGACGAAGCCGCGGCGTGGGTGGGTCCAGCGGGCCAGGGCCTCGACGCCGTTGATGCGCTCGGCGCGGAAGTCGTACTTCGGCTGGTAGGCCAGCGAGAACTCGCCGTTGTCGAGGGCGGCCATCAGCTCTGAAATCAGGGACAGATTGCCGGACGGATCGCCGTAGGCGGCTTCGTCGAAGCCGGCGACGACGCGGCGCAGGCGGCGGGCCTGGGCCAGGGCGGCGGCGGCCCGATCGACGGGGGAGGCCAGGTTGGCCCCCGCTCCGCCGCGGCAGGCGACGCCGGCGGTGAGGGCGATGTCGACCGGCGCGCCCGCGACCTCGAACGGGCGGTGAGCGGATTCACAGAGACGTTCGGCGATGCGCAGGGCCGCGTCCTCGTCCCGGGCGACCACGACCAGGCCGAGCACGGCGGCGCTGACCCGCGAGATGGAGCCCCCGTCGGACAGGACGGTCAGGCGCTGGCCCACGGCGGTGATCAGCCGGGCCATGGCGTCGTAGCCGATGGCGTTGCGGACGACCTCGAAGCGATCAATGCCGACCAGGATGACCCACAGGCCTTCCTGCGATCCCGCCAGACGCTCGAGCGCCAAGCGGTTGGGCAGGCCGGTCTCCTGATCGTGCAGCGCCATGTGGGTGAGGCGATGTTCGCGGTCACGCAGGTCGCCGATCATGGCGTTGAAGCTGGCGGCGAGGCGGCCGATCTCGTCGTCGGAGGCGACCACGGCCTCGACATAGTCGCCCTGCTGGACCCGGTGCACGGCCTCATCCAGGGCGGTGATCGGACGGGTCAGGTCGCGCGACAGCATCCAGGTGCCGGCCATGATCACGGCCAGGCCGATGACCGCGATGATCCCGAGCCAGAGGAAGAGGGTCTCATAGGGCTTCATCGCCCGGGTCAGCGGATAGGTCAGCACCAGGGCGGCGGGCGCCTGGGCGTCGAAGCTGGGCAGGGGGCGGGCCAGCACCATGGAGCGGCCCTGCGGCGTGTCGGCCAGGACGGGGTGGCGGGTCGCGCCGTCCGCGGCGCCGATCCAGCCCGCGCCGCCGCGAGACAGCACCTGGGCCGACAGGGGAATGGCCGACAGCCGTTCCAGATTGCGCATCTGGCCGGCGTCGAGCCGGTCGGTGAAGACGACCCAGCCGATCAGGACCGGGGCCATGATGGGGGCGGCGACGGCCTGATAGGTCTGGCCGCCGATCTTGATGACTCCGGCATCGACCTGGCCGCTGTCCAGACCGTTGAAGAGAGAGTCCAGCGCGGCGTCATCGGGCGTGACACCGGTGGCGCTGGCGTAGCCGTCGACGCCCAGGATCAGGGCGCCGTCCACCCCCTGGCGGGCGCGCAGATTGTCGAGGGCGGAGCGGACGGTGGCCTCGTCGCCGGTGGCGACGGCTTCGCGGAATCCATAGTCCTGGGCCAGAACGGCCGCGCCCTGCTTCAGCTGGGCCGAGCGCGAGGCCCAGATCTGGGCGTAGACCTCGCCCGAGGCGCCCAGTTCGTCGCGGACCATGCGGCGGGCGCTGCCGGACACCGCGCTGACGACCGCGACGGCGGTCAGGATCAGGGTCAGGCCGAACAGGCCCATGTAGAGCACGGTCAGGCGCGTCCGCAGCCGACGGAAGGTGGTCAGCCGGCGCAGGAGGGCGGACAGGGCGGTCACGCGGCGGCTCGCGCGTTGAAGGTCCCGGTGACGGTGCGCGAGGACGCGGCGGCGGTGATGGTCACGGCCTGCGAAACCTCATTGCCGCGACCGGCCAGCCGGGGATGCCAGACCTTCAGCGTGGCCGCGCCGGCCGGGGCGCCGCGCAGGACCAGGTTGCCCGCCGCGTCCGTCTTGGCCGCCCAGGGGGTGTCCACCACCTTGATCCAGGCCAGCATGGTGTCGTGGATGTTGCAGCCCAAGGCGGCGACGCCCGGGGTGGTGAAGGTGCGGGTCGGGGTCTCGCCCCGGCTGTACAGCGGCAGCTCGAAGCGGTTGCCGCGCGAGAAGGAATAGACCTGGTGCCGGACCCGATCGAGGTTGGGGAAGCTGACCACGCCGCCGACGGGGACGATCAGGACCTCGGGATCAAACTCGATGTTCTGCTGCGACATCCGCAGCGGCCAGGGGAAGCGGATCGGTCCGCGCGGCACGCCCGAGGCTGGATAGAGGGTCGCCACCGCGTCGGCGACGGGCCGCCCGGCGCTATCGCGCACGCTGACCGTCAGGTCGCCCGCATGGGCGACCGTGGTCATGAGCAGGCCGAAGATGAGGACCGACAGAACTCTCACACCGTCCAGCATGACCGGGACAGATGAAATCAAGGTAAAGTCCAGTTTCACAAGCTAAGGGCGAGTGCCGCGCAACTGCTGATTATGTTGCGGAAATCCTTTGCCTTTTTCACAACGGGTTAACCTCGTTCGCCGAAGCATCGCCCCAATCATCGGGGGACTTCCATGGCATCCATTCGGACCTGCGTGGTCGCGGCGGCGGCGCTGTTCGCGGCGAGCACGGCCTCGGCCCAGTCGTTCGACCTTCCGGACTCGCGCAGCGGCGGCAAGCTGCTGCTGACCGGCGGGGTCTCGACCATCGAGGGCTCGGGCGGCGGCGGCCTGGCGACCTGGGCGACCACGACCGGCTATGGCGCGGAGGACGGCATCGGGGCCAACGCCCACGTGACCTTCGTCGACCTGCCCGACTATGAGTTCCGCAGCGCGGGCGTGGCCGTCGGCCTGTGGGACCGGGTGGAGCTGTCGGCGGCGCGGCAGGAGTTCGACACCGGCGACACCGGCGCCCTGCTGGGGCTGGGCTCGGGCTTCACCTTCACCCAGGACGTGCTGGGGGTGAAGGTCCGGCTGGTCGGCGACGCGGTCTATGGCCAGGACACCTGGCTGCCGCAGATCGCTGTGGGGGCCCAGTACAAGACCAATGACCAGGGCGCGGTGATCGCGGCGGTCGGCGGTCAGGACGATGAGGGCACGGACTTCTACATCGCCGCGACCAAGTTGTTCCTGGCGCAGAGCCTGCTGGTCAACGGCACGGTGCGCTGGACCAATGCGAACCAGACCGGGCTGCTGGGCTACGGCGGCGACCTGGACGACGACCGCTCGGCCCAGTTCGAGGGTTCGGTCGGCTGGCTGGTGAGCCGCAATCTGGTGGTCGGGGCCGAGTACCGGACCAAGCCGGACAACCTGTCCTTCGCTGAGGAGGACGACTGGTTCGACATCTACGCGGCCTATGCGCTGAACAAGCATCTGTCGGTGACGGCGGCGTGGACGGACCTGGGCTCGATCGCGACGTTCGAGGAGCAGCGCGGTCTCTATCTTTCGCTGCAGGCGGGGTTCTGAAGATGTTCGGCAAGATGACTCTGGCGGCGGCCGTCGCCCTGATCGCGCTTCCCGCCATGGCTCAGGACCCGGCCCATCGGCCCGGCGAGGAGGCGGTGGATCCGTACACCGTGTCGGACGCCAACGCCGGCGCGGCGCCGTTCGCGGGCACGGCGATGTTCGACGCCTTCCACGGACAGGACGGGATCAACCGGATCGTCGACGGCATGCTGGACCGCAGCGTCGCGGACCCACGCATCGCCCTGGTCTTCGAGAGGACGGACATGGTCCGCCTGCGCCGGACGCTGAAGGAGCAATTCGCCTACATCCTGGGCGGGCCGTCGCCCTACACCGGCCGGTCGATGCAGGACGCCCACGACGATCTGGGGCTGCAGCCGGCGGACATGGGCGCGCTGGTCGAGCATCTGCAGGCGGCGATGACGGAGGAGGGCGTGCCCTTCCACACCCAGAACCGCTTCCTGGCCAAGCTGGCCCCGATGAAGCGGGACGTGGTCACGCGCTGACAAAGGCGGCGGTTCGGGGAACCGTGTTTTAATTATGCGAATGTGTCGCAAAAGCGGTTGCGACTTCCGGCAAAGGTGATATTTGCGAGCCGTTCGCAGATACCTTTCCTCCCCGGAACCATTCCCATGACCAACCGCGCCGACGCGCTCCGCTCGCTCCTTTTCGCTTCCAGCGCCGCCGGCATGCTGCTGGCCGCCGCTCCCGCCCTGGCGGCGGGCGATCCGGACCCGACGACCGGCCCGCAGGATCAGGAAGCGACGACCCTGGGCACCGTGACGGTCACCGGCCAGCACGTCCGTCGTGAACCGCAATCGCCGGAGTTCGTGGCCCCGCTGGTCGACACGCCCCGTTCGGTCACCATCATCCCGCAACAGATCATCGAACAGACCGCGGCGACCTCGCTGCAGGACCTGCTGCGCACCTCGCCGGGCATTACCATGGGCGCCGGCGAAGGCGGCCAGCCGCTGGCCGACCGTCCGTTCATCCGCGGCCAGGCGTCGGGCAACAACATCTTCGTCGACGGCCTTCGCGACACCGGCGGCCAGCAGCGCGAGGTCTTCAACCTGGAGCAGGTCGAAGTCATCAAGGGCGCGGACTCGGTCTATTCGGGCCGCGGCTCGGGCGGGGGTTCGATCAACCTGGGCTCCAAGGCGCCGCGCCTGCAGGACTTCACCCGCTTCGGCCTGAGCGCCGGCACCGACAGCTACCTGCGCGCCACCGTCGATCAGAACTGGACGCTGAGCGAAAACTCGGCCCTGCGCCTGAACCTGATGGGCGCCGAAGGCGACGTCCCGGGGCGTGACTCGGTCGACTACGACAAGTGGGGCCTGGCCCTGTCCTATGCGATCGGTCTGGGCGAGGCGACGACGCTGACCGCCAGCTACTACCACCTGGATTCGAACCAGATGCCCGACTACGGCATCCCGCTGTTCACCAAGATCGGCGTGCGCACGACCCCGAGCGGCGTGCTGGATGTGCCGTACGACAGCTTCTACGGCCTGGAAGCCCGCGACTACCTGACCAACACGGTCGACAGCTTCACCCTGAACCTGGAGCACCAGATCAACGAGAACCTGCGCGTCCGCAACGTCACGCGCTACTCCGAGACCCTGAACGACTACGTCGTGACCAACCCCGGCGACGGCGGCGCGGCGCAGAACATCGGCGGCGTGTGGTGGATGAAGCGGGGCACCAAGTCGCGCTGGAACCCGGCCCGCACCCTGGCCAACGTCACGGACCTGAGCGGCCGCTATGAAGTGGCCGGGATGGAGCACAGCTTCAACGTCGGGCTGGAGCTGTCGACCGAGCGCAACGCCAACGCCTCGTACACGGTCACGACCACCAGCGGCACGGCCTGCCCGGCCCCGCTGACCGGCTTCGACTGCACCCAGGTGTACAACCCGAACCCGCAGGACCCCTGGACCGGCACGATCGTGAAGGGGCTGACCTCGAACAGCGTCACCGACTCGACGGGCCTGTATGTCCAGGACTCGATCAGCTTCGGAGAGCGGTGGATCCTGAACCTGGGCCTGCGCTACGACGACTATT
>Ga0209676_1002998_pt1 | contig 10977 bp, 4 predicted proteins | sample AraplaCvi_mLB_r2_FD_184282 | JGI IMG/M metagenome (GOLD analysis project Ga0209676, IMG submission 184282) | Arabidopsis root microbial communities from North Carolina, USA - plate scrape MF_Cvi_mLB_r2 (SPAdes) (version 2) | ecosystem: Host-associated > Plants > Roots > Endosphere | place: USA...
GGCGAAAGCAGACGGTGTTAATAATGAAATTTCGTCGGGAAGCCTGAAAGAGTCAGATTATACAGCAGAAAGTTGGAAAGCTCTACAAGACAAGTTAAATGAAGCAAAGACAGTCTTAGACAACCCGACAGCAACACAAGAAGAAGTAGATAAAGCTTTAGCCGATATGGAGAAAGCTCGCGAAGATTTGAAAGAGAAAGTACCAACTGTCAATAAAGCAGATTTACAGGCGAAAGCAGACGGTGTTAATAATGAAATTTCGTCGGGAAGCCTGAAAGAGTCAGATTATACAGCAGAAAGTTGGAAAGCTCTACAAGACAAGTTAAACGAAGCAAAAACAGTCTTAGACAACCCGACAGTAACACAAGAAGAAGTAGATAAAGCTTTAGCCGATTTGAAGAAAGCTCGCGAAGGTTTGAAAGAGAAAGTACCAACTGTCAGCAAAGCAGATTTACAAGCCAAAGCAGACGGTATTAATAATGAAATTTCTACTGGAAGCCTGAAAGAAGCAGATTACACAGAAGCAAGTTGGAAAGCTCTACAAGACAAGTTAAACGAAGCAAAAACAGTCTTAGACAATCCGACAGCAACGCAAGAAGAAATAAATAATGCCTTTGCCGCATTAGAAACAGCTTATAATGGCTTAGAAACAAAAACAGCAACTGTCGATAAATCAAAACTTGCAGCAAAAGTAGCAGAAGGTAATGGATTAAATTCAAATCAGTATACACCTACAAGTTGGACTACTTATGCAACGGTTAAATTACAAGCAGAAGCGGTATTAAACAATCCTAAAGCAACACAAGCAGAAGTAGATGCTGCCTTAGCACAATTAACAGCGGCACAGAGCGCACTAGTGAAAGTACCTGTCCAAACACCAGGCCTAGGTTCACTTAAACCATCAACAGGTACATTGAGTCCTAGTTTCTCATCAGAAGTCACAAACTACACAATGAACGTTGATTACCCAACATCTCAACTATCATTCACAGCGTTACCACTTAATCCAAGTGCGAAGGTGACTATGACAGCCAACGGAAAAGCTATAAACATGGCTGATTTCTTCCCACTAGCAGTTGGAGAAAATACAGTTATGATTACAGTGACAGATGATACAGGTTCAAAAACATACATTATTAAAGTTAACCGTGCTAAAGATACTTCATCTGGATCAGGCGGTGGCGGAGGAAGTACATGGACACCACCAACACCTCCGACTGAAACAAGCACAACAACAAAAATCAAAGTTGATTTAGAAGTCGACGGCGTTAATCCGATGGAGAAAACACCGGTTGAAATTGAGCGCACGAAGCACGCAAACGGTCAAATTACTGACTTTGTGGCATTAACAGAAGCGAATGCGAAAGAAGCCGTACAGAAAGCCAAACAAATTGGCAACAACATTGCGCGTATCGTAATTCCAGATGTCAATGACGAAGTGGATAAAGTAACGGTTGAAGTACCAAAACAATCGATTCAAACGCTACGTGAAAATGGCTTATCTTTAGAAATTTCAACGGATAATGCGCATATAGCAATCCCAGTAAGTTCTATGGACGGAGTAAATGACAACTTCTACTTCCGCCTAGTGCCAGTGAAAAAGGAAAGCGAGCGCAAGGTGATTGAAGAGCGAGCGAGAGTTGAAAAAGTAGTGCGCGAGACACTACAAAGTAATGATGTGCGTGTTGTGGCACGTCCGATGACAATTGAAACGAATATGCCAAGTCGTCCTGTACAAGTGACACTGCCACTAAAAGGTGTGAAAGTGCCAACAGCGGCGGCAGAGCGTAAAGCATTTTTAGAGCGTCTTGCGGTGTTTATTGAACATACGGATGGCGAGAAAAAAGTTGTATTCCCAGAAGTGGTGACAATGGCGAAGGGTGAACTTGGTTTACGTTTCACTGTGGACAAGTTCAGCACATTTACGGTTATTCAATTCGAGAAACCAACAGTAAGTAAGCATGAGGCTTATATTAAAGGCTTCCCGAATGGTACATTTGGTCCTGAGGAAAATGTAACACGTGCGCAAGTAGCGACAATGATTGCGCGTATCTTAGGCTACACAGATGACCAAACAATAGATTACGCACCGTTCAACGATATTCCAAGTAATCATTACGCTGCAGGGGCTATTGCCTTTGTGAAAGAGCGAGGCATTATGAATGGCGATATGAATGGTAATTTCCGTGCAAGCGAGAACATTACACGTGCACAAATGGCGACAGTAGTTGCGAACTATAAGCAGCTTCAGATAGATGAAGGTGTAGCGATTACTTTCAACGATACAAAAGGTCATTGGGCACAATGGATTATCGAAGCGAACCGTACTGCCGGTATTATTAACGGTCGTGAGGATGGAAGTTTCGCACCAAACGAGCACCTAACACGTGCGCAAGCTGTTGTCATGATGAACCGTATGTTTGAACGCGGTCCACTAAATGGCGTGACAACACCAAGTTTCCCAGACGTGAAAGCTAAACACTGGGCATTTAAAGAAATTGAGGAAGCGGCAAAATCACACTCGTACTTTATCGACGAAGATAAGAACGAGCAGCTTTCTAAATAAAAAATAGCAAAAGTGGCTGGGACAAAACGGCCAAAACCTTAAAAAGCGCGAGAATGTTGATTTCTCGCGCTTTTCTGATGTAAAAATTTTTAATTTTGACTTGAAAATATGCTTATGTCATAAGCGACGCAAATTATCAGTGCAGTCAGATAGTGTTCCATGAAGGTAGATGTCGATATTTTTCGAAAGTTGGTTGATAAATCGATAAAGTTGGTCGATAAACAATCAAAAGTTCTCGATAAATCTCAAAACTGTAGCTCATTAAAGCGAACGAAAACAAAAGTATCAAGCAGACACGATGTTTATGCGAATGAAGGATGACTATTTGAAAAACGGTCAATTAATTTGAAGGCTAATTTACCGTTTCACTCTATTTACTGTCTGTGGAAAACCAACGACAATAAATATATGGAAATACACTGCCGTTAACAGAGAAATAGGGTAAAGAAAATAGAATGACTTGTTCAAACATAGAAAAAGAGGTCGGGCCAAAACTGGTCAAAATCTTAAAAAGCGCGAGAACGTTGATTTCTCGCGCTTTTATCAATCGAGACGGATAGATCCCTCGAAATGACGGATAGAATCCTCAAAGCGACGGATACCCCCCTCGAACTGACGGATAGATCAACCAAATCTCGATGAATAAAGCCGATATCGCCTTACGCCTATTTAGGAATTGGGAATGAGATGGTCGTGCCTTGTCCAATTACACTTTCTACCGTTAATTCCACGCCAAACAATTGCTTTAGGCGTTGTTCAGTGTTAACGAGGCCGACGCTTGTTTGCTTTTTAGGGCTGGTGTTATCGAAGCCAACACCATTATCGGAGATCGATATTGAAAAATGTTCCTCGGCTTCTGCAATGCGAATTGTGACGGTTCCTCCTTGTATGCAAGGTAAAATGCCATGCTGGATGGCGTTTTCGACCAGTGTTTGAATTGACAGTGGTGGGACTGATAGCTCTATATTTTCTGGGATGTCCCATATTACTTGAACTCTATTACCGAAGCGTATTTGCTCGATTGCTATATAGGAGCGAACGAGCTTTAATTCGTAGCTGATCGGCACCACTAAGTCGGCATTTTGGAAATCAAAGCTCATCTGCAGATAATCACTGAAGGCTAGCAGTAACTCTTCCATTTGCTCATCGTCTACTCCGTGTAGGGATATAATCGAGTTGAGTGTATTAAAGAAAAAGTGAGGCTGAATTTGTGCTTGTAGCCATGCTGCCTCAATCCGTAGACGTTCTTCGCTTGTTTGCTTGACGCGAACAAGTGCATTGACCCTAGATTTAAGTTCTACATATTCCATTGGCTTCTTAACATAATCATTGGCACCATTTAAAAAGGCAAGCTGTATATCTTCTCTTTGCTGACGAGCTGTTAAGAAAAGTATTGGCAGTTCGGAAATAGAGTATCGCTCGCGAATTCGTTGCGCTAACTCATAGCCTGACATATGTGGCATCATAATGTCAGAAATAACTAAATCAAAGCTACCTTCCTCAAGTTTTTCTAGAGCCTCAGCGCCACTTAATGCAGTTTCAATTTCATAAGGCTCTGTAGACAGCACATTAGTAAGCACCTGTAAGTTTACAGAGTCATCATCAACAATTAAAACACGTGAATGACTTGTCACAAGAGATCCTTTTTCGGTAGCTGCAGCAATTTCACCTTCAAATTTGGAAAGATTGCTTAGTAATGACACATATTTTGAAAGAGAGGTGTCTTTCTCAACGCTTAAATCTGTTTCATCGACAGCCGAATCTTCAGCTATCGGTAATGAGAAAGTAAATGTAGAGCCTTTGCCAACCGTGGATGACAGCGATATTGTGCCTCCATGTAAGGTAACGAGCTCCTGGCATATACTTAAGCCTAGTCCAAGTCCACCACCCATAGATGTCATACTCGAATCAACTTGCTCATATGGTTCAAATATACTTTCTTGCATGTCCTTTTCAATACCAATCCCCGTATCTGTAATAGAAATATATAGTTTTTTACCAACCACTTCAGCATCACATGTAATAGAACCTTTTTCTGTAAATTTAATAGCATTATAAAATAAGTTCGTAAAAATTTGAATAAGCCGAGTCTCGTCTGCTAATACAGGCGGAAGATCTTTTGGTATGTTGATCATTAGTTCAACAGGTTTTCCTTTTAACATAAAAAGAAAAATGTTGCTTACACCGCTCGCTAAATTATAAACATTAATCGGCTTTGGATGAAGACGAATAGTTTTTTCCTTTAGTTTTACTAAATCTAGTAAATCGTCTAGCATATAGGACATATGATTACCAATTGTCAGTAGAAGCTTTAAATCGTCATTATTTTTTTCAGCGAGCTGAGGATCCTGCTTAACTAACAGTGTTTGTGCAATACTCATCATGCCGTGCAGTGGATTGCGAAGCTCATGAGAGGTATTCGCAAGAAAATCATCCTTCGTGTTAATCTCTTTTTGTAGCTTTACTGTAAGCTTTTCAGTTTGCAGCGTTGTTTGGAAATATTGCGTAAACCAAAATGCCGATAAAGCAGTAATACCTATTAGCAAATCGAATGGGTAATGACTATAGGGAAGCTGTGTATTTTGTTTGAATGAAAAAAATAACGAATTAGAGGCTACTGCAGTAGCTGTTAATAATAAAAATATTCCCCCTTTTTGTCCTTTATTTACTATAAAGATGAAGAAAATGGTTATAATTATAGGTGAGATAATAAAAAGTAACGTAAAAATAATTTTAGTTTTATTAATATACTCGATAGGAGCTACTACAATAAATACTAAGTAAATAGAACATAGCATTGGAATAATGCTTAATATTTTAGGTTTAGCATATTCCTTTACTAATTCTCGAAGGAATAATGTGAAAAATAATATGTTCATGATATAAGAAAAATAAAATATTTTGCTTGCCCAAATCCAGTTAATAGGTAAGTAAATATATAGCAATTTATTACTTGAAACCAATACGGTTATACAAGCAGAAATTATACTCATTGCGAAGTAAAGAAGTGATTTATTTCTAATTCCTATTGCAAAAATTAAAATAGTAAAAAGTAAGAAAAATATAAAGACTAAGCAAACTGCGATTTGCGTTGCTATTGAAAAAAACTTTGATCGTTCCATAGAGTGTAAATCGCCAAAAATAATTTCCTTAGTAAAACCTCCCTGTGCATAGCGATTTGTTTGGACACCTTGTATGATGATCTCGCTTTCACTGGAATCTAGCGTAAAATAATGTGTGATAGGCCTACTGGAGGGGGCAGTTTTTTCATTATCTGATGTCATGTCTCCTAGACCACCAATAAGCTTTCCATCAACATAAAGCTTATATGGTGACAGTCCTTCAGGTATGGTAATGCCATACAGTTGAGGCTTTGTGTCATCTTTCAAAATAGTTAAGCGATAAGAACCGTAATGACTATTTGTTTCGTTGTTAAAGTATTTATCCCATGATTCTGGTAAAGCGGAATAAATTTTATGACCATTCTGTTCAGATGGTTTTGGATTATCTGAAACGAGTAGGGTGTTTGGATAAAACTCCCACTCGCCATGTAGCTTTCTTTTAAAGTCTTTGCTTGTTTCAATACCTCGTAAATCGATAGTACCTTGTTTTGCAACTGCTCCTTCTGGGACATCAATGAGATTCATCCAGGTAAATCGAAGTAATAGAAGCAAGCTAAAGAATAAACTAGCTATTAGAAAAATCTTTAAATTTTTGGAGAGAATTTGCTTTTTTATCATAGAGGATAGTTTTCGACAGATTCCTTGAAAAACCCTTCAAAGGTAACGTTTTTCTATCAAATTTAGAACGATATTAAATAGTATGACAAGTGTTTAAGGAGTGGATGGTATGAGAATTGTGATAGTTGATGATGAACATCTACCATTAACGAGATTAAAAACCTTACTTGAAAAAAGTGGTATCTCGGAAATTGATATAGTTGGAGAATATACAGATTCTCTAGAAGCGATTGCTCAAATACATAGTTTACAACCTGATGTTGTATTTTTAGATATTGTAATGCCTAGTATGAATGGACTTGAGCTAGGTGAAAAAATTCAAGAAATATCGCCAAACGTGGAAATTGTCTTTACCACAGGCTATGACCAATACGCTATAGATGCTTTCAATTTACATGCTATAGATTATCTCTTAAAGCCTGTACAAAAGCTTCGTTTACATAAATCATTGGAACGACTTCAACGCATGATCGAAAAGAATCAGCCAATCACAGCTAAACAAAAAATGATTAAGCTGTTAGGGGGTCTGAAGGTAGTGTCGCCAGATGGTAATTCACACTTAATGAAGTGGCGTACGTCGAAAGCAAAAGAATTGTTTGCTTATATGCTTAGTCACCGTAATGAAATAATTTATCGAGACACCATTTTGGAGTTGTTTTGGCCAGAATCTGATATGGATAAGGCATCTAAGCAGCTTTATACAGCTATCTATACAATTCGACAAACTTTAAAAAAATATGGATTTGACGGTGTGCAAATCTCCAGTCCGTTGTTGAACTCAGGTTATAAATTATTGGTGGAAGATGTAGTAATTGATGTGGAACAATGGCTGGCTCAATTAAAATCTTTACCTCCGCTACAACAGAGTACAGTAGAAGACCATGAGCGTGTATTCCAAGCCTATACAGGGGATTTTTTGGGCGATAGTGATTATATATGGTCGGAAAGTGAAAGAGAGCGACTAAGACGTTTGTGGTCACATCATGCACAGCAATTAAGTGAGTTTTATAGTATACATAAAAACTATCTTGCTGCGGTGAAGGTGCAAGAAAAAGTTCAATCATTTTCACCTAATGAGGAAGATAGCTATTTCACCTTGATGAAGCTCTATCATTTACTGAACAATGCCGCTGCTGTGGGGGAACAATATTGGCTGTTAAAGAAAATGTTGCAGGAGCAATTAGCGGTAGAGCCTAGTGAAGGAATTGTGAGATGGTATAAAAATTGGGAAAGAGAATATACACAGGCTCAAATAGATGTTTTTGTCTAAGATTGGCTCTAGATAAGAATGAGGATTGGAAAAAACTAGCTGATATTAAAGAAAAAAGGATAATTACCAAAAGTTGTGGATGACATTTTTTTAATATATGCACTGTATTTTAGTTGATTGTAGTGGAGACTGGACGCCCCCAGGAAGCTTTGCTCTGTGCGAAAGCGTAGCGTCAGCGGCAAATGTTTTATCTGTGCGAAAGCGAAGCGTCAGCAACAAAGCGCCCAGTCGGAACGGAAATCAACCACACGTTTTGGTGAAGAGCCGAAAAAGAGGAATCGATGCTGTTCGATTTCTCTTTTTCTATGTTTGCCCAAGTCATTCTATTTTCTTTACCATATTTCTCTGTTAAGGGCAGTATATTTACGGAGATTTACTGCCTTGAGAACTTTTGATTGTTTATCAACTAACTTTTTCGATTTATCGACCAAATTTATCGATTTATCAACCAACTTTTTAAATTTATCACCCAACTTTCGGAAAATATCGACATCTACCTCCATGAAACACTAAATTTAGCATCGAAAAAGCACGAGAAATCAATGTTTCTAAATTGATTTCTCGCGCTTTTTAGGTTTTGGCCAGTTTTTATTTTCTACCTTTTACTACCGTCACTTTGGGCTTCCTTATAAATGCTGATTGCCTTGTCTAAACTGTTAATAGCATCTGTCACTTCGTAGGAAGATGCATAGGAGTTATTGACAACATATTGAGCGTTTTGCACTGCTTTTTCTAGGTCACGTTTTGCTCTTTCCGTTGTCCACTTTTCATAATAGGGTATGTCAGTTCCATCTCCGTTAGCAGAAGTCTTTACATACTGAACAGAATTAATGAGTGACGTTAGCCAAGATTTATCAACATAATTCCGATAGTTTACACCGGATTTATGATTACTTCTATACGTTGAAATAGCACTATATAAATAATTATATGCTGACGAAATTTCTGACTGAGACGAGTAGCCATTATTTGCAACGTTTTGAGCGTAGGAAACAGCAGAAACTAGAGCGTCTTTTTCACTTTGTGTCGTCCAAATTGTAGTAGAAGATAATTCAGATCCATTAACAGAAACGGTTACATATTGAACAGAGTTAATAAGTGATAAAAGGGAAGATCTATCGGCATTAGTTTGGTAAGTACCATATTTTTGTGCATTCTTATAAGTGTTGATCGCGTAGTTTAAATTGCTAATAGAATTTGTAATATCAGACTGAGATGCATAGGAATTATTGGCAACAGACTGAGCGGATGAAACGGCAGAAACTAAAGCATCCTTCTCACTCTGAGTCGTCCAAGGTGTATATGAAGCTACATCATTACCATTATTCCAAGAAACTGCAACATACTGAACAGAGTTAATAAGCGATAAAAGGGCAGATCTATCTCCGTTAGTTTGGTAAGTACCATATTTTTGTGCATTCTTATAAGTGTTGATCGCGTAGTTTAAATTGCTAATAGAATTTGTAATATCAGACTGAGATGCATAGTAATTATTGACAACAGACTGAGCGGATGAAACGGCAGAAACTAAAGCATCCTTCTCACTTTGAGTCGTCCAAGGTACATATGAAGCAACATCATTACCATTATTCCAAGAAACTGCAACATACTGAACGGAATTGATAAGCGATTGAAGTGAAGATTTATCGCCATAAGTATATTTTGTTCCATTTTTTTGTACGGCTTGGTAATTTGCTAATGCGTTTTTGTATTGTGTAATCGCATTGCTCACTTGCTCATGTGAGGCGTTAGGATTATTAGCTACTGTTCTTGCACTAGTTACTGCTGATTCGAACACTGAACGTTCAGCTTGTGTTGTCCATTTGTCAGTCGTTAAAATGTCATTCCCGTTATAAGAAACTGCAACGTACGGAGGTGAAGCCACTAATTTACTTAGCTCAGTTTTATTCGCGACAGGTAAGGTCACAGAGGCTTTTTTATCATCCACCTGCACTCTGTTAATGAAGTGACCTGAATCCAATGCCACTTTTGCCCCTTGCTTGACAACCACTTGTTCAATTTTACCTTCTCCATAAAGTTTAAAATCTTTCTCCACATCGATTATAAGCTTATCAACATTGGCCATCACTTCAAATGAATCAACTTTACCTACCACATCGACTTTAGAAATAGGTTGGTTAGCGGTTACATTTACTTTAGAACGCTCCACATTCATTTTGGGTGATTTAATATCTTCTAAAGAGACATATAACCAATTTATTTTTCTTGTCAGCAGAGGCTTTAATGTGATGGTCTCGCCAACGACTACTTCATCAATTGTAATTGCACTCTTTACTCGATTTGTTATGATAAGTTCACCGTCAATATCGACATTTTGCACTTTAACATAATCCGCATTTACAGTTAGGTTTCCTTCTATCTGCGCATCACCGCCATTAAAATACACTGCTTTTTTGTTTGTACCAGCTTTATTTAATGTTAGTGCTGTAACGCTCGTAATTTCACCGTTTTTCACTACTATTGTCGCTTCGGCATTCATCAATGCAGTTTTATTCGATGTGTTAAAGAGGGGCTTCAGCGACTGACTAATTTTAAATTGGCCATTGGATGTAATTACTTTCTCTTTATTGATATTGGTAATGGTAACGGTTTGTCCCTTTGTTTTGGCTGCAGCTACCTGCTTTTCAATTTGAATAGAGTGGTTTAAAGGTGAATCACTCGAAGCTGCGTTTGCGGGTAACACTGGCAACACTAAGGTTGTTGTAATAGCTGTTGCCATAAAAGTAGATAACGCTTTATTTTTCATGTTAGTCACTCCGATCATCGTATTTAATGGATAATATATCATATATTTCTTTAATTTAGAATGTAAGAATGAGTTTTTACTTCTTATCATAAGTGGGGAAGACGTTTGTTAAACCGTATGCCATGTAGATAAGTTATTTTCGTTCCGACTGGGCGACTCCTTGGGAATTAGCTTAGCGTCACAGATGATCATATTTAAATAAAACAACAGGCGTGTTAATTAGGATCGAGAAAAATAGTCAATCAACACACCTTATAAAACAATTAAGCCCTTTTTCTGTATTATGTATTTTTAAAAAATATAATCCTTGATTTCTCTTTAAATCTGCGAAATTCTACTTTATTCGCTAAATCTATTGTTGTGGTACAACCTTTCATCCATTATGATTATGTTATCTTCCGGCGGATGTCACGGATTTTCAAAGGAATGAATTGTGCCTGCACAATTCAAAATTCGGACGCATTGTTTATCTGTAGCGAAAGCGAAGTGTCAGCAACAAATGTTTTCTGTGCGAAAGCGAAGCGACAGCAACAAATGTTTTCTGTGCGAAAGCGAAGCGACAGCAACAAATGTTTTCTGTGCGAAAGCGAAGCGACAGCAACAATTATGCCAAGGCGAAATTGATAAAAGGGGT
>Ga0209676_1003000_pt1 | contig 10977 bp, 7 predicted proteins | sample AraplaCvi_mLB_r2_FD_184282 | JGI IMG/M metagenome (GOLD analysis project Ga0209676, IMG submission 184282) | Arabidopsis root microbial communities from North Carolina, USA - plate scrape MF_Cvi_mLB_r2 (SPAdes) (version 2) | ecosystem: Host-associated > Plants > Roots > Endosphere | place: USA...
TAGGTGGCGGCGATGGCCCGGCCGGGCGCGTCCGGCGTCGGTCCGCCCGAGCTGGAGACGATGATGTTGGGCCGCCACATCTCATTGGCGCGCGCCTCGGACCACAGGCGCGTCCCGTCGGGCAGGGCGCCCTTGTTCAGTTGCACCGCGATCCATTTGGCCCAGTCGATCGGGTTGGTGGCGAAGCCGCCCGCGGCCCCCGCCGCCGACCAGTCCCAGACCTCCTGGATTGACTGGCCGATGGTCTGCATCTCCCCCTGATAGCGCAGCGGCGGCCCCAGCCGTCCGTTCGGCAGGGCCGACTTCGCCGGGTCCGCCGAGGTCATCAGCGGCTTGGTCTCGGTCATGCCCAGCGGGTTCAGGATGCGGGTCTGGACGAAGTCCTCCCACGCCATGCCGCTGGCCGCCGCCACCACCTCGCCCGCCGCGACGAACATCAGGTTGCAGTAGTGGTACGAGGTCCGGAAGCTGTCCTCGATCGGCACATGCGGGATGGCGGCCATGATCTCGGCCCGGCTGCGGTTCCCGTTCGGCCAGAACAGCAGGTCCCCGGCGCCCAGGCCGAAGCCGATGCGGTGGCTGACCAGGTCACGCACGGTGACCATGTCGTTCAGCTCGGGCTTCGACAGGCTGAAGCCGGGCAGATAGGTCCGCACCGGCTCGTCCCACTTCACCTTGCCCTCGTCGATCAGGATCGACAGGGCGGCGCAGGTCACCGCCTTGGTGTTCGACGCGATGGCGAACAGGGTGTGGTCGTCCACCGCCGTCCCGCCCACCGACCGCACGCCATAGCCGCGCGTCAGCACATGTTGTCCGTCCTTGACCACGGTGACCGCGATCGCCGGCTGGTCCGGGAAGGCGACCATGGCCCGCTTGATGAAGGCGTCCACCCGCTCCGCCAGCCCGGCCGCATCGTTCGCGGCCTCCTGCGCCCAGCCGGTCGCGGGCAGGGCGGCGGCCGCGCCGGCGGACGAGATCAGCGCCGCGCGGCGGGTGAGACGGATGGACATGGACGGCTCCGGACTAAACTTCGGTCCGGACGCTAGCCCGAGGTTCACGCGCCGTCATCCCCACCCGTTCCGAGGCGCTGACCGACATGCAGACGGTAGGGCCAGAAAGTGGCGATTACTGTAAAATCCGTAATGAAATGAAAAAGATGTAACTCGGGTGACCGGCAGATCGCTGTTAGTCAGCAGGCTGCGCGAAGGCGGTTCCGGCCCTCGCATTCCAAAGGCGGGGGCCCATGTCCAAGTTCAAATTCATGCTGCTCGCGAGCGCCGCCCTGGTGCTGCCCGCCGGCGCCGCCTTCGCCCAGACCGCTCCGGCGCCGCGCCCGGCCCAGACGCCCGCCCCGGCCACGCCGCAAGAAGGGCAGGACGCCCCCGCGACGGAAGAGCCCGAAGCGGCCACGCTCGGCGAAGTCGTCGTCCAGAGCCGCGCCACCGATGTGCGCGCCTCCATCGACTCGGTCAGCTACAGCCTGGCCAACGATCTCCAGGCCGCCAACGGCACCCTGGCCGAGGCGCTGCGCAACGTCCCGTCGGTCGAGGTCGATCCCGACGGCAACGTCAGCCTGCGCGGCGACGCCAATGTCACCATCCTGGTCGACGGCCGGCCCTCGGCGGTCCTCTCCGGCGCCAGCCGGGGCACGGCGGTCCTGCAGCTGCCCGCCGACCGCTACGCCCGCATCGAGGTGATGACCAACCCCTCCGCCGCCTACAGCCCCGAAGGGTCGGGCGGCGTGATCAACCTGATCACCAAGCCGGTTCCGGCCGGCGCCGCGGCCACGCCGCAGGGCGTCCAGACTACCGGCTCGGTCCGGGTCAACGCCGGCGCCGACGGCCGCTGGAACGGCGGCCTCAGCGGCTCCTGGCAGAAGGACAAGCTGACCCTGACCGGCGATCTGAACGCCCGCCACGATGCGTTCGACATCCAGCTGAACTCCCTGCGCGAGCAGCTCAATCCGCTCACCGGCGACGTCGTCTCGACCACGACCACGACCTCGGACGGCTTCAGCACCGCCAACGACGGCGCCTTCGGGCGGCTGTCCATGGAGTACAACCTGACCCCCCGCACCCAGCTCACCGCCGAGGTGCGCGGGGCCCGGTTCGAGGGCGAGAGCGGCGGTCTGATCCGGTACGAAACCCGCGACCCCGGCGGCGCGGTTCTCAGCGCCTATGACCGCGACAGCGACGCGGAGTTCGAGGGCGTGAACTACGGCGTCACCGGCCGGGTCCTGCATCGCTTTGACGACGCCGGCCACGAATGGTCGAACGAGCTGCGCATCGACGGCGGCTCCAACGAGAACCAGACCCGCACCATCGCGACCTTCGTCACGCCGGTGGGCGCGCCCCAGTATCAGGACACCCTGGGCGAGACCGACTTCACCATCATCGGCCTGACCAGCGCCTATGTCCGTCCGATGGGCGAGGCCAAGCTGCGCGCCGGCTATGAGCTGGAAATCCGTCGGCCCGAGCAGAGCAACCGCTTCCGGTCCGGCGCGTCGGAGAGCACCGCGGTCGTCAACCCGGCCTTCACCAACCGCTTCGAGGCCGAGCAGATCGTGCACGCCCTCTATGCGACCTATGAGCGGCCGTTCACCGACAAGCTCTCGGCCCAGTTCGGCCTGCGCCTGGAGCAGGCCAACATCGACCTCGACCAGATCACCACCGGCGTTCAGACCTCGCAGGACTATTTCCGCGCCTATCCGACCGCCCACGTGTCGTATCAGGTGACCGACACCCAGTCCCTGCGCGCCAGCTATTCGCGCCGCATCCAGCGGCCCCAGCCCTTCCAGCTGAACCCCTTCGTCTCCTACCTGGACCCGCTGAACCTGCGCTCCGGCAACCCGGATCTGGAGCCGCAGGAGACCGACAGCTTCGAGGCCATGTGGCAGATGCGCAGCGGCCCGACCTTCTATCAGGCCACCGCCTACTATCGTGACACCGACAACGCCTTCACCGACGTGGCGCGCGACATCGGCGGCGGCGTGCTGCTGACCCGGCCCGAGAACGTCGGCGCCCGTCGCGACGCCGGCATCGAGCTGGTCGCCAGCGGCGCCCTGCACCCGACCCTGCGCTACAACGCCAGCGTCAACGTCTTCCGTCAGGAAATCGACGCCGCGGGCATCCCCGGCGCCGTCGACCGCGCGGACAATCTGGTCGCCGGCCGGATCAATCTGAACTGGACCCCCACGCCCAAGGACCTGGTCCAGATCTCGGCCTTCTGGCAGGGCGAGCAGCTGATCGCCCAGGGCACGCGCGACTCCGGCGGCATGGTCAACCTCGGCTACCGCCACAAGATCAGCGACAGCCTGTCCTTCAACCTGACCGCCCGGGACATCTTCGACACCTTCGAGAACGTCACCACCTACGACGCCCCCCTGTTCCGCGAGCGGTCCGAGCAGCAGATCGGCCTGCGGGCCGTCTTCATCGGCCTGACCTACAGCTTCGGCTCCAGCCCGCGCCGCGCGCCGGAACAGTTCGATTTCTCGGCGGGCCAGACCGGAGGCTGAGGCCTTGCGTGGCCTCGGGGCCACACCCACCTGATCGTCAGCCGCACGGCGCGCCGCTTGCATGAGGGCGCGTCGGCGGGATCCGCCGTTCAGGGGAAGCCCATCTTGAATCTCGATCTCTATTCCGACCGCGCCAAACAGGCCGTCCAGTCCGCCCAGTCGCTGGCCCTCGCCCGCCGGCATCAGCAGTTCGCGCCCGAACACCTGCTCAAGGTGCTGCTGGAAGAGCGTGACGGCCTGGCCCGCAACCTGATCACCGCCGCCGGCGGCGACCCTCGCCGCGCCGAGGCCGACGTCGAGACCGCGCTCAGCAAGCGCGCCCAGGTCTCCGGCGGCTCGGGCCAGCTCTATCTGGACGGCGACACCGCCCGCGTCTTCGCCGCCGCCGAGGCCGCGTCGAAAAAGGCCGGCGACGCCTTCGTCACCACCGAACGCCTGCTCAGCGCCCTCGCCCGCGAAGGCGGGGTGGCCGCCACCGTCCTGTCCGCCGCCGGGGCCAAGCCCGACGCGCTGGACGCCGCCATCGTCGAGGTCCGCAAGGGCAAGACCGCCGACAGCGCCGCCGCCGAAGACGGCTATGACGCCCTCAAACGCTACGCCCGCGACCTGACCCTGGCCGCCGCCGACGGCAAGATCGACCCGGTCATCGGCCGCGACGAGGAAATCCGCCGCACCATCCAGGTCCTGGCCCGCCGCACCAAGAACAATCCCGTCCTCATCGGCGAACCGGGCGTCGGCAAGACCGCCATCGTCGAGGGCCTGGCCCTGCGCATCGTCAACGGCGACGTGCCCGAAAGCCTGCGCGACAAGAAGGTCATGGCCCTGGACATGGGCTCCCTGATCGCCGGCGCCAAATACCGTGGCGAGTTCGAGGAGCGGCTCAAGGCCGTGCTCAACGAGGTCGCGGCCGCAGAGGGCGGCATCGTCCTGTTCATCGACGAGATGCACACCCTGGTCGGCGCCGGTAAGGGCGACGGCGCCATGGACGCCTCCAACCTGCTCAAGCCCGCCCTGGCGCGCGGCGAGCTGCACTGCGTCGGCGCCACCACGCTGGATGAGTACCGCAAGCATGTCGAAAAGGACGCGGCCCTGGCCCGCCGCTTCCAGCCGGTCTTCGTCTCCGAGCCCACGGTCGAGGACACCGTCTCGATCCTCCGTGGACTGAAGGAGAAGTATGAGGTCCACCACGGGGTCCGCATTTCCGACAGCGCCATCGTCGCCGCCGCCACCCTGTCCAACCGCTACATCACCGACCGCTTCCTGCCCGACAAGGCCATCGACCTGGTCGATGAGGCCGCGTCCCGCGTCCGCATGGCCGTCGACTCCAAGCCCGAGGCGCTGGACGAGATCGACCGCCGTCTGGTCCAGCTCAAGATCGAGCGCGAGGCCCTGAAGAAGGAGACCGACAGCGCCTCCCAACACCGCCTCGACAAGCTCGAGGACGAGATCGCCGACCTGGAGGGCCAGTCCGACGACCTGACCGCCCGCTGGAAGGCCGAGAAGGACAAGGTGGGGCAGGGCGCCCAGCTGCGCGAAACCCTGGATCGTCTGCGTGCCGAACTGGCCGCCGCCCAGCGCGCCGGCGACCTGGGCCGTGCGTCCGAGATCGCCTACGGCCAGATTCCCGGCATTGAGAAGCAGCTCGCTGACGCCGAGGCCGCCGAGGCCGACAAGTCCGGCCCCCTGACCCCGGAGGTCGTCGACGCCGAACAGATCGCCGCCGTCGTCTCCCGCTGGACCGGGGTCCCGGTCGACAAGATGCTGGAGGGCGACCGCGAAAAGCTGCTCCAGATGGAGGACGCCCTGCGTGGCCGTGTCGTCGGCCAGGACGCGGCGCTGGAAGCCGTCTCCGACGCTGTGCGCCGCGCCCGCGCAGGCCTCAACGACCCCAACCGCCCGCTGGGCAGCTTCCTCTTCCTGGGGCCCACGGGCGTCGGCAAGACCGAGCTGACCAAGGCCCTCGCCGACTTCCTGTTCGATGACGAGGCCGCCATCACCCGCCTCGACATGTCGGAGTACATGGAGAAGCACTCCGTCAGCCGCCTGATCGGCGCCCCTCCGGGCTACGTCGGCTATGACGAGGGCGGCGCCCTGACCGAGGCCGTGCGCCGCCGGCCCTATCAGGTCGTCCTGTTCGACGAGGTCGAAAAGGCCCACCCCGACGTCTTCAACGTCCTGCTCCAGGTCCTCGACGACGGCCGCCTCACCGACGGCCAGGGCCGCACCATCGACTTCCGCAACACCCTGATCATCATGACCAGCAACCTGGGCTCAGAGGCCCTGGCCGGTCAGTCGGAAGGCGACGACGTCGAAACCGTCCGCCCCTACGTCATGGAGGCGGTCCGCGCCCACTTCCGCCCCGAATTCCTCAACCGTATCGACGAAATCATCCTCTTCCGCCGCCTCGGCCGCGACCAGATGTCGGGCATCGTCCGCATCCAACTGGCCCGCTTCGAAAAGCTCCTGGCCGACCGTCGCCTGACGCTGTCCCTGGACGACAGCGCCGCCGCCTGGCTGGCCGACAAGGGCTACGACCCGGTCTACGGCGCGCGGCCTTTGAAGCGGGTGATCCAGAAGGAACTGGTCGACCCCATCGCGCGCAAACTGCTGGCCGGTGAGATCGAGGACGGGTCCGTGATCGCCGTGTCAGCGGGCGGGGAGGGGCTGCAAATAGGAAAAGTCCAGGTCCACTAGGACCTGGCCCGCTTGTCCTCCCGGGCCGCGCAAGCGGACCCGGGATCGGGAAGGCGGGGGTGCATTAGCATTTGGCGTGTTCAGCGTGTGCCTGACACTCAAATAACGTGCTGGCCGGTTTCGAACGCGCGTACAGCACGAAGGAACGCTGTCGCCACCAGAACATAGTTCAGGCCTGTAGCTCTAGAGATATCCCACGCGTTCTGGACCTCGGCATCGACTCCATGATCCGCCGCATTCCGTATGTGGCCTAGGTACTTTCCGTTGAAGGAAAGTTTGGTCGGTAAATGTCCCGCCGTCTTCAAACGATCAATCTTTGCATTGATCCCATTCGCGCCAGCCAGATCGGTAGCGTGTCGCGCTGCATATTCCTGTAGGAAAGTCTCCACTGCGTTTCCGGCGTTTACCACAGCCTCGCGAGCGGATCCCGCCGCAGCTTGGCGAAGTGCTGCGGCCAGCGGAGATATGACATTGTCGTGCGATGTGACGTTCGCACCGTCGTTTCCGATCTGCTCTCGGATTTCGTGAATGGCAGCAGCATGGTCCGCAGCCCCGGCCGCAAGTTCCAATATTAGGCTGGAGAAACTCTCATTGTCGCGCTGGTATTGTGTGCCTTGGCCGGCGATCAGAGCTCCACTGTATGTAGCCAATCCAAGTATTGTACTTTTAACATCTTCACGGTGAGCGGTCAGTTCGAGACGCGCTTTTGTCCTGTTAGCTGCCGTGGTGACGTCTCCGCTCGCTTGAAGCTCTTCTCGGAATATCAGGAAGGGTTCGTAGCTCTCCAAAACAATCCTGATGACTGCCGCCTTTTGCTTGTCGCTGGGTGTTCGGAGCAGGTGGCAGATCGGATTCGAGACTCGCAGGTTGTCTTGAGTGGAATCCAACAAGCCAACATCGCCCGCCAGTGCGAGCGCTGCCCGAGCTGTATCTTCACGGAGATCGGTGAACTCGGCGACACGCGCGAGGGACGCCTCATTCGATAGTGCAACCACAGCCTCGACGGTCGCAACCACCTGCTCGGCGGTTCCGGAGTGGAATGCGCGGGGCATCTAGCTAGCTTTCGACGGCGTCGTTTGCCGATGATCGGCCTTCGATGTCATCAAGCAACTTCTTCAGACGCTCCCCCAGATCTCCTAGATCGGCCGGCTTACAGTCAATCCGGACTTCAATTTGAACCGTCACTCCGCTGGAGCGAACGAGCGGCCGAACGATGGCCTGCTGGTAGATCGGCTGCTCGCTCAGACTGTCTATCGGAGTGGACTCTGACGGCGAAGGGGCTGCCGATATGGGCGTAGCGCTGACGAACTTGCCATCCTGCTCGAGCAAGACTCCGGCTCGGCGTAGCACCTCCAACACAGTGCCGGTACCGGTCATAGTCGATTGGGATTTCGAAAGGCCAGCCGAATAGGCGATGTGCGCCCGGAGGGAACTCTCATCCATTCCCTTCCTAATTCGAACTGAGCTCACGATATTTCTAAGAAAATCGTTGTCGTCGACCAAGGTTTGTAGAATTCGCTGAACCTCCGCCTCGATATTGTGGCTCAGAGCATTGGCGAGAGTTTTACCTACTGGCGTAATCGCCTTGTTTTTCCCGCCTTCAAGTATGCCGACAAAAACAAGAAAGCCATTGTTGCGGCTTATGACGGTGGGGTGCATCCCAATGCGGCGGCTGACATCGTCCAGCGGAACGGCTTTTCCGATGTCGGCATAGCCCTGTATGACCTTCGCCACTTCGTCGAATGACGACCCTGGTAGCTTCACACCATCTTCTGCCACGCCGCTCTCCCCGCGCATCCAATGTGGCCAGTATCTGCGGTTGCAGGACGGTCGTCGAGTCCCGTCGGTACAGCTCGCGGTCTTACGCAAATGCAACTAAAGCAGTCGCTCGAAAGAGGGCGACCATGCCTCAGATTGCCCCCTCCGCCGCCCGCACTGCGTCCGTCACATCCCGCGCGCCCTCCATCGCCCAGCACGAGTCCTCCAGCCGGAACAGCCACCCGTTGGCGTGCGGGCTGTAGCGGCTCCGCGCCTCCAACCCCTCGTGCGGCAGCAGGATCGCGCGTTGCACGCGGTAGGCCCCGTCGAACAGCACCGCCGCCAGGACATCGAACTTCTTCTCCGGCAGGCGGCGCAGGAAGCTCAACTGGCGTGAGCCGTTCGACTTGGTCAGCCGGCGGCTCTTGATCTGGTAGCGGACGCCGTCCCGGTCGACGGCGTCGTGGCCCGCCGCCGAGGAGTTTTCCAGCGTCCAGCCGAACGCCGTTGCGAACAGCAGCTCCGCATAGTCGCCCACCGGACTGTTGGCGGTGCGCACGATCTCGCGCCGGCGCAGCTCGTCCAGCACCGCCCCGTGCAGCCGCAGCAACTCCCGCACGCTGGCTCGGGCCAGCGGGGCCTCCGGCGGCGCGGCGTCGCCCTCGATCACGGCCGGAGAGGCGGCCTCGGTCTCATACTCTGACGGCGAAACGGCCTTGCGCAGCATGTTGCCCAGGTTCATCCGAACCTGTCCGGGATTGAGGTGCGCATACGCGTCCCGGCGGTCGATGCCGTAGCGCAGGGCCACCGTGTGCAGAGCGTCCAGGTCCAGCGATCCGTCGGCCGCCGTCACCTGTGGCCTGAGCCACTGGTTGAACGGATCGTTCTTTGTCAGCCGCTCCCAACGCTCCCGCCGTTCCTTGCTGATCTCCAAATCACCCTCCCGACGTCTGGACGTAAACTCCGACACGCCGCCGGCTCAATGTCCACCACGCAACTGCCACGCTTGCATCCTCCCAACCTCCGCGCGAACCTCCCGCCCATTCACCCACCGGAGGTTCCCCGATGAAGATCCTGTTCGCCGTGTCCGCCGCGGCCCTGCTCACCGTCGCGCCGTCCGTCAGCGTCGGCGCGGCGCCCCAGACCAATCCGCAGTACCGCCAGTGCGTGACCCAGAACATGCAGCCCTGCTATCCGCGCGATGAGCACGGCGCCATCTACCGCCCCAATCCCGAGACGCCCGAGGGCATCGCCTTCGAGGCCTGCGCCGCCGCCGTCCGCGCCGACTGCGCCGCCCTCTATCCGGGCTGAGGGCGTCCGTCCGAAAATGACGTAGGGGCGTGCCAGACTGGAGATCATCCGGTCTTTGACATGTCCCTTCACTCCGCCGTCCCGGCGAGCGCTGCGACCGCAGCGACCGCTTCGCACTGTTTTTTTCGGTCGCGCCGTCGCCGTCGAACACGAAAAAGGGCCCCGGCGTTTCCACCGGGGCTCGATTTTTCGCCGACCGTCCGTCTATGGATTGATGACGATCTTCACACAGCCGTCCTTCTTCTCCTGGAAGGTCTTGTACATGTCCGGCCCGTCCTCGAGCTTGATCTTGTGGGTGATCAGGAAGCTGGGGTCGATCTGGCCCTCCTCGATCTTGCGCATCAGAGGCTCCAGGTAGCGCTGCACATGGGTCTGTCCCGTCTTCAGGGTCAGGCCCTTGCCGACGAAGGCGCCCATCATCACCGGCACCCCGCCGACGAAGACGCCGGGCAGGCTGATGGTCCCGCCGGGACGGCAGGCCACGATGGCCTCGTTGAAGGCGTAGGACCGCTCCATCTTGCCGGCGACGGTTTCCTGCACCTTCTCGATCAGGCTGCCGGAACCATGGCTCTCCAGGCCGACCGCCTCGATCACCGAGTCCGGGCCGCGTCCGCCGGTCATCGACAGGATGGTGTCCTGCAACTCGCCCTCGACGCCCGAGAAGTCGATGGTTTCGGCCCCGCCGTCGCGGGCCATCTGCAGCCGCTCGGGCACCTGATCGACGGCAATGACCCGCTCGGCGCCCATCAGGAAGGCGCTGCGGATGGCGAACTGGCCCACCGGGCCACAGCCGAAGACCAGCACCGTGTGGCCCGGCTGGATGTCCGCGTTCTCGGCCGCCATCCAGCCCGTCGGGAAGATGTCGGACAGGAACAGGACCTGGTCGTCGGTCAGCCCGTCCGGCACCTTGATCGGCCCGACGTCGGCGAAGGGCACGCGCAGATACTCCGCCTGTCCACCCGGGAAACCGCCGTAGGTGTGGGTGTAGCCGAACAGGCCGGCGGTCGGATAGCCGACCATCTTGGCCTGCTCCGCCCCCGCCGGATTGGAGCGTTCGCACAGGCTGAACAGGCTGCGGCGGCAGAACTCGCAGTCGCCGCAGCTGATGGTGAAGGGCACCACGACGCGGTCGCCGACCTTGAGTTTGGTGTTGTCCTTACCGACCGCGACTACCTCGCCCATGGTCTCGTGGCCCATGACGTCGCCGTGCTTCATGCCGGGCACGAAGCCGCCGTACAGGTGCAGGTCGCTGCCGCAGATGGCGCAGCTGGTCACGCGGATGATGGCGTCGCGGCCGTCCTGGATCTCGGGATCCGGCACCTCCTCGCAGCGGATGGTTTCCTTGCCCTGCCAACACAGCGCCTTCATGAGCCTTCTCCCTTGGTGTGGAAGGGGAAGCGCCCGGCGGCGGGCCTGTTCCGTCCGGCGCCCGACAGAGCGCCCATGAAAAAGAACCCCGGCGTTTCCACCGGGGCCCTCATTTCGTCAGCGCTGACGCGCGGGGAGATTAGTCCCGGCGGCGGCTGCGGCCGCGGTCGCCGCCACGGTCGCCGTCACGCTTCGGGCGACCGCCGGTGTCTTCCGACAGCGGGGCTTCGCCGCGCTCGGCGCGCTCGGCGTTGATCTTGTCCGTCAGGTCTTCACCCGTGGCCTGATCAACGACCTTCATCGACAGCTTGGTCTTGCCGCGGTCGTCCAGG
>Ga0209676_1003001_pt1 | contig 10974 bp, 10 predicted proteins | sample AraplaCvi_mLB_r2_FD_184282 | JGI IMG/M metagenome (GOLD analysis project Ga0209676, IMG submission 184282) | Arabidopsis root microbial communities from North Carolina, USA - plate scrape MF_Cvi_mLB_r2 (SPAdes) (version 2) | ecosystem: Host-associated > Plants > Roots > Endosphere | place: USA...
ATGAGTCTAGCCAATTAGCACAAAAAATGATGGCAGACCAAAACAAGAAGAAAGAAGAAAAGATTAAAGAACTACAAGCATTCGTTGCTCGTTTCTCTGCGAACGCTTCGAAATCAAGCCAAGCGACTTCTCGTAAGAAAATGTTGGATAAAATCGAGCTTGACGACATTAAACCTTCTAGCCGTAAATATCCATTCATCAACTTCCAAACTGGACGTGAGATCGGTAATGATGTTTTAACAGTGGAAGGTCTTACAGCAAGCAATGAAGGCGAAACACTATTTAAAGATATTCGCTTTTCAATGAACAAAGAAGATAAAATCATTTTACTTGGTAATCCAATGGCCAAAACGGCTCTTCTTGATATTTTAATGGATGAAAGAAAAGCAGATGCTGGTACGTTCAAATGGGGCGTAACAACTTCTCAAAGTTACTTTGAAAATGATCACGATAAATACTTCGAAGGTTCAGAGAAATCATTAGTTGAATGGTTACGCCAATACTCTCCTGATGATGAAACAGAAAGCTTCTTACGCGGCTTCTTAGGTCGTATGTTATTCTCTGGTGAGGAAGTAAAAAAATCACCTTCTGTACTTTCAGGGGGAGAAAAAGTACGTTGTATGCTATCTAAAATGATGCTTGCTACAGCAAACGTTGTTTTACTAGATGAACCAACGAACCACCTTGACCTTGAATCTATTCAAGCACTAAACGAAGGGCTTATGCGCTTCAAAGGTGCGATGCTGTTCACATCTCATGACCATCAGTTCATCCAAACAATTGCGAACCGTGTCATCGAAATCCGTGAAGACGGTACAATTTTAGATAAACTATTAACTTATGATGAATTTCTTGAGTGGAAAGATAGCCAAGGCTTAAGCTAATATTAAAGGGGTTCTCCTATTGAAAAAGGAGAACCCCTTTTTTTATTGCTATAAAGAGCACTTTTGCTTTCCTTGTAAAAATAATGTCCACAATTACTTTGTCGATGTTGTCATTGCCACTTCCACTTGAGGATCTGACAGCCGCTCATTTCCTTGTACTGTCTCGACAGTTTCTTCATATTGAGTGATTATCCGTGTATCAGGCGAAAATACTGCAAGTAGCAGTGATATTAGAAGCCCGGCTATCATCAATCCACCAAATAAATATGGTGAAGCCCCATACTCTGTTGCTAAAGAAGTCCATAGCATTGGTCCAAAACCGACGATTGCTGCAGCGATTTGATAGCCAAAGGATAGCCCCGTATAGCGAACATTCGCTGGGAATAATTCTGAAAAGAACGTACCTTGCGTCGCGAAAATGGCTGCCCATACGACACCAAGTAATACGACTTGTAACATAAAGAAATACGTTGAACTGATTGGAATCATAACGAAATAAGGAATAGCTAGCAGTAACATTGTGATAAGGCCACCGATATAAATTTTCTTACGTCCTATAAAGTCTGAAAAATAACCCACTAGTGGAATTGTTACAATCATTGTTGCGCAGCTTATTGTTAAAGCAAATAATGCGACATCCCTTGTGTAGCCAATATACGTCGTCGCATACACTAAAATAAATGACATTAAAAATACATTAAAGAATCCGTCCCCTATTTTTAATCCAATAATAAGGAAAATGTCTTTTTTGTTATATTTAAATACTTGGACAATTGGTATCTTCGCTAGTTCACCATTCTCTTTTTTACGTTTAAATTCAGGTGTTTCTTCAATCCCGCTTCGAATCCATATCGCTAATACGATTAAAACTGCACTAAATAGAAATGGTAAACGCCATCCCCATGCCATAAATTGTGCTTCAGTCGTTAATGAAGAAATAAGTGTAAAACTAAATGTCCCTAAAACTAAACCGATTGGAACACCAAGCTGCGGAATAGAACCAAAAAAGCCACGCACACCTTTTGTAGCCGATTCGGTAGCTAGTAACACAGCACCTCCCCATTCACCCCCAAGTGCAATCCCTTGAATAAGTCGCAAAATGACTAATAGCGTTGGCGCGAGTAACCCTACTTGCGCATAGGTAGGTAATAAACCGATCAAAAAAGAACTACCGCCCATTCCAATTAACGTGAGCATAAGAGAGGCTTTCCTTCCGACACGATCTCCCATATGTCCAAAGATTAAACTTCCAATTGGTCGTGCCGCATAGCCAGCTCCAAACGTAGCAAATGCAATTAAAATCGAAATTGCTGGATTGCTCGAAGGGAAAAATAGCGTTGTAAAAACTAATCCTGTTGCAGTTCCATATAAATAAAAATCGTACCATTCAATGATTGAGCCTGCTAAACTTGCTAATAATACTTTCACATTTTTCATATAGCCCCTTCTCTCTACAGTCAAATTTTTTATATCATTCGCTTTAACTAAAAATAGCGTTACGTAAAACATGTTTTTGGATTTTGCCGACTGGTGTGCGAGGGAAATCTGTCACAAATTCAATACGATCTGGCACTTTAAATTTTGCGAGACGTTCCTGACAATGTGCAATCAATGCCTCTTCACTAATTACAGCGCCAGTCTGTAAAATAACATATGCTTTAATAGCTTCATCACGCATATCATCTGGTACACCGATGACTGCTGCTTCAAATACAAATGGATGCTCAGCTAATACACGCTCCACTTCATTGGCTGCCACATTTTCACCTGAACGTTTAATCATATCCTTTATACGATCAACAAAATAAAAATAGCCATCTTCATCTATTCTGGCGTTATCCCCAGTCATTAACCAGTTGTCTTTATACGTTTCGTTTGTCGCTTGCTCGTTCTTAAAATAGCCTTTCATTAACGTTCTACCTAGGATCCCTTTTACGGCAATTTGACCAATCTCTCCTTGATTTACGGGGATTCCATGTTCATTGACAAGCTGAACCTCATAACCAATGCTTGGTCTCCCAATACTCATATTTTTTCGTATTCCAAATACAGGATTTATTAGTGGAATCCCAACAGTCTCGGTCAAACCATATAGTTGCAATAACTTCACATCAAATTGTTCTTCAAATTGTATTAATTGGTGTTCTGCTACTGACTGTGCAAAAAGGATAAGTCGTAGCGGATTATCCTTTGCCTCTTTTTCATAATCTTTTGCTAAAATCATACGAATAGGTGCGGCAAATAAAGAGCCAACTGTTCCACCTAAAGCCTTTGCTTGTTTAAAATAACGCGAAGCACTAAATTTCTCCGTAACTGCAATGCCTGCTCCTACCATAATGGCAGACATCGTGGAGTAATATTGCGCATTTCCATGGAAAAGAGGTAGGACAATAAATGTTCGATCTTCAGGTGTTAAAGCGATTGAACGTGCCATTAACTCTCCTGTGTAAATATAATTAGCATGTGTCACTTGAACTCCTTTTGGTTTGGATGTTGTCCCAGATGTATAAAGTAATGCCACAACATCTTCTGTGAAAACTTTTGGGAAATGCATGTAGTTATCGCTCTCATCTTTAATGAGCTCAGAGAAATATAAGACACCATCAGCGTTTTCTTGTTGTCTCGTAATAATAATATTTCGTATAGCTGGTGTTTGAGACTGTATACTAACAAACTTTTCGATATAATCCTCTTCCGTAATAATAAGAACAGCTTCAGAATGAGCTATAATATAAGTCATCTCATCCGCCGGAGATAAAATATTAGTTGGCACCATGATGCCACCAATTTCAGAAAGAGCGAACCATGCTGTAAAAAACTCCATATTGTTAGGTAAATGCAACACAACATGATCCCCTTTTTTAATGCCAAGCTTAAGAAGTGCATTACTGAAGCACATAACTTCCTGATAAAAATCCCCATAACTTTTTTCGAAATAAATTCCGTTACGATCCTCAAACCGAATAAAACTTTTTTCAGGCTGTTGCGCAACTCTCTCCCTTAAAACCGAATGCAATGTTCTATTTCCAATTAGATCCATGATCTACACCCCTTTCGAAATAGTTTCATAGACTATAGTCTGTATATTAATCGTCAATGCAAATATTTGTCAATATTATTTCTAAAAATTCTGAAAATAAGCCGCTGACATGAACGAGTATTATGCTAAAGTTAAATACCAAATCTAGTGGAAATTAGGTGATGTAGAAATGAAAATGACAAGAAAACAGCAAGCTCAGGAAACGAAGAAACATATATATTTAACAGCGCTTACATTATTCCAAACGAAAGGCTTTGATCAAGTAACGGTTGATGAAATTGTTCAGCAAAGCAACAGCTCAAAAGGAGCATTTTATGGTCATTTCTCTTCAAAGTACGATATTTTCCTAGAAAAATTTAAAGAAATTGATCATTTTTATGAAGAATTTACGACTACACTGCCCGTAAATCTTCCCTTTAAGGAAAAGGTAATTTCATTAATTGATGCACAAATGACATATTTAAAAGATGATTTAGGAATGGATTTAATGCGGTCTGTTTACAAAAGTGGCTTAATTGAAAACGAAAGAAATTTCTTTTCTAATTCTGAACGCAAATTGTATAAAATCTTACATTCATTCATACAAAAAGCAATTAAGGATGGAGAATTATCTGTACAAATAAATGTGCAAGAAACTGTGATTTACATTACTCGTTGTATGCGAGGTTCTTTATATGACTGGTTAGTTTTTGGAAAAGATTTTAATTTGTTGCAAGAAAGTAAAGGCTTTATTGCAATATTTTTAGATGGTTTGCTATTAAATAAGGAACGTTAAATATTTGAAGCCTAAAACCAACTCTACTTTAAACAAAAATAGGCACTTCCAATTAGGATTGCCTATTTTCTCGTTATTTGTAATTGTTTTTCATTTTCACAAAAATAAAAAAAGACAGATACATTGAGTATCTGCCTAATACGTCTACTTTTGCATTTCTTTCGTTGGTCCCATTACGCCTGGTACTGGTAAGCCTGCTTGACGTAGTAGCACCGTCATTTGTCCACGGTGATGTGTTTGATGATCGATTAGTACACGTAATAATGCACCTCTAGCAATTGGACCAGTGAAGCCTTTTACTTCTTCTAGCAAGTCTTCATCTGATAGCTTTGCCGCTTCCTCTTTCACACCATTTGCTAGTTTTTCGTAAGCAGCTACAATTTCAGCTGCTGTAGATGGAATTGGGTCCTCTTGACGAATCATAGGCACCTGTAAACCTGCTAAATAACTGAAATAACCAGCAGCACCAACTAAATGCCACCCTAACCAGCCTAATGAACTGTGACCTTCTACGATGCTTTGCTCTAGTTTTTCATCTGTTATAGCTTTTAATACTTGAATAGTACCTTGTGCTGATGCTGACCACTCATTTAAAAAATCATCTACTTGTCGATACATCTAAACGCCCCCCATTTTCGTAAATTCATCTCTATCATATTAAATTAGAAACTCTCTTACAAGTTTCCAGCACTGGGTTTACATAATATAATTATTATAATAATTACCTTTGTCCTGTATACCGAGCAATATTTTTTGTGATTGGCTCCATGCGTCTAGCAAATAGATTATTTTGTAAACAGGTTTTCATAATATTCGTATAACCTATAGACTTCACGTATAATGAAAGTAAAGAACTGAAGAAGTCTATAAGTGAAATAGCAAATAGCTTGGACTATTCAATCACCGCTGACTTCTTTTAGATTACACGCTCTAAAGGGTACAATGACCACACAACGACATACCCCGTATAGAAAAAATGATGTTGACACTAATATGAAACCGTTTGGCATTAAACCTACCCTACAAAAATTGAATAAGAATTACTTCACAGGCGTCCTGCTTGGGCGCTTTTCATTTTGAGTAAGGAGGGCTTTTATGAGTGACATACATAGAACAACAGATGAAGAACTGACGGAAGAACAATTGATTGAACTTGTCCTCGCTGAACAGGAAAAAGCGTTAGCACAAGAACAGGAAGAACGCCTCAAAGGTAAAAAGCCTAAAAAACAAAGACCGGTTGTCAAATGGATTGTCTGGAGTATGGCATTTGTGTTATTTTTGAATACATTTGCTCTTATCTTTCAAATTTACTCCATTCCAGCGATTGAATTTTTGAAAGTGTCTGCTCGGTTATCAGCACAAGAAGATATAAAAACATATAAAAAGGCTGTTGTAGAGATCTCTACAGGTTCTAGTAAAGGTACTGGTTTTGTGATTTCTTCAGATGGACTTATCGTAACCAATGCACACGTTGTAGAAGATGCACAATCATTACTCGTTGTTTTCCCTGAGGAAGGATTAATGGCGGCCAAAATAGTAGAAAGTTACCCTGAGGTAGATTTAGCATTATTGCAAGTATCCGGTGATGATCTACCTTCCCTTTCACTTGCTAATAATCCGAGCTATAGCAAAAATGAGCATGTGTATTTCATTGGTAATCCACTAGCCTTTACGGGCATCGCAAATAAAGGAACATTACTGGAATCAACATACCTAGAGGATTGGCAGGAACCTGTTATGATGATGGATGCCCCTGTTTATCGAGGAAATAGTGGGAGTCCTGTCATAAATGCTGATGGCGAGGTTATCGGGATTGTCTTTGCAACGGCGAAAAAAGATTCATATGGTCGTGTCGGTTTGTTTATTCCGGTTCAAGTGTTACAGCGTGTATTAAGTAAATAATGTTCCGTAGAGTTACTTATACGAACGATATAAGCAACTTTTTTATTCAAAATTATTATCTTTTACATTATGCTTGTTCAACAATTTAAGTAAAATTCAACACTTCTACCTTGGCATTATTCTCAGTTAATTGTTGAATAGAATGAGAGCTTATCGTCTCTCTGTCCAACTCTTATAGTAACTTTTGCTTTGTAATTATGGTAGTAACTAAACTCTTTCATATACAAAATCACTAGTATTCATATGTTGTAACTCTCAAATGTTCAAAGCACAAAAAAAAAAGACATCCTATATAAATAGGATGCCTTAAGTTTAACGGAAGTAATTTTAATTACTGAGAATTAAAGTTTAGTTACGTTAGCAGCTTGTGGTCCGCGGTTGCCATCTACAACTTCGAATTCCACTTTTTGACCTTCGTCAAGAGTTTTGAAACCTTCGCCTTGGATAGCTGAGAAGTGTACGAATACGTCGTTTTCGCCTTCAACTTCGATGAATCCAAAACCTTTTTCTGAGTTAAACCATTTTACTGTACCTTGTTTCATTTAAGAAAACCTCCAAAAAAATAAAAGTGAACAATATGTAATTTCTTCAGCGAATGGAAAAATTCACATATTACAAAGAGTACCGTACTAACGCGATCACTTTTTGTAATATGTGAATTCATGTTTCCGGTGAAGCAATTAAATTGTTATCCTAAGTATAACCATCATTCATAATTTTGTCAAATAAAGAAAAATGTTTTTTTTAAAATGTCAAAATTTTATTTCTATGACTCAGATTTCAAAGCGATAATACCGTGATAAATTTGTACATCATCATCACACGCTTCGCAAAAAGCACTTTCATCCTCTGACCAAAAAGCCCAAAATCCCCCTTCTTTCGTTACTTCATTGTCATAAGTTGATCGGAAGTGTTGCAATTTTCTTTGTAAAGCTGACTCAAATTGCTCTTCTGTTTCGAAGGTTTCATTTGATTGAATAAAAGCCTCCCAGCCCTCAAACTTCCACCAAGGCTCATAATCAGCTTTCATGTAAATGATTGTATACATATTTGCCACATTCCCTGCTGTAATAAGATATTTTCATTTTAGCAAAGACATTTGAAATGTCTATTAAAACACACTTTTATATGCTATTATTACCTTATTATTCATAATTTTTGGAGGTATTTTTTTTATGTTTTCAAGTATTCGACCTAAGGCCGAACTCGATGAATTATTAAAGCGTGGTACAAATTTAAATGCAACGGGCCGTTTTAATAAAACACTAGCATTTAACCATTTCAACTCTCAAGATGAAGAAAATTTAAAAACTCTTTATAAGAAATTAAATGATATCACGCCTTCAATGAACGCTATTTTTAATAACTATTTAAGTGAAATCTCTCTCTCCAGTGAGCAAACGATTAGTGAAGAATATATTAATCGATACTTAACTCAATTTTTCTTAGCAACTCGTGATGATGAATATGTAGATGAAACCGTTAAATTTTTCAATTTATTCAGAAAAAATCAATATGAGCCTGGTAAGTTAATCGTCGTCTTCAATCAATTTGCATTTTATATTACTACATACATACTACATAATTTTGGTTTGAAACCTAATAAAGCATTTGAATACATGAAATCCTTCCAATCTGCAGTCAATGTTGATCAGGAATTGCTCGTTGAAGTATTAACAGAACGTACAATTGAAAATGTAGTTGCTGAAATTTCTTCTTTAATGGATGTTAACGCAAAAATCATGTATATGAAAGATTTAGTTTTTAGCTTAGATAAGCAAAATGAAGAAATTCAATCCTCTACCGCAGCAACTGAAGAAATTGCCGCTTCTATTAATGAGGTTGCACGAATGTCTTCACGTATTTCAGAAAAAACAACTGAATCTGTTGATCACGCCATACAAGGTAAAAATGCCATTGAGCATGCCCTTTCTGAAATCTTTAAAACGGAAGAGACATTTACAACGATTGTTGAGTCCTTTACAGAATTGCAAAAGCGGGTAAATGATATTGAAAATGTTGTATCGTTAATCAACCAAATTGCCGATCAGACGAATTTACTTGCTTTGAACGCTTCTATTGAGGCAGCACGAGCAGGTGAACATGGTAAAGGCTTCGCCGTAGTTGCACAGGAAGTTCGTAAGCTCGCTGAGGGCACAGTATCAGCGCTTAATGAAGTATCTACAAATGTACATCATTTAAAGAGCTATTCAAATGATGTGTCGGTCTCGATTACGGAAACGACAGAGATTATAAGAGAAGCAACCGTTGAAGCTAAAGAATCGTTACCATTATTAAATGCGATTGTTAGTGCCATTGAGGGTATTAATCTGGATGTTACAAATACAGCGGCGATATCAGAGGAGCAAGCAGCAGCTATTGATGAAGTATCCGCAAGAATGATTGAAATTTCAAGTCTTCAAGATGATATTCGTGATTATAGCCATAACACATCTAGTGATATTCACGCATTAGGGAAAGAAATTAACCGATTCCGAAATGACATTATTGCGAATAATAATGTTCAGCTATCGTCTATAGCACTATTACAATTATCAAAAGCCGACCATATTTTATGGAAATGGCGAATTTATAATATGTTCCTCGGTCTTGAAAACGTCCAACCAAGTGATGTTTCATCGCATACAGATTGTCGTCTCGGTAAATGGTATACATCTGCTCGCTCTGTAGAACGTTTTGGGCACTTGCAGGATTATCGTGATTTAGACGCATATCATTTACATGTCCATGAATCAGCGAAGTTAGCAGCGGAAGCTTATAAGGTTGGAAATATCGAACAAGCTGAAGTTCATTTAAAAGAAGTAGATCAAGCTTCTAAGCAGGTTCTACATTATATCAATAACTTAATTGCCTATTTAGAACAAGAACGTGTTATGCACTAAGCACAAAGGGGGTACTTTCCCCTTCACTAGGAGGTGTAAGCTTGAATAAGCGAGCGCTAATTAAATTTTTCGGTGACGTTTATGGGACTGGCTACCGCTTTTTCATTAAACAAAAAGCAATTGAGCTAGGATTAAAAGGTTACTGTAAACTTAATGATCAAGAACAAATTGAGGTTGAAGTAGAAGGTTCTAAAAAAGCGATAGATGAATTTTTAGTCTTTGTTCAAAAGGGTGTTAGCCCTCAAGCAGATTCCAATTCATTTGCATTAGAGCTTTTTGATGATTTAAAAGGCTATGCACGCATGGAATCAGACATTGTTTGATCTGGCTACTCCTTTTTTGTAGCGTCATTATGGCTAGCTATTGTTCCAATGAATGAAATCAGTGACGTTGCGGGCTCAAAGTTTATATTTTATTAATTAGGATTGGAGATAATACCCCAGTCCTTTTTATTTTTCTCTTCCATTAAAACCGTTGATGATTCATTGATTCCACCCTATTTCGATTCCTCTTACATTTTTAATACCTAATTTCTAATCATAGTTTTGACTTCTTTTGATATATCTTTTAATAACGGAAAGCATGCACCATCAAGCATTAATTTCTAAAGTGGGTGCATACCCCCCTTCCCTGTTCTGCTGCCCCAATGTATTGGAATTCGTTTTTAGCTGTTCTTTATGATTTTTCATAAATTCTCTTGATTCATCATAAAATAGAAAATATTTGAACAAAAGAGTGAAAATGCAATAAACGTATTTCATGGATAATAACAGAAAGAACGGGGTGATTTACATGAAATTCATAAAAAAATTATGTGTGATCGGACTGTCAGTATGTATATTAAGTATCGTCTTTTCATCTGCCAGCATGGCAACAAAAATCGTTACAGATGAGCACCTGAATTCAGTAAACGAAAAAAACAAAAATGATATTCATAATTACAAAAACGACTCCGCCAAAATATTAGCACAAGAAACAAAAACGGTGCTCATCAAAACAACAAGAGAAGATAAATCATTATTAGAGAAAAAAACAAAAGAATTTGAAGAAAAAATGAAAATGGAACAAATAGCCTTAATAGAAGAGGGATTGAAAAAAGCAACATCGCTGCAAGATGTAGAAAAAGTAAAAAGTGAAGCAGCTAACTTATTAAAAAAAGAAAAAGAATTGTTTAAAGAAGAAAGTAAAAACTATGTAAAAAAAGTGACTGATACGGAAAAAGTGAACTTAGCGATGATTTCAAGTTCATATAAAACGATTAATGATGACTTTTTCACCTTTAACAAACACAGATTTTATTACTATGATGTAGATAAAAATGAACTGCTTCCAAATGATAAAGTAAATACTATAGAAGAGGTAAGAGCATTTGAAAAAAAACATAAAGAAGATACAACTGTAAAAGATAATCCAATCAACACTTTAATTCTGTTCATTCTCCTAGGAGAATGAACAGAATTAAAGTGTTGA